>Ga0308417_1002855_pt1 | contig 11234 bp, 7 predicted proteins | sample HotsprSampleOS65_FD_203528 | JGI IMG/M metagenome (GOLD analysis project Ga0308417, IMG submission 203528) | Hot spring phototrophic mat microbial communities from Octopus Spring, Yellowstone National Park, Wyoming, United States - 20090730_OS65 ... | reverse complement strand
TTGAACCACCCATTTCGCCGAGCGGTACATCGTACCCGTGTCTTTGGCTTTCCAGTTTTGGTTGTAATACCAGTCTCCGATGGAGGTGTCGGTCTGCCAGGGCGCAGGCTTGATCTCAGCCAGTCCGCCGCGCTCGACGTCTTGCACGCCGATGCCCTCGACGTAGTCTCCGTAACCGGGCCTGCCCCGCCAGTCTTTTAACGTGTAAACCGCCTCCAGCCTTCCGCCATGCCGAGCCAGATTGCTGTTGTAGTAATGCGCCAGCATGGTCCGTCCGATCTCGCCGAAAGGAAGCGAGCCGTCGGTATAAAGCAGGTCCGGCTGATACTGATCGATGAGGTCGGTAATTCGCGCGAACCACCGTTTGGCCCATTCGGGATCCGTGCTGTACCAGGCATTGTCGCCCGGCTTGGCGGGGGGTGGTACAGGTCCTGCCATTGCGGGTCAGCCCCATCGTAAGGGACGCCGGCCAAAGGTCCCTGCTTGTCGCTGCCGTGGGAAACCTGGAACCAGGTGTAGCTCGCGCCCAAGTGCTCAGAGACGCCGAAACGCAGCCCCTGCTTGCGGGCGGCCTTCTGCCACTCCCCTACGATGTCGCGCTTTGGCCCCATGCGAACCGCATTCCAGCGGTGATGTTTGGAGTTCCAGAGGTCGAAGTTGTCGTGGTGCACGCCCATGCTGACGAAGTACCTTGCACCGGCGGCCTTGTAGAGAGCCATCAAGCGTTCGGGATCGAACTTTTCGGCTTTCCACAACGGAAGGATATCCTTATAGCCGAACTTTGAAGGGTGGCCGTAAGTCTGCACATGGAAGCGGTAGACCCGGCCGCCCTCCAGGTACATATTCCGCGCGTACCAGTCCCCCTGCATGGGCACACATTGAGGTCCCCAATGCGCCCAGATGCCGAATTTCGCATCCCGGAACCAGTCCGGACAGCGGTATTGGGTCAGCGATTCCCAATTGGGCTGAAACGGCCCCTGCGGCGCAGATTGTGCTCCCTTCAGGGTCCACGCTTGGGCCGCGGCTGCCATCGCCGCCATGGCGCTTCGTCTGGTGATCCCCATTGTCGGAGACCTCCTGTTCCTCCCAGATTACCGCCGGACCTCGCAAGCTTAACCGGCGGCTGTTCCGCGCCGGGCGCGGAGGCCGCGGCCGTTCGGACTCGAGTCCCGGAAAGCCTGGAAGTCAACGCTAAAGTTAACGCTTGATTCTATCCTTGCGCCGCAAGGGCTGTCAAGGCAGAACGCCGCCGCAACCGATTTCCAAGCGGAGCGTCCCTCGGCGGCGGCTATCCTCTTCAGCCGCTATTCCCTGCCCCGCGGCACTGCCGCGTTCGCCGTGTGGCCGGCCACCGGCGATGGAGCACACTGGGGCGGGCGTGGAACGGCCGAAGTTTCTCGAGCGGAACTGGCGATCTGCGAGCGCCGCTCCTCAGGCCGTTGCGAAAGCGCAAGGGGCCCGGGTGATGGAGACAACGGCTGTCCCGCGCCTTATCCCAGGTGCGGGGCGTATGCGTGCCCCCGGCTGCTTCGCACCGCGTTATACAAAGCCCGCATGTAAGCGATGCTGTAAGCCAGCCCCGGATTGGGGCGGTAGGTCTCGCCTGGAAACCGCGGCGGCGTCTTTCCCGGCGCATAGCCGATCGAAGGAATATGGTCGGGAATCACGATCCCATCAAAGCCCACGTCGTAGAGCGCCTCCATCACCTTGTACATGTCGTAGTACCCGTCGTCCATGAACGTCTCGGTAAAATGCGGCAGGGGCGCCGTGACGTTGCGGAAGTGGACCTTGAACAGCTTCTTGAGGCCGCCGAAATATTTGATCGTCTCCACGACGTCCTTGCCCATCAGCGGGCCGCCTTCCAGCCAGCAGCCCACGCACAGGCACATGCCGATGTTGGGGCTGTCGGCGATCTCCAGGGCCTTCTTGTATCCTTCGAAGCTGCTGAAGATGCAGCGCGGCACGCCCGCCAGCATGGGCATCGGCGGGTCGTCGGGGTGAATGCCGATTCGCACGCCGGCCTCTTCGGCCACCGGGACCACTTTCTTGATGAAGTAGATGTAGTTATCCCAGATCTCCTGCTCGCTGAAGACCCGGCCGTGGGAAAGCGGGTTTTCATAGGTCTTCCCGGCCCAGCTCCCGCGCCAGTTGGGGCTATTTGCGTTTCCGTCCCGGGCCTCGTAACCGCGCGCCGTCACGGCGCGTCCGCTGGACCAGATGCCGTTGCCCATGTGGGCGTAGGTCGTATAGGGGATGCCGGCCTTGCCCAGGTAGCGGATGTAGTTGAGGTACTCCTCGATCTTCTGATCGCGCCCGGGCAGATTCAGCGTCACCTCGGGCATGTTGTGCAGGCTGCCGCTCGGTCCCACGCCGCTTCCGATGTTGTAGACGCGGAACCCGCCGGCCTCCCATTGCTGCCGGATCTTCAGGAAGCCCTCCGCAGTTGCGGTTTCCGGGGTCGCCCCTACGCTCACCCACGTCACACCGAGCTGCTTCAGGTAGGCCATGTTCTCTTCGGTGGGCTGTCCGCCGCTGGTGCCGATCTTAATCCCCGGCGGGATGGGAATCATGGGCTTGGCGGTCCTGGCGGGCGAAGCGCCTGCGGCGGCCGCCGCCAGCGCTCCGCCCACAGCGGTCTGCACAAACTGTCTCCGGTTTGTCCCCGGCGATACTTGCCTGTTGCTCATCTTCCGTTGTGCTCCTTTACTGCCGGCTCCTATGCCGGCTGCTTGACGGAGAACCCGTCCCTTCGTTCCTCAGGTTCCACACTCAGGCGCCTTTGAGAGCTGCTCGCGGCGCCCTGTATCTTTACTCTGTTGCCAGCCGGAACCGGGCGCACGGCCAAACCGTTTGCACCCGGCCCCGGCCAACGTCTCTGTCTACCCGCTATAGCTTACCACTCGACACGCACAGAGGCCTGGACATTCGCCATTCCGCTGCCGAAATTGGAGAAGTCGCCCAGGACTCCGGTGAACCGGCCCCATGTGCTGGGGCTGTTGAGGTTGTAGGTGGTGTTGGGCGCCGCCAGGTTCGGCTTCTTGATCGGCAGATTGTGGCCATCCAGACGCAGGGCGAACTTGAACCGCTCCCGGATCGTCCACCGTTTGGAGGCAAAAACCTGAGTCCAAACGATGCCCGGGGCTTGCAGCACGAACGGCCCGAGCGATCCCACCGTGTAGGCGTCCGGGTAGCGGAAAATATCCATGCGGAAGTACGGGTTTTGGGCCGCAGTTGGGAAACGGTGTCCCATCGTCCAATTGGGCACCTTGGCCTGCTCAATGGGGGCCAGAGCATTTACGCGAGTTGTGGTCAAGTACCGGTACGGGCTGCCAGCCATGCCGACCGAAAGGGGAACGCCTGAGTAAATCTGCTCGCTTAAGGCCAGGGTCCATCCTCCCAAGACGGCGTTGATGACCCCGCCCCGGTTCATCCAGCGCCTGCCTTGCCCGAATGGCAGCTCATAGGTCACCATGGTGCCGAAGTTGTGGCGGCGGTCATAAGAAGCCCGCGCCTTGCCTTTTCGGTCGTAGTATGAGATCTCGCCCGCGTTGGCCAGAGTTTTTGAGATCGTGTAATAGGCGTTGAGCGTCAAGCCGCCCGAGTATCGCTTTTCCACAATAATGTTGCCGCTGTGATAAGTGTTGTGGTTAAAGTTGGAGAGCAGCGAGACATTTCCGAAGTGAGGGAAGTAGCGGTAGTTTTGCTGCGCCACATAAACCTGGTCTTGCAAGGCCCGGTTGCCGCTCAATGCGATCGAGAGCGGGATTTCGTTGATGTTCCAGCTCCGCGTCAGGCCCACGCCGGCGGTCCCGTGATAGAACATGTCCAGCAGCCAGCGGCGAGCGAACTCGTACTGGAAGCCGCTGGACCAGTTCATTACATACGGATTCCGCAGGTTTGGATCGCGCCAGGTCGCGCCGCGGGCGCCGTAGTTGGCGCCGGTATAGGCGACCGTGCCGTCCGGGAGGACTGGGTAGGCGATCGGGCCCGGCCCCTGGCTCAGTACGAACACATGGCGGGGATCACCGGTGGGCTGCAAGATATTGAAGGTTCCGGTGTATTCCTCAAAGCCGGCCCTTCCCGCCTCCTCCGAGGTGATGATCCCAAAGGAGGATCGGAACACCCATTTTTTCTGGAAGTTCCAAACCAGTCCAAGGCGGGGTTGGAAGTTGTTCAGATCGCGCTTGCCAATGATGCCCTTTGGGTGGGTAATGGCACCGGGTTTTCCGGTTACGGGGTCTGTGGCATTGGGATCGAACTGGGATTGCTGGCCGAACTTGGTCTTGAACGGCGAGGTGTAGGTCCAGCGCAGGCCGAGGTTCAAAGCCAGAGTCCGGGTGACCTTCCAGTCGTCCTGAACATAGAGTTCGTGTGTCCACTGCCGGGGCAGGAACAGCGCCAACTGACGCGTGAACGTCGCGCTAGTCACGGTCCCGAGCAAGAAGGAAGCAAAAGTGATGCCGGTGTTGGGGGTAAAAGGCAGCTCCGTGCCCCCAAAGTTATATTCCCCCGAGGGGAGTTCTGCCGCTGCCTCGCTGTAAATCGTCCGCATCATCTGATAGCCGGTCTTAAAGGCGTGCCGGCCGACGATCCTTGTCAAGTTGTTTTGTAAAATGCGGTCTTCGCCGGCCACGCGGGAGCGATTTAGAGCGCCAATGCCGTAACCAATGTTGAAGTATGGGAAGGTTTCCGGCCCGACGCCGGGGATGCCCAGCTTCTGCGCCCAGTTTTCGTCGGCCCCGAAACGCTTTGGGGTGGAGCTGGCGCGGCGCATATATCCGATTCGGAACTCATTGAACATCACGGGCGACATCACCCAGGTGTAGTTCAATACGCCGTTGACTTGGTCGGTTGGATTCAGGAAGTCTGTGCCGAACTCTTTGCGGGCCAGCGCCGAACCAAACCGCCCGCGGTGATAAGCGTGCGAAATTCGCACGAAGATTTTGTGATTGGGCGAAAACTGGTGATCCACTTTCGCGTTCCAGCGGTCCCTCTTTAGCTTCCGGTTGGTTTCCGTCAGCAGGTTTTGCGAAGGCCCGGTCCGGCTGAACGATCCCGTGGCGTTCGGCTTCTGCCAGATCCCCAGCGCCAGGAAATTCTTCGACACCGTGTCAAACAGCGCCTTGGGCACGATGTTGCCGGGGAACGGGTCCCGGGTCCACGTGGTGCCGACCTGCCGCGTGGTGAAGGGGTTATAGATGGGTAGTCCGCCGCCCGGCGCCTCCGGGAAGGAGAAGTCTCCCTCGAGCATTTCCAGGGTCGGCACCGTGGTGCGCGTCTCGTAGATGGTGTTCTCGTGGTTGATCCCGAAATCAGCCAACCAGAAGGTCCGGTTCCGCCCGTTGTAGAGTTTGGGCAGCACGAACGGCCCGCTGACCACAAGGTCGAAGGTGTGATAGTTCCAGCTTGTGGATGCGGGGTATTGCTGAAGGTAGTGGCGATGCACCCACTTGCCAGGCAGATATCGATCTTCAAACGAGCCGTGCAATTCATTGGTGCCCGACTTGTACACCATTTTGACCGCACCTCCGGAAGCCTGGCCGTATTCCGCCGAGACGCCTGTGGTGAGCACCTTGACCTCCTCAAGCGCGTCCATGTTGCCCTGCAACACGCCGTCCACCTGGTTCACGACGCCTGTATAAGGCGATTTGGCGTTGATGCCGTCCATGGTGAAACCGATCGCATTCTGCGCTTGCCCGCCGATGTGAAAGCCCTGCTGCGACATCACGGCAATAACCCCGGGAATGTACTGCAACAGGTAAACCGTACGCCGCATGAGCCCTGGAACTTGAGGCAGCACCTTGGAATCCACCGTCGGGGCGGTCATGACGTTCTCGGTGTTCAACTGCGGGGCCTCCGCGGTCACCGTGACGGTCTCGGTCAATGCGCCCACCTCCAGGACGACATCCAGGCGCGGCACTTCTGCCGATCGGAGCGTAATGCCTTCGCGAACGTATTGGCGGAAGCCAGAGGCCTCCACCGTCATCCGGTAATTGCCCGGAGCCAGGTACGGAATGTAGTAGCCGCCCTCGGCGTTCGTCGTCGTCTCCGAAACGAAGGAGGTGGCGGTGTTCACAACCGTCACCTTCGCCCCAGCGATCACTGCTCCGGTGGTGTCCCGAACTGTCCCCACCAGTGTCGCGCCGCCGCCGGTCTGCGCCACCGAAGCGGTAGTCCAAATCAAGATCAAGAACGCGGCTGCGATGATCCTCAGGGCCGCGGCAATCCAGGGTCTTGATTTGCGGATGCGGACAGAAAAGTCCGCTACGAAGGCTGTCGACATGCATTTTTTCATGGTGGTCCCTCCCGCTTGACTAAATTCTATTCTAGGACCACTCTGTTGTCAAGAGAATTTTGCGGTACTCAAAACGGATCAGAAAGAGTCAAAACGGAACTAAGCTCTCTGAAAAGAGAGAGCCATATCGGAATCAGCCGATCTCAGCCCTCTCTTCGGCGCGGAACCGTGGCCCCGTTTAGGCGCACCTACTCTGCCTGAAGACCAGATTTTTGAAATTGAGGGTTCTAACCCTTTGCAAGAACGTGGAGTTCGGCGGGGTCCGTTACCTTGTCCGCCGGCTCGGGCCGCGCCTCCGCCTCCCGGGCCACCTTCGTAGACCCATAAAGAAGCGAGCCGTACTGCGCGCTGAGCGGGCGGAAGCCCAACTGCGCCGACACTTGAAGCGCCATGTCCCGAACCTGCTTGGTCAAACGCGGCAACGCTTCATCGGTGATCAGGTTCAAATCGCCGCTGATGCCCATGGCCGCTACCACCCCGCTTTGGTTTCGCACTGGCGCAGCAACGCAGCGCAAACCCAAGGCGTACTCTTCGTTGTCGATAGCCGCGCCCATTTGGCGCACCCGCTCCAGCTCCTCCTCCAAAGCTTCGGGAGTGGTGATCGTGCGGGGCGTGAACGCCGGCAGCCCGGCCTCGCACAGCCGCTTCACATCCTCGGCCGGACGCCATGCCAGCAGCGCCTTGCCCAAGGCGGTCGCATGCAACGGCCGCCTCTCTCCCACCTCCACAAAGAGGCTCGCCGCATTGGGAGGATCCGCGGTGTGCAGAATCAGAACCGTACCGCTGTCCCAAACCCCGAGGTGGGACATGGCCCCCGTGGCGTTCGACAACTGAATTAATGCGCTGTGGGCGCAGCGTTGAACGGGTGAACCCCGCAGATAGCTGCTGCCGATCCAAAGCACTTTGGCGCTCAGGCTATAGCGTTTGGTTGCCGGCTCTTCTTCGATATAACCAGCGTCGGAGAGCAGGCTCAACAGGCGGTACAGGGAGCTCTTCGGCAAAGAGAGGGTTTCGGCGATGTCCGCCAATGTAAACAGGTATGGCTCCGAAGCCAGAACTTCCAGAACTTGCAGACACCGGCGCGCCGCGCCGACCCTGCGACGTACGACCGCTTTCTTTGGCTTCCGTGGCATGCGGGTGATTATATCACAGATTTCTGCTCACTGTGGAACCCAGTTCTGTTTTTCGATCCGCGACCAGACGCAAATGAGAACGGAAGGTCAGCCAGCGGCCTTCGGCGCGAGGCGGATCTTGAGGCCGCCCGCGAGCTTAGGCAGGTCCCATTCAAACCGCTGGAGTTAACCTCGATCAGGCAATGCCCGCCCCCGAGGGGCGGCTCTATGCACGGGCTGCTAACCCATGACAGGTCCGCTGTTGCCAGCATTCCGGCTCATCCGGGCGCATCATCGGCCAAGCGATCCCGGCTTATTCAATCCAGCCGCCGCCCAGCACTAAGTCTCCGTCGTAGAACACCGCCGCCTGTCCCGGCGTCACCGCGCGCTGCGGCTCGTCAAACACCACCTCCGCACGGCAAGGCTCCTCCAGAGGCCGCACGGTTGCCGGCGCTGCCGCGTGCTGATTCCGGATCTTTACCTGCGCCCGGACTTCAGAGGGGGGCTCTGCCCACCGGATCCAGTTCACGTCCCGAACCGTGCAGCGGCTCCGCAACAGCTCCTCCGCGCGTCCGACGACCACCGTCTGCGAAGATGGCTGCGTGCCGATCACGTACAGCGGTTCTCCCACCGCCACGCCCAGCCCCTTGCGCTGGCCCACCGTGAAGCGATGCACTCCTCCGTGTTCGCCCAGCACCCGCCCGTCGGTGGTCACAATCGGCCCGGACTTGAGTTCCGGCGCAATCCCCTGCTCGCGGAACCAAGCTTCGATAAACGCTCCGTAGTCGCCGCCGGGCACAAAGCAGATCTCCTGGCTTTCGCCCTTGCGCGCCACGGGCAAACCAAGCTCCTCGGCCAGCGCGCGGACCTGGGCCTTGGTGAAACCGCCGAGAGGGAACAGGGTCCGGCTGAGCTGCTCCTGCGTCAATCCGAATAGAAAGTAAGTCTGATCCTTGGCGCTGTCCACCGATTTGAGCAGCAGATAACGCCCCGAGGCCGCATCGTACTCAATCCGCGCGTAGTGGCCCGTGGCGATGCGGCTTGCGCCCATAGCCTGGGCGGCTTCCAGAAAAGAATCAAACTTGATGAAGTTGTTGCACAGCGTGCATGGTATGGGCGTGCGCCCCGAAAGGTAGTCCTCGATGAAGGGCCGGATCACCCGCTGCTCAAATTGCGCCTCCAGATTGAGCACATAGTATGGAATGCCCAACCGCTCGGCCACGTAGCGCGCATCGTAGACGTCGTCCAGGTAGCAGCAGCGGCGTCCCCCGCCCCGTTCCAGCTCCGGCAGCCGCTTCTGGTTCCAGAACTGCATGGTCACGCCGATAATCTCGCGCCCCTGCTTGCGGAGCAGCGCCGCTGCGGTGGAGCTGTCCACTCCTCCGCTCATGGCGACGGCGATGAGGTCTTCGGGCATAGGGATGAGACGGGCTGGAACCAGAACCCGGTGCTGTTGTATTCATTGTATCAACCGTGAAACTCCCTCTGATCACTCTCACCACAGATTTCGGGCTGGCGGATCATTTCGTAGCCGCCATGAAAGGAGTCGTCCTGGGGATCGCTCCGCAGGCGCGCATCGTCGATATCAGCCACCAAATCGAGCCGTTCGCCATCGCGCAGGCGGCGTTCACCCTGGACCAGGCCGCGCGCTGTTTCCCGCCGCGGACCATTCATGTCGCCGTTGTCGATCCAGGCGTGGGCAGCGCCCGCCGCCCCTTGCTGGCTGAAGCCGGCGGCCAGTATTTCATCGCGCCGGACAATGGCTTGCTCACGATGATCTACTCCCGCACCCGGCCGAGGGTCCGCGTGATCAGCGCCCAGCGGTACTTTCGTCACCCCGTAAGCCGCACCTTCCACGGCCGCGACATCTTCGCACCCGTGGCGGCGCACCTGGCGCTCGGCACAGCGCCCGCACGCTTCGGCAAACTTATCTCCGACTACGTCCGCGGGGAGTTTGAACGCCCGGCTCCCGCCGCGCCGGGGCGGTGGCGCGCCTCCATCCTCGCCGTGGACCGTTTCGGAAATATGATTACCAACCTTCCCGCGGCGGACTTTGCGTTTCTGGCGCGCGTTCCGTTCCGGCTGAAAGCCGGACGCCGGGTTGTCCGGCGCTGGGTCGAAAGCTACTCGGAAGCTGCGCCCGGCGAGCTTCTGCTCATCGCCGGCAGCTCCGGTTATCTGGAGATCGCCGCGCGCGAGTCTTCGGCTGCCCGGCTGTGCGGTTGCGCCGCCGGGGACAGGATCGAGCTGCGGTGCGCCAGCAGCGGCGGCGCAAAAACCGCGGAGGCGCTTACGCGTACAACTGCTGAGCGCGGATGAGCCGCTCTTGAACCCGCACGCCGTTGGGGCACCGAATGGCGCATGCCGCGCAATCCTCGCAGCGGACCTTTTGTAACCGCTCCGGCAGCTCCAGGAACCGTTCCCGCCCTACCGTGTACTGGCCGTAGAAATCGGTGTAGGAGGCGAAGCGGATGACGTCCGCCACCGGCAGCCCTTGCGGGCACTGGCCGTCGCACTGATGACAGGCGCGGCAATAGTACGGCCGGATCTCCTCGTTCAGCGCCGCCAGCAGCTTCTCATCCTCCGGACCAAACCGCTCGTTCACCGGCCGCAGATTTGCTTCCAGCTGGTCCATGTCGGTCATGCTCGGGATGATGGCGTCGATGAGCGGGTTCCGGAGCACCCATTTGAGCGCCGCCACCGGCTTACCCGGAACGGGAGGCGTGGCTGCCGCTCCCCCCCCTTCCCCGCCCCGCGGCCGGCGCCACAACCTTCATGCCCACCAGACCGAGGCCGGCTTCGGAGAAGCGCTTCAGCGTGGCGTCAATGGTGTTGCCCGAAGCAAAGTTGTACTGCACCAGCACCACGTCGAAAATGCCCGCCTGCATGACGCGATCTGCAATGTTGTTCGGGTTGTGGGTGCTTACGCCAATGGCCCGGATCTTGCCTTCCTTCTTGGCCGCAGTCCAGGCTTCCAGACATTCGTCGGGGATGGCGGCGGCTTCGTCGCGGGCGTGCATGTACCAGATGTCCAGATGATCCGTGCCCAGCTCCTTCAAACTGGTCTCCAGATCCTGCATCGCCTCCGCCTTGGTCTTGCCGCCCGACTTGCTCGACAGAGTAATGCGGTTGCGCGCCCCCTTGATCGCCGCTCCGACCATGCGCTCGTTGTTGCCCTGCTGGTAGCGCCGGGCCGTGTCGAAGTAGGTGATGCCCATGTCCACGGCGCGCGAGATTACCGAGGGATCGGAAGTGATCATGCACCCGAACCCGAGCCGGGTGACTTTCATGCCCGTTTTACCCAGCGTCCGCACGGGCAGCGCTGCGGGCGATTGATAAAAGGGGGCTCCGGGCGCACGCACCGAGGCGAGGCCGGCAGCGGGCAGAACCACTCCTGCCGCAAGAAAACTCCGGCGGGTCGCGGAAACTTTCTCATCTCTTTTCATTTTCTGGTCCTCCTGGCCTGGGACAGATTCAACTTCACCCCCATTGAACGCGTCTTGGACTTAAGCTTGGACGCCGTTGCAGTGTTTCAGGCCCGGTTTACTGTTTTCGGCTGCGCCGGCAAGTCCGCCCGTCCCGGGCCGGACAGAGAGCGCACCGCCCGACTTGCTATCGTTACGGAATAGGAGCTATGTCATCGAACCGGTCCAAGGAATTTCTGCAACTTCTCTCACAGCGCGCTCTGGTGGCCGACGGGGCCATGGGCACCATGCTGTATTCCAAGGGGGTGTTCATCAACCGCTGCTACGATGAGCTGAACCTGTCCAACCCGGCGCTGGTGAAGGAAGTCCATCTGGAGTACGTCAAGGCGGGAGCGGAGATTC
>Ga0308417_1002853_pt1 | contig 11237 bp, 16 predicted proteins | sample HotsprSampleOS65_FD_203528 | JGI IMG/M metagenome (GOLD analysis project Ga0308417, IMG submission 203528) | Hot spring phototrophic mat microbial communities from Octopus Spring, Yellowstone National Park, Wyoming, United States - 20090730_OS65 ... | reverse complement strand
GCCCGCGCGCCGATACCCAACTCGACGCCGAAGGGAAAATGGCACGCTACCGCGTCGCACCGAAAGCTTGCCAACCCCCAACGCATAGCCGACGCCGACGGTGAACGCTACCGCGTCGGGCAGGTCGGAGCCGAAAGATAACAAACGGGCGGGCGCGCCTCGTGCTGAAGCACTCGGCGCACACGCCCGCCCTCTCACCACGCCAACGGTGAACGCGGCGCGAAAAGCGCGCCGCAACCAAAACACCGCGATTTCAACCGAAAGAGGAGAGACAAAAAGAGATGAAAACGCCATCAAAAAAATCAAAGAAAGTCTTATGTAACCGAGTTACATAAGACGCTCTGAAAAAATTTTGCCGAAAACCACACCGAGAGGTCACAGCGAAAAGGGGATGAAATCGCGAGGAGTGGAAAAGAAGAAGAAAAAGAAAGTAGCCACGCCTGAAGCGTGACTACTTTCTCGCCAACACACCTACGGAGAATGTGCCCAGGAGGAGGGGAAACGGAAAGGAGGTCGAACCGTTTATACCGCAGGCAAACCTATTCTACCACAGAAAGCGCGCAACACAAAGACATCAGTCAAACGGATCCTGCTCAGCACCACGCAGAAGAAAGAGTGTGACAACGAACGAGAGAGCCGAGAACAACAGAAAGAACAACGCGCACGTAAAAAGTAACTTGACAGCAAAAACAACGTCCATGCTACCTCCCACGCCGACGCCACTTGCGCGCATTGCGCGCGAAATTCGCCTTGCGCCTTATCCGCACATCACGCGAACGCAAGCCAGCCCGAATCGCCGCCGACATCGAGAGACCGCGCCGACGCGCCCACGCACGAAACGAACCCACGCGACTAGGGCGAATGTGTATCACAGAACGCTTGCGCCGAGTACGCCGAGAACGAGACATCAGTAAGAAACCTCAGCCGTACGGATATTGGCAACCCAGCGAACCGTGACACCTGCCGCGCCAACGACACGAACCGCAAGCGCATAGTTTGCGCCATCCACCCCGACAACGCAATTCCACGCCGAATCGTCTTCTGCGATAACCGTAACCGACGGGGTGCCGACAAGCGAAACTGTACCACCAACACGCTTAACCAGACCAGTAACACGGTACGCCGCACTCAAGCCACCGCTAGACCGACCAACAACAAGCACATCGAAAGCAACTGTTTTGCCAGACGGAATGACGAATCTATCACCATCAAACAGCAGCGTAGTTGTCGTCGCGTTCGTCGTCTCAATGCGCGCGACATACTGCCCAACCTGGGCATCCCCAACACTCTGGAAGTACCCACCACCAACAACAACCGAGTTGGAGAAATCAGCAGAGCCAGCATTACCAAATGAGGCAGAGTTCTGACCTACAGCACGCGCTTCGTAACCAAACGCGGCAGAGAAGTCACCAGAGGCAGTAGTCTGATAACCAAATGAGATAGAGCCATCACCAAGAGCGGAATTCTGATAACCAAACGCGCTGGAGTAATCACCACCAGCAAAAGTTTGACGACCAAACGCAACAGAGCTGTAGCCAGAAGCGACAGTATCCTGACCGAACACAGCACGACCACTCACAGCGATATTACCAGTCGTCGTGATACCACCTGCCGTCGTGATACCACCTGTCGTCGCGATACCACCTGTCGTCGTGATACCACCTGTCGTCGCGATACTACCAGTCGTCGTGATACCACCTGTGTTAGCGTTCAGAACGAAACTCGGCGTACTCGAGCTAGTCGAGTAGCCAACAACACTACGGCCGTACCCAATGGTCAGGCACGGCGCGCTACCAGCACCACACCGATAGCCAGCACCACCAGCGCCAACGGCGCGCGCGCCAATCTCTCCGTCACCCGACGGGACGCCCACGTTCAAGCCGTAGAAAGTAGCAACGGCGACGATGAGCGAAATCAACGCCATGACGAGAATAGAAAGCAACTGCTTTTTCAACTGCTCAAGATCTCCCTGTTCAAGAGTAAAACCAAAACGATAGAACCGCATCTTAACCCCCAAATGGACGACCAGCCAGAGCGCCCAACGCCTGCTCAGTCATCGAATCGTACCGCGCTATCTCCTCGTCAGTCGCGGTACGATAACGAGGATCGCGCGAAACCAACTCCACATACATCGCACGGGTAACCACGTGGACACAGCCACGCGGATTGACCACGTAGACGACATCCGCCGCGACGGCATCCGCCGCGGGCAGCGAGCGAGCCGCAGACACAACGCTATCACCAGCACCAACCTTCCTCTTAGCCATAGTAACCCCCAATCGAACGTGGGAGCAGGCGCACATCCGCCCACCCCCACGCCGCGCGCCATCGGCGCGCTAAATCTCAGCCGTAGAAACTACAACCCCAAACTCATCCCGCAATTCCGCAACACCGTAGAGAACATCCACAGTGCATTGCATACCAAGATAGTTTGGATTGTACGACAACGTCACACGGAGACCAACGCCATCCTCGCTCATGACCGACTGCGTAACGCCTGGCGCATCCACAGACGGCAAGGGGCGAGTAACAAGCACTGCCGCATACTTTTGGAAGAAGAGGTTCTTACATTGACCACCCGCGGTAGCAATCTTTTGATCCACAAAGACATTGAACCCCATAAAACGGGATTCGTACGCGAGAGCCAACGCACCGCCCAACGACTCGCGATAGGCGTTATTCTTGACCTCTTCGATACCAAGAAATTCGTAATCCGCATCCTCGTGCAGGACGGCATAACGGTCAGCCAACGGCGCTTTCGCCGCATTCAGTAGACGCCGAGCCGAACGGAAATGCGCTTCACTGAGACCAGCAGTAGCATTGATCGTTTGCGAGAACCCAGAATACAACGCGGCAATATCCCCATCCACCTGTTCAGCCAACGCCTTGATAGCATCCTCCATGTAGCCGTTCAGATAGTCGGGTGTTGCCATTGCCCTGACTGGGTCCTCAATCAGAAAGGAAATTTCCTTGTGCTTGTTAAGCGTAACAGTGTACGTAGAGACCGACGGGGTTTGCAGCGTGACCGCTGTATCCTCCGCCTTGTCATTCACCGACAACGCACCACGCCTCGCAATCACAACACTCTTGCCTTTGGTCGCCACCTCGTTATCCCAATCGCGGGCAACCAAACGAGCCAACACCGTGTTTGCCTTGAGGTGACCCAACGCTTGGGCGGCAATGATTGTCGCAAGAGTACCCGATACCTCAGTTTGAGAAATGTTACCCATAGTAACCCCCAACAGAAATCAGAAACCAACAGACAATCGGTTTAACGTCTCGCGACGGAAGTCCATATCTCGCGACTACGCGCCCTAATCTCTTCGGGTGTCATAGCCGAAAGATCCAACTTTGCAGGAACACCACCAGAAAGCGGCGCAGGCGCAGACTGCGCCCCCGCCTGACGCAAAAGTGCCAACAGACGCTCGGCGTCCTCCCTCAACGATTTCTCGTCATCACCCACCAACCGCAAGGCAAGCGGCAACGGCAACCCCACCGACGCCGCAACGTCATAGCGCAAGCGCGCGCCCTGCGCCTCGGCGCGCTCACGCTCAAGACGAGCAGACTGTTCAGACAATTCTTTCAACTTCGCTAGCGCATCATCAAGACTGCGCTTTAAATCATTCCGTTCACTCACAACGCGCTGAAAACGTTCATACGGTACCGCTTGCTGCGGCGCACCCGACGCCTGCGGCGTTTCCGACGCCTGCAACGTTTCCGACGCCTGCGACGTTCCATCAGACTTGTCCATAAACCCCCTTACTAGGTCATAACCGACAAACCAGACGCCGACGGCTTGGCAGGTTCAGAGACAGGCAAATCAACCTTGCCAGCATCAATGGCAACGCGCACACGCTCCAACTGCAAACGTTTAATCTCCAAGTCCAACTTGGCGCCGAGGTCAGTCGGAAGCACCGCGCGCTGCTGGTCAAACAACTGCCCATCAAACCCAGCCAATTCAGAGAAACCAGACGGCGCAAGACGCGCGGCAAGCACAAGTGCGCGCGTCAGGGCATCGTCATACAGAGGACGAAGACGACGAACGAGTAAAACCAACTCAAGCAACTGTAGCTCAACCGTCGGCGTCGCTACCAATTCCTTACTCGTCAACTCGTCAAACGCCAATTCTGGCATAGACTTCTCAACCTGCGATGCAATCTCGCGCAGAAACTCCAAGAATCCTGGAATATCCACACCAGGGACAAGAACTTTGAAATCACCACCCTGAGGAATGAACCAAACATTGTCCCCGCCCCGCTTGAGGTCAACGCCACCTTCAGCACCTATAACCCCCCACTGGGGGTCCTTGTGCTGATGAATGAGAGACGCAATGTCCGTAGCAATCCGATTCACCTCATCAAGTAAAGACATCGCAACAAAGAACGCACAGTCTCCATAAGCACGCCCATTATCAATGTGCCTATGGCGTACGAAATGGCTAGCACGTAGACCATTACGAACACGACTATGTAATACACCATCGCGAAAATAGAGTACCCATTCATCCGAAACGACCTCCGCATACTCAATCACACCATTGACCGTTTTCAAATCGCGAACAAGGAACTCCAAACCATCGGGCCCAACGTAATGTGCCGCAGGGTCAACTGACTGAATGACAGGAACACCAGAGGACGAGAGCGACACACGCAAGACACCCTCGCCAACGGAAGCGGCACGGGAGATCCATAACGGCGACTCCGAATCCCAGCGCGAAGCACGGAGAATCGAGGAAGCTTGCGCCACAACAGAAGGAGGGACATCAGGCGCAAACGCCCAACGCTCAGGGAAACCTGGAACAATGCCAGCGTCAACGTTCACCGCACGCACGCACGGCAAATACAACGGTCGAATCTCCGCCGCAACGCGAGGCGCAAGCCAACTCATGGCATTCAGAGCGGAAGAGTAACGCGAGCCATCAAGGTACGACAAACGAATGGAAAACTCAACGCGCTGAGAGATAAAGCCAGAACGATAAAAGCGATACTCCTCAAGGTCAAAGATGCTAGCCATAAAACCTCACAGACGCAGAACGAAGCGAACGCGCGGGCTTTGTCAACTCGCTAACCAAATAGCGTAACGCATCAAGCAAATGATACGTTTCCGCGTCCTCGATCGAATCGAGAACATTACCCTGCGCGTCAACCGCATACGAATACGTCCCAATCTCATCAAGTAATTCCGCGAGGTCATCAAAGATGAACAACCGTCGCTCTCGAAACGCCGAGTAGACCGCCGCTATCCCCGCCGCGCGGTCAGACACGCGCGGCTTGCGAACACCCAGACCAGCAGACCCAAACGACCTGCGCCACTCATCCTCAGACGGCGCACCGCCGACAGCGTCAAGCACAGACAGCTCACCCAGACGCAAGTGCCGCACATGCGCCGCCACAGACTCGCCCGACTGGTGGTACTCGCGGTAGATGTAGATCGCCCCATCGTCCGAAACAGCGGCAAACACAGCCGCCATATTCCGCGTGCCAAAGTCAACCCCAACCACACGACGCCAAGAAGGCGAAAGCGCGAAACGCGGAACACGATGAACGGACGTATCGAAACAATCATAGACCAAGCCAGCGGGCTTTTCCCACTGCGCTTGATACTGCATCCTAAATTTCCACCGCGCAACAGAACCGCGCGCGTCCTCAAATTCATCACGGCTGAACGCAGGATTGACAACACTTTCAAACTGCACAACGTCAATAGACTTGTCACCCTGCCGCCACTTGTCCCACAGCGTCTTTACGAAATTCTCACAGTAGAGCGAAGTGGTAATCAATACCCGACCACGAGAAAGAGACAACCGCCGCCGAATCGCCTCCCACGACGACTGCTTAAAACGCCTCTGCCCCGCCTCATCCAACCACGCCGCCTTCGCCGTAGCCGACTCGAGCGACTCTGGCTCAGTCGCATAACCAAATAAAACACGCGTCTGAAGCAGAGGGTTATACGACTTGCCAAAAAGCCGCCGCTCACCCATCGGCGAGAAAACAAACTTGCGCGACGGCGACGCCGTGTAACGCCCCAACCGAAGGACAGTTTGAAACAACCACAGAAACGCAGGCAACGCTTTCAGGTCAAGGAGCGAGAAGGTCGGCGCAACTACCAGATAGTCACCTTGCCCACACGACTGAATCTCACGCAACAACCAATGCGGCCCAAACGACGTTTTGCCACCCTGTGTGCCAGCCAGCATCAAGACAAAGCGAGCTTTGCTGTTCCACGCCAACAACTGCCCAGCGTGAAAGTTCAGCCGCAACTCGCCCCCAACAACCTCCGCGAGATCAGCCATTCACAACAACACGATGCACAATCTCGACGGGCGGCAGATCGCTATCGCCACCCACAGCCACCGACGGCAAGCCGTAACGATAAGACCAAAGCAACGCCGCCGCACGCACAGCGGCGGACTCGTTTTCGCCCTTCTCCGCAATCGCGGCAATGCGGAGAAGAATGGCGCGCTGACGAGTACCGCTCAAAACCTTGTCAAACAAAGAGCGAAACTCAACCAAATCTTTATTCGACTTACGCCCAGCATTCGGGCGCGCACCACCACGCTTTGCCATAGACACCGATTTAACGCCTCGCGGCGAATGGCATTTGAAAAACGTTTGAATAATCAATCACCGCGGGGGCGCGTCAACTTCTCAACAATCAGTCTGTTCTGCTCCTGAATCGCACGCAACGAATCTGCAATCTCGCCCAACTGCACGCCATACTTATCCAAAATCCCCAACAGGCGACACTCGCGAGATTCATTCGTTTTCAGCGTCCACCAGAACAACACGACAAAGAGCGCGCCAAAGCTCACAAAATCGTTACGCAAAAGGAAATCCAGCAGGTCCATATCGCTCCATCAAGGAACAAGACTGCCACCAAAAAGATAATACCACCGCGAGCGGGCGCCGAGGTAGACATACGCCAACACCGCCTGCGGCCACAGCTGCGCCTTACGCGCAACAGGATTAACCAAACGATTAACTTCGGAAGAATCAGGGTGCTCATTCATAAAGTAGAGATAGTGGTTAGTCGCATTGTAAATGAAGACACGCAGACCATCCACACCACCAGCCAGACCCGTGATCTCGGCAGACCAGGTCAAATCGCCATACAGATAGATAAGTTCAGCAGACGACGTCGGCACATCATTGTTGCTACCATCAAAAATCAAAACGTTACGACTCTTTGTCATAGCAGCTCCAATCGGCTCAGGACTCTGCCAACGATAGTCACGCGCAAGCGAAGCGCACGTGACCACGCGCGCTGGCGCAACGGCGGCAAGAAACTCACGCCGAAACAACTTCGCCATACGGCGATAGGAATCTGTCGCCGTAGTTTGGACAGTCGTACTCTCAACAAGCATCAATGCGCGCGCCGAAGCCGCAAAGGCACAAGCACCTTGAACAACAACATCATCGTAGAACGAGGGAAATGTAGTGACAGTAGCGCCATCCAAGCCAGCGATTGTGTGAGGCAAATACCACCTCAGCACCGCCGACTGAACCCCATCGGGGTCAACATCACCCAAGATATAGATGTAGCCACTATCGCTACCTTCTGGAATGAAAACATAATCGGTTGGGTCATCCCAAGCGCGCGTGCTAGGATACCACAACCGAAGAGGAGAAATGATGCCTTCCGTCAAAAGCCCCGTCAGATTGACAAGGCGTGCCCTCGGCACGAAGGACTTGACCAACTCACGCGCAGGATAACGCGAGCCAGGGCGAACACCATAGCGCGTCAGCTCACCGAGAGAACGACGGATAAACTCATCGCAGAGAGCATTTACAAACCAACCACTGCTCTCGCCGTCATAGTCCTCACGGTCACCAAAATTAAAGCGAACGCGATCACGAAAGTAAGAAATGTTACGAACAATGACACCCTCGCCCTCGCCAGGCATATGCACCTCACAGATAGCATTATAACACAAACAGAGAACACAAGCAACCAGACGCTACCGCGTCGCACCGAAAGCTTGCTGACCCACAACGCATAGCCGACGCCAACAGCGAACGCTACCGCGTAGGGTAAGTCGGAGCCGAAAGAGAGAACAACAGAAAACTTTGACCAAACTCTAACCTGATTTTGACCTGATTTTGACCTGATCTTGACCTGATTTTAACCTGAATATGCTACACTACAATTGACAGCAGAGTTATCCACAACTGTTGATAACTGAAAGAAAATGTGGAAAACATACCCACAGGTAATCCACAGGTCATCCACAGGAAAGGAGGTGAGAAAACAATAGACGAACTACACCCAAAACTGCAAGAAGCACTGAAGGCTTTCATCGCACAATGCGCGACGACGCTAGCAGACGCCGTAGCAACAGAGGTGGAGCCAAAAGAGAGCGGAAGTATCTCGTTCCAAATCATGCTGGTGTCACAGGCACTGGAAGAGACAGTCGAGGCGTTCATCAGAGATTATCCACATATCCACAGCGCCTACGACTACAAAGATTGATCAAGAGATAAAGAAAGGAGAAAAGATGCTACTGAAACACAGACAAAGAAACCTAGACCAACCAATGGACCCACCAATGCCGCCTGGAGGAATCAGAGACTGGCTCATCGCAACTGGCTACTACCAGAGGGCGTACAACGAACGAAGGTACGACCACCACTGCCGCCTATGCGGCAGAACAACAAGCGGCAAAAGCGGAAGCGGACTATGCCGATACTGCGCGCACAGAAAAGGAGCAAAGATGAAAGACAGACAGAAACAATTGATCTTCAGACTCGACACAATCCTGACTCAAGCAGAAATTAACGACTTCGCACGCCAATTCAATGACCTTGCAATGGAACACGGTTACTCCATAATCGAGTTTATCGCCGCGATACTCGGCGGCGAAATCACACTGCTGATTATGGGAGACGAACAACGCAACGAAGCAATCAAACTACTTGAGAAAGGACACAACAGAACACTCGAATACATCGCGCGTGAACTCAGAAAGTCACGCGAACTTAAAAAACGAATTGATGTAGGAGACTACGAAGAGTAAGAAAGAGCGGCGGCGCCACATTACTTGTGACCCGCCGCTCTCGCTTGCATCACCACAACAGAGGCGCACCCCGCCCGCGCGCCGATACCCAACTCGACGCCGAAGGGAAGATAGGCACTTGAAGATAACTTGCCTATCCCACTTGAACAACGGTAGACGGGTAATTCGGCACAACTCAGACTTGCCCCTTAAGGTTGGCTGGCAGGGTCGCCTGCGGCGGGCGGGGGCAAACTGCGCCGCATGCCCGCCCGCCGCAGGCTACTGAGTGCGCACGGCATTGGGAACATTGACTTCCAGGGCAATTAGTCAAGTGCCGTGCGGTTTCGCTGGCGTCCGCAAAAGCCGTTCCACGAGGCTTTTGCGGACGCCAGCGAAATTCTATCTCGGTGATCTCTCCTCCACCACCCAACATAACGGCGCCTTCCCCATCCGCAGTCGGTTGCCTGCCTTGTCGGGCGCGAGCCGATAGGGAAGGCGGTCGGCGCGGCGCCTCCGCGGCGTCTTATGTAACCAAGTTACATAAGACGCGGAAACAAAAAGAACGCCGAAGGTCACCAGACCCTCGGCGGACGTCATTCACGAAATCACGCCTGATCAACTTCAAGAACCAGCTGCACGGCATGCGGAGTCAGCGGATAGAGGCCTGCCAGAAGTGACTCGACAGTCTTCGCCGCATCCTTGAGCGCCGCAGCCGCGGCGCGCTCGCGCAGAGCATCATGTTCGCTAGTAGCAAATGCCGCAGTCGCATCAAGTAGTTCTGCCTCACGTAGCAGATACTTGACGACGGCATACGCCCCAGCGTACGCGCCTTCGTAATACATTTTGCCTCCTTTTTTTTGCCGCGCCACCGCGCGCTGGCGCGCGGTTCGCTTGCTAATCTGCAATCATAGTAACAAACAAAGGTCAAAATCTGGTCAAAATCTGGTCAAAATCTGGTCAAAATTTCGTAAGAGTTTGCAAAGAGAAAATAAGAAAGTATTAAAATTTCGTAAGAGAAGTTTACATAAATTTGCCGCGCACATCATTGACGATGTGCGCGGCAAGTATCACCGAGAGAGTAGACGCAACGAATGTAACATAGAAGTGTGACGATCCGCGGAGCGATTGAACGCCACAACAACACGATCGTCGCGGCAACGGAAGACATACCACACCGCACCGCAACTACACGTCACCCAACCACTCGAACTCGGAGACGACACCCTGTGGCGCGCTTGAAACTCCGCAAGCGCGTTACACCAGTAATCACGTTCACTCGTGCTTGAGAACAACATACGGAGACCCCATCCGCGAGTGGCGAGCCAGCATCTCATTCGGGATTCCGCGCTCCAAACACGCAGAACGGTAATCCACGACCATGCTAGTAAACGGCGCCAGCTCTTCAGGTGTAAGCCCCAACTCGCGCGCAATTCCCACATAGTCGTATTCAGTACGACCACTAAAAAAGCGCGCTGAAGCGCAATCAGTAGCAACACTCTCGCCAAGGGTTACGACAACATACTTGATTGACGCCTCGAGCACCTGGCAGATGTGATGAATATCCGCCCACGCACTAAGCTTCTCCTCGATGCTCATCTCATCAATGAGCTTTTCCCACGCTCCAACGTCAAGAAATGCACCCATTTTCCACCTCCCCAGAAATCGTGCGCACATAGCGCAGGATTGCCGAAACGTCACCTTCACACCATAGTGGATCGAACGAACGAGAATGCGGAAGGACAACGTAGAGCTGACCTACCACAACAAGCCAGCCCCACGAGAAGAACGACACGCCATCCGCAGTCAACGCCGTGACGACATCATCATACATTTTGCCTCCTTTTTTTTGCCGCGCCACCGCGCGCCAGCGCGCGGTTCGCTTGCTAATCTGCAATCATAGTAACAAACAAAGGTCAAAATCTGGTCAAAATCTGGTCAAAATCTAGTCAAAATTTCGTAAGAGTTTGCAAAGAGAAAATAAGAAAGTATTAAAATTTCATAAGAGAAGTTTACATAAACCATAACGAACGGCGCGAAGACGCGATTTGAAACGCTACCGCGTCGCACCGAAAGCTTGCTGACCCACAACGCATAGCCGACGCCGACGGTGAACGCTACCGCGTCGGGGAACAAGCGGGCAAGGTGCGCCGCGCAGCACACAACGTAGAACCGAAGGGAACAACGCGGCGGGGCGGCGGCACGTCGCAAAAACACTCGCGCCGCCGCCCCGCCGCTTACGTCGCAC
>Ga0308417_1002851_pt1 | contig 11246 bp, 7 predicted proteins | sample HotsprSampleOS65_FD_203528 | JGI IMG/M metagenome (GOLD analysis project Ga0308417, IMG submission 203528) | Hot spring phototrophic mat microbial communities from Octopus Spring, Yellowstone National Park, Wyoming, United States - 20090730_OS65 ... | reverse complement strand
TTTGCGAACCGTGGTGGACCCCGAAATCGGCATGAACATCGTTGAACTGGGCTTGATCCGGCATGTCGATATCGGCGAAGATCGCGCTCACGTCGTGATGATTATGACCACGCCGTTTTGTCCATACGCGCCGCAGTTGCTGGAACAGACCCGTCGCACGGCCCAGAATTACCTGGGCATCCCCACCACAATCGAAATGGGCTTGGAGATGTGGGACCCCAGCATGATGGAGGACGGTGCAGCAGACGAGTGGGGTCTGTTTTGATACGCCGAAAACTTCCAGGCGCCCCCGGATTTGCGCAGGCGCCTGGTGTACTAGGCATCGCTCTGCAGTGATTACGGCCGGTTCTGCTCTATAAACAGACGCGGGTCAACGTAGTGGCTCAAGACGCCGCCCAGGTCCCTTCCCGGCCAGTGCTGCGGCTCTGTCTCAAGAATCGTTGTCGGGCTTAGATCGAAGTGCAGGTGATATGCCCATTGGCCGAATGCGTTGCCAATGGTTGCGATCTGATCGCCCCGCCGCACTCGCTGCCCCACGCGAACCAGTATCGTATCAACGTGCGCAGATCGGCTGTACATCGCCCTGCCATTTCTGGCCAGTGGATCGTGCCTGATGACAATCACGTTGCCCCAAACAGGCAGTCGGCTCGCAAAAGTCACTACACCGCTGGCCACAGCATATACCGGCGCAAAGCGATCAGCGTCCTGAGGTAGGTTGAGATCAGCCCCAGTGTGATACGCCTCGCTCGGCGTGCCAATGAAATACAGTTGGGCAAAGGGGCTGGCATCGTACCACTCACCCGGCCACACTCGGTTTGAGCGGCGTTCAGCAAAAGTGCCCACTGGCGAGTCATATCCGTCAGCCCGCGGAACAGCACCACCCTCCACGATCTGCCGCCAACGAATGGCGTCGAACGCGATCTGAAGGCCGTCCTCAAACGTGAGGTCATTGAGAAACACGCTGCCAGCGTTAACGGTGCTGCGGTCAATATTGTAAACCCCGAGCGATACCCACTGGTTGGCATAGCGCGACTGGTCAACGGACACAACGATCTCGCCTGTGCTGCCTGCCACGCCGTGAATCTTGTAACGCGCATTGCGAGTGGATGCGTGGCGCGCGGGCGCAAAAACCGCGATCTCGTATCTGCCTGAGGCGGGCAGCCTGGGCGACCACTGCGCCCACACGCGGCTGAACTGCCTGGCAGTGGCCGTGTAGTAAGCGGCCCAGCCCCACGTTCCCTGAAAGCTCTGAAACTCCGGCTGGCCGGTGTAAGAGCCTTTAGCGAAACCGGCTTCGTCAGGCCGAATAACAATCTCCTCGCCGTATCCGCTCCCCGGTTGACCCGGCCCTGGCGGCTGCGTGCCGGGCGCAATCGGCTGGTTGATGACCGCCCACTGCGCCGCGCCAATGACGCCCAGGCGCCACCAGCTCAGACCGGGCGCTCCGTGGCGCTGGGTTGCCAAAACGTGCGCCGTGTTGATGTCCACCGGCTGTGCGTCCGCCTGCAGAATTGGAATGATCGTGCGGCCGTAGTTGCCCCAGACCTGGTATACCTCCGCCAGCACGGCCTCCGGTGAACGCCGGAAAGTGGCCCAGTAAGCCATCGGATGAACACTCTGAACGAAGGGAAACCACTCCTCTGGAAAGATCGCCCTGTAGTGCTGCGGGCGCGGATCCACGGCCAGACCAATGTGAAACCTGCCGGGCAGCTCGCGGCGGATGCGCAGCATGAACGGCCTTATCCCTTCGCGTCCAGCCGACCAAAAACCATCGTATGGCTCGACATCCAGAATCATAGACTTCACGCCGGGGCGCTGGCACGCCTGGATGATCAGGTCAGTTTCAGCCCGCTCGTCCAAGCCGCGCGGCACGCACCAGGCGTGAAAATCTAGCCCGTATTTCGCCAGTGTTTCCACCCACCGATCGATGCTGGCAGGGCCGTCAATGGCCAGCGCGCGCTTTGTGTCCCAGAAACCCTGCCAGCGCGCCCCGCTGCGCGGGGTGTAATCGCTGGTCTTGACAAACACTGCGCCTACATGAGGTGCTACCTGCCGCAGGTTGCGCGCCAGCTCGTCAATCGTGGCCTCTGGCACAACATCACCGCGCCAGTGCCACACTGCAACCTTGCCGTCATATGGAGTCGGGTTGGGCGGAGGCCCAGGAACCACGACCTCTTCAAAGCGCGCCACAGCCGTAGACACCCACCCAGCCAGCGCGCCCTGCTCCACCCAAACCCACCCGCTGTTGGTTCGCGAGCCAGGGTAGTAGACGACCAGCGACTTGTCGTAGATATCGCCAATATCACGGTAATTCGTACCAGGGCCATTTCTGATGTTCACATAGGCCAGCGTAGTGTTGATAATAGCTGTCCGTCCTGGCCCAGCAGTGGGCGGTTTGGGCACCGCCGGCGGAGACATGCTCATCAAGACCTCCTGTGCTGAAGCGCCCGAGGCGTGCGCTCCTCCCGCCCACGATACTAATACATTTTGCTGACCTGGGCAAAACACACAACCGGCTCAATCAGACAACGTAAACCAAGCCAGCGCCGTGCCGCACTTCGCCGATTACGGCAGCGCTGTCCCCAGCCGCTGCGATTGCGCTGCACAGAACGTCGGCTTCTTCTGCAGCTGCTGCGATCAGCAAACCGCCAGATGTCTGCGGATCGAACAGGAGGTTCTGCTGCACATCGTCAAGCGCAGCTTCGAAACGAGTCCACTTCTCGAAGAATTCGCGGTTGCGCCACATGCCACCGGGAAACAATCCCTGCGCCCCGTAATCGAGGGCGCCCGGCAGCCATCGCAGCGCGTTCCACTGTATCGCCAAGTCGACACCGCTCAAATGCGCCATCTCATGGCCATGGCCTAGCAGGCTGTAGCCGGTGATATCTGTCATCGCGTGGACAGCGGCTTTCCGCGCCAGGCGGGACGCATCGCGGTTCAGCCGCGCCATGCTGGCTGTGGCCGCTTCGATATGCTGCTCGCTGGCAGCCCCGCCCTTCAGCGCCGTCGTGATAACACCCGTGCCCAGCGGCTTCGTGAGGATCAGCCGGTCCCCAGGGCGCGCGCCGCCCTTGGACAAAATGCGCTGCGGGTCCACCACGCCTGTAACGGCTAGGCCGTATTTCGGCTCTTTATCAGTCACTGTGTGCCCGCCAGCGATTACTGCGCCCGCTTCGCGCACTTTCTCGGCGCCGCCGCGCAGGATTTCGGTCAGCAGTTCCAGGCCGTAGCCGTCTGGATAAGCGACCAGGTTGATCGCCATCAGCGGCTCGCCGCCCAAAGCGTACACATCGCTGAGCGCGTTGGCCGCCGCAATCGCGCCGAAGAAATACGGGTCGTCAACCACCGGTGGGAAGAAATCGGTCGTTGAGATGATTGCCTGCTGCTCGTTGAGTCGGTACACGGCCGCGTCATCCGGCGCCGCCAGGCCGACCAGCAAATCGGGATAATCGCTTTCGGCGAAGAGGTTCGCCAATGGTCGCAAGACTTGCGACAGCTCGCCAGGGCCGAGCTTCGACGCTCAGCCCGCGCATGAGGCCAGCGCCGTTAGCCGGATAGTTCTGCCGGTGTTCGCCATGTTGACCTCCTTTCCGCTCTGCTGCCAAGCCGAGGCAAGTATAGGTGATCAGCCTTGGCACTGCAACCTTGCTTCATGGCTGCCTCCAGCCGCGCGCGGTTGGCGCTTGCGCGCTGCCGGCCCATGGGCTATACTGATCATCGTAACTTCGGGGCGTGGCGCAGCCCGGTAGCGCGCTTGCATGGGGTGCAAGAGGTCATGGGTTCGAATCCCGTCGCCCCGACACATCGGTCTAGGAATTTAATACATCCAGCTTTCTGGACGTGAATAATTTCCTCGCCTAGATGCCGCCCACCCTCAAAAAGCGGCATTTCTTGTCTACAGCATAAATGTTGCCTTAGAAATTTGACGCCTTAATGCCGCGATGGATACACTTTTCCCGTGGTTAAACATTCCCACAGCTTTCGAACCAATCGCGCGGCGTGCGAGTAGATTTCGCAGAGGCAGGTGCACATCGCACGACAGGTTCGGCGTCCTGGCCCCAGGGCGCGATCCTTGAAAAGATGGGGCTTCACAGATAATCAAAATGAGAAGGAGTAAAGCATGAGAACCAAGGTTTTTCTGTTGGCGCTGTGCCTGGCGCTGCTGGGCACGCTCGCCCTCCCGGTGATGGCTCAAGGCCCGGGCCAGGGCGGCATTATTGTCACCGACAACATCGGCGGCGATCCGTCTACATTCAACCCCCTTCTCGGTTCAGATACCGTGTCGTCTACCGTCTACGGTTGGCTGTATCCCGGAATAATTGGTCTCGACCCTGCAACCGCAGCGCCCGCACCGATGGTGCCTGGCTCAATGGCAGAGAGCTGGGAATACGATGAAACGGGCACAGTCCTCACGATCAAGCTGCGCCAGGACCTGACCTGGAATGACGGCACGCCCATTACTGCGCGCGATTACCTGTATTCGGTGAACGCAGTCCGCAGCGGCCAGACCAGCTCGCCGCGCACCTCGATGTTCGCCACCCTTGACGATGGCACGCCTGCTGGCGGCTCGATCGTTGATGTTCAGGCGCCGGATGACTACACCGTCGTCATCACGTTCGACAAGGTTGACTGCGGCGCGTTCAATGATGTCAACGATGTGCCCGCAGTCCCGGCCCACATTTGGGAGCAGCTCTACGGCACGAATTACGCCCTGATGGACGAAGACCCGCGCTACATCCCCACGGTTACCTTCGGCCCGTTCAAGGACATTGAGTTCGCGCCCGATGCCCAGGTCAGCCTCATCGCCGACCAGAGCTATCCAGACACCATTCTTGGTTTCGTCAGCCCGGCAGAGTGGGTCTACCGCCGCGTGGCCAACACCACCGTTGCCTTTGAGCGCTTCCTCGCTGGTGAAATCACATACACCGGCATTGCCCCAGAGCGCCAGAACGAAATTCGCGGTGACGCCCGCTTCCAGACGTTCGAGTTCTCGCAGAACGGCTTCCAGTACATGGGTTACAACCTCGCCGATCCAACCAATCCGCAGAACGGTGTGGACGCCGACGGCAACGTGATTGACCAGGGCAAACACCCGATCTTCGGCAATGTGCTGGTGCGCCAGGCCATCGCGCACGCGGTTGACGTGGATGCCATGATCACCGGCATTCTCGACGGCAACGGCACCCGTGTTATCACCCACAGCATCCCCACATCCTGGGTGCAGGACCCTGACCTCCAGCCGTATGAGTTTAACCCGGCGCTGGCGCTAGAGCTGCTGGCTGAGGCTGGTTGGGTGGACCATGACAATGATCCCACCACTCCGCTGATCGCCACTGAGGTTGCGCAGGCCGCTACTGGTGTTGAGCCGGGCACGCCGCTGGAGTTCGAGCTGCTTACCAATGCCGGCAACCTGGCCCGCGAGCGCATCGGCCAGACGATCCAGTCCCAGCTTGCCGATATCGGCATCAAGGTCAACTTCCAGGCCATTGACTTCGGCGTGCTGGTGCAGAACATTCGCGCGCAGGCTGGCGACGCCTTCATCATCGGTTGGGCGCTCGGCCTGCCTGTTGACCCTGATGTCACTCCCTTCTACACCGCCGCCGCTGACCAGGTTGGCGCTGGGTTCGCCTTCACATCCTACTACAACCCCGAGCTTGAAGACCTGCTGATCCAAGGCCGCACGGTGCCCGGCTGCGGTGTCGAGGATCGCGCCGCGATCTATCGCCAGGTCAACCGCATTCTGTACCGTGACCAGCCCTATCTGTATCTCTACGCGGGCAATGTCATGTACGCCGCGCAGGGCAACGTTGAGAACTGGGATCCATATCCGAACTTCCACACGTGGAACATTGATGCCTGGGACGCCAGCAACTAACCAAACTCAGGCCTGAACTGTTCTATAGGGAACACCGGCATCTCTGCCGGTGTTCCCTGTCATCCTAGTCCGGAAATACAACGGGATTGGTTCCTCGATGTGAGCTGAGGAGCCACCGCTGCGCAGGCAGGTAGCCGCCTATGATCAAGTACATCATCCGCCGCCTGGTTCAGGCAATCCCCACCTTCTTCGGCATTACGCTTCTTTCTTACCTCATCATGACCGCTGCCCCCGGCGATCCGGTCAGCCTGCTGACTTTCGACCCTACAATTAAGCAAGAGGAAGTCCAGCGCCTGGCTGCCCGCTTAGGCACGAATGACCCATGGCCCGTGCAGTACCTGCGCTGGCTTATCGGCGACGACTGGATGGAGATTTTTCGCGAGGACCTGCGCGGCCGGCCAGAAATCGGGCTGGACCGTGTGCGCTACGGCATCTTGCGCGGTGACTTTGGCAACTCGTTCTTTCTGAAGTTGCCGGCGCTCCAGCTCATTGCCGAACGCCTTCCGGCCACACTCGAGCTGGGCGTAGCCGTGCTCGTCGTCAGCCTGACGCTCGGCATTCCCATCGGCATCCTGGCGGCGGTGTGGCACGGCGGCGCGTTCGACAACGCCACGCGCGTCCTCGCCGTAATCGGCAACGCCGTGCCTAACTTCTGGCTCGGTCTGATACTGATTCTCATTTTTGGGGCATGGTTGGGCGTGCTGCCTATGGGCGGCCGATGCGCGCAGACGCGCGGGGGCTGCCCACCCGTGTACCAGCGCCTTGAGTATCTTGTTATGCCGGTCACTGTGCTGTCGCTCGGCGGCATTGCCGGCTATTCGCGCTACATGCGCGCCTCGATGCTGGAACAGATCAACAGCGACTACATCCGCACTGCCAAGGCCAAAGGCCTGCCCGCTAACATGGTGTGGTTCAAACACGGCGCTCGCAACGCGCTCATACCGATCGCCACTTTCCTGGGGCCGGCGCTCGTCGGCGTGCTGGGTGGCGCAGTCGTAACCGAGCAAATCTTCACCTGGCCCGGCCTAGGGCTGCTCCTCATCACGTCTATTACGCGCCAGGATTATCCGATTATTATGGCTTCTGTGGTCATCGCTTCGGTGCTGACCATCGTCGGGTACATTCTGTCGGATGTTCTGTACGCAGTGGTTGATCCACGCATCCGCTTCTAGCGGGCAGGTAAGGGTTTAGTCACTATGGCAAGCACTTCACAGACCTCGCAGCCCGGGGTGGTAACACTGGGCGCAGAACCAGGGAAACCCCGCCGCAGCGAGTCGCTCACCCAGCGGGCGCTGCGCCGCCTGCGCCGCGACCGCCTGACAATGATCGCCATCTCTGTTATCCTGCTGCTCACATTTTTGGCGATCATGGCTCCAGTGATCAGCACACAAATTCTCGGCGTGGATTTCGCCAAGGCCAACCCAGTAAACGCTTTCCTACCCATCAATTCGCCAGGTCATATATTGGGCACTGACGATCTGGGCCGCGATCATCTGGCCCGTCTCCTTTATGGCGGTCAGGTGTCGCTGGGAATCGCCTTCACGGCTGCGCTGCTTTCCATTGGAATTGGTGTGGCCATGGGCGTCGTCACGGGCTTCTACGGCGGCGTCGTGGACGATCTTGTCATCTGGCTCATCACCACAATTAACTCGATACCGTCTCTCTTTCTGCTGCTGATTATCAGCGCGGTGCTGTCGCCTGGCCCTTTCGGGCTGATCATGGTGCTCGGCTTGCTGGGCTGGACAGGGACCACCCGCTTAGTCCGCGGCGAAACCCTTTCGCTGCGCGAGCGCGAATTCGTGGTCAGCGCGCGCGCCCTTGGCGCTTCAGACCGGCGCATCATGTTCGTTCACATTCTGCCCAACCTCATCTCGATTATTACGATTGCGCTGGCCATTGACATCGGTGTGCTCATCCTGGTTGAGTCCGGCCTGAGCTTTCTCGGTTTTGGCATTCAACCGCCAATCCCCAGTTGGGGCAACATGCTCACCGGCGCGCAAACGTTTATGCGCCGCGCGCCCCATCTGGTGTTTGCGCCCGGCCTGCTCATCCTTATTACTGTGCTGTGCATGTATATCATCGGTGACGGCATCCGCGACGCTTTCGATCCGCGCATGGAGAGCTGAGCCGGCTCTCCACATAACCGCAGCCCGGCTGCGCGCCGGGCTGCGGTTTGTTGCATGAGCGCGCTGTTACCGGCCGCGCTCAGCTTGGTACTGCGCTTCTAAGCGCGATATCAGCTCGTTCTGGAGTGCAGTCACCTGCTCTAGCCGCGCCATCACTTCAGCCGCTGCGTCGCCAATGCTGACCGCTTCCCCATTTGCATACGCTTGGAAACGGTCTACTGCTGTGTTCATAGCATCCATCAGGATTAACTGGAGTTCCGTGGCGCAGTCCGGAGTTGGGCGGTCGCTGGCCGCGTCGCGCAAACGCGCCAAGCGGAGCACATCTGTATAGACCTCTGCGCGCGATTTGCTGGCGGCCGCAGTCAGCGTCGTCATAAACTCTGGCAAGAGGAATGTGGCCGTTGCTTGAAGCCAGGCGTCAAGCGCTGGCGTTTGGGCGCAAGCGCCCTCGAATATCGCCGCTGGAGGCGGCGCCAGGGTGATGGGCGGCGGCGGAGTCGGCTGTCCCACATCGCCCAGCGCACAGCCCGTCGTCAGCTTCAACAGCACAAGCGCGAGCAGCGACCTGCTCAACCTGTTTGCCATGGTCACAGTGTCCTCTTGCGCCAGCCTCAGCCCTAGCCTAGCATGACCTGTTCAGCCAGTCAATTTGCCAACGTCTGGAATCTGTTTACAATCGAATCAGCGCTGCCATGAGGAGGTGGTAATCTATGCCACAGTTGCTCAGTCGCAGAGATGATAACGGCTGGCTGACACCGGCTATGGCCGATATCCTTCGTCAGGCGACCGGTTCACTACCTGGTGAAGACTCGGTGCGCGCCCAGATTGCCGAGATTCAACGCATCCTGAGTGAGCAGGATACGCCAGCGCGCATCGTTGACGCGCGACCGATAGCGTCGCGGGTCCTGTTCATCGCGCGGCCAGAGCTGGTGGGCAAGCGCAGCGCGCGCCGCCCGGTAATGCCAGCAGAAATCCGGCGCAGCCTCGGCGCTGTGGCAGATCAGCACCCTGAATGGACGCTGGGATTCATCCAGCAGATGCCTGATGACGATGAAAGTGTGGGTATCCTGCTGCGCACTGAGCAGCATCAGCCGCTCAGGCTGCGCCAGGTGCTCGTAAGCAATGCCTTCATGCACAGCGTATCTACATTATCTTGGGTTGCTGGAGTCACAATTGAACAGCAAGTTGTGGTTCGCGACCTGGCGCTGCTGGGGCATCTGCTCATTGCTGGCTCGGAAACCGCGCGCCAGCACATTGTCCGCACTATACTGGTCACCCTGATGTTGTTCAACACTCCGGCTGAGCTGCGCTTCACGTTGGTGGGCACGGGCAGCACAGTCTACGGCGATCTTGTCGGCATCCCACACATGCTGGGGCGCGTTGTGGAGGACCCAGCACACGGCGCGCGACTGCTTGACGGAATGTCAAAAGAAGTGCAGCGTCGCTGGCAGTGGTTCCAGGAGCGCGAGGTCAACGCTCTACCTGCATACAATGAACTGCTGCAGCGCACGAATCAGCCCCCCCTGCCGCGCATTGTCATCTTGCTGGACGCTTTCAGCGACGAGGACTGGATCAACAACCCTGATCGCTGGGTCGAGCCAACATATGATCTGCTGGTTAACGGCGCACGGGTTGGGGTGCACCTGCTTTGTGCGGCCGCTCAGCCAGAGCACATTCCCGAACCTCTCGCCGGCGTGCTGGAAAGCCAGATCATCATGCGTTCGGCCCGGCCGGACCTGGCAGCAGCCGTTAAGGGCGGTATACACAGCTCTGCGCTGCGTTTTGCGGATGCTTTCCTCGTGGAGAATCAGCGCGGGGCAGCCCCCCTGCCTGTTGAGCTGTGCACCGTAGCGCCGGAAGAGATTCAACGGCTGGTTGCCTACTGGCGTGGGGTTGCTGTCCAGCGCGCCCGTGAGATGACGTCGCGCGAGCGCACTGGCCTGACTGACCTGCTGCCTGAGCTGGCTGGCAGCGATCTCGCAGACCGTCCAGCGACTCCTCCGCTCCCAACTCGAACGCGCGCTGGCACCCTAGTGCGCGCCACTCAGGCGCTGGCCAGCCCCAACGAAAACGTAGTGCTGCAGCGCGCACAGGCGCTGGCCGCCTATCTTGGCTGGATTGGAATAGGGCCGCTGCACGACGTGCTTGGGCTTTCACCTGGCGAAGCGCGGGCTATCATGGCAGCCCTGCAGAATCTTGAGGTGGTTGAAACTGGTGATGGCCCCGTTCTGCGTTTCGTTCGCCTGGCCGAAAGCCCGCTTTCGCCGGAAGGTGAAGCAAACGGAGAAAGCTAGCCGCTTACCGGCAGCACAGCGAACGTGCATGAATTGTAGCTGCTGCCCAGGATCACTTCGAAATCAGTCGCACGCCCTGGATCAGGAGAGATGATAATGTTCTCTGGCCTGATGTTCAGCACTCTGGCGATGCTGCCCCGGCTGCTGCCTTTGCTTTGGCCTGTGTAATCGATCAGGATTGTCTCGGTGTAATCCGTGCGATCTGCGCTTCCGGCGGCTGACGCCGCCAGCCCGTCCCAGGCTAACCTCTCAGCCGCAACTCGATCCCAGTTGGCGTTCTGTGTCCCGTTGTACACCGTGATCGTCGCTCGCTCCGACGCAATCTGGCTGCGTGTTGGCGGCTGATAAAAATCCTCAAGCAGCGGCCGTAGGGTCTCATAAACAGGAAGCTGTACAAAATCACCGCTTGGCGGCTGCCAGGGTGTTGTGTGATATGTGCGCACCAACGCGAAATTTTCGATTAAGGACGGATCCAGGCTGAGAGCAATCGGCAGCAACCCCAGCACATCTTCCAGTGTCAGGTTCGTCTCCACGATTTCAGCGGCTAGGTTCCATAATTCCGGCAGACGAGCAAGCTGGCCAGTATCGCGGGCCTTGCGCCAGATCGCTCGCAGAATCTGCTGCTGACGGCGCCCACGGTCAAAATCGGTGCTGTTGTGACGTGAACGCGCGTACCAGAGAGCTTCTCCGCCGCTTAGCGTGTAGTAACCAACATCGAGGACATAATAACCATCGTCATTTACACGCCGGGCTGCTGCTGGCACCTCCGCGCCGATGAGCGGCAGGTCCTCAATCGCGCAGTCAACAGCCACATCTATGCCACCTAGAACGTCAATGACCTGACGAAAACCGCTCAGGTCAATCAGCGCATAGTAGTGAACGTTAATGCCAAAATTGTAGAGAATCATCTGACGGAGCAGTTCGAAAGTCCCATCATTCCAGCCGCCTGAC
>Ga0308417_1002849_pt1 | contig 11249 bp, 5 predicted proteins | sample HotsprSampleOS65_FD_203528 | JGI IMG/M metagenome (GOLD analysis project Ga0308417, IMG submission 203528) | Hot spring phototrophic mat microbial communities from Octopus Spring, Yellowstone National Park, Wyoming, United States - 20090730_OS65 ... | reverse complement strand
CATGGAGGAGATGTGGAAGCAGTACTTGGGACACAGGGGTATGAAAAAATAAAAATCGTGATGGAGTTGTTCACCAGTTCCAATAAAAAGATGGAGGCAAGGGCAGAAAGAGAAAACACTCTTACATGGCGTGGAGATATAAGTTGGGTTGATGGTATCAGGGTGGTTGAAGATTCCAGGTATATTGATCGGAGAGGAACAGATAATGTGTGGTGGGGTGGTTTGGCCGAAAGGTTGAATATCAAAGGGGCCGTTGTGGGGAAAGATGATTTTAACCGTGTACTGGAAGGGTATGCTCCGGGGCTGGTGGAAGGAAAACGACTGGCAGTTATGAGGAACAGTGGTCACCCGCTGCGAAAGAAAGGGACAGATATTGTTTTTTCAGCCCCCAAGGCATACAGTTTGTTATGGGCAAGTGCAGATGAAAAAGTACGATATGAACTGGAACGGCTCAATCGGGAGAAGGTTTGTGAAACTCTGGAATGGTGGGTACATAAGGGATTGGGATATATCAATCAGGAAAGGGAGGGGGATCTGCGATTGGAAAAGGATGTATTGGTGGGGATGTTTGAACACAGCAGTTCACGGGGAAAGGACCCACATCTGCATACCCACTGTGTGCTCGTCAATCTCACAACCTGCGGGCGGCGACTGGTGGTCAATAGCCGATATACACTGGCGGCAGGATATGTTTACTGGCGTGGTCTATGTGAAGGGTTGCAACAAATGGGATATGATGCCCACCCGGATATGGTGCGCGGGGTTTGGATCAAGGGTGTCAGTCAGGAACAGGAAGAACAGTTCAGCCGGAGACGAAGGCTGATTCTGGAACTGGCCCGGGGAGGTGGAGCGCGAACAAGAAAGCGGATTGCCCTTCTGACGCGCAAAGCCAAAGTGAGAAGGCGGGAGGAGATTGATCATGAAATTCAGCGGTTATGGGGGGAAATGGAAATAAAACCCATCATGGACAATATGATGGAGGAAACAGGTGAAGGGGGAGACAATGAAATAAAGTCTCTGACCCCGTGGGATATATTTCAAACCGTGGCTACCAATCGAGGGCAGGTGGTCGTTCTGGATGAGGAAATGGTTCAGATGGGACGATTGATGAAAACAACCGGGGGGGGAAGTCCGGGGGAGGCAGATGTGTCAGCATGGTTGCATGAGGATGAACGACTTTGTTGTGTAAACGGTTACTGGGTGGAGAAAAGGGTTCTGGAAATAGAGACAAGATGTTGGGAAAAGATGAAAGCGTGCCTGGACGAAGGGCGGTTAATTATTGTGGATGAAAGGGAAGAAGGGAAGGTTCCGGAAATGGTCAGGGGGTCCATTTACGGAGATGTACGTTGGCTTTCTCCGGGAGAACATCTCATGGAACAGTTTGAGGGGGGACGCCATCGCCGTGACGAGAGGGAATGGAAAAAGGAATGTGTTGGTTTGAAACAGGCACATTGGTGGACGGGGGAACGTTTGGAAATGATTCTGGATCAGTGGACGGGATTGATCCTGATGGCTTTACCATCTGCCGGAGCAAAAATACCAGGTTATCCGGCAAGGTGTCTTTGGGGGGATGACCGTGTTCAGGGGAGTGCGGGAAATGTGAGTCAGATGGTGGTCACGGATGATGAAGAACAAGGTAAGGAGATGGAACAGATGAGGCTGCCATTACAGACAGGGAATGAGTCTTCATATCGGCAGCCGCGAACAATGGGAAAGGGGTTTTACCGGAATGGTTATGCGTTTCACGCCACAGCAGATGAGTTCGTACGCAACTTTTGCTATGACGTCATGCTGTACCGGCAGGTTTTCATGGTGGTGCCGGAGAACAGAGAGGAGAAAGAAAGGTGGGGTGAAAGTATCCGGGCTTGCCTGCAACAGATGGGAGTCATTGGGGAAAAGGTGGCAGGGAATTTTAAGGGAGTGCCATGGCGGGTCAATGAACGGATTGGGTGGCAACGGCGACGACATTCGAGGGATAAACGGGATAAGTGGAATTGGGGTGAAGTCATTGGGGCGGAAGTGGTATCAGGAGAAAAAGGATTATGGGTGGAGAATTGGAAGGGAGAATGGATATTTCTCAGGGAAAATGAGGTCGAAAACATCCAACAGGGATATGTCATTCAGGCAGGAATTTGGGATGACCGCCCGGGGGTGAGGTGTCATTATTATGTTCCACGCTCCAAAGAGAAGCGCGGAGGCATTCGTCGCCAGGATGTTTCTGAAGTATTGCAGGTGCGTCCCACACAGGCACAAATATTTATTGGTGTGGAACCTTACCGGCGGCGGTGGTATGCGCCACCTCATCAGGGGTTGCTGGCCGCTGAAAAAACATTGTGGTGGGGGCGAGGTGAGAGACATGACAGGAAAAGTATATGGGGGCTTTTTCAAATGCTGTGGAAATTTGGGGGTGGAGTCTGGGAGGTGAAAAGCCGGAAAGGAAATATTCAGCTGAACCTGGTCAACCGACGTGAATGGGATGAAGTCAGGGAAGGAAACTCATGGGAGGTTTACCTGCTGGGGAAAATTCAGGATACAGGGACGATTCAAACAGAGGAGGGGATGGTACTAGCCTGTCATGAACATGAGAGCGAAGAGCGTTGGGTGGTATTGAAAGTGAAACATGGTATGGAAGTGCAGGCATTGCGACGGGGGGGAATAGAGATTGGACAGGTGGTGGGTGAACAGGGAGAGGGATGGGATGTGTGGATACGACGCCCGAAATACAATGGAGAATGGGTGGGCAATGAAATGATCAGAGAGTATGTTAAGGAGATATGTGGTGTAGGGCATTGTGAGGTGACTTCAACCGGCAAGGTGCCAAGCTGTGTGTGGCAATCCATTAATGTCATTGGAAAAGACAAGGGAACAGTGTTGGAACGGGTGCCGGTAATAACACGAATACAGAATGAGAGAGGGCAGGGTGGCTTGGAGAGGTGAGAAGGCTGATGATATGAGTGGAGGTGCCATGGTGCAGGTGTGGCGTAAGTTTGAGGGAGAGAATTGTGCAGTGCACAATTGAGCAACCCGGGTGCCCGGGTGAAGGCATGCAGTGAGGATGGGCGGGAGTGATGTGAAATGACAGGTGAAGTGGAATCATCAGGGGGGTACGGCAGGTGAAAGGGATAATACAGGAAAAAAGACTTTACAGGCAGAAAGGATGATTTTATTCTGCCTTGGATGAAAAGCAGGTTTGAAGGACAGAGATGGAAACGAAAGGATGGTAACTGGGTGAGCGCTATGGAGACAACTGCAGGCACAACAATCATGACGGGGGCAGGCCGGAGACCACATCCGGTATGGGAAGAGGACGTGGTTCTTCCGCCTATGCCTAATCGGGGACAACTGGAGGAAATTTACCAGCGGATACAGTACCTGGCGGAATTGGAGATTCATGTTGAGTCTTCAGGGCAGATGGGGCCATATCTCCGTCCACAGCCGGATGATCCGTTTGAACTTATCCGTTTTCAGTTTCCGTTCCGGGATGAAGAGGGAAATACGATTAATGATTACCCGGAGATATGTTTTTTTATTGAGGATCCGCTGGTGTTTGCAGACTCCAGAATCAGAAATGAAAAAAGGGTGATTTTAGCAGAACTGATGTACGGATTGAGCAATCCAGCCGACTGGAATGGTTTTTGGAGGGTTGCCAGTGGGGGTATGGAAAAATGGGCTCAGCGATATGATGAGATGGAGAACATTGAAGCAGCAGTAAGGGGGCGCTGGCCAGAGGTGCCAGCCAATGCAGTGGCAGGTTCATGGCTGGCACAAATGGCGGTTGTCTGGCTTCGTTATGGGCAGTCTTATTTTATGGAACGAAAACAGCAAATGTACCTTGAAGGGGATTTTTCGCGCTTTATTACCCGGGAGGTATGGGATCCAATTCAGAGCATCGGTGAGTGGGGATGGAAATTTCTACGTTCATGGGCTACCGGGTTTTTTGATACGATCTGGTTTTATCGGTTGAAAAACACTCCCGACGAAAAAAAAATGGAGTGCATTGCTGATATGGAGATCATGATGCGAATTATCAAGGGGAGGTATTTGATGTTGTACAGTGAAGAAACAGAGTACCATGTTAACCCAACATACCATGAAGAATACATGCTGACTCTTTAGGAGAGTGACAGGAATTCAGAAATGGAGAATCTTATGGCAAATGGGAAGGAACATGGGGACAATGTAAGGGGGATGGGGGAAATCCGGGATAAGGGGCCATCCCATGAGGAACATGAAAAGACGATCATGCCGGACGATATACCTGAAACAACCTGGCAGGATGAACAGGAGGAAGATGAATATGATCCGATAGGTGCAGATGATGATATGGATGAGACAGGGGGTGAACAATTGATAAATGAAGAACAATTGATACATGAAGAGGAAATGTATGAAAAAAGCATTGAGGGATATCTGGAAGATGAGAGTAAAAACATAGATTGCATGGAACAGGTGGAGTATGTACTGCAGGAAATAGAAAGAAGAATTAAACAGAAAGGCAGTGGAATAGAACCCATCAAATACCGAATACTCCCGGATGAAAGACGGGGGAAGGAAGGGAAAAAAGAAGTCCTGTGCGTGGAATCGCATGAATTATTACCACAATTCTCTCCCAAATACACCCGGCAGAATGAACAATGGATGAAGGAAGGAAAGGATGCCAATCCGGACATTTTCTTTTATCAGAGTGTAGGGCCGGAGATTGATCCGGTTCTGGGGGATCCGACGATGCAGTGGTGGAACTGGGGAATTAACGTTGTGGTGGAGGCATTGGCATGGAAGGAATCACCAGGCCGGTTAAAAGAATTGTGGGAGATAAAATGGGGCGAATATAAAGAAATCCTGAGGTATGTTGGAGAATGTGCCGGATGGTGGGGGAAGGAGGGTAAAGAAAACAAAGAAGAGAAAGGTGCCGTCTGAGTAGAAAAGTCAGGAAGAGGATTGAAAAGCAGGAAGGCATTGTCAATCGGAATGCCTTCCTGCTTTTTAATTTCCCGTCCGGAAAGTTTTCCGGAACATTTGGGGGGGGGCAGGTTTGGGGCGATGAGTCAGGCGGTTTTCAGTTGCTCAGACAGGATGGTAAAAAGGAAGTGTGACATTCCCATTGGAAAGAAAAAGTGTTTGCTGGATGGAGCAGAGGGCATGATAATGCAGGTACTGTTCATAAAAAATTGAATCCTCCCGCCATTGGAGAGGAAGATGATCGGCACCAAAAAGAACAAGAGAAGGTGAAACCGGCAGGGTGCGTTCGTCAAGAGGATAAACAGTAATGCGGCAAAGTGGGTGGAAGGTAAACAGATGCCCCAACCGGACAAATTGTTCAAGGGTGGAAATCTGATACATCTGGAACAACAGATGAAAGAGGGAAAAGGCGTCATGAATGAAACAGTTGTAATAAGCTCCAGGAGAAGCTGAAACAGTCTGAAGGTAACTGAAGTGGTCATCAAAAATGGCACGAAGATGAAGCAGCCAGTGAACAGTACGGGGAATGAGATGGGGGTCCTGACGGAAGTAGTAAAGAAGATAGTAAAAAAAGGAAAGATAACGGGCAGAACAGAAGGTGGTGATGGAAAGAAACTCCAGGTTTTGCAACAAGGGAAGAGAAGAAAGCCAACGACTGGCCACAATCAGAGGCGACAGACTGTTGCCGGTTTTTTCACGAATCCAGATGAAAGGTGAAGGCGGAAGAACATGCTGCGTACCGTCATGAGGGTTATAACATGGATAAGGAGGATTGAAATAACAATCGTTGAGAAAATCAGCAATGGAACGTGGAGTGCGGAGAAAAAAGAAATTGGGAATAGAAGCCAGATCCAAATTTGGACAGGATTCCGGAGTAAGAGGCAGGTGAGTCTGCCAGGCTGAACAAGGGGAGCGAAAAAAAGGATCATGAGTGGAAATAAAGGACACTCCACTGGAACTCCAGTGAACAAGCAACCGAAGTTCAAGAGGGGTCAGGAGATGTTCAGTGTCAAATATTACGTAGTCAAAGGGAAAGGTGGAGGGTGGTGGGAGTTGAAGCAAAAGAGCCATTGTCGTGGTCGCATCCGTGCGTAACCCCTGAGATAAATGGGTGGTCGCTTCATGTTCATGCTGTACCAGAAGAGAAAAAAGTCCACGTCCCGGAAACGTCATTTCAAGGTTCCGGGCAAGCAGCACTTCATCAAGTTCACCAGAGAAAGTACGGCTCCAATGACGCAGCCGGTCTACCAGATGCCAGTCCGCCACACCGGTAATTGAAGGAAAGAACATGGCCCCAAAAACAGGAAAACGGGGGGCAGGGTCTTCAGAAGAAGACATGGTGGCATAATGACAAAACTCCGGGCGGGAAATGAAAACGTGCCAGAGCAGATGCTCAAAATTTCCAATATGCACTGATGGGAAGGTTGTGGTGGAAGCGGCAAACTGCCGCCAGGCAGCACGCTGGGTGTGATCAGTTACCACAAAGACACGGGACTCCGGAGAACGTTCCAGCAATTGCTGCAACCACTTTTGAAGCAGTGTGGTCTTGCCACTTCCATGGAGTCCCGTCAGGCGGGTCAAACGTCCTGGAGCAATTTCACGCTCCAGAAGTAACAAGGTGTCGTTCCAGAAAGACTCGGAAGGAAAGTCAATAGCCGGCATGGATAAAACCGGGATGAATAAAGGAACTGGATTCAGGCCTGCTGGGCCCGTTCATTCTCAAGGTCAGTCAAACAGTAGAAGAACATCTGTGAGAACTGTGAACCTGATTCGGGCCACAGGAATCTCTGCTGAGCATACCAGGATTGCAGGTTCGTCGCCGAAGTTTCAAAAAAACTCGCCCAACCAGATTGTTGATCCATTTGCCAGACAGCCATGGTTCGCAGGATATGGGTTCCGTAATCCGTTTCCCATCCCTTGGGGGCAGGGGGGAGAGGCCCGAGATAGCCGCCATGAAAGACCAGGGCCATTACCGGAATGGGAGAGGGGGGAGGCATGACGGGTGAAATATCATCAGCAAGAAACACAAGGATACCGGAACGGTACTCTGCAAATTGAGCAATTTCAGCAGGCGTCACAAAGGGAGTACGAGCTGTCAACAGGCAATGTTCAAAAGCAAAAGGAAAACGTGGGAGCCATCCCGAATTTTGAGCCCGGGTAAATGTGGCTACAAAGTCATGAGGTGTGCCGGAAGAATGAGTGGAGGATGAAACAACATAGGGAAGGGGGGATGCCGGGGACTGGGGAGATGAACGAAACATCCCGGGCGGAGGACCCGAGTCAGTTTCCTTTTCCTGAAGAATTGGGTGCAGGACACGAAACAATGTGACATACTGACGTAATGATTCCTGATCGTTGAGTTCCTGGCTGATCTGAATGAGGCGCGAAAGACAAGCTTTCATAATTCCAAACTCACGCAGACGGCGCGCCTCATTAAACATCATACGGACAGAGCGCAACACGTCGGATGATGAAAACGGACCGGAAACTGTGGAAGGTGTGCCGGAAGAAACAACCAGAGGGGAAATCTCTTGAAACTGCGACATAGAAACTGTTCTGGGATGGAAACTGTTCCGGGAAGGTCAGGTCGGAAGTGTCAGGAACAACATAGCATTAAAAAAGTCCAGAAGAAAGAACCCAGGGAAGGTGAAGGAAAACAACGGGAAAGATATTTTGTCAGGGCGAGGGCAATCTCCAGTGAGTGCCCTGGAATTGGTTGGCAGGGGTCAACGGGAAGGAATCATGGCATAGTGACGATAAGCCGGAAAAGAAAAAGCCGAGGATGAAGATGAGGAAAGATACCCGGAAAGACGATAGGTTTGGGGACGATGGTGGGAAAGCCAGTGATGGGGATGGTATTCGCCAAAGGGCAGATGTTCCGTCCGTACCTGAACTTCCACCATGCCAAGCGATCGTTCTGCCGCAATTGCCTGATGAAATTCCTGCGCCAGAGACGAAACAGAAGAAACGTTCATCTGACAGAAGCGATAGCACAAACGGGGCCAGTCAGGATGACGCAGGGGAATCAGTGGTGAAAGCAGGACAAGACGCTGCAGAGTGGAAGCATCTGAAGTGGTCAAAGCTTGTGACAGTTCATCCAGCCATTGATGCCGTATCCGCTGAGACTGGGACATAAGGTCAAGACTGCCAAGAGCCATCAGGACTGTGTTCAATGTGGAATGATACTCCAGAGTGTGAAGACGCCGGATAGCTTCATTTTCATATTTCAGGGCACTGTGAAGCGAAGCCTGCTGGAGATGTAATTTCCAGATATAGGCGGCAAAACCATCCCGGAAATGTGCTGGTTCACGCGGAGAAAGACGCGCAACAAGAAAATCCGGCAGCAGGGCGGCGGCAGTTTCCCCCCAAAGCATGTCATCAAGTGCCGGAAACACACCATGAAGCCCAAGATGACGTAGCGTGTGTGCAGAGGTATCAGGGGGGCAATCAGGCAGATTTCCAAAAAAACCTGTCAAAACGGAAGCCACTGCCTGACTTCGGGCAGACAAATGCTCCAGAAAGCCACTCAGCAACTGTGCGTACAACCCTTCATAGCGGGTGCCCAAAACAAGGGATTCAAGACGGTGAAGGTAAGGTGGCGTGAGAATGGCCGGGTTGACTGTCCAACCATCATGACGTCTGCGAAACGCCAGGGGGGCATGACGATGCAGATAATCCTCCAATTGAAGTGCGGCTTCCAATACTCCGGCGCGATGTGAAAACGCTGGAGGGGTAAGGTGTCTTTCCAAAAAACGCTCACGCCACATCTGTGCGGCCGCAGGTTGCTGTCGTTGTTCAAACTCCCGGGCCAGAGTGGCAATCTGGCAGGTATGCAGGTACACCGTATGTTCAGGTGAGAGTTCAGGCCAGATGTTGCGCAGCAATTGAAAACAATCGGCATACGTTCCGGTGGATTTGATCTGGTGGTAACGTATCAAAGGAAGTCGAAGGTCCCGATGTTCAAGCGTCCGGGCGGCCCAGAAAGCCGTTGTGTGCCAGCGTTCCCAGACCAACGGTGAAAGTTGGTGACGGAGTTCCGCAGGCGTGTAAACGTGCAGGAGCGACTGTAATACATCCGGACGTCCCTCCCAGACCGACTGGTCAACCAGTTGGGCAAAGGTGCGCAGGGGACCGGGGGGCGTCATGACCGTCCAGGGTTCCGGGTTGTATCGGTCAGAGCGAATTGGGGTGGGGGTGGAAAAGTACTGTATATATTCCGCGTTGATCGCCACTGCCCCCCACTGTGGTTGCATTGCAGCGGAAAGCCCAATCTCGGGAGCGTGATAACAATTTTGCTCTTTCTGCAGGGCCACTGCGGTCAGATGTTCAGCCACCCAGCGGGGAGGAGGAAGAACGCGGCCGGAAGCGTCACGGCGGGGGAGGTCATAGGACCAACGTTCGGGTTGGCTGGTCAGTTCATGGAGTGCGGTGAAAAGTTGCTGGAAACGCCCGGGGGAGGGACTGGATAGTGGACGGGAAGTTGAAGATAAAGCTGTTTTCGTATTGAAAAGATTCATCTGAGGAGGAGAAAAGGTTGTCTGAGGAGGGAGAAAAGGAGTGATCAGCTGCTCGCACAACAGGGAATGACGTCCCTCAAGACAGGCTCCGGTTTCAGGCGGAGCTACGGCCAGAATGGCAGCCGGGGAAAAACGAACGCAATCAGCCCCAACAAGCAGTGAGAGTGTGTGTGCCGGAGGAGGGGAAACGGAAAAGCGTTCGACCCCGGAAACAAGAAAAAGTACCGGGTAATAATAAGCATCAGAAAAAGGCGGGGAAAGATAATATCGGGTAAATACTGTGGGGAGATAAGGGGCCAGAACCCCGTTGGGGACTTCATATACCTGCCGGGATTCTTCCTGCAAAAGTTGCAGAAAATGCCGGAGTGTCCTGCGGGCGGAAGAATTACGCGGTGAAGAAGAAGGCGTCTCTTGGGAAGGAGATGGAAGTTGTTGCAGGGCAGCTGTATAAAGCGAAAGAGGTGTGGAAGTGTTCTGCGGAATAAGGTCGGGGGGAAAATCGGCCGGACTGGTGGTGTGAAAAACAAACCGCCATCCATGAAGCAACGATGCCACCACTGCCAGCGAAGGGGGTGAAGTGTGAAGAATATCCTGCCAGTGATTTATGAAGTATTCCGCCAGACGGTGAAGGTTGCGATTGAAATGTGGCTGGCAAAAACGGGCGGGAGCATAGGCCAGTCCATAGAAAAGAACAGGGGGGGCAAAGGTGAGACGTTGTCCGGAATCCGGATCAAGGTCAGGATCGGAAAGGGGGAAAAGCCTTTCTGTATCCGAAGGTGAAATTGGGGAAGGAAGACCGTCCGGGGAAAATTCCAGCGGCCTCCATGATGTGGACGAAGAACATGCAAGAAGCGTTGATGGTTTCTTTGGAGAAGAAGGATTCTTTTCCGGGGCAAAGGAAGAGGAATATGGAGCGGAAGAACGAGGTGAAGTCCGACGAGGCATAACCCATCTCCTGAAAACCTGAACCGGCATGAAGAACGTCAGTGGAGAACGTCAGTGGAGAGACTGGGGGAAAGAGCAGGACGGTGAACTGAATTTCAGAAGTCAGAAGGTCTGATTCCCGGGCAGCCGGGGTGGAAGGAAGAATAAACCTTAAGATATAAAAATGCAAGGGGCAGAATGAATGAAATAATACAAAAAGGTGAGGGGTGAAATTCAGGACACCCGGTTTGGCTTCAAAACAAACAGGAGCATACCGGTGTTCCTGATTTTTGGTGTTCCCATGGTTTGCCCTGAGAGGTGAAATGGCACCCACCTGTCATCTGGCAGTTGTTTCAATCAAGTTTTCAATCAAGTTTGGGAGCGTAACGGACCGTGATACTGCCACGCCGGGAACGTTGTGAAGTGCAGACCCCCCAGGTGCGGATGCCATGGCCGATATTCTCCCGCCAGATGGAAACTTCCACCGTATCCACCCAGATGACATCCTGGGGAGGGGGAATTGGGGAACTATGCCCTTGGGTAATTTCACCTCCGGGCAGGATTCCGGCATCGGTTATGTGATAATACCGTCTGAGAGGGGAGGTCTGCCGCTGCCAGATGTATGCATTGATAATGGCATCGAGTACCATTTCCATTTGTGTCCCGGAAAGAGACTCACGGTTTATGCGGTGAAAGTGCATTGAAAGAGAAAGCATGAAAACGATCAGACCAGTAATCAATGCCACCCCGATGACCGCTGAAAGAAGGGTGAATCCCCGGGAGTGAAGGCTGAAAGGCCGCTGAGGAACTGTTCGGATGCGGAACCATTCAGATAACACGTGATTTTTT
>Ga0308417_1002847_pt1 | contig 11261 bp, 13 predicted proteins | sample HotsprSampleOS65_FD_203528 | JGI IMG/M metagenome (GOLD analysis project Ga0308417, IMG submission 203528) | Hot spring phototrophic mat microbial communities from Octopus Spring, Yellowstone National Park, Wyoming, United States - 20090730_OS65 ... | reverse complement strand
CGTAGTCGGGGCGGAGGGGAAGCGGCTGACCCATGGCGAGGCTCCATTGCTCGCCCCGTTGAATCAGATCCCGCCCGCGTCGGGGAATCCCTCTCATGAGTCTCGTTCAGAAAGACTTGGTATAAGGGGGCAATGCCGATCATGCCGACCACGGCCCTGCCCGCGTCCGCCGCCCAGAGCGCCCCATGCTTGGCGGTGAAATACGAGGCCAGCGCATGGAGCTCGGGCAGTTCGCCGTCCACATCGAGCACACAGCCCGGGTATTCGCTCCAGCAGATGCCAATCAGCGCGATGAAGTGCGCCGCATCCGCGTCCCTGCCAGGCCGAACGACGACGCGACTCACCGCACCCAAGGGCACCAGTCCGCGATGCGCGTGCAAGCCTCGCGCAGGCTCTCCGTGTCGGTCGTGCAGCTGATGCAGACAAAGGGGCTCATGCCATAAGCCGCCCTATGCACCACCGCGGCATGGGCCTCCTCGAGCAGCGCCTCGGCGCCGTCGAGGTCGATCTGGAGACGGCGCCCGAGGGATGGTTGGGGCTGTTCAGCACCACCCACTCAGTGTGCGCGATGATCGCAGCGACGAGATCTTCCGCCAGAGGCTTGAAGACGTGGTCGTTCGGGCAGGTGATGAACCGCGGTACGCTACCCGCGAACCGTGCGTGGTCAGCGTAGGCAATCGAGTCTGGGGCGGGAAAGACGATCTCGCCGCCGCGATCGATCGCGGCGAGGCAGGCGTTGGCGATGATCACCTCGCCTCCGTTCGCGACGAGCATCTCATCGAGGGGGTCGTCGAGACCGTGGTCGCGGAGGAATTGGCGCCGAATGGCCTCCGTGAGCCGGGGCGTGCCGCGCTGCCGCGGCTTGGCGTGTGTCGCTCGCAACCGCGGCGCGGTGCGCGGCCCCAATCGCGTGCGCGGGTGGATCAAGGCCGGGTTCGCCGATGGCCAGGCAGATCACGCCCCGCCCTTCGGCCTGGAAGGCGCGCGCCCAAGCAGTCATGCGTCTCGGACGACGAGACCGCGACCTTGGCGAGCCGTGCAGTGAGTCCCGGCACGCTCCCTTGCTCCCTTCGCGCCCCGGCAGCCCCTTTGCGCGCCCTAGGGTCTGGACTCATAACCAGCAAGTGACGGTTGCGGCGAGGGAGAGGGGGCTGAGGAAGGCGTTGGCGCGTCGGTCGGAGCGTGTGGCGATGCGTCGGAAATCCTTGAGGCGGCAGAAGGCGCGCTCGATCAGGGTTCGCTTGCGGTAGGCGCTTCGGTCGAACGGATGGTGCTGTTTGCCGGTGGGGTTGTTGGGGATCACCGGCACGATGCCGCGTCCGGTCCCTCGGCGAGGTAGCCGAGGAGGGTGGTGGGGTTGTTCGGGATCACCCGCACGATGCCGCGTGCCAGCAGGACGCTGCGGATGCCGGTGCTGTCATAGGCAGCATCGGCGATGCAGAGCCTGGCTGACGGCCAGGGCGCGAGCAGGGCGAGGGCCACCGGCGCATCGCCGCGCTGTCAGTTCGAAACCGATCGGGTGGCCGAGGGGATCGGTCAACGCGTGGATCTTGCTGGTCCGCCCGCCGCGCAACGGGCCAACCGCCCGATGGCCTGCGCGTGCTCCCCCCTTTTCCGCCCCCGGCGCGGCGATGGGCCTTGACCTGGCTGCTGTCGAGCAAGCAGCCCGGCCGGCGGGCCGCCGCAGGCTGCGAGCGCGCGGAAGGCGCGCTCCCACACGCCCTTGCCTGCCCAGCGCACGAACCGGTCATCGAGCGTCTTGCGCGGGCCATAGGCTGCCAGGGCATCGACCCAGCGCCCGCCCGAGCGCAGCAGGTGCACGATGCCGCTGATCACACGCCGGTCGTCCACCCAAGGCTTGCCGCGCGTATCCGAAGGCAAAAGCAGCGCAAGCCGCCGCCTCTGCGCCTCGCTCAGAGAAGACACAGATCGCTCATCCCAGTTCCCTTCATCACCGCCAAGGGAACCACTCCGACTCACACTATCCCCCGTCCCATCCCCCGTCGCTCAAAGACCTTTATGGGGCCAGACCCTAGTGCAGGCCCTCGCAGAACCGCTTGATTCGCGCACAGGCCTCGCGCAGCGCCTCGGTCGCCGTCGCGTAAGAGATACGCATGTGCCCGGGCGCCATGAACGCGGTGCCGTGCACGGCCGCGACACCTTCCTCCTCCAAGAGCGCCGTCACGAAATCCTCGTCTGTGTCCACCTTCCGCCCGCCCGCCGAGGTCTTGCCGAGGCACCCCGCGACCGACGCGAAAACGTAGAATGCGCCCTCCGGCTTGCCGCAAACGATACCCGGACACTTGTTCAGGGCAGAAACGACGAGGTCGCGCCGTTCGCGATAGACGGCGACCATCTCGCCGATGAAGTGCTGCGGCCCGGTCAGTGCCTCCACCGCAGCCGCCTGGCTGATCGAGGAGGCGTTGGAGGTCGACTGGCTCTGCAGCTTGTCCATCGCCTTGATCAGGGCTTTAGGCCCGCCGCAGAAGCCGATCCGCCAGCCGGTCATCGCGTAGGCCTTGGAGCAGCCGTTCATCGTCAGCGTGCGCTCCTTCAGGCGCGGCTCCACCTGCACCACAGTCGCCGGCGTAAAGCCGTCATAGGCAAGGTGCTCGTAGATGTCGTCGGAGAACACCCAGACGTTGGGATAACGCAGAAGCACCTCGGTCAAGGGTTTGAGGTCGTCGGCGGAGTAGGCAGCGCCGGTCGGGTTGCACGGGTTGTTGAGGATGAACCATTTCGTTCTCGGCGTGACCGCCGCCTCAAGGTCCTCAGCTCGAAGCTTGAAGCCGTTGTTCTGCGGGCAAGGGACGAATACCGGCGTGCCTTCGGCAAGGCTGACGATGTCCGGGTAGGAGACCCAGCACGGAGTGGGAACGATCACCTCGTCGCCAGGATCGAGGGTGGCCAGCATAGCGTTGAAGATCACCTGCTTGCCGCCCGTCGAGACCATGACCTCGTCGATGCCGTAGTCGATCCCGTTCTCGCGGCGGAACTTCAGGCACACCGCTTCGCGCAGCGCTCTCGTGCCCGCGACGTCGGTGTACTTCGTCTCCCCGCGCTCGATCGCCGCAATCGCCGCGCGCTTGACGTTGGCTGGCGTGTCGAAGTCGGGCTCGCCGGCGGACAGGCTAATGATGTCTCGCCCTTGGGCGGCAAGCGCGCGCGCCTTCTGGCTGATGGCGATGGTCTGCGAAGGGGAGATCCGGTCGAGACGAGCAGCAGCAAGGGCCATGGCAGAGGAGCGAGAGAAGCCCGGTCAGGCCTCGGACGCTACCCCCCGAGCCGGGCCGAGGCAACCCGTCCGAGCTTCAGGGCGAGCAGGAGCCCGAGGCTGACAACGACGATGATGACGGTGGCCAGCGCGAACAGTTCCGGCGTGAGACCCAGCCTGAGGGCGGAAAAGACGACCATTGGCAAGGTCGAGGCGCCGGGACCGGAGGTGAACGAGGCGATGACCAGATCGTCGAGCGAGAGGGTGAAGGCGAGCAGCCAGCCCGCGGCGAGAGCCGGTGCGATCAGCGGCAGAGTGATCAGCAGGAATGCCTGCCAGGGCCGCGCGCCGAGATCGAGTGCCGCTTCCTCGAGCGAGCGGTCGAAATCGGCGAGGCGGGACTGCACCACCACCGCGACATAGGCGGAAGCGAAGGTGATGTGTGCGATGGTGACGGTGGTCACGCCGCGCTCGCCGGGCCAGCCGAGGGTCTCGGCGAGGGCGACGAAAAGGAGCAAGAGCGACAGGCCCGTGATCACCTCCGGCATGACCAGCGGGGCGGCGACCATCGCCCCGAACAGGCCGCGCCCACGGAACGACCCGAAGCGGGCAAGGGCGAAGCCTGCCGCAGTGCCGATCGCGGTCGCCCCCGTGGCAGCGACTGCCGCGACACGGAGCGAGAGCAGGGCGGCGTCGATCAGACGCTCGTTGTTCCACAGCGCCACGTACCAGCGGAACGAGAAGCCCGACCAAACCGTAATCAGACGGGAGTCGTTGAACGATAGAACGACGAGGAGCGCGATCGGAATGTAAAGGAAGCCGTAGCCGACGCCGAGAAAGAGGCCGAAGCGGCCCACTCCGCGCCTCATCGCGACGCTCTCCCCTGGACGTGCTGGAACCATGCGATTGGCAGCACGAGCAGAAGGAGCAGCACCACAGCAAGCGCCGAGGCCATCGGCCAATCGCGGTTCTGGAAGAACTCCGTCCACAGCACGCGCCCGATGAGCTGCGCCTCCGGCCCGCCGAGCAGTTCGGGGATGACAAACTCGCCGACCGCCGGGATGAAGACGAGCATGAAGCCGGCGATGATGCCGGGCACGGACAAGGGGAGGGTGATGGTGAGGAAGGCCCGCCAGGGCCGGGCGCCGAGATCGGCCGCGGCCTCCAGGAGCACGGGGTCAAGCTTGGCGAGATTGGCGTAGAGCGGAAGCACCATGAACGGCAAGTAGCAGTAGACGATGCCCGCGTAGAGCGCGAAATCCGTATAGAGAAGAGCGATCGGCTGCGAGACGACGCCGAGGCCAAGCAGCAGGGCATTGACCACGCCGGTGTCTGCGAGAAGCCCGATCCAGGCCATCACGCGCAACAGGAAGCTGGTCCAGAACGGCAGCACGACCAGGATCAGCAGGAGGGTGCGACGGTTCGCGGGGGCGCGCGCGATCGCATACGCCATTGGGTAGCCAAGCAGCACGCAGAGCAGGCCGGAGATCGCTGCGACCTGGAGCGACCGCAGATAGGCCTGGAGATAGAAGGAGTCCGAGACGAGGGTGGCGAGGTTGCCGAGATTGAGCACGATCGTCAGCACGCCTTCGTCGGTCCAGCGCAACAGCGGCGCGTAGGGCGGGACGCCCAGGGCGCTCTCCGAAAGCGCGATCTTGGCGACGATCAGGAAGGGGGCGAGGAAGAAGAGGCCGAGCCAAGCGAAGGGCAGGGCGAGGATGAGGGCGCGGCCCGAGAGAAGGCGAACCGTCATTCGGGAAGCACAACGGTCGCGAAAGGCTCCCATTCCACGGCGACCCGGTCGTCCCAGGTGATCGGCAGTTCCGTCAGCCGGGCGAGGTTCGGGCGGCTGACGCGGATGGAGCGCCCTCCCGGCAGTTCGACCACGAACATGAAAAAGTCGCCGTAGTAGGCGATGTCGCGCACGGTACCGACGAGACGGTTGGTCCCGGCCATCTCGCCCGCCTCGGCCCGGCGAATTCGCATCTTCTCCGGCCGAACTGCGACAAACACCCTGGCTCCTTGGGGTTTTGGCGGATCCGTATCGCTCTCAAAATATGCATCGAACTCGGTCGACTCGATCAGCGCTCCCGTCGCCCCGGCCGTCCGGATCAGCCCCTCAAAGACGTTGGCGGTGCCGAGGAACTCGGCAACGAAACGGGACTGCGGATACTCGTAGACCTCAGCTGGCGTTCCCACCTGCGCGAGGTAACCGTGGTTCATCACCGCAAGCCGTGTTGCCATGGTCATCGCCTCCTCCTGGTCGTGAGTGACCATGATGAAGGTGATGCCGAGCTTCTCCTGGATGGTGACGAGCTCGAACTGGGTCTGCTCACGCAGGTTCTTGTCGAGCGCGCCAAGAGGTTCGTCGAGCAGCAGGAGCTTAGGCTGTTTGATGAGGGAGCGGGCGAGAGCAACGCGCTGACGCTGCCCGCCCGACAACTCATGGGGCTTGCGTTTCTCCAGGCCCTGCAGGCGAACCAGCTCCAGCATCGCCGCCACCCGGTCTCGGATCTCGGCGCGCGGCAGGCCGTCCATTTTCGGGCCGAACGCGACGTTCTGCTCCACCGTCAGGTGCGGGAAGAGCGCGTAGGACTGAAACATCATGTTCACCGGGCGCTCGTAGGGGGGAACGTCGGCGACGTCCTGCCCGTCGAGCAGGATGCGGCCTGAATCCGGACGCTCGAAACCGGCGAGCATGCGCAGAAGCGTGGTCTTGCCCGAGCCCGACCCGCCTAAGAGGGCAAACAGTTCGCCGCGATAGATGTCGAGCGAGACGTCATCGACTGCAACCGTGGTACCGAACCGTTTGGTGACGTTCAAAATCCGCACATAAGGTTCGGCCTCCGGGTCCCGCCAGGGCTCGGCCGAGCCAGGGCGGGCAATGCTTGCCTGCTGCACCTTGGCGCAGCCGGTGCGGTCAGCGCCCGGCCTTGACGCGCGCCCACATCCGCGACCGCGCGCGCTCCACCGCCGGGGGCACGGCCGAGACGGTGAAGAAGCGGGCGAAGTCCTCCTCCGCCGGATAGACGTTGCGATCGTTTTTGATCGCTTCCTCCACCATCGGCTTCGACGCGGGCACGGCGTTCGGATAGTGCACGGCGTTGGTGATCGCGGCCATCACCTCGGGCTGCAGCAGGAAATCGATGAAGCGATGCGCGGCGGCCGGGTTCGGCGCGTCGCGCGGAATGGCAAGGACGTCGAACCAGAGCTGGGCGCCCTCCTTCGGCGCCACGTATTTGAGCACGATGCCCCGGCCCGCCTCGCGCGCGCGGTCGGCCGCCTGGATCGCATCGCCGGAGTAGTTAAAGGCGAGGCAGGCTTGGCCCGAGGCGAGGAGTTCGATCGCGCCACCGGAGGCGAAGGTGCGGATGTGCGGGCGGACGCCCATCAGAGCCTGCTCGACCCGGCGCAGGTCGGCTTCCGCGGTCGAGTTCACGTTCAGCCCAAGGAAACGGAGCACGGAGGGGATGACGTCGATCTGGCTGTCCATCATCACGATGCCGCAGGGTGCGAGGCGGCGAGCGACAGCGGGGTCGAACAGAAGCCGCCAGGAGTCGGTCGGCGCGTCCGGGGCCAATTCGCGCACGCGCCCGACATTGTAGGCGAGACCGATGGTGCCCCAGAGGTAGATTGCACCAAACCGGTTGCCGGGGTCGGAGCTCTCGAGTTTCCGCATTAGGGCCGCATCGAGGTTGCGCCAATTCGGCACCCGGCCGCGGTCGATCGGTTGCAGGGCACCGGCGGCAATGAGGCGGGAGAAGGAGGGCTCGTTCGTCGGAACCACGATGTCGTAGCCAGAGCGGCCGGCGAGCAGCTTCGCCTCGAGCGTCTCGAGGCTGTCGAAGACGTCATAGCGGACCTGAATTCCCGTTTCCTGGGTGAACCGTTCTACCACCTTTGGGTCGATGTAGTCCGTCCAGTTAAAGACGTTCAGGGTCTGCCCCTGCGCCAAGCCCTCAGCGGCCGGCAGGGCCGCGAGGAGTGCGCCGGCGAGCGGGCCGACCAGCAGGGAACGGCGGCGAGGCTGGAGCGCTGGCGTCATCGGAGTGTCTCCCTCGAAGGCGCCCGCGGGCCAGCGATATCGGCCCAGGGCGCCGCTGCGGTGTTCCTAGCACGTTCGCCGTTCGCGGCGATGACAAGAGGATTTCAAAGGCGGATCGCATGCGAACTGAACGATATGATTTTTTTCCTTGACGGGGAACCTTCTCCTGGGCACTCTGCCATCGTCACGGGCGAGGTGCGCCTCGACCGCGGCACCCACCTTCCTCTCCTCCGTTCGCGCAACCCGCGGCCCACCACGCCTGACCGGGCGTGGCGAATGCTGCCTTGTAGGGGAACCTCGGCCCATGGCGTTCGTGCCGGTGAACCTCGCCGTGCTGTCCTACGCGGCCGGCTGCACGCTCTGGAACTATTCCGCCGGCGAGGACACGCTCGCTGCCGTTCTGGCGCCGGGCTACTTCGACCCCGCCCTCGCCCGGCTTCGGCGCGACGATTTCCTTCTGATCATCGCGCGAGATGGTGCTGCCCTTGCATTCGTTTCGTCCGTAGGCCCCTCTGCTGTGTCTCTTCAGGCCCTGGCTTCGGGCGGCTCCCTGCCTCCTCCCTTCGTGCCCGCTGGCGCACTTCTGGCCGAAGAGGGGATGCCGATCCTCGCAGAGAACGGGGCCTTCATCCTCGCCGACTGATCCGCTGCATCCGACGCCGCTCGACCGTTCGACCAAACGCAAGGAGCCGATCGATGCCCTTCGAGATCCAGAGCCTTTCGGTGCTCGCCTACGCAAACGGGTTCACCCTGTGGCACTATCGAAGCGATACCGACTCGAGGGCCCAGGTGCTCGCCTCAGGCTACTTTAATCCGGCCATCCATCTCCTGCGCCGCGGCGACATGATTCTCGCCCGAAGCACCGATGCATTTTCCGTTTTGCACGTGACCGGGCACACCGGATCGACGGTCTCGGTTGCGCCAATCGTTTGAGAACAAAAGAAGAACAACTCCTGTAGGTGTGCACCACTGATGGGCGCGAGCGACGCGTCGCATGCTGCGATCGGTATCGCGTTCCCAGTTTCAGAAGGGCCTCAGGGCAGGCGAGAGGTGGCACTCCCGGCTCGGGGAGCGACCGCGCGCAGGCTGGCTGGTGCTGCCGGAGAGGATTGAACTCTCGACCTCTCCCTTACCAAGGGAGTGCTCTACCACTGAGCTACGGCAGCCGGGGGTTTGCCGGCGCAGCACCGCCCCGTAGCCCCTTAGCGCATGGGCCCAGGCCGCGTCGAGAGTGCCGCCACCCCCGTTCCCAGAACCCTCGTCCCCAAGCCCACCGAGAAGGATCGACGTTCATGTCTGGTCAGAGAATCTCGCAGTTCCCCGCAGCCTCGTCCGCCCAGACCGGCGACGAGCTGGTCGTCAACCAGTCCGGCACCACGCGCAAGGTCACGGTTGCCCAGCTCCGTTCCGGTTTGGCCCCGGCCGCGCACACCCACCCCGTCGCTGACATCGTCGGCCAAATCCCGCCCGCCAGGCTCGACCAAGCCGGGGCGCAGACCGGCCAAGTGCTGAAGTGGAACGGCTCTGCCTGGGCGCCAGCGGCACATGAGGCCGGCTCCCCGCCGAGCACCGTCCCCTGGAGCGGCATCACCGGCCTGCCGGCCGCAATCGACGCCATCGATAACCTGACGCCAGCGGCAGATCGGGTCGCCTTCTACACGAGCGGCACCGCAGCAGCCCTCACACCCCTGACGTCCTTCGCCCGCTCCCTGCTCGACGACACGGATGCCGCCCAGGCCCGCGCCACCATCGGCGCCGCCCCGGCCGCCCACTCGCACACGAGTGGCGATGTCAGCGACTTCGCCGCTGCAGCGCGCGACCAAGTCGAAGGTATGCTGGTCGCCGGCGCCAACATCCCCCTCAGCCACTCAGGCAGCGGTCCGAGCCGCCAGACCACCATCGCCGTCGTCTCCTCCAGCGCCACATACACGACGGTATCCGCAAACCGGACGCTGACCACCGCCGATAACGGACGGGTCGTGGAGGGCGGGGCGACGGACGTTACCCTCACGCTGCCAGCGGGGCTCGGCAAGGGGTTCTCCTGCCTCCTGCGACGGGTTGCCGCGGGCAACCTTCTCGCTGCTGCCGGCTCCGGTGTGACATTCGCTCCGCAAGCCGGCCCGATCGCCACCACGGCGCTGTGGGACGAGATCGCGATCGAGTGCGTCGCCGACACAGGCACGACCGCGACGTTCCTCGTCCGCCGCATCGCCGCTTGAGCGAGTCGATCCGCCCCGCTGGTCGCTTCAGCGCTGGCGCCACGGAAGACCGGCCTTAATCCACCCGGCAACCGTGCGGCGGTGGCCTTCCGGGTCGGCTGGTCCCTCGAAGCCGTCGGCAATGTTGCGGACCTGCGGATAGCCGGCCGCGCGCGCAGCGCGCGCCGCGGCCAGCGACCGCGCCCCAGACCGGCACAAGAAGTAAAGCGTGTGCTCGGGCCCGAGCCCGGCTCTGCGTAGCTCATCGATAAAGCGGGGATTGACCTCCATCGACGGATAGAGTTGCCAGGCGATTGGCAGCACAGGCTTGCCCACCTCGGAGAGGTCGGGCATGCCCACGAAGGTCCACTCGGCGTCCGTCCGGACATCGATGAGCATGGCAAGCGGGTCCTCTTGCAGGGCCTGCCAAGCCTCTGCCGACGTGAGTTCGGGAATGTCGCTCATCGTGCCCTCCGCTACGGCCTCTGCCGGGTTGGACCGCAAAGCCGATGCGGAGGATGGGGCGGATGGCAGGGTGGGTCGAGGGTCTGGTGGGCGCGATCGGCCGCACGCCGCTGATCAGGCTCCGCCGGGCCTCTGAGGCCACTGGCTGCACCATCCTCGGCAAGGCAGAGTTCATGAACCCGGGCGGCTCGGTCAAGGATCGCGCCGCGCTGGCCATCATCGCCGACGCCGAGGCGAAGGGGCTGCTCCGGCCCGGCGGGGTGATCGTCGAAGGCACCGCCGGCAACACGGGGATCGGCCTGACCCTGGTCGGCAACGCGCGCGGCTATCGCTGCGTGATCGTGATGCCGGAAACGCAGAGTCGAGAAAAGATCGAGTTCCTGCGCATGATCGGCGCCGACTTGCGTCTTGTTCCTGCCGCCCCCTATCGCGACCCTGGGAATTATGTGCACGTCTCGCGGCGCCTTGCCGAAGAGATGGCGGCAACCGAGCCTAGGGGCGCGATCTGGGCCAACCAGTTCGACAACCTCGCCAACCGCGAGGGCCATCGGGCGACGACGGGAGCCGAAATTTGGCAGGAGACGAACGGTCGAATTGACGCCTTCACGTGCGCCTGCGGCACCGGCGGCACGCTGGCAGGGGTCGCGTTTGCGCTAAAGGAGCGCAACCGGACGGTGCGCATCGTCCTCGCCGACCCGATGGGCAGCGCCCTCTACTCCTGGGTGAAACACGGCACGCTGGAGGTTGAGGGGAGTTCGATCACGGAAGGGATCGGGCAGAGCCGCGTGCCCGGCAATCTCGAGGGTGCGCCGATTGACGATGCGATCCGGGTGACCGACGAGGAGGCGCTCGAACAGGTCTTCGATTTGACCCTGAACGAGGGTCTGTGCGTCGGCGGCTCCGCCGGACTGAACGTGGCGGCAGCGATACGGGTCGCCCGCGACCTCGGCCCGGGACACACGGTTGTGACGATCCTCTGCGACGGAGGTGCGCGCTACCAGTCGAAGCTCTTCAGTCCGGACTTCCTGCGTGCGAAGGGTCTGCCGCCGCCGCCATGGCTCGCCTAGCGCGCCGCATGACGGCCGCAGTCTGTGCATCGCCCGGTCGACGAGACGGTGAGGACGTGGGTATGCACGGGGCGGGCGCGGACATCCCCGCTGTTCCCCGCCGCGTGCGCCGCCCGCAGCTATCGCCTCCGCGCAATAGGTCCGTCGCCTTAGGGTCCGGACTCACAACCAGAACGCTACGATGGCGGCGATGTGGACTGCGGCGAGGTAGGTTGCGGCGAGGCGGTCGTATCGGGTTGCGATACGCCTGAAGTCCTTCAGCCGGCAGAACA
>Ga0308417_1002845_pt1 | contig 11270 bp, 9 predicted proteins | sample HotsprSampleOS65_FD_203528 | JGI IMG/M metagenome (GOLD analysis project Ga0308417, IMG submission 203528) | Hot spring phototrophic mat microbial communities from Octopus Spring, Yellowstone National Park, Wyoming, United States - 20090730_OS65 ... | reverse complement strand
TCTTCGCTCCGGTCGCCTTGCTCACCTTGGCCATGGTCCTCTCCCCGGGCCAGCACCCCGGACGGTTCCCGCGACGTCCCGCCGCGAAAGGTCGCGGAGGTTAGGCCGGTGCCTCTCCGGCGTCAACACCGGACGCACGTGGACCTGTGGGATGGACGAGCCGTCGGCAGCCGCGCGGTGCAGCTGCTCCACGACCGGCAGGCTACGGGGGGCGTGCGGTCCTCCCGTAGGATTCGGCCCATGCCCTTCGGTCCCGTGGACCCCGACCTCGACCTCGTCGCCCTCGAAGCCCGTGTCCTCGCCCGATGGCGGGAGCACGACATCGTCGGTGCCGTCCGCCGTGCCCGCGCCGGTGGGGACCCGTGGATCTTCTACGAGGGTCCGCCCACCGCCAACGGCCGACCCGGCCTGCACCACGTGTGGGCCCGGGTGTTCAAGGACCTCTACCCCCGCTTCCAGACCATGCGTGGCCGCTACGTGCCCCGCAAGGGTGGCTGGGACTGCCACGGGCTCCCGGTCGAGCTCGAGGTCGAGAAGGAGCTCGGCCTCACCACCAAGCACGACATCGAGGCGTTCGGCATCGCCGAGTTCAACCAGCGCTGCCGGGACTCGGTGCACCGCTACGTCGGCGACTGGGCGGCACTCACCGAACGGGCGGGCGTGTGGATCGACACCGCCGACGCCTACTGGACCCTCTCGAACGACTACATCGAGTCGGTGTGGTGGCTCATCCGCCGGCTCTGGGACCGGGGCCTGCTCTACGAGGGCCACCGGGTCTCCCCCTACTGCGCTCGGTGCGGCACGGCGCTGTCGTCCCACGAGCTCGGCCAGCCCGACGTCTACCGGGACGTGGTCGACCCGTCGGTGTACGTGCGGTTCCCGGTCACCGATCGGGAGGTCGACCTGCTGGTCTGGACGACCACTCCGTGGACGCTGGTGTCGAACGTGGCCGTGGCCGTCGGACCCGAGATCGACTACGTGCGTGTCCGTGACCGCGAGGGCGGCCGTGACCTGGTCATGGCCGCCGCCCGGGCGCCCGAGGACGCCGAGATCGTGGAGCGCTGGTCCGGCCGGGACCTGGTGGGCTGGCGCTACCGGCGGCCCTTCGAGCTGCTCGACGTGCCCCCGGGCACCGACGCCTGGCGGGTCGTCGCCGCCGAGTTCGTGAGCACCGAGGACGGCTCGGGCATCGTGCACCTCGCCCCCGCCTTCGGCGAGGACGACGCCCGGGTCGGTCGGGCCGAGGGGTTGCCGGTACTGAACCCGGTGAACGCCGAGGGCGCCTTCGACGAGCGGGTCGGCCCGTGGCGGGGCCTGTTCGTCAAGGATGCCGACCCCGCCATCGTGGCCGAGCTGCGCGAACGCGGGCTGCTCGTGCGAGAGCAGCCCTACGAGCACAGCTACCCGCACTGCTGGCGGTGCGGCACGCCCCTCATCTACTGGGCCAAGACCTCCTGGTTCGTGCGCACCTCGGCTGAGCGCGAGCGGCTGCTGCGCGAGAACGAGGGCGTCAACTGGTACCCGGAGTTCATCAAGCACGGGCGCTTCGGCAAGTGGCTCGAGGGCAACGTCGACTGGGCGCTGTCCCGCGACCGCTACTGGGGCACCCCCCTGCCGATCTGGCGGTGCCAGGACTGCGGTGAGGACCTCTGCATCGGCTCGGTGGCGGAGCTGTCGGAGCTGGCCGGCCGGGACCTGTCGGGGCTGGACCTGCACCGTCCCCACGTCGACGAGGTGGAGCTGTCCTGCGCCTCCTGTGGGGGGACCGCGCGGCGGCTGCCGCCCGTGCTCGACGCCTGGTTCGACTCGGGCTCGATGCCCTCCGCGCAGTTCCACTACCCGTTCGAGCACGCCGAGGAGTTCCGGGCCGCCTTCCCCGCCGACTTCATCTGCGAGGGCATCGACCAGACCAGGGGCTGGTTCTACTCGCTGCTGGCGGTCAACACGCTCGCCTTCGACCGGGCGCCCTACCGCAACGTCGTGTGCCTGGCCCTGGTCGTGGACGAAGACGGCCAGAAGATGTCCAAGTCGCGCGGCAACGTCATCGAGCCCTGGGACATCTTCACGACGCAGGGCGCGGACGCCCTGCGCTGGTACTTCTTCTCCCAGGGACAGCCGTGGACCACGCGGCGGGTCCACGAGGACGGCATCCGCGAATCGACCCGCCAGACGCTGCTGACGCTGTGGAACGTGTTCTCGTTCTTCGCCACCTACGCCGATCTGGACGGTTGGAACCCCGAGGCGGACCGGCCGTCACCCACCCATGTCCTCGACCGGTGGGTCCTCGGCGAGCTCGACGACACCATCACCGCGGTCACCGAGGCGCTCGAGGGCTTCGACGCGTTGCACGCGGCAACCCGGCTGGCGTCGTTCGTCGACGACCTGTCGAACTGGTACGTGCGGCGGTCCCGTCCTCGGTTCTGGAGGAGCAGCGATCCCGCCGCCCACGCCACCCTGTACGAGTGCCTGGTCACGGTGGCGGAGCTGCTCGCACCGTTCTGTCCGTTCCTGGCCGACGAGATCCACACGACCCTGACCGGCGGGTCCTCGGTGCATCTCGCCGACTGGCCGACGCCGGCGGGACGCCACGACCCCGAGCTCAGCGCCCGCATGGCGGCGGCACGGCGCATCGTCGCCATCGGGCGCAGCGCCCGCACCGAGGCCAAGGTCAAGGTGCGCCAGCCGCTGGCCCGGGCACTGCTGCTGCATCCCGGGGTGACCCTCGACGACGAGGTCCGGGCCGAGATCATGGCCGAGCTCAACGTGAAGCGGCTCGAGGACATCGACACCCTCTCGGGACTGATGTCCTGGTCGGTCCAGCCCAACTTCCGGGTCCTCGGCCCCCGGCTGGGACCACGCGTGGGCGAGCTGAAGGCGGCGCTGACGGCCGCCGACGGATCGGCGCTGCGGCAACGACTCGAGACCGACGGGTTCGTCGAGGTTGCCGGGGTACGTCTCGAGCCCGGCGACGTCGAGCTGCGCGCCCGCCGCCACGACGCCTTCGCCCTGGCCGAGGACGACGGCTGGGCGGTTGCGCTCGACCTCGAGATCGACGAAGAGCTCCGAGCCGAAGGGGTGGCCCGGGAGCTGGTCCGACTCCTCAACGAGCTGCGCAAGGAGTCGGGCCTGGCCATCGCCGATCGCGTCACCGTACGCCTGCACGCCGACCCGGCCCTGGCACCGGCCATCCACACCCACCGGGACTGGATCGCCGCCGAGATCCTCGCCACGGAGCTCGCCGTCGACACGGCCGCGGGCGTGGACACCACGACCAGGGTCACCGTCGACGGCCACGCTGTCGGGGTCGAGCTGCAGCGGGCCTGACCGGCCTCGCGGCCGGACGTCAGCGCCTGCGCCCGAAGCGTGACCGTCCGGTCTTGGGCTCGTCGAAGTCCGCCTCGAAGAACGCCCGCATCGCCTCGTCGGCCTCGCGGTCGGGCTCGCCGAGAGGGGACTCGTCCCGGGCGGCGTCGGTGCCCGAGCCGAACAGCTCGGTCGGCTCCGGCTCGACGCCGCTCCGGTCCTCCTCGGTCGGGGGGAACAGGGCCGAGGTGGTCGGCTCCGGCTCGGCGGTGTGGGCGGAGCCGACCGGGCCCGCTCCGGTGGCGTCGGGCTCCCCGGTCACCCCGGTGCCCCCGGTCGCGCCATCGCCTCCGGTCGCGGCGTCGCCCGGGGTCGGCTCGGCGCCATCGGAGGCGTCGGAGGCGTCGGGAGCGTCGGGGGCGTCGGGGCTCGCTGTGGCCTCCGTGCCCTCGGGTGCGGCGACGGGCACGGTGAGCTCGACCTCGGGCACCTCCTCCGCGCCGTCGGCGTCGGCCGGGCTCTCCGCACCCACCGGGGACCCCGCAGCCTCCGTGGCGTCCCCGGAGCCCGCCGCAGGCTCCTGTGCGCCCCCTGCAGGCTCCTCCCGGGGGGCCTCCCCGCCCCGGGTCTCCTGCTGCTCGGAGGCAGCGCTCGGGGCGGTGCCGGCCATCGGGGGAAGGTCGGCGGACGAGGCCCCGCTCAGTTCGGGGGCCGGCAGGACCCGGAGCGCCTCCGGATCGGCGAGGACCCGCTGGAGCGCCTCGAGCCCGCTGCGCAGGATCTCCCGCTGCGCCTCCAGGTGCGCCCGCAGCGCCTCGACGTCAGCCTGGAGCTGCATCCGCAGCTCCTCGAGGCTGCGGACCTCGTCGAGCACCGTCCGCTGCCGTTCCGCCACCAGCTCGTCGGCACGCCGGCGCGCCTCGGCCAGGGCCTGCTCCGCCGTCCGCTCGGCCTCGGCGACGAGGCTGGCCGCCTTCGCCCGGGCGTCCGCCAGCGCGGCCTTGGCCGCCTGGTTGGCCTCCTCCACGGCGGCATCCGCCGTGCGCTGTGCGAGCGCGAGCACCTTGGCCGCAGCCTCGGCCGCAGCCTCGGCGCTCGGTGCCGCCTCGGCCGACCCGGCCTCCCCGGCGGAGCGCCGCGCCGCCTCGAGGTCGGCCTTGAGCTTGTCCACCTGGGCCTCGGCGACCGTCTGGGCCCGCGTGGCCTCGGCGATCCGGGCGTCGGCCTCCTCGGCGCGCGCCAGCGCCTGGCGGAGCCGGTCCTGGAGCTGGGCGATCGCCTCGCTCACCCGCTCGAGGAAGTTGTCGACCTCGTCCGGGTCGTAGCCCCGCCGGCGCTCGGAGAACTTGACGTCGGTGAGCAGATGAGGCGTTCCGTCCATACCGGGATGCTAGCCATGCAGTGGCCGGTCCCGAGGGATGCGCGCCGACGACCGGTCGGCGACGCGGGCGCCCCGGCTCGGCAGCGTCGGTCGCCTCAGCGGCCGCAGCCGATCCAGGCCAGCAGCACGTTGATGCCGAGCAGCACGACGAGCGGCGAGAGGTCGAGGGCCACCGAGCCGAGCCGCACCGGTGGGAGCACCGAGCGCAACGGCCCGAGGATCGGCTCGGTGAGCGTGAAGAGGAACCGCTGGATGGACGCGACCGGCCCGGCGTCGGCGACCGGGAACCAGCTCAGCACGATCCGGGCCAGGAGCACCAGCAGGTACAGCTGCAGCAGGAGGCAGATGATCTCCACGGCGGCACTCGAGGCGGCGTCAGGTGTCGTGCAGACCGCGCTCGGAGAGCCGACGCCGCTCCTCGGCGGACACGACCACGTCCGCGGGTGTGAGGAGGTACACCTGGTGGGCCACCTTCTCCATGTGCCCTCCGAGGCCGTAGCACAACCCGCTGGAGAAGTCGATGAGCCGCCGCGCCAGCTCGCGGTCGACCCCCTGGAGGTTGAGGATCACGGGTTGGTTGGCCTTGAACTTGTCGGCGAGCTCCTGCGCGTGGTTGAACGAGGTGGGCGACACCACGTGCGGCCGCGCCGTGGCGGGCACCGGGCGGACCACGGTCCGGGGCTTGGATGCGCTCTGCTCGGGCGGAGTGCTGGGCGGCAGCGGGCGCACCGGCGACGCCTCCGGCTCGGGCGCCGGCGCAGGACGGGCGGGGGTCGACCGACCGGACGCGGACCGGTTGGCGGCGGGACGGGGCCGGGCGGAGGACTGGGCCGCTGGACGGGGCGCCACCGCCGCCGCCTCGCGGGCGGGCGCCGAGGACGCCGGCACGGACCCGGGACGGGGTTCCGTCGCCTCGTAGTCCTCGTACTCGTCGTCGGGTCCGAGCCCGAGGTAGAGCATGGCTTTACGCCACATCGAAGCCATCAGTCCTCCTGAGCCGCTGATCCAGTGTTCCACGCGCGGCCCGCGCAGGTGCGAACCACCCGAGGCTACCGGCCCCGCGGCACCCGGCCACGATCCGGCCGGTCATCGGGGCGCGGGACGCGCCGGCCGTGCTCCGAACAGCGCCGTGCCCACACGCAGCATCGTGGAGCCCTCCTCCACGGCGACCTCGAGATCGGCGCTCATGCCGATGGAGCGCACCGGCAGCGCCAGCTCGTCGGCCAGCATCACGAGCCGGCGGAACCCCGGGCGGGCGGCCTCCGGCACCCCGGCCGGCCCGACCCCCATCAGCCCCCGGACGTCGAGACCCTCGTCCCGGCACCACCGGACGAGGGCAGCGGCCTCGCCGGGGTCACAGCCTCCCTTGTGCTCCTCGCCCGAGAGGTTGACCTGGACCAGGACCGCGGCCCCCGGTGCCCGTCGCCCGATCTCGATGGCCAGCTCGGCCCGGTCCACCGTCTGCCACAGCGACACCTGCGCTGCGAGGTGCCGCACCTTGTTGCGCTGGAGGCGGCCGATGAAGTGCCACTGCGGCCCGGGCTTCGTGTCCCCCACGTCACGGGCCTTGGCCAGCAGCTCCTGGGCGTAGTTCTCACCCAGATCCACGAGCCCGGCACCGAGCGCCGCCCGCACCGCATCGACCCCGAAGCCCTTGGTGACCGCAACGATCGTGATGCCCTCGCCACCGCCCGCCCGGCGGATGCGACCGCGGACGGTCTCGAGGCGCGCCGACACCACCTCCGTCGTCAACGGCTCCGCGGGTCCGGTCACGGTCGGTCGTCCCGCCACACGACGAGGGCGTGGCGACCGGTGTCGGCCCGGGCCCGGTGGGAGAAGTACCGCTGCGGCGGTCCGCAGGCCGTACAGGTCGGCTCGACCGCCACCGCGACCCCCAGCGACGCCAGGCACGAGCTGATGGCGGCCGGCAGGTCGAACGCCGGTGCGCCCGCGCCCGTGCGGGCGCGCACCGCTGGACCGAGTCGCCGCTCGAGCCTGACGAGGTCGTCCGCACCGAACTCGTAGCACTCGGGGTGGATGCAGGGACCGAGCCAGCCGACGATCTCGCCCGCACCCAGATCCCGCATGGTCGCCACCGTCGCTTCGAGCACCCCCGCCTCGACCCCACGCCAGCCGGCATGGACGGCCGCCACCACCCCGCGGCGGCGATCCGCGAGGGCCACGGGACCGCAGTCGGCGGTCTGCACCGACACCGCGATCGCAGCGCTGGTGGTGACCAGGGCGTCGCCCTCCCGACCGGCCACCGCCGCCGCGGTGGCCGGGTCCACGGTCACGACTCCGGCACCGTGCACCTGGGTGAGCCACACCCAGGGGCGGTCGACGAGGCGTCGCCGCCGGGCCGCGAGCGACTCCGGATCGGCGTCGATGCGGAAGTCACCGTCGGATGCGAGGGAGAACCGGGCGTGGGCGACCCCACCCCCTGCCAGGGCCAGGTCCCAGCCGGGTCCCGACACCACCGCGGAGCTACTTGAGGAACGAGGGGACGTCGAAGTCGTCGTCGCCGGAGCCGACCTCGAGGTCCTCGTCCTGCGCATCGGCCTCCGCGAACACGTCGGTGACCGGAGCCAGGTCCGCGGCGCGGGCGGGCCGAGCGGTCTCGGTTCCCTTGCGCTCGGTGTCCCAGCGGTCGAATCCCGCCGCGATGACGGTGACGCGCACCTCGTCACCCATCTCGTCGTCGATGACCGTCCCGAAGATGATGTTGGCGTCCGGGTGGGCCACACCGTGGATGACCTCGGCGGCCTCGTTGACCTCGAACAGGCCGAGGTCGCTGCCCCCGGCGATGGTCAACAGGATGCCGCGTGCGCCCTCGATGCTGGCCTCGAGCAGCGGGCTGGAGATGGCGGCACGCGCCGCGGTGAGCGCCCGACCGTCGCCTGAGCCGTAGCCGATGCCCATGAGCGCGGAGCCGGCGTCGCTCATGATCATCTTCACGTCGGCGAAGTCCGTGTTGATCAGACCCGGCGTGGTGATCAGATCGGTGATGCCCTGCACCCCCTGCAGGAGCACCTCGTCGGCCATCTTGAAGGCGTTGAGCACGGAGGTCTTGTCGTTCGAGACCGTGAGCAGCCGGTCGTTGGGGATGACGATGAGGGTGTCGACCTTCTCCTTCAGACGCTGGATCCCCTGCTCGGCCTGCACCGCCCGGCGACGGCCCTCGAACCCGAACGGCCGGGTGACCACCCCGATGGTCAGCGCGCCGAGGCCCTTGGCGACCTCGGCGATGACCGGCGCCGCACCCGTACCGGTCCCGCCGCCCTTGCCGGCGGTGATGAAGACCATGTCGGCGCCCTTGAGGACCTCCTCCAGCTCCTCCTTGTGGGCCTCGGCCGCCTGACGACCCACCTCGGGGTCGCTGCCGGCACCGAGCCCCCGGGTGAGCTCGCGTCCGATGTCGAGCTTGATGTCGGCGTCGCTCATGAGCAGCGCCTGGGCGTCGGTGTTCACGGCGATGAACTCCACGCCCTTCAGGCCGGCGTCGATCATGCGGTTGACGGCGTTGACGCCGCCACCGCCCACACCGACGACCTTGATGACCGCCAGATAGTTCTGCGGGGTACCGGCCATGGCGTTCACTACCTCCGGTGCTGGGCCGCTCCTGCGGCGCGACGTGCGGACTGGTGCGGGTGTGGCCGACTCCACGTTCCCACCGTCCGCGCCCGAGGTGGTGGATCGTGGGCGGCGGGCGGTCGTGGGACCTGATCGGGTCGTGCGCCCGGTACCGGCCGGCGTCGGGTCGGGTTCGGTCGCCGCGGGCCGGGCGCGACCGCCACGGCGGCGGCGACCGCCGGCTGGCCTCGGTTCCGGGGGATCGAATGGATGGTCAGACATGTCGGGCCGGACTCCCGCCGGCGCACCGCGGCGGTCTCGACGTGAGGCTCGACGTGAGATCGAGGGTGCCGGCCCCGGGGGTCGCCCTGCACTGTAGGTCGGGGGCGCGCACCGGTCAATCGTCTCCGTCGTCGACGGATCCCTCGGCGTCGTCGACAGGTTGCGGGGCGGCCCGGCGCACGGTGGGACTGTCGGGGACCCGTACGTCCCACTCCGCGACGAACACGTCGTCGACCTGGGCGAAGAGGGTCTGGATGGCGAGCACCTTCTCGGCGAGTCGGGTGGGCGGTCCCACCCGGACGACCCCACCGGGCCGGGCCCGCAGCTCGAGCTCGCCGGTCGCGGTGAGCACGACCGCGTCGGTGCGGCTGCGCACGCCGGGAGGGAGGAGCCCGGTGAGCTCGAGCGCCCCGGCGACCGACCCGTCGAGCGTGGTGCCCGGTGCACCCACGACCACACCCTCGATGACCGGCAGTCCCTCGAGCCCGGTCGCCGGACCGAGCACCCGCCCGTCGCGATCGACGAGCACCCCCGTGGACTCGCCGGTGCGAACCACCGCCAGCGGGCTGCGCTCGCGCACCCGGACCCGGACCGCATCCGGCCAGTCGATCCGCACCGAGGCGTCGGCCACCCACGGCAGTGCCACCACCCGGGCGCGCACGGCACCGGCGTCGACGTCGACGAGCTGGTCACCGGCCCGCAGCCCCGTGGCGTCGAGCACCGTCTCGGCCCCGGTGCGCTCCGCCCCCTCGACGGTGAGCTCGTCGAGATCCAGCACGGGCGAACGACTCACCCCCCAGGCGGCCAGCACCACGAGGACCGCGATCCCCAGGCCCAGGAGCCGGCGGCGACGCCGCCGGCCGCGGTCACGGGCCACCGCCTCGCGCCGGGCGCGGATCCGGGGGTCGACACCCGGCCCACCCCGCTGCCGCTCCAGCGTGCGCGCCGTCAACGCTCGACCTCTGATCGAGGTTCGGGGCGGTCGAGCGGGGACGGATCGAACCCCACCAGCCTGGTCTCGGGGTACAGGGTCACCCCGCAGTGACGCCGGACCCGGTCCTGCACGGCGAGCATCAGGTCGAACACGTCATCGGCCCGCCCGCCCTCGTCGGCGATGATGAAGTTGGCGTGCTTGGGTGACACGACCGCGCTGCGGAGGCGGTGGCCCTTCATCCCGGCGAGCTCCACGAGACGACCGGCGGCGTCCCCCGGGGGGTTCACGAACACCGACCCGGCGTTGGCGCCGCCCGGCTGGTGTTCACGCCGCCACCGCACGATCTCGGCGATGGTGGCCTCGGCCCGGTTCCGGTCCCCCGGCGCGAGCTGCAGCTCCGCCCACACCACGAGCTGGTGGGCGGCCACCGCGGAGCGGCGGAACCCGAGGTCGAGGGTTTCGGCGGACACCACCTCATCCTCGCCGCTGCGCAGGTCGACGAGGCGGACCCCCACCAGTGCGGCGGCCATGTCCGACCCGTGACCGCCGGCGTTCATCCGCACGGCACCGCCGATCGAGCCGGGCACCCCCACGGCCCACTCGAAGCCGGTGAGCCCCGCCGCCGCGCTGCGTCGTGCGACCACCGGCAGCGCCGCCGCCGCGCCGGCGCGCACGGTGGTGCCACGGATCTCCACCCCGGCGAAGTGATCGCCGAGCGTGACGGCGAGCCCGGCGAAGCCGCGGTCGGCGACCAGCAGGTTCGAGCCCTTGCCGACCACCAGGGTCTGGATCCCGGTCCGGCGCACCGCCCGGCACACCGCCGCCAGATCCGCATCGGTGTCGATGCGCACGAACAGCGCCGCCGGGCCGCCCACCCGGTAGGTGGTCATGGGCCCGAGCGGCACATCGCGGCGGACCCGCTCCCCCAGCAGGGCGGCGGCGTCCTCGACGACGTTCACCCGCGCCCCCGGGTGCGCAGCGCGTCCTGCACCTCGTCGGGCAGCGAGGTCAGATCGCCGGCCCCCATGGTGAGACACAGGTCGCCGGGACGCAGCTCGGCGGCCAGGTAGCGCACCAGATCCGAACGCCGGGGCAGGTAGGCGAGACGCCGCCAGGGGTGGGCGTCGAGCACCGCGTCGGCGACCAACCGGCCCGAGACCCCGGGTCGGGGGGCCTCACCGGCCGGGTAGACGTCGGTGATGACCACCAGGTCGGCGTCGACGAAGGCGTCGGCGAAGTCCCGGGCCAGTGCGGCCGTGCGGCTGTAGCGGTGCGGCTGGAACACCGCCACCAGGCGGGCCGGGTGGGCGGCACGCGCCGCCGCCAACGCTGCGACCACCTCGCTGGGCAGGTGGGCGTAGTCGTCGACGAACGACACCCCGGCCACCTCGCCCCGCTGCTCGAAGCGCCGGGCGACACCGCCGAAGCGGGCCAGCGCGGTCCGGGCCGCCTCGAACGGTGCGCCGAGGACCAGTCCGGTGACGGTGGCGGCCGCAGCGTTGCGGGCGTTGTGCAGGCCGGGCACGGGGATCGTCACCGAGCCGAGCGGGCTACCCCGGTGCTCGAGGCGGAACGACGCCCCCCTGGCGTCGGTGCGCAGGTCGGCCAGGTGCCACTCGGCCCCCGGGTCGCTGCCGTAGGTCACCGCCCCCGACGATCGTCCGAGCCGGGCTGCCACGGGGTCGTCGGCGCAGACCACCCGCGGACCCTCCGTCTCGGCGAGGAAGCGCTCGAAGGCGGCCTCGAGCTCGGCGACACCGCCGTAGTGCTCGAGGTGATCGGGTTCGACGTTGGTGACCA
>Ga0308417_1002844_pt1 | contig 11272 bp, 7 predicted proteins | sample HotsprSampleOS65_FD_203528 | JGI IMG/M metagenome (GOLD analysis project Ga0308417, IMG submission 203528) | Hot spring phototrophic mat microbial communities from Octopus Spring, Yellowstone National Park, Wyoming, United States - 20090730_OS65 ... | reverse complement strand
TGGGCGTAGCAGTACGTTTAGTTGATGAAAATGGAAATATTTTGCCACAAGGCGAGGTAGGCGAAATTCAGGTAAAAGGCGAAAATGTGTTTTTAGAATACTGGCGAAAACCTGATGCCACTGCCGAGAGTTTTACTGCCGATGGCTGGTTCAGAACAGGTGATACAGCCGTGCAAGATGAAGAAGGCTATTTCAAGATTTTGGGAAGAACCTCAACCGACATCATCAAGACAGGTGGTTACAAAGTCTCGGCAATAGAAATTGAAGAAACCTTACGCCAACACCCCAACATTGCCGATTGTGCCATTGTAGGCATACCCGACGAAGAATGGGGCGAGAAAGTTACAGCTTTCGTAATTCTCAAAGAACAACAAACACTAAGTTTGGAGGAATTGCGTTCTTGGGCTAAAAACTTTTTGGCTCACTACAAAGTACCCACACAAATGCACATAACTACCGATTTCCCAAGAAATGCTATGGGAAAAGTGATGAAGAAAAATTTATTAAAGGTAGCACACTAAAAAATCACAACTAAATACGCATTGCTTATGATAAACTACCGAATCGAGGACCAAATTGCTATTGTGGCGTTCAATATGGAAAACGCCCCGATGAACGTTCTCAATGAAGCCTCTATCAGAGCTTTTGATGAAGCCATTGACAAAGCCATTGCCGATACTTCTGTAAAAGGCATTATCATCACTTCCGATAAAAAAGAATTTGTAGCGGGGGCAGACCTCAATATGTTGCTCAAAAATGCTACCTTAGAGCAAAGCTACGAAATGATTCGCTACCTACACGGCGTACTAAGAAAATACGAAACCTGCAAGAAACCTGTCGTTGCCGCTATCAACGGAACGGCTTTGGGCGGAGGTTATGAAATCTGCTTGGCTTGTCATTACCGAATTGCTCTCAACGACCCTAAAATTCAAATCGGCTTGCCCGAAGTGCTTATCGGTTTGTTCCCTGGTGCTGGCGGTACGCAACGCCTCCCTCGTATGATAGGCATCGAAAAAGCCTTGCCTTTACTTTTAGAAGGCAAAAAACTTAATCCTGAAAAAGCACTTAGAGAAGGGTTGATAAATGAATTAGCCACTACCAAAGAAGAACTTTTGCAAAAAGCCAAAAATTGGATTTTGGCAAACCCCAAAGCCCTACAACCTTGGGACGAAATTGACCGAAAAGGCAACGTAGTAGGTGTACAAAACTACAAAGTACCCGGTGGCAATGTGCAATCGCCTAAAGGTGTGCAAACGTTCATTGCTGGTACTGCCCTGTTGCAAGCCAAAACACAAGGCAATTACCCCGCTCCGCAAGCCATTATGGAGTGCGTGTATGAAGGTTTGCAAGTTGCTATCGAAAACGGCTTGGCTATTGAGGCAAAACATTTTGCTCGCATCAGCCAAACCAAAGAAGCCAAAAATATGATTCGCACTCTCTTTTTCGCAATGAACGAAGCCAACAAAGGTGCGGCTCGCCCCAAAGATGTACCCGCTACCGATGTAAAGAAAGTAGGTATTTTGGGAGCAGGTATGATGGGAGCAGGCATTGCGTATGTTTCGGCTGTAGCTGGTTTGGAGGTGATTTTGAAAGATGTAAGCGTAGAAAATGCCGAAAAAGGCAAAGATTATTCCCGAAATTTGCTCAAAAAAGAAATTGAAAAAGGCAAATACACACCCCAACAAGCCGAAGAAATTTTAGCTCGTATCAAAACCACTGCCGATACCAAAGATATGGAAGGTTCGGATTTGGTAATTGAGGCAGTTTTTGAAAATCGCGAACTTAAAGCACAAGTAACCCAAGAAACCGAAGCATTTTTAACAGAAAAAGCTGTTTTTGCTTCTAATACTTCTACGTTACCTATTACAGGACTTGCTGAAGCCTCCCAACGTCCTGAAAATTTCATTGGTTTGCATTTCTTTTCGCCCGTAGATAAAATGATGCTCGTGGAAATTATTATGGGTAAAAAAACCTCACCTTATGCTCTTGCTTTGAGCATCGATTATGTGAAGAAAATCAAGAAAACGCCTATTGTAGTCAATGATAGTAGAGGTTTTTACACTTCGCGTGTGTTTGGCACTTACACTGCCGAGAGCATCACGATGCTTTCAGAAGGAATTTTACCTACGCTTATTGAAGCCGCAGGCAAAGCCGCAGGTATGCCCGTGGGCGGTTTAGATGTTTCAGATGCCGTTTCACTTGATTTGATGTACAAAATCTATCTACAAACCGAAAAAGATACAGGCATCAAAATTACTGATACGCCCGACGGTAGAGTTGTAAAAAAATTTGTAGAAGAATTGGGGCGTGTGGGCAAAAAAGCTAAAAAAGGCTTTTACGAATACCCCGAAGATGAACCCAAACGCCTTTGGAGTGGCTTGGCAGAGCATTTCCCACCCGCCAAAGAACAACCTAACCTCGAAGAACTCAAAAAACGTATTTTGTACCGACAAGTAATTGAAACAGTGAAGTGTTTTGAGGAGAATGTTGTTACCAATGTCCGTGATGCTGATGTAGGTTCTATTTTGGCTTGGGGCTTTCCACCTTATACAGGGGGGGCTTTGTCGTTTGTGGATTACGTAGGAATAGAAAATTTTGTCAAAGAAGCTGACCGCTTGGCAGATACCTACGGTGAACGCTTCCGCCCTACTGCCCGCCTGCGTGAAATGGCTCAAAAAGGACAAGGTTTTCACGCTTAATTTTTACCCAACAATCATTGATTTTATAACTTTCTATACGTTGAACTAAACCGAAACGTACAGAAAGTTTTTTATGAAAAAAATCTACTATTTTACATATTCCTACGATATTGTCCGCCTACTTCATAGAGAGCCTTTGACATTTGCCCAAGGCTGCAATACTTGGCTACTTCCATCAATGCTTCAAAAATATTGCCATTTTCTACGGAAACTTTTTGTAAATATTTGAGCATTTCAGGAGCTTTTTCGGCATTTCTTTGATGAAAAGTATCACGCATAGCGATTTGATACTCTTTTTCTTCGGTGGTAGAGCGGATTACCTCGGCAGGTACAATTGTAGGTGAGCCTTTGGGGTCAAGAAAAGTATTCACACCTATAATGGGCAACTCGCCTGTATGTTTTTTCATTTCGTAATACATACTCTCTTCTTGTACTTTGTTGCGTTGGTACATACGCTCCATAGCACCCAGTACGCCTCCACGTTCCGAAATAGCCTTAAATTCGTTCAAAACGGCTTGTTCTACCAAATCGGTAAGTTCTTCAATGATGAAAGAACCTTGCAGAGGATTTTCATTTTTAGCTAAGCCCAATTCGTGGTTGATAATGAGTTGGATAGCCATTGCACGTCTTACACTTTCTTCGGTAGGGGTGGTGATTGCCTCGTCGTAAGCGTTGGTATGTAGCGAGTTGCAGTTGTCGTAAATGGCATACAAAGCCTGCAAAGTGGTTCTGATGTCGTTGAAGGCAATTTCTTGTGCGTGCAAGCTACGCCCCGAAGTTTGGATATGGTATTTAAGTTTTTGGCTTCTTTCGTTGCCTCCGTATTTGTATTTTATTGCTTTTGCCCAAATACGCCTTGCCACACGCCCCAACACCGAGTATTCAGGGTCCATTCCGTTGGAAAAGAAAAAAGAAAGGTTAGGAGCAAAGTCATCAATATGCATTCCTCTACTCAGGTAGTATTCTACGAAAGTAAAGCCATTAGAAAGTGTAAGAGCAAGTTGCGTAATCGGATTTGCCCCCGCTTCGGCAATATGATAGCCCGAAATAGAAACCGAATAAAAATTACGAACCTTGTTATCAATAAAATATTGCTGAATGTCGCCCATCATACGCAAGGCAAATTCGGTAGAAAAGATGCAAGTATTTTGGGCTTGGTCTTCTTTCAAGATGTCGGCTTGTACGGTGCCACGTACTTGCGAAAGTGTTTGAGCTTTGATTTGTTCGTAAATTTCTTTGGGAAGCACTTGGTCGCCTGTAACGCCGAGTAGCATCAAGCCTAAGCCGTCGTTGCCTTCGGGCAATGTTTCGGCATTGTATTTGGGTCGTGGTACGCCTTTTTGCTTGTAAATTTCTGCGATTTTAGCTTCTACTTCTGCTTCTAATCCGTTTTTTTTGATGTATTTTTCGCATTGTTGGTCTATGGCGGCGTTCATAAAAAAGGCAAGAATCATCGGAGCAGGTCCGTTGATGGTCATCGAAACCGAAGTAGCAGGGTGGCAGAGGTCAAAACCTGAGTAAAGTTTTTTGGCATCATCAAGCGTACAAACACTTACGCCTGAGTTACCGATTTTGCCGTAAATATCAGGTCTGTGGTCGGGGTTTTCGCCATAAAGCGTAACGCTATCAAAAGCCGTAGAAAGGCGTTTGGCAGGCATACCTTTGGAAACATAATGAAAACGCTTGTTGGTACGTTCGGGACTGCCCTCACCTGCAAACATACGCGTAGGGTCTTCGCCCTCGCGTTTGAGCGGAAACACACCACTGGCATAAGGGAAAAAGCCGGGAGCATTTTCAGTAAGCAACCATTTGAGAATATCGCCCCAATCTTGGTATTTGGGCAAACTGACTTTCGGAACTTTCGTGCCTGAAAGTGACGCATGGTAAAGGTCTTGCTCAATGATTTTGTCGCGTACCTGAAACTGATATTTTTCGGCTTTGTAGCGTTTTTTGGTAGCCTCCCAATCTTTGAGCATTGCTTTGCACTCGGGGTCAAGTTTTTTTTCTAATTCGTTGTATTTGTTGATAAGGTCGGTGAGGTATTCGGGTTCGCCTTGGGTATGTTCAATTACATACACCAAATCTTCGCTTTGTTCTTTGATTTCAATTACTTTTTTACCGATTTCGGCACGGAGCATTTCTATCGTCCCTTTGAGTTGGTACATTTGGCGGGCGATAGCCGTTTGTTCTTTTACGAATTTATCATAATTTTCGCTGTTTTCGCATATTTCCGAAAGGTAACGCACTCTTTCGGGGGGAATGATATACACTTTTTCAGACATTTTGTCTGTAATTTCAAAATCGGATTGTAGGGCGGTTACGTTGGTTTTGGCTACAATCGTATCCATTATTTTTCGGTACAAAATGTTAGTACCAGGGTCGTTAAATTGACTTGCGATTGTGCCAAAAATGGGCAAATCTTCATCTTTGGTGTCCCAAAGGTTTTTGTTGCGTTTGTATTGCTTACGTACGTCGCGAAGGGCATCAAGCGAACCACGTTTATCAAATTTATTGATAGCAATGACATCGGCAAAGTCCAACATATCAATTTTTTCTAATTGCGTAGCGGCACCGTATTCCGAAGTCATTACGTAGAGGCTCACGTCCGAATGTTCTACGATTTCGGTATCAGATTGCCCGATGCCCGAAGTTTCCACAATCAGCATATCGAAGCCAGCATATTTACAAATATCGATAGCATCTTGCACGTATCGGCTTAAAGCTAAATTGCTTTGGCGAGTAGCAAGGCTACGCATATACACGCGTGGGTGATGAATGGAGTTCATACGAATACGGTCGCCGAGTAAAGCTCCGCCCGATTTACGTTTGGAAGGGTCTACGGAAATGACGGCAATGGTTTTGTCTTCAAAATCCATCAAAAAACGCCTTACCAGTTCATCAATCATTGAAGACTTTCCTGCCCCGCCTGTACCTGTAATGCCCAACACAGGAATTTTGTGTTTGTTGCCTTCGGTAAGGATAATATCTTTGATGTCTTTGTAAAAATCAGGATAATTTTCAGCAACCGAAATAAGCCTACCAATAGCCAAATGACTTTTCTGACGAGCTTGTGCAAGCAAGGTTTGTACATCTTCTTGGGGTTGTGCGGCGGCAGAACCGTTGCCTTTGCCATTGGCGTAAGGCTGAAAGGTAGGGAAATCGCATTTTTGGAGCAAGTCGTTTATCATTCCTTGCAGTCCCATTGCTCTACCATCGTCGGGGTGGTAGATACGAGCAATACCGTAGGCGTGTAGTTCCTCAATTTCCGAAGGTAGAATCGTTCCACCGCCACCTCCAAAAATACGGATATGTCCTGCTCCTTTTTCTTTGAGTAAGTCGTAAGCATATTTAAAATATTCCATATGTCCGCCTTGGTAGCTTGTAATAGCAATCGCCTGAGCATCTTCTTGGATAGCACAATCCACAATTTCGGCAACGGAACGATTATGCCCCAAATGAATAACCTCTGCTCCCGAGGCTTGCATGATACGCCTCATAATATTGATAGCCGCATCGTGTCCGTCGAAAAGCGAAGCCGCCGTAACGATACGAATATGATTTTGGGGTTTGTAGGGAACTACCTGCATATCTTTACTGCTTTTTGTATTTACAATTTTCTACAAAAATAGTAAAAATTCAAGACTTCATTGCACAAAAAATATATTTTTAATTAAATGACTAATGAAACCTTTTGTAAAAAAAATGATAACTTTCGTAAAATAGAAATCATACTTGGCGAAAGAATGTTTTATTTGCACACAATCAAATTTTATTTTTATGATGTTTTTTAGGCATTTATATTTCGTTTTGTTTTTATTGCTGATGGCAAATTGCTCCCCACAAACCAGAAATGAAGAGGAAAAAAACACAGACAGCACTACAAGTAATGCAAGTAAAGTTCCTGCAACCGAAGAGGAAGAAAATGAATACATTTTTGAAGAGAAAAAAGCCAATGTGAGCGAAAGCCAAAAAAAAGGTGTAATGCTAAATGTAGTGAGGCAATATTGCCAAAGTCAGATGGAACAAGATTATACGAAACTAATGTCACTGTTTGCCGATTCGGTTTTGCAGTATCTTGGTGCAAAAAAAATAACTAAGGAAATGGTTGCCCAAATAGCAAAATCTAAGCATAAGGACAAAAAAAATATTCGTTACACCGCCGACTACGGTAAATTGAGCATCGAAGGTTACACGCTTTACATTCCGATAAAGTATGGTTGGGAAAATTTCAGTGCAGAGGTGCAAGCTGAAATAAGTTTTGACGAAGCCTTCAATATAGTAGCTTTTACAGAAAGACCATTGGCACAAGCCAAAATACCTCTCAAAAAGCAGTGGGAAGGGAAATATGAATTTGAAGGCGGCAGACAGATTGAAGCCTACTTAGAAATAAAGGAAATGCAAGACCGAAAGTTTAGTTTCGTGGTAGAAATTAACCCCGAAGGAAATTGCAAGGGCAAATTTGAGGGAAAAGCCGTACTCATTGAAGACACCGAAGCATCGAGCATAGAAACCGAGGAATGTAAAATTACTTTTAGCCTGAAAGATAGGCAAATTAGCATAGAAGAAATGCCCAATTGCTCTCTGCACGGAGCAACTTGTAGCTTTGCAGGGGTCTATACAAAAGTAAAATAATCACAGGTGTTTAAAAAATATAGTTTTGTAGTGGTAAAAAAGCATTTTCTTATGGGAAATGTTTTTCTGTTTTTGTGAAAATTAAGACAAATCAAAAGAAAAATTTGACTTAAAAACTTTTTTACACTTACTTTGCAATTTTGAAACTTTGCGTTTTGCCTTTTTGTTGTCTAAATACCAGGAAAGGATTTATCAAGTTATATTAGTGTTATTTTTCTTGATTGTACCAAACAAACTTATAGAATGAGACAGCTTAAAATCAGCAAGCAAATTACCAATCGCGAAAGCCAATCGTTAGACAAGTATCTGCAAGAAATCGGTAAAGTAGATTTGCTCACCCCTGATGAAGAGGTAGAACTTGCTAAAAGAATTAGGGAAGGAGACAAGTATGCCTTAGAAAAACTTACCAAAGCTAATCTTCGTTTTGTGGTTTCGGTAGCGAAGCAGTACCAAAATCAGGGGTTGTCCTTGGGCGACCTCATCAACGAAGGGAACTTGGGGCTAATCAAAGCCGCTCAACGCTTCGACGAAACGCGTGGCTTTAAATTTATTTCTTACGCTGTTTGGTGGATTCGCCAGTCTATTTTACAAGCTCTTGCCGAGCAGTCGCGTATCGTGAGGCTTCCGCTCAATCGGGTTGGTTCGCTCAACAAAATCTCTAAAACTTTTTCGGAATTAGAGCAAAAATTTGAAAGAGAACCCTCCCCCGACGAACTTGCCGAAGTGCTTGAAGTACCCACTTCGGAGGTAGTTGATACGCTAAAAATCTCGGGCAGGCACGTCTCGATGGACGCACCTTTTGTGCAAGGCGAAGAAAACAGTTTGCTTGATGTATTAGAAAATGACGGAGAAGAAAGCCCCGATACAGGTTTGATAAACGACTCGCTACGCAAAGAAATACAAAGAGCCTTATCTACCCTTACCCCAAGAGAGGCTGATGTTGTAACACTTTATTTTGGACTAAATGGAGAAAATGCTTTAACTTTGGAGGAAATCGGAGAAAAATTCAATCTAACTCGTGAGCGGGTTCGTCAAATTAAAGAAAAAGCTATTCGTCGTCTCAGACATACTTCACGTAGTAAGGCATTAAAGCCTTATTTGGGCTAAATGTTGGGTAGTGTTGCTGGGAACACAAAACTGCATTATTCACACAACACTACCTAATACCTTTTATCTTGGGTGTTGTAGTTGCATACTTTGCCAAATTGCTTAATCATTGGGCTTTTGTTTTATTGCAACAAAAATAATTAGTTATGGAAACGCTCTCTAAAAAAGAGGTAATCGTCTATCCAGACTCCGATGGAATGCCTATGGCGGATAACACCAAGCAGTTTAATTGGATTGTTCTTATCAAAGAGGGTTTAGAGGCGATGTATGCTCACGACCCGAATGTTTTTGTTGCAGGCGATCTTTTGTGGTATCCCGTAGAAGGAGACCCCAAAATACGCAAAGCCCCTGATGTAATGGTTGCTTTTGGCAGACCAAAAGGCGATAGAGGTTCGTATAAGCAATGGGAAGAGGATAATATTCCGCCACAAGTAGTTTTTGAAATCAACTCGCCCAGAAATACTCCTGCCGAAATGTCTAAAAAACTTATTTTTTACCAAAACTATGGCGTGCAAGAGTACTATTTCTACGACCCCGATACCAATGAATTGTTAGTTTGGGTACGTCAGGGAGACCGCTTCGTAGAAGTAGAAAATACTAATAACTGGCAAAGCCCTTTAATGGGAATTCGTTTTGTTTTTGATGAAGATACGATGTTTATCTATCGCCCCACAGGAGAGCGATTTGCTACATATACCGAAATTTTAGAGTTTTTGGCAGAGGCAGAGGAAAAATTGCAAAAGACCCAAGAGAACCTGCAAAAAACCCAAGAGAACCTGCAAAAAACCCAAGAGAACCTGCAAAAGACTCAGGAAAACTTAGACAAAACCAAAGAAGATTTACAAAAAACTCAAGAAAATTTAGAGCAAGTATTGAAAGAAAAGGAAGTACTTGCCGAAAAATTACGTGCCTTAGGAATAGACCCTGACAAAGTTTGATCATCTGGGTTTCCTAAACATTTTTTATAAAACGGAGCGTAAAACCCACAGGTCTTTAGCCTGTGGGATGTAAGCGACAAAAAATATTTAAAATAGATATTGACTTTGTAAAAAAACTATGTATATTCGCATTGTCAGTAAAGACATTAAAACCTCGTAAGGAACTTGCGAGTACACGCATGGAGCGAAACATAAGACCTCTAACATCTTGGATGCAGTAGGCAATTCGCTGTGAAGTGCGAAGCCAAAAAATCTTTAGTTTTTTGGTAGTTCACCTACGCTGTACTCTACCTAAAATAAATGAAACTCCTGCCGAAGAGTTTTTACCTAAATTGCCTGTAAGTTGTATCGATAAAAACCCTAAACTTAGTCGTGTTCCAAATATAAAAGACCAATTATTGGAACTAAAGCTCTCACTTACAGGATTTCGCATAGGTGCAGGGTCATTGGGGGCATTGCCTACTAAGTAAGTGCCTTCAAGACTCATATCGCCTATACTTTGAAGACGTTGCAAGCCCGCAGTTAGTGTTAGAAAAGCAAATCTTTTTGAAACAATACCTCCTAAAGCAGCCGTGCCAATTTGTGCTTTCCAAGTTTGGTCGTTGGGGTTGTTAGGTAAGTTATCAATAGTTAAATTATAGGTAAGAAACATTGCAGAAACATTCCCAAAGATTGAAACATCAAAATTTGCCAAAGCAATAGCAGGAAACCACTGTTTAAGTTCGTGTTTGAAACCAAAACCTCCTAATAAAATTAAATTTTCCTCAATAGGTATGACCCCTGACCTAAAATTCAACTCGGTATTGCGAAATAATCCGAAATTAAATTGAAGAGCCATGATAGGAATAGCTGGGAGTGAACTACCATTCAGCAAATTCAATTCTTGCGTACCACCTCTGCTGTTTGGAAGTAGCAGGACGCCTCCCGAAGTCCCCATCAGCGTGGCAGTAGTAGGTTTATCAGGCTTTACTTGCCCTACTTGGAGACCTAAATTCCGTAAATCGAGGGTAGTGTTGTTCGAAAAACCACCCAAGATTGCTAACTGAAAATTGAACTTACCCGAATGCAAAGGGCGTGCCGAGGCATGCCAACCTTCTGCTAAGGCTATTCCTGCGGCTTCAAAACCCGGTTGAGCATAAGCCCGCAAAATTTTGCTTGCATCTGCCTTGCCAAAAAGTAGTGTGTTCTGCAAACGCTCTTGGGCTTGCAAAGCATAAGCCCATAACAACAAAAACAAAACGTAATTTTTTTTCATAAGCCCAAAGGTTTTTTAGATTTTTTATAGCAAAATTCGTTCCTGAAATTACACCATTCCATTCAAACAGAACTCTTGATTTTTGCATAATTTTTGCTAAACTTTGTAAAGATACAAAACTAATCGCTTATGAAACATCTTTACTGCCTACTACTCTGCGGACTTGTAAGTTTTCATCTAACTTTTGCTCAAAAAACTTTTTCTTACGAAAAAGAATTCCGCAACATTGAAAAAAAATACGAAAAAGGCGACTATAAAAAAGCACTTAGAAAATTAAAAAGCAAGACAAAATCTTCGAACAAAGCTCTACAAACTTTGGCATATCTCTACAAAGCCAAAGTGTATGAAGCCCAAGGTTTGATGAAAAAAATGGAAGAAGAGTTGGCAAATGCCTCTAAAGTAGCTGATGAAATAAAAGCTACCAATCCGAAGGAATATAGCATTTACCTTGTAAAACTTGCAAGTTTCTATAATCTGTATGGTAATCCGTTGAAGGTGCTTGGTGTGTTAGAAAACCCTGAAAATCAGAATATTATTTCTGCAAATGCTCCCGCTCTTCAACGTTGCGAAAGTATAGGCGAAAATGCCAAAGCCCATCTTGCCACAGGCAATTTTAAAGTTGCCGAGAAAAATTTTTCCCA
>Ga0308417_1002843_pt1 | contig 11273 bp, 10 predicted proteins | sample HotsprSampleOS65_FD_203528 | JGI IMG/M metagenome (GOLD analysis project Ga0308417, IMG submission 203528) | Hot spring phototrophic mat microbial communities from Octopus Spring, Yellowstone National Park, Wyoming, United States - 20090730_OS65 ... | reverse complement strand
AGACCAGAATGCGGCTTTGAACATCCTCAAGAAGGGACTAAGCATCTTGGGAATGGAGTGGCAACACAGTACCTTTGGGCAAAAGGGAACTGCCCCGCAAGGGGGAACGCTTGGGGAGAGATGCACCTCTGCTTTAGAGGGGCAACCTGATGAAGTAAGTGCGCTCGCAGAACCAAGAACAAGAATCCCCTGCCTTTAGGCAGGGGAGTATGTCAACTTTCCCTCCCATGGCAACTTGCAAAAAATGCCCAGCCAACCACTAGCCACAGAGTTAATCGGTTACCATACCCAAACTAGACTGGGGGTTGTTAACCTAGAGGGCATGCCGCAACCAGGCAATCTGGTGCAGTTTCAGGAGCAAACCTACAGGGTACTAGAGCGTCGCCACCGTTACCAGTTCCGCAAAGGTAAATATCATCTTACCCAGATGGTTTTGTATGTCGAGGCTTTGCAGTCGCCAGATGACATGACCTTGATTGAGGGGGACTGGGTGATTGGGGATGCCAGTTGTCAATACAATGCGCGGTCAGGTTTGCTACGCTGTGCTATTAACCCGCAGGGCCCCTGCCTTGGCTGTAGCCACTACCTACCCCTACAGGGGAACTGACTTGGGCTGATTGCAAACGGTGCTGAAAATACCACGGTCAAATTCTCCCAAAATCTCCAGCGTATCGGGTGGGCGCTCCATGCCAAAGCTGGAAGTGGAGATCACTTCCCCACTGCTGTCATAGCGAATGATCTCGTATATCCTGACACTGCCGATGGTGCAGTCAATCCCCATCAAGGTATCTAGGGAACTGATGCGTCGGCTGGGGGAAGGAGGAAGCACTGCATATACCCAAAAGCGGACGAAGGGCAGGCGGCGGCGAATTTTGCTGGGATCGATGTAAACTTTTACGCCACGGCTTTCACCGACAAGAAGCATCTGGCGGGTAAGGGGGGAGGAGAGATTGGGCAATTGCATCTGTGCCAGAGCAGTGGGAGCTACCGCTAGGGAAGCAAGACAACTGACGGCTAAGGTGGGAATTTTCATGAGGTGGCAAACAGAAGTAACAGGGCAAGAAGCATAACAGCACAGGTGATCACGGTAAAAGCCATCTTGTTCATGGTTTAATCCTAGCCCTAGCCTTATAAAATGACAAGGCGGGGTTCATGACTGCGCAAATACTGTTCACAATCACGGATGGGATATATCATGCGATCCCAACGGCTATCGGGCAAAGCGAGGGGACGGCGCTCCGCCATGAGCCACTGGCTGATGCTGTTGGCTTGCTGAGGAGTTTGAGGGCTGGCCTCTATGCGGATCAACCCAAAGTAGGGGTCGATGGTGCTGTTGTCCCTGAGTCTGACATACCAGCTACATACGCCTGTGCGGTGGGCGGGCTGAAACATAGAACTGCGTTGCCCTGCCCTGAGTCCTAAAACCACTGCCTGCTCTGGGAAAGGAAAGTATTGGGTGTGGTGGCTTTTAATTACACCAATGATGCGAGGGTGGATGGGGTTGATCGCTCCATCCATAACTAGCCAGCCAGAGAGACGGGCTTTGATCCACTGCTCAGCTAGTTCTGTTTCTAGCTGTTGCCTGCGGTTGGCGATCGCTTCCCGAGCCGAGTCCCGCAAACCCAGAGGGTGTAATTCTTTTTGGGGCATGGTATCCACCAAGGGAAACCCTTGGTTCTGCAAATTTGCTAACTCTAGGGGGGATATGTGGGCAAGGGGCAAATAGATAGCTTCATGCGTGCGGTACAGCCATGTGTGCATTAGGCGATCGCACCGCTGACGAATTACTGCCGCCGTGTAGCCATAGTACACAGGTACATAGTTCACTTCGTAGATCAGCCAACTGCGCTGGATGCCGTCCAAAAAATAGGTGAATTGGGAGTCCAAAGGGTCAATCGCCTCCAAGGAGTGGGCTTGAAGTGGTGGCTCCAGCAAAACGGCGGTGGACATCTGGGGTTGCTGTTCCCCAAAACCCAACCGCTCATCGTAGCTAACTTCCTGCCCTGACTGCGCCAAACCATGGCGGCGGACATAGCGCTGTAGTTCACTGAGCAACATAGCGATCGTAAGCGTTAATCACTTTTTGCACCAAGGGGTGGCGCACCACATCGTCCTGATCGAAAAAATGAAAGGCAATGCCCTCGATATTTTGCAAAATTTCCGTAGCTACCACCAGCCCTGATTTCTGCGATCGCGGCAGATCGATCTGGCTGACATCCCCCGTAATCACCATGCGGGAATTTTTACCCAAGCGCGTTAGAATCATCTTCATCTGTACAGGGGTAGTGTTTTGCGCTTCGTCCACAATAATAAAGGCATTGTTTAGGGTGCGCCCTCGCATGTAAGCCAGCGGGGCAATTTCAATCACTCCCCGCTCGATCATCTGGGTAACTTTGTCTGCGTCAAGCACTTCATACAGCGCATCATAGAGAGGGCGCAGGTAGGGGTCGACTTTCTGTTGCACATCCCCAGGCAAAAACCCTAACTTTTCCCCTGCTTCCACGGCGGGGCGAGTGAGGATAATTTTCTGAAACTGGTTGTTTTGCAAGGCTTTTACTGCCATGATTGCCGCCAGATAGGTTTTCCCTGTACCCGCAGAGCCGATGGCAAACACCAAGTCATATTTCTCCATGGACTGCACATATTCCAGCTGGTGTTTGGTGCGGGGTAGAATGCTAGCTCCTGTGCGACTGCGGTTGATGGGAACCCGTTCTTGCCAATGTTTTTGCCGCTGTTCAGCGATCGCCGCCTGTGCCGACACAATATCCACCCCAGCAATCATCTGCTCCCTCTGCCACACGGGTTGCAGTGTTGCCAACAATTTCTGACAGTGGTCTATTTGTGATTCCGTCCCCTCTATGTACAGGTCTTGCCCTCTGAGCAGGAGTTTGGTTCCCGTAATCTTGGCTAGTAGATGCAAATTTTCCTCTTGCTTACCCGCTAAACTAATCACACTGGCAGGGCTGGGTAAAGTAACTACAATCTGGGGCATGGAGACCAAGCAAACCTCAATTTTATGATAGCACTAGCCAATAAAGCCAGAGGGCTAGCAAATCCCCGAAAGTAGATGCTAGAGTTAAGTAATCCAGAAATTAACCCATAATAGCACTGTACTGGGGAGTAAACAGCCATGAAAGCCATGATCTTGGCGGCGGGCCAGGGAACACGCCTGCGTCCTTTGACCTATGTTATGCCCAAGCCGATGATCCCAATCATGCAGAAACCTGTCATGGAATTTTTGGTCGAGTTACTGCGCAAGCATGGCTTCAATCAGATTATGGTCAATGTCAGCCATCTCTCCGAAGAAATTGAGAACTACTTTCGGGATGGCTTCAAGTTTGGGGTACAAATGGCTTACTCCTTTGAGGGCAAGATTGTAGATGGACAGCTAGTAGGATCAGCCCTTGGCTCCGCTGGGGGGATCAAAAAAATTCAGGACTTTTGCCCCTTTTTTGACGACACTTTCGTTGTGTTGTGCGGGGACGCTCTGATCGATCTGGATTTGACCAAAGCGGTGCGCTGGCACTGGCAAAAGAATGCCATGGCTACAATAATCACTAAAAGGGTGCCCAAGGAGCAAGTGTCCAGCTATGGGGTAGTGGTTACCGACGACCAGCACCGCGTCATTAAGTTCCAAGAAAAACCCCACCAGTCAGAAGCTCTGAGCAATCAGATCAATACGGGGATTTATATCTTTGAGCCTGAAGTGCTGGACTACATACCCTCCAGTACGGTGTTTGATATTGGCAGTGATCTGTTTCCCAAGCTAGTGGAACATCAAGCTCCTTTCTATGCCCTGTGTATGGATTTTCAGTGGGTAGATATTGGTAGGGTGCCAGACTATTGGCAGGCTATTCAAGATGTGTTGACAGGGAAAATCAAAAATGTGCCCATCCCTGGACAGCTAGTGGGCGATGGGGTGTATGTTGGTTTGAATGTCTGCGCCAATTGGGATTGCATCACAGTTAAAGGTCCTGTCTACATTGGGGGGATGACCCGCATTGACGATGGGGCTACGATTATTGGTCCTACGATGATTGGTCCTAATTGCCACATCTGCAGTGGGGCAGTGATTGAGCGCAGTGTGATTTTTGAATACTCCCGTTTGATGGATGTGCGCTTAGTGGATAAATTGGTCTTTGGGCGTTACTGTGTGAGCAAAACGGGGGAGTCCATTGATCTCCAAGCCGCCGCTCTGGATTGGCTAATTTCGGATACGCGACAAGAGCCAAACCACAAGAATTTCCCACCTGCCCTCAAGGAATTGCATCTATAGAACTATGTATGGTACGAGTTTTGATCGGGCTGATTCAGCTATACCGCCAATGGATTTCCCCTCTGTTTCCCCCTAGGTGTCGCTTTCAGCCTACCTGTTCCCAATACGCCATGGTCGCCCTAGAGCGCTTTGGTTTGTTTAAGGGCAGTTGGCTGACGGTACAGCGCATTTTGCGCTGTCATCCCCTGCACCCAGGGGGCTATGATCCCGTACCAGAACTGGAGGAGTGCACTCGTTGATTTTCACTAAGCATCCTGACCCTCAGTGGCGGTGGGAGTGGTCTGCCCTGCAATGGCTGTGCCTTACTCTGCCCCTCAATGCCTTTTTTACAGCTCCTCTGGCAGTGGTTTTGATGTTGGTATTCGTGGCAAAGCATGGGTTTAAGTATTTGCAGACACCGATCAATTGGGGCTGGTTGGGTTTTGCCCTGATCCTAGGGATTACTACCCTGACGGCAGAGGATAGGGGAACAGCGGTTATTGGGCTGTTGAATTTCTATCCTTTTTTGCTGTTGTTTGCGATCGCCAGCGTTTTGCTTTACACAACTAGGCAACAGGCGCAGATTCTCTGGTTATTGATACTCAGCCTGATTCCTCTTTCCCTGTTTGGACTGCTACAGATCATCCTTAATCAGCCAGAGTGGAAACTGCCTCGCCTGTTTAATAGCTATGAAGTTACTTTGGGGATGGGCTACGAGAATCGCATTACTTCCCTGTTTGGGCATCCCAACGAGCTTGCGCTCTACGCTCTGCTATTGCTTCCTGTGGCTCTGCATTTTGCTTTGGGTAAGGTGAAGTCCTATAGAGGGTGCTGCCAAGGGATGGCGGCGATCGCTGTGGCGTTGGATGTGGTGATGCTAATTTTTGCCCAAGCCCGCAATACTTGGGGGGTGGGATTGGTAGGGGTGGTACTGCAGGGGATTTACTATGGCTACTGGTGGTTGGTGGGGGGGGTAACGGTTCTCACTGCTGGGGCGATCGGGTATGCCAGCCTTTACCGCATTGGCAGGACGAGCATTGAGGATTTTATTGCCGCTAACAATTTGCGGCTGGAAATCTACAACTTTTGCTGGCAGTTGATTCAGCAGAGACCGTGGCAGGGGTGGGGTTTGCGCAGTTTTCTTCTTCTGAGCGATCGGTTTGGCTTTCCTTACAAGTTTGTTGTCCATGAGCACAATTTCTTTTTGGCGATCGCCTTAGGGTCTGGCATTCCCGCCTTGCTGGTGTTTTTGGGTATGCTAGGCTGGCTGATCACCGCTGGGGTGCGAGGAACAGAGGATCAGGAACTGCGTCCTCTGGTGGTCATTTGCAGTCTCTGCTTGGTGCTGTTTCTGCTCACTGGTGTTTACGACACTTCCCACTACGAAATCCGAGTGTTTGCTTTGTTTTGGTTGCTGGCAAGTGTAGTGGGATCGCAGGTCATCGCCCAAAGTTTTAGGCTAAAATAGAACCGTTATTCACAAAACTTAAGCTAGTATGACCGTTGCCTACCCCCGCAAATTTCGCAATCAATTGAGTGCCCAAGACATTCTCAACCAAGTGGTACAGCAGAGAGAAGTACACATGGTAACGCTGAACCGTTACCGCTTCAATGAACAGCGCAGTTGCAAAGATTTAACAGATTTGATCGAGCGGCTTGACGGTCAGCCCCGCGATTTGGTCAGAGACCTATCCCACCATGTGCAGGATGAGGCGCGCCATGCGGCATGGCTCACCGATCTGCTCTACGAACTGGGGGAAGAAGTGGGGACTCCTCCAGGGGTGTCATACATCGATGAATTCGAGCGACTGCTAGACTACAGTACGGTGGACAACCCCGAGGATATGCTAATCGATGCGCTGGCGGCAATCAATGTGACAGAGAAGCGGGGCTGTGAGTACTTTGCGGCGCACCTCAGGGCCTTAGATCACAGCGAGCCGACCTCAGAGAATAGGAAAATTCGTGATACCCTTGCCAAGATTATGCCCGAAGAAGCTGGTCATGTGCGCTGGGGCAATCGCCGTCTGGCGGAAATTGCGAAACGAAGCCCTGCCCACCGTGCCAAGGTGGAAGCCGCCAAGGCCAAATATTCAGCAATCGAGCACGCCGCCTTTGAGTCAGCGATGGACATTCTTGCAGGGGCAGAGTTCCGCAGGGTAAATAACCTAGTGAAAATTGCTGAGACCCTTCCCCTATGGCAGAGACCCCAGTATTTCTTGGAACATTTGCCCCAAGCCCTATTTGATCCTGAACTGCAAAAAACTCGCTGGGAATTGGTAAAGAGAGCATGGGAAAGGGACCCCAAAGCGTTTGTGGAGCGCTTTGTGCCGATGTTTTTTAGCGGTAATTTGAAAACAGCGCAGAAGGCGGCGCAAGCAGTAGGCAGTAGCTAGGTCTGAAGTAGGGCGCGATCCACTTGGCGATATAGCTCGCCCAAGGGTACCGCACTGTCTATGAGGTGTTGGACAAGGGGAATTTTGAGACTAGGGGGCTGTTGGCTGGCAATGCGTTGCTTGGCTTCCCTGAGACTGAGTTTGTCCCTGTGCAATAGTCGCTCTAGTTGTATTTCCTGGGGGCAGTTGATTAGCCAGATTTCTGTTACTAAGTCGGTCATGTTAGCTTCAAACAGCAGGGGCACTACGGCTACCACAGGGGCAGGGAAATGGTCTCTTATGCCCTGTACTAGCCTGTCTCTGACGTAGGGGTGGATCAGGGATTCCAGCCATTTTTTTTCTTTAGCATCGGCAAAAATAATCTCTGCTAGACGACGGCGGTTGAGGCTACCGTCGGGATGGAGTACTGTTTGACCGTAGCGATCGCCTATTAGTTGGAGATTCTCTGGGGTCAGTGCTTCACGGGCATACAAGTCTGCATCTAGGATGGGCAGTCCGTAGCGATCGCTGAGATAATTCGCCACAGTAGTCTTACCACAGGCAATGCCCCCCGTAATGCCAATGATGCGTTGTTTTATGCTCGACAATCCCACGGAAATTCTCGGCTTTGTTGCGGTATGCTGTGCTACTCTAGCTTTTTCACCCCAACCCATTAGTGCAAAAAGTGGCGTTGCCCTGTAAAGATCATGCTTATACCGTGGCGATCGGCACAATCAATGGATTCCTGATCTCGCAGGCTTCCCCCTGGCTGAATGATGGCAGAAATGCCTGCCTCTGCCGCTAACTCTACCGTGTCGCTAAAAGGCAGAAATCCATCACTGGCTAGAACTGCCCCTTGAGCTAATGCCCCAGCCTGCTGGAGAGCAAGGCGCGCCGCCCCCACCCGATTGGTCTGCCCCGCCCCAATGCCTACAGTGCATAGATTGTGGCTTACCACGATCGCATTGGATTTCACATGGCGGCAGACTTTCCAAGCAAACAGCAATTCCTTGATAGTTAGGGGGTCAGGTTGGCGGTGGGTGACTACCTGCCAAGAGCTGGTATCTATGGGGGTTTGATCGCTAGCTTGCACCAGCAGACCGCCCGCAATCAACCTGACAGTTTCAGGATTGCCACTCTTTAGGTCTGGCAGGAGCAGTACCCGCAGATTGGTTTTTTGGCTGAGAATCTCCCGTGCTTTGGGGCTACAGTCAGGGGCGACCACACATTCTAAAAAGGTGGCAATGAGAGCATGGGCAGTGCTTTCAAAAATGGGGCGGTTGAGGGCAACAATGCCTCCAAAGGCGGAAGTGCTATCGCTGTGGAAGGCTCTTGCGTAGGCTTCGTCCAAGGTAGGAGCGATCGCCACCCCACAGGGGTTATTGTGTTTGACAATTACCGCACAGGGCAGATCATCGCTGAACTCTGCCACCAAGGAGCGGGCAGATTCCAAGTCCAGCAAGTTGTTGTAGCTCAGGGGTTTACCTTGCAATTGCTGGGCAGAGGACCACCCCCAAGGAGTTTCCCCTAGCTGATACCAGGTGGCAGGCTGGTGGGGGTTTTCCCCATAGCGCAGGGGCTTGGGGTTGATCCCCCTGAGGGTGTAGCTGGCAGTGCCCGCCAGGTAATCGGCAATTGCCAAATCATAGGCTTGCACTTGGCGAAAGGCAGACACAGCCCATGCTTTGCGCAAAGCCAGATCGGGCTTGCCTCCTACCGCCATAAACTGCTGGTACTGACTGGGATGGCACAGGACTGTGACAAACTTGAAGTTTTTAGCAGCGGCACGCAGTAGGGTAGGGCCCCCGATGTCAATCTGCTCGAGGGCTTCCTCTAGGCTAACCTCGGGTCGGCTAATGGTTTGCTGAAAGGGATAGAGATTGACTACCACTAAAGCGATCGGCGAGATACCGTGAGCCAGCAAATCCTGCTCATCGCTAGCCACATCTAGCCTAGCTAGAATACCGCCGTGGATTTTGGGGTGCAAAGTTTTGACCCGCCCCCCTAGCATTTCAGGAGCGCCAGTGTACTTAGCCACCCTAGTTACAGGAATCTGGTGCTCTTCAAGCAGTTGGGCAGTGCCACCACTACTGACAATTTGCCAATCCCCCTGGTCTAGCAGAAATTTTGCCAACTCCACAATGCCAGACTTGTCTGACACGCTGAGCAGAGCAATTTTAGGCATACTCACCAGCGACAGGGACCTAGCTTACCATTGGGACAAATGGTCTTGCCGTCGGATTGGGGGGGTTTGTCGCGATCCCACAGGGCATCCCCCAGAAATGCCCCCGATAAATCTGCCCCATTGAAGTTGGTGCTGTCGAGCTTCGCCCCTGCAAAGTTTGCCCCATTTAGCTTGGCATTCTCAAAGGTGGCAAAGGAGAGATTGGAGTCGCTAAAATTGGCACGGCGCAGATCGGCATTGTTGAACCTAAACCCCAGAAAGTTGGCGCGGGACATATTTCTGCCCACCGCTGGTTCATTCAAGGCTTGCCACAGCAAAAGTGCCTCCCGATCCAACTTAGTTGCCTTGGCAGTTCTGGGCTTGCCGATCTTCGTGCCTTGCAAATTGGCGCCATTAAGTTTAGCACCAGTCAGGTTTGCTCTAGTTAAATCAGCCTCGGAGAGATCAACCAGACTTAAATCTGCCTTGGTTAGATCGGAAAATTCCACACTGGCACGGTGCAAGCGCGCTCCTCTGAGGTTGGCTCCTGCCAGACTGACCCCATCCAGTTGTGCCTGAGATAGATTGGCTCCCTTGAGATTGGCATTTTGCAGTCTAGCTCCCTTCAAATTGCTGTGGCTGAAGTTGGCATTCTCTAGGTTGGCATTGTTGAGCACTATGCCACTTAAGTCTCTGCCGCTGGCATCTTTCCACAATCCTGTGCGCAGTCCTAGCTCAAGCAGAGGGCGATTTAGCACAGCGCCCCCCACCCATAGCACAGTGATCGCCCCAACGGCAATACCTCCAAACTTGGCGATCGCCAACCACGGCAGAGCTGGCAGTAGGGGAATTTTAGGGGGTTGTACCTTCTGAGCAGAATTTATCTCAGGGCTGGGAGGAGATACCTCCCTGACCACAGGAGAAGTATTGACTGCAGACAGATTGGAATTACTGAGCAGTTCTTGAAGTTGGTGTACCTGTTGGTGCAAAACAGCAGGTGGCGGGTTGGGTACTTCTTTAGCTTCGGCAGGGGAAGCAGGCTTGACTGCCTTTGGCTTGGGAGAAAGCTCAGGGAGAGGGGGCACAAAGGGCACTTCCCTTTGCTCAACTGCCGTATCCGTTTCCAATAGCCCCGACCAATCGGTGTTCTCATCCATGTCAAAGATGTCTATTTCGCTCTTGGCTTTGCTGGGAGCAACATTCGTAATCAAAGATGGCGGCGCAGGCTCAAAGGGACGGCGATCAGGGTTCAAGCCCGTGCTCATCTGCTTAGCTGGGTTAGCCCACCTATCACCCTCACTGGGAGAGGAGTCTTCGTTAGCCCTAGGCGGCAGAGGAGACAAGGGGGGCACACTAGGGGAAGAAAAAGTCTCGTGGAGAGGAGGGGTATCTGAGAAACTACTAAACTCTTCTGGGTTGATGTCTAAATTGATGTCCTCGGGTTTTAGCTCAAAGTTATCTAGGTAAGAGGCAGTGGTAGGAGGAGAAGGCAAGGCAAAGCTATCCTGCTGATGGGAAATGTCAAATTCTGAGCGCTGGAAGTCGTCTTCTAGGAAGCTAAACTCCCCTGCTTTAGGTATGGGCTGAGCTTCACTGATGATTTCTTCAAATATCTGGTCAACTTGTGAATGCCCTCTATCCTCTGTTTCCACTACTTCGCTGAAATGATCGCCAATGTCTTCATTGAAGCTATGTGCCTGTGGCATTTCCTGAACTTCGTAAGTGGGGGGCACAGAACTGCCAAACGCTCTGGTTTCTCCATCTTCTATATCTGCAAAAGCCCTAGTCTCCCCCTCTATATCCGATGACTGCTGGGCTTCCTGCAAAGCCATTTCTGACTGCGAAGAAGGCACTTCAGTCCAGTCTCCATAGTCAGGGTCTTGGGTGGCTTGTAGGGCTTCTCGTTCCCATGCTTCCAGTTCTTCTGGGGCATAATTCTCAAGGGACAGGAACTGACTAATGGCTTCATAGGTAGGAGACTTGGCAAACTCATCTAGAGAATCCCACGGCAGAATGGATTGATCCCCTGTCAGATCAGAAACTGGATTAGCAAATAAGTTATCCAGCTTCTCCAGAGAAGGAGAACTAGTATTAGCTGGTGGTACGCCAAGGCTGGCAGTGGTGCCCGTGGTGCTGACCGTTGGCTTGGTATCTTTCTCTTGCAGAGCATCGAGGGACAACAGCCAGTCCAGATCAGCCTCGTTAGATTGTTGCAGTGACTCATCCAGCTCAAGGGCTTTCAACCAACTGGAGTCCTGTTCACTAAAGTTCAACCAATCTTCGGCTGTGGTTTTGTTCTGCTCTGCTGACATGGGTAAGGCACTCTGAATGGAAAACTAGGTCTTTGGGTTTGAGCCACTAGTAACAGTTAGGGGAATAGTGCTAATGGGCTAGCAGAATTAGGTTATCTCAGAGGAACGGTTAAAGTAGCACCCTTTATTATTGCACTTATTCTCTGATACATTTACGCTGAACTTTCCTG
>Ga0308417_1002839_pt1 | contig 11282 bp, 10 predicted proteins | sample HotsprSampleOS65_FD_203528 | JGI IMG/M metagenome (GOLD analysis project Ga0308417, IMG submission 203528) | Hot spring phototrophic mat microbial communities from Octopus Spring, Yellowstone National Park, Wyoming, United States - 20090730_OS65 ... | reverse complement strand
GCTGCCAGCGCTGCCGGGGCCGCCAGCAGCAGGGCCGCGATGGTGAGCGCTGCAAACACAATTCTGGTTCTGAGCTGGTTTCGCATGTGTCTACTCTTTCATTCGTCGTCCGGGTGAAAGCGGGGCGCGCTGCGCCGGCTGCCTATCAGCCGCGCTGCCAGGGTGAACAGGGCGTAGACCGCCCCGGCGAAAATCACCGGCAGCGCCAGCAAGCTGACAAGAAACACCAGCCCGAACGTCACCACCTGCTCGGCAATGCGCGCTGGGTCCAGCGCCTGAGCCAGCCCGCCCGCTTCCATAACCCCTGGCGGACCTCACAGCACGAACAGAATAACCAGCGCGACCACCAGCGCGTAAATGGCGATGGCTTCGGTGAACACGATTGCCAGAATCATGTTGGTCTGGATCGTGCCGGCGGCGTCCGGGTTGCGGCCGATGGCCTGCATGGCGCCCTGTGCCAGCAGCCCGATGCCGATGCCAGGGCCAAGCGCGCCCACCATCGCCAGGCCGGCGCCCAGTGCTTTCAGACCCGTTTCGAGCGAACCTTCAATCATGGTGTTATTTCTCCTACGTGTGGTAGATGCCTGATAGAGCTTCGGTTATACACAACGATCAGTGATCGGCGGCGTGTTCGTGGTCGTCGCCGTGGTGCGACTCCATCGCCTGCGCCGCAAACACCAGCGTCAGGACGGCGAACACCAGCGCCTGCACCGTGCCGATGATGATCTCCAGCAGATACATGATCATCGGCACGATGGCCGCCACCAGGAAGGTGAGCGCAATCAGCGCCACGCCGCCCGCAAACAGGTTGCCGAAAAGACGGAAGGCCAGGCTGACGATCTTGCCGATCTCTGAGATGATCTCGATCAGGCCGACCACGAAATCAATCGCGCCCAGCGGCTTCTTGCGCAGATTGCCCAGCGCGCTGATGTTGACAAACTTCTCGAAATAGGCCGGCCCCTGTGCCCACACGCCGTAAGCCTGCACCAGCACAATTGAGAGCAGCGCCAGCCCAAATGTCAGGCTCAGGTCAGTGGCGGCGCCGCGCACGAACGGCGTAATGTGGAAGAGGAACGGCCACGCGCCCGCGTCCAGCTGCTCCTGCGTCAGCGTGATCGTGGCGGTGGGGTACTGCATCTGGGTGCGGTAGCGGTTTAGCTCGCCCAGCAGAATGTCGCGCTCATTTTGCAGCGCCGCAAGCTGCCCCTCAACGTCCTTGGCCTCTGCCGGCGCGCTCTCTCCGTGATCGCCAGCAGCCGCTTCTGGCTGCCCTTCCAGCTCGCGGATGTCCGCGTTCACGTCGTCCAGCCGCGCCCGCAGCCCAGCGATGGCCTCTGCGCTCTCCAGGCGGATTTCCTGGCGCTCCAGCGCGCGCTCCGCTTTGGCGACAGCCTCCTCAGCTTTTGCCAGCGCCGCTTCTGCCTCGGCGCGCTGCGCCTCAGAGGCGGCGTTGAGCGCGTTCAGGGCGTCGTCGCGCACGATCTGGGCGTCGCGCAGGGCAGCCCGCGCCTCCTCCACCTGGGGCAGGATCGCCTCGGCGTCCTCCATCGGGAAGCGCGTAAACTCCTTCTTGACGAAGAAGTACTCGCAGGCGTGCTCCGCTTCTTCGCTCTGCGGCGTGCCAGCGTCGAAGATGCCGTCAACGAACAGCGTGTACGAATTGTCGGTGATGCCCTGCACAGCCGGGTAGCCGTTGAAGCCCACGTGGGCGCAGTGCATCTTGCCCACGGACTCGACGCCCGGCAGCAGCTTGAGCCAGTTGGCCGCCAGCAGGAAGATGAAGATGCTGGCGATCAGCGGCCACAGATAGGGCGCGGTGCGCAGGCGCTCCCCGCCGATGCTCTTCATGAAGTTGTAGAAACCGCCGATGAAAAACTCAACCCAGCCCTGGAAGCGGCCGGGCACTTCCTTAGTCCAGCCTTTTGAGGCGCGCCACGCCAGGAAAATAAACACCAGCACCAGGATCATCGCGAGGAATCCGCCGACGATGGTGTTGGTCAAATCGAGGCCGGGCAGGAAGTCCTTCTGCAGCACCTCACCCGGGACGGTGATGACCGGCATGCCCACACCGACGCCCAGCCCCGGCATAATCACAAACGGGATGATGCCGCAGAACACCGCAGCAACCACCACAATGCCCAGCAGTACCAGGCATCCGTTGGCTCTCGTGCTCATGCTGCCCCCTCCCTGTCACAGCAAAGGCCCGGAATAGCGATCAAGGACTACACCTCCTTCGATAACGTTTCATCTTGGTCGTGCGGCGCCGGGCGCGGCGGCTGGATGCGGTTAACAGCCCCCAGCGCGACACGCAGCATCAGCCACAAGCTCACCGGCACACTCACGATCAGCAGGCCAAAGACACACGGGCCGCGCTGCCCCAGCTGCGCGTCCAGCCACAGGCCCAGCAGCAGCGCGCCGAACACGATCAGCAGCGTGACACACCCGGCCTGTCCTGCGAGCGCCGCGTAGCTCAGGTTCTGCAAACGCGGCGGTTCGCTGCCTGCCATGTACCCCGTTTCAGAAGTTCGCGCATTCTATCACAACCGCCTGGCGATTGCCAAAACCGTCAGCCAGCCAGCAGGCGCTCATAGGAACAGCCCGCTGGCGCTGCGCGCCGCCCAGTCGAACACCACCTGCGCGCCGAAAGTCCCCAGCACGATCACCACAGCCGCCATCACACCCAGCACCCAGCGGTACGGCAGCGACATCGGTATCGGCTTGTCCTCATCTGGGCTGTGATCCACATACATCACCTTGACCACTACTAGGTAGTAGTACAGGCCTACAATGGCGTTGAGCACGCCCACCACCGCCAGCCAGGTCAGGTCTGCCTGAACTGCCGCGTTGAACAGGAAGAACTTGCCGAAGAAGCCGGCCGTCGGCGGGATGCCCGCCAGCGACAGCAGCGCAATCGTCATCGCCAGCGCCAGCCACGGGCTGCGCCGGTTGAGGCCAGCTAAGTGGGCTATCGTCTCGCTGCCGGTGGCCTCGCTGAACAGGATGATCACGGTGAACGCCAGCAGGTTGGTGAACGTGTACATGAACAGGTAGAAACCCACCGAGGCCACCGCCTGCGCCTGCCCGATTTCTGTCTGCGCCTGCAGCGCCGCGATGCCGATCAGCGCGTAGCCGGCCTGGGCGATGGATGAATAAGCCAGCAGGCGCTTGATGTTGCGCTGCGCCAGCGCCACCACGTTGCCCACTGTCATCGTGATCACAGCCAGCGCCGCCATCAACTGCACCCAGAACTGCTGCAGCGATTGATCGCCCAGCACCAGCGACTCCGGGAACACGGCCACCAAAAAGCGCAGCAGCACGGCAAAGCTGGCGGCCTTGCTGGCCACGCTGACAAACGCCGTCACCGGCGTAGGCGCGCCCTCGTACACGTCCGGCGTCCAGAAGTGGAACGGCACAGCGCTGATTTTGAAGCCGAAGCCCACAATGACCAGCATCAGCGCCACCAGGGCCGGGATCGGGCTGGCAGCAAACGCCTCGCTGCCCAGGTATTCCGCCAGCAGGTAGAGATTGGTCTGGCCGGTAAAGCCGTACAGCAGGCTGAGGCCAAACAGCAGGAAGGCCGAGGCAAACGCCCCGAACAGGAAATACTTCATGCCGCTCTCAGACGAGCGCACATCGCGCCGGTCGAAGGCAGCCAGAATGTAAAGCGGGATAGACAGCGTCTCTAGGGCCAGAAACAGCATGATCAGGTCGGCAGAGGCGCTGAGCAGGCACGCGCCCAGCGTCGCCACGATGATGATGAGGTAGAACTCGCCGCGCCGCCCCACGCCGCGCACGTCAATGGACATCAGCGCCGTGAACGCGCCGGCCAGCAGGATCATCACCTTGAAAAGCTGCGACAGCACATCGTGCCGCACCATACCGCCCCAGTAGAGCGCGCCGCCCTCCGGCGGCCCCCAGGCCGGCAGCAGCGGCGTGACAGCCAGCAGCGCCAGCCCGACAAACGTTACGTAGGCCAGGTTGCGGCGCTGGTGCGCTGGCAGAAACACATCCAGAAACAGCACCACAATCGCCATGATCGTCAGGCCTACCTCCGGCGCGATGGCCGGCAGGCTGGCCAGCAGGTCGAATTCAGCAGCGCCCACGGTTACGCCCCTCCCAGCATTGCCAGCACAGACCTCACACCGGACTCAATCATCGGGGCCATGATCGCCGGGTATACGCCCAGGATCAGCAGCGGCGCGCCCAGCAGAATCAGCACCACACGCTCCGGCATGGTGATGGCAGGGATGTCCGGGTAGCGCTGCGCGTTGAACTCGCCGAAAAACACCTGCCCCACGACGCGCAGCACGTACGCCGCCGTGATCACAATGCCCAGCGCCGCGATCACCACGATCACCGCGTAGTAGTCGCTCAGCGTGACCCCGCCCGCCGTGAGAGCGATCTGCGGCGAGGCGTCCCACATGCCCACAAAAATCGGGTACTCGGCGATGAACCCGCTCAACCCCGGCATGCCCATGCTCGTCAGGCCGCCCACAATGAAGGCCAGCGCCACCCAGGGCAGCTTCTTGGCAAAACCGCCCAGGCTGGGGATGTCGCGCGTGTGCGCCCGGTCGTAGACGATGCCGACGCAGCCGAAGAACAGCGCCGTCATCGCGCCGTGGCTGAACATCTGGATGCCCGCGCCGGTCATGCCGATCAGATTCATCGTCGCCCAGCCCATGCTCACCAGCCCCATGTGGCTGACCGACGAGAAGCCGATCACGTATTTGAAGTCGCGCTGGCGGAAGGCGATGAACGCCCCGTAAACCACGTTGATCAGCGTGAGGAACACGATCCAGGGCAGGTGCACCTGCGCCCCCTCTGGCATAAGCTGCACGCTGGCCCGCAGCGCCGCGTAGGCGCCCACTTTCATCAGCACGCCCGCGTGGATCATCGAGACGGCGGTCGGCGCGGCCACGTGGCCATCCGGACTCCAGTTGTGGAAGGGGAACACGCCCGCCAGCACCCCGAAGCCGATGAACACGAACGGGAACCACAGCTTAGCGAACGTCAGCGCCTCGACGCCTGCGTAGCCAGCCGCATCAAATGCGCCGTGTTCCGCCGCCAGCGTCAGGGAGGTGATGCTGAAGTTAAACGTAGACAGGTCAGAGGGCAGCAGACCGCTGGCGACGGCGTTCTGGAACACCTGCGCGCCCTCGTTCTGAAAGAACTGATCGGCCGTGATGACCATCGCAATCACGCCGACCAGCGCCACCACTGAACCGACCAGAATGTACAGCGTCAGCTTCATGGCCGCGTATTCGCGCAGCTTCACCCAGCCCCACGTAGCGATGAGCAGGTACATCGGGAAAATGGCCAGTTCGTAAAAGAAGAACAGCACGAACATGTCCACCGCGACGAACACGCCGTACACGCCGGCCACCAGCAGCAGGAAAAAGGCCATGAACTCGCGCGTGCGGTCCTCAATCGTCCACGAAATCAGCACGCCGGCCACCGCCACCATGCCGGTGAGCAGCACCATCGGCGCGCTCAGGCCGTCCACCGCCAGGTGGTAGCTGATCCCTAAGCTCTGCACCCAGGGAATGCGCTCCTCAAACGCCAACCCGGACTGGAACATCAGCGTGCCCGGCGATTCGATGTCATCTGCCGCCAGCAGCATGTCCTGGTTCTGCATGACGGCGCTCACCTGGTTGTTGTAGCCCAGGTACACCGCCAGCGACAGCGCCAGGACCGCCGCCGCCGCCGTAATGGCGATACCCCTGATGAGATCGCGCCGGTCCCCAGGGATGAACAGTATGATCACCCCAGCCACGACGGGCAGCAGGACAATGACGCTCAGCACCGGAAACACAAACTCTTGAACGATCATACCCTACCACTACCCCCCTAGAATGCGGATGACCGAGTCGTTGATGACCGGCATGATCCAGTTGGGGACAATGCCCGTCAGCAGCATGAGCGCCATCAGCGGGGCAATGGCGATCACCTCGCGGGCCTCGATCTCCAAGTCGTAATCGCGCCATTTCATGTTAAACGGCCCGTGCAGCACCGCCCGTATGCCCTTGAGGATGTACGAGCCGGTGAACAGCAGGCCGATCATCGCCAGCAGCGTGAGCGCGGTAAACACCGGCCATGCGCCGCGCACCACCAGGAACTCGCTCACAAAGCCGTTCAGGCCCGGCAGGCCCAGGCTGGCCATGCTGGTGAAGATGAAGATGCCGCCGTAGATCGGGGCCTTCACCCAGAAGCCGCCGTATTCCCGCATGTCGCGCGTGTGTGTTTTATGGTAGATAGCGCCCGCCAGCAAGAACATGCCCGCCGAGCTGAGGCCGTGGTTGAACATCTGCAGCACTGCGCCGTTGGTGGCCAGGATGGCGTCCTGCATCATCGCACTGGAGCCATTGACGAACATCTCGCCGTACACCAGCGCCGTCACGGCCAGCCCCATCACCACGAAGCCCATGTGGTTGACCGAGCTGTAGGCCACCAGCCGCTTGATGTCGTTCTGGCCGAAGGCAGCAAAAGCCCCTAGCACCACGCCCAGCATCGCCAGGAAGGCGAAGATGCCCGCCGCGTTGACCTCGAACACGCCCAGCACGTTGATCGGGGCCACCCACACGTCGGGGAAGAACGGGATCACCAGCCGCAGAAAGCCATAGGCGCCCAGTTTGAGCATCACACCGGCCAGCAGCATCGAGCCAGCGGTGGGCGCTTCGCTGTGTGCGTCTGGCAGCCACGTGTGGAACGGCCACACCGGCACTTTAATGGCGAACGCCAGGAAGAAGGCCACGAACGCCAGCCCTTTCACCGTGGCGATGTCAATGCCCAGGAACAGCCCGCCGATCGTGTCGGCCAGCGCCGGCCACAGCGCCGTCAAGTACACGATGTCGAATGTTGGCCGCCCAGCCGCGTAACCGGCCAGCGCCGGCGTGCTTTCTTGCAGCGCCAGCACGGCGTCCGCCGGTATCTGCGACACCGACCAGCCGACAAGCTGCGTCGCCAGCAGGAAGCCCAGCGAGCCGCCCAGCGAGTAGATCATGAACTTGACCGAGGCGTACTCGCGGTTGGGGCCGCCCCACTGGTTGATGAGGAAGTACATCGGCACCAAGCTGAGTTCCCAGAACAGGAAGAAGATCATCAGGTCCAGCGCCACGAACACGCCCATCAGCCCGGTCTGGAAGAATAGGATCAGAGCCATGTGGATGTTGACTCGATCCTCAATCTCCCAGCTGATCAGCACCGCCAGCGGCGTCAGGATGCCGGTGAGCAGCACCATGACCGCGCTCACGCCGTCAATGCCGACGTGCCACGAGGCCCCCAGCAGCTCGAACCAGGGCACCTTCGACTCGAATTGGTAGCCCATCAGCGCGCTGTCGTACTGCAAGAACACGTACACCGCCACCGCGCCAATGCCCAACGACAGCAGCAGCGCCGCCCAGCGCCCAATGAACTTCGGCGAACGGGGCAGCAGCAGCATGATCGCCGCCGCCACCGCTGGGGCCACCACCAGAAACGAGAGTGCGTCTATCCCCAAAATCGTCGTCATAACGCTCCGTCTCCCGCCGCGCTCAGCCGGCTGCCTGCAGCAGCCCGGTGGACACGACGAAGATGATGCCGATAACCAGGGCGGCAAGCGCCACAAACAACAGATACTGCTGCACCCGGCCCGTTTGAGCGCGGCGGATCCAATTGCCGAACTGCCCGATCAGGCGCGGGATGCCGTCGCCCACGCCGTCTATCAGCCAAGTGTTGAGCACTTTGAGCAGGTCGCCAATCCAGGTGAAGACGCGCGCGATCAGCGCCAGCACGCCGTCAATCACGCCGCGGTCCAGCGCCTCAGCTACTACCCGTGCCAGCCACTGCGACGGGACGATCAGCAGCGCATGGTACAGCTCGTCGAGGTAGTACTTGTTGCGCAGCGTGGTGTGCAGCGGGCGGCCCAGGATGCTGATCAGCGGGTCTTCCTGGCCAGCCTGCAGCGGTTTGCGCCAGTACATCAGGTAGCCGGCGTAGATGCCGCCCAGCGCCACCACGAACGACGTCAGCACCGGTATCCAGTTGAACGGCGGCTTGGCCGGCTGGAACTCCGGAAGCAGCGTGTATTTCACAAAGTCGAAGAACGGGTTGGTTTGCGGCGAGAAGATCGCCCCGAACAGCGGAAAATCCGGCGGCACGCCCACAAAACCTGCAGTGAGGGCGAAGAACGCCAGGACAATCAGCGGCAGCGTCATGGTGATGCTCACCGCGCCCTGCCCCAGGCTGGCGTGCTTGGCCTCTTCGGTGCGCGGCTCGCCCCAGAACGTCAGCCCAAGCTGGCGCATAGTGTAGAACGCAGTCAGGAAAGCGGCCAGCGCCAGCAGCACGAACACCAGCGCGTGCGGGCCGTAGCCGTGTGTCACGCCCAGCCAGGCGTCCGCCAGAATCTCGTCTTTCGACCAAAAGCCGGCAGTAATCAGCGGGAAGCCAGCCAGAGACAAGCCGCCGATCAGAAATGTGTAGAACGTGACCGGCATGGTCTTGCGCAGGCCGCCCATGTTCATCATGTCCTGCGGGTCGAAGTGCTTGTGGTGCGCCTCGTGGTCGTGTTCAGCGTGGGCGTCGTGCGCGTGGTGCGCCTTGTGATGGTGAGCGTGCTCGTGAACGTGGTGCTCGCCGTGCTCCATGCCGTGAATGACCGAGCCGGACGCCATGAACAGCAGCGCTTTGAAGAAAGCGTGTGTAATCAGGTGGAAAGCGGCGGCTACATATGCGCCGATGCCCAGCGCCGCCATCATGAAGCCGAGCTGCGAAATCGTCGAATAGGCCAGCACCCGCTTGACGTCGTTCTGCGCCACCGCGATCGTGGCGGAGAACAGCGCTGTCACCGCGCCGACAACCGCCATTAGCAGCAGCGGCGACGTGAACTCACCGTGGTGCGGGTCGCCCCCGGCCGCCAGCAGCGGGTACATGCGGATGATGGCGTAGATGCCGGCGGAGACCATCGCGGCGGCGTGGATCATCGCGCTGACCGGCGTCGGGCCTTCCATCGCGTCCGGCAGCCAGACGTGCAGCGGGAACTGGGCCGACTTGCCGATTGTGCCGATAATCAGAAAGATGCTGATCAGCCCGGCAGCGCTCACGCTGCCGAAGATGATCGCGGGCGCGCTTGCCAGCCTGTCCAGCACCTCGGCATTGTAAAGGATTTCGCGGAAGCTCAGCGTGCCGGTCTCAGCGTAGAGATAGGCGATGCCCAGCAGCATGATCACATCCGCCACGCGGGTGGTGGTGAATGCCTTGATCGCTGCCTTGTAGGCGCTCTCTTTCTCGAACCAAAAGCCGATGAGCATGTACGAACACAGGCCCATTACCTCCCAGCCGACGAACAGCAGCAGCAGGTTATCCGCCACCACCAGCGTGAGCATCGCGCCGGCAAACAGCGAGATGAGGGCAAAAAAACGCGCCTGACGGGGGTCATGTGCCATGTAGCCGATTGAGTAGATGAAGATACACAAGACGGCAATCGGAACCATGATGAGCATGATCGTCGTCAGCGGGTCTACTAACACGCCCATGCTGAACGCGCCGGCCCCCGTCGCCAGCCAGTCCACGCTGCTGGCGAACACGCCCTTGCCGAAGCGCTCTGGGTAAGCCGCCACTTGGGTCACCACTGCCAGCGCAAGCAGCAGGGCGGTCACCGCTCCGCTCATGCCCACAATGATGCTGGCTACGCGGCTGGAGGCGTGCACCACTGGCACCTCCATGCCCTCGTAATCCGGGTGATGACCGCCGTACTCCGGGCTGGTAGCAGGCAGCCACCGGGCGCGGTTGGTGAGCAGCACGATGATCACAAAGGCCAGCAGCGGGCCAGCCGGGATCAGCCAGGGCAGAATGTTCGGGTCATTTAGGTCAAACTGCATATCGCCCCCCGGCTACCATTTCAGCAGGTTCACGTCTTCCACCACCACCGACCGCCGGTTGCGGTACACGGCGATGATGATCGCCAGGCCGATAGCAGCCTCTGCCGCGGCCACCACGAACACGAAAGCGGCGAACGCCTGCCCGCTCATGTTCAGCGGGGTCAAATAGCGCCAGAAGGCCACCAGGTTGATGTTCACGGCGTTGAGCATCAGCTCTACGCCCATCAGGATGGCTATCGCGTTGCGCCGCGACAGCACACCGTAAGCCCCGATGCAGAACAAGGCCGCCGCCACCAGCAAAAACATCCACAGTGGAATCATGAGTGCGCCTCCGTCATTCGTCGTCGCGCGCCACGACGATTGCGCCAATCATCGCCGCTGTCAGCAGCACCGACGCCACCTCAAACGGCAGCACGTACTGATTGCCGTCCACCAGCGCCACGCCCAAGTCGGCGGTCGTGGCCACTATGTCCGAGACCGGCTCGCTGCCTATCAACCCCTCAGCGCCCCACACCGGCAGGATCACGCCCACCGCCAGCAGCGCAAACAGCAGCACAACCACCGGCAGCGCCAGCCACCACTGCTGGTTGCGCACTTGGCGCAGCGCCGTCATGCTGCGCGTGAGCATGACCGAGAAGATGATCAGGATAGCGATAGCGCCGATGTACACCAGCACCTGCACGGCTGCCAGGAAAGGCGCGCTCAGCAGCACGAAGAAGCCGGCCACGCCGAACAGGCTCAGGATGAGGTACAGCGCGCTGTGTATCAGGTTGTGGCTGGTCACCACGCCTAATGCGCCGCCCAGGATGAACACAGAAAACACGAAAAAAGCGATTGTCTGACCGTTAATCTCCAGCATGCGTCCCCCTGCGCTTTCTGCGTCAATCGCCAGCAGGCACGGACACAACCGGCCTGGTCTCTCCAACAACCGCCAGGTCAGCGGCGCGCTGGCGGCGTCCCTGCCGGCGCACCTGATTGAGGAACAGGAACACCAGCACGAGGTTCACGCCGAGCAGGATAACTGTCTGCGGCAGCGACTCAACAAAGCCGCCGCTCACCGGCGTTAGACCCAACGCGTCAATCACGCGCAGCGCCAGCGCCTGGGCCAGCAGCACCGCGATAGCGCCGGGCACCATAACCTTCCAGTTAAGGGCCATCACCTGATCCACACGGAAGCGCGGCAGCGTGTTGCGCACCCACAGCAGCGCCAGGTAAACCAGCGCGGTTTTCGCGCCCAGGTAGATAAAGCCCAGCGCCGGAGCCTGCTCTACGCCCGGCCCCCACCAGCCGCCCAGGAACAAAACCGAGAACAGCACCGCCACCGTGAACACGTGCAGAAATTCGCCGGCCATGAACATACCGAACTTGAAGCCGGAGTACTCGATGTTGTAGCCGGCGATCAGTTCAGATTCGGCTTCGATCAGG
>Ga0308417_1002836_pt1 | contig 11284 bp, 9 predicted proteins | sample HotsprSampleOS65_FD_203528 | JGI IMG/M metagenome (GOLD analysis project Ga0308417, IMG submission 203528) | Hot spring phototrophic mat microbial communities from Octopus Spring, Yellowstone National Park, Wyoming, United States - 20090730_OS65 ... | reverse complement strand
GGAAGGCGTCGAGATCAAGGACCTGACCCTGGATGCTGCGGCTGTGGCCGGGGCCCACATCAGCCTTTCTGAACGGGCCGCCAACCACATCAAGACCTTCCTGGCCAAACGCGGCAAAGGACTGGGAATCAAACTGGGGGTGCGCACTTCGGGCTGTTCTGGCCTGGCCTACAAGCTGGAATACGCCGACGTGGAAGACCCGCAGGACGTCAAATTCGTCTGCCATGGCGTGAATGTCTATGTGGACCCCAAGAGCCTGGCGTATCTGAACGGAACCGAGCTGGACTATGTGCGCGAAGGGTTGAACGAGGGCTTCAAGTTCAACAACCCGAACGTGAAGTCCCAGTGCGGTTGCGGAGAAAGCTTCAACGTATGAGGCAGGGCACTGGGCGAGGGGCGATGGGCAAAGCAAGGCGTCTGCGCCGCGTTTCCCGCGCGCCCCTCGCCCCAGGCCCCTCGCCCGCGCATAGTGCGCCCCCATGCTCGATTTCAACCGTAACTACTTCGAACTCTTTGGCCTGCCGCCTGCCTTCGCCTTGAGCCGCGAGTCGCTGGAACACGCCTACCGGGACATCCAGGCCGAGATCCACCCCGACCGTTTCGCCCATGCGGGCGAGGCAGAACAGCGGCTGGCGATGCAGTGGACGGCACGGGTCAACGAGGCCTATCAGACCCTGCGCCAGCCCTTCGAGCGCGCGCGCTACCTGTTGGAGCTGCAGGGCATCGATGCCATGGATGCCAGGAATACTGCCATGCCGGCGGATTTCCTCGTGCAGCAGATGACATGGCGTGAGCGCCTCGAAGAGGCCAGGGCGGCGAAGGACCTCGTGGCCCTGCAGCGCATGGAAGCCGAAACGCGCACCCAGGCCGAGCAGTTGGAGCGGCAACTGGCGGAGCTTCTTGACGAGCGGCACGACTATCTCCAGGCGGCGGAGGTGTTGCGCAAATACCGCTTCCTCGACAAGCTGCTGCTGGAGATCGACGCGGCGATGGAGGCGATCGACATCCCATAGGGCGTCCCAGGGCCCGATGTGTCGGCGTTCAGGCCGACGTCACCCAACCCCATCCAGGATCATATAAACATGGCTTTGCTGCAGATTGCCGAACCCGGCCTCTCCACCGCGCCCCACGAGCACCGGCTCGCGGTGGGGATCGACCTGGGGACCACCCATTCGCTCGTCGCCACGGTGCGCAATGGCATCGCCGTAGTGCTCAACGACGAGCACGGGCGGCCACTGCTACCCTCGGTGGTACATTACCGCAAGGACGGCGGTACGGTGGTCGGCTACGAGGCCCAGTCACAGGCCAGCCGCGACCCGCACAACACCATCGTCTCGGTCAAGCGCTTCATGGGGCGGGGCCTGAAGGACCTGCCGGACGCGGCCACCCTGCCCTATCAGTTCGTCGACGCGCCGGGCATGGTGCAGATTCGGACCGTCGCCGGGGTGAAGAGTCCGGTCGAGGTGTCGGCCGAGATCCTCAAGGTGCTCAAGGCGCGCGCCGAGTCTGCCCTGGGCGGCGAGCTCATCGGCGCGGTGATCACGGTGCCGGCCTATTTCGACGACGCCCAGCGCCAGGCCACGAAAGACGCCGCACGGCTGGCCGGGCTCAACGTGCTGCGGCTATTGAACGAACCGACCGCGGCGGCCATCGCCTACGGCCTGGACAATGCCGCCGAGGGCATCTATGCGGTCTACGACCTGGGCGGCGGCACCTTCGACCTGTCCATCCTTAGGCTCACCAAGGGGGTGTTCGAGGTCATGGCCACCCATGGCGATTCCGCCCTGGGCGGCGACGATTTCGATCGGCGCATCTTCTGCTGGATCTTGGAGAAGGCCGGCCTGCACGCCATCGGCGATCACGACAAGGCCCTGCTGTTGAGCAAGGCGCGTGAGGCCAAGGAGGCGCTCTCGGAGCACCCGGAGGTGCGCATCACCGCCGTGCTTTCCGGGGGGGAATTGATCGACCTCGTGCTGACCGAACAGCTATTCAACGACCTGACCGAGGGACTAGTCGCCAAGACCCTACTGCCGTGCCGCAAGGCCCTGCGGGATGCGGGCCTCAAACCCGGAGACATCAAGGGCGTGGTCATGGTGGGGGGCTCTACGCGCATCCCGCGCATCCAGGCAGCGGTGGGCGAGTTCTTCGGCCAGACGCCGCTCACCAACCTCGACCCGGACAAGGTCGTGGCCTTAGGGGCAGCCCTGCAGGCCAATGTACTCGCCGGCAACAAAGGACAGGACGATTGGCTGCTGCTCGACGTGGTGCCGCTGTCCCTGGGCATCGAGACCATGGGGGGGCTCACCGAGAAGATCATCCCGCGCAACTCGACCATCCCGATCGCGCGCGCCCAGGAATTCACGACCTACAGGGACGGCCAGACCGCCATGGCCATCCATGTCGTGCAGGGCGAGCGGGAACTGGTGGCCGACTGCCGCTCGCTCGCCCGTTTCGAGCTACGCGGGATTCCACCGATGGTCGCAGGTGCGGCACGGGTGCGGGTGACCTTCCAGGTGGATGCCGACGGGCTCCTGTCCGTCACGGCGCGCGAGTTGAGCACCGGCTGTGAGGCGCACATCGAGGTCAAGCCCTCTTATGGGCTGACCGATGAACAGATCGCGCGCATGCTGCAGGATTCCTACGTCCATGCCCACGACGACATGGCCGCGCGCAATCTGGCCGAGGCCAAGGTGGACGGGCGGCGTCTGGTGGAGGCCACGCGCAATGCCTTGGCCGAGGACGGCGATGCGTTGCTCGAGCCGGCGGAACGTACGGCCATCGAGGCGCTCGTGCGCACCCTGGAGGAGGTCCTGGACGGGGAGGATCTCAAGGCCATCAAGCAGGCCACCGATGCCCTCAACAAGGGCACCGTCGAATTCGCCGCCCGTCGCATGGATGCCAGTGTCAAGCGGGCGCTCAAGGGCCATCGCCTGGAGGAAATCGATGTCTGAGCCATTCAATCTTGCCGTGGTCGGCGCGCTGCGCCAACGACTCGAAGCGCATCCCATCTATGGCGCGGTGCAGACGCTCGCCGACCTGCGTGTGTTCATGGCGCATCATGTGTACTCGGTCTGGGATTTCATGTCGCTGATCAAATACCTGCAGCACACGATCGCCCCGGCGCGCTGGCCCTGGACACCGGGCCCCGACCCGACTGTGCAGCGTTTCATCAACGAGCTGGTGCTGGAAGAGGAGACCGACGCTGCCGCACCCGGTCAGCCGGGCGAGTTCGCCAGCCACTTCCAGCTCTACCTGGGCGCCATGCGCGAGATCGGCGCCGACGCCGACCGGCCGGCGCGTTTCGTCGAGCGGGTGCGCGATCAGGGTATCGACGCCGCCCTCGCGTCCGGTCTGGTGCCCGGCCCCGCACTCGACTTCACCCGCGTGACCTTCGGCTTCGTCGCCAGCGGCAAGCCGCACGCCGTGGCCGCGGCCCTCGCCCTGGGGCGCGAGCACGTCATCCCCAGCATGTTCCGCGCCTTTCTCGCCCGCATGGCGGTGAGCGAGCACGAGGCCCCCACCTTCCACCACTATCTCAAGCGCCACATCCATCTCGACGAGGACTTTCACGCCCCGCTGTCCATCCGCCTGCTCGAGGGCCTGTGCGCCGGCGATGCGGTCAGGCTCGCCGAGGCCGAGGCGGCCGCGACGGCCGCGATCGAGGCGCGCATCCGTTTCTGGGACGGGGTGCTCGCTGCCCTGCCCAGCACACAAGAACATCAAAACCGTATTGCCACATGCCTCAGCTGATCGTCCTGCCGCACGAAGAGATCTGTCCCGATGGCGCCGTGATCGATGCCCAGAAAGGCGTGTCCATCTGCGACGCCCTCCTCGACCACGGCATCGAGATCGAACACGCCTGCGAGAAGTCCTGCGCCTGTACCACCTGTCACGTTATCCTGCGCGAGGGCTATGAGAGCCTGTCCGAGCCGACCGAGATGGAAGAGGACCTGCTCGACAAGGCCTGGGGCCTGGAGCCCACCTCGCGCCTGTCCTGTCAGGCCCTGGTCGGCGACGCCGACTTGGTGATCGAGATCCCCAAATACAGCATCAATATGGTCAAGGAAGGGCGTTGATCTCGGGGGCTTGGAAGCCGGCGGAACGTGATGTGACGGCCCCTTTGCAATCCACCCCCGCCCGTCTATCCTTGGAACAGCCACTTGCCACTCGCCGCCATGAAATGGACTGACACCTTGGACATCGCCATTGCGCTCGCCGAACACCATCCCGATGTGGATCCGCAATACGTGCGCTTCACCGACCTGCACCGCTGGGTCATGGAGCTGCCCGGTTTCGATGACGACCCGAACCGCTCGAACGAAAAGATCCTGGAGGCCATCCAGATGGCCTGGATCGAGGAAGTCGAGTAATCCCGACCCGGTGGGGATGAACGGCCTCATGGTCGCGCCTGACGGGGGCCCACAGAGCGCCCGCAACGCTGGGCTTCGCCCAGCACGCCCCCCGAGGGGGTGCAAGAATACGAAGTTTCAGTGCAGGCTAACATCGGCGAAGCCGATGTTAAGGGCCGAAGGGCCGGCCGGAACTAAACAGTTGGGGCGGCCCGGCGTGTTTCTTGAGAGGTCTGTGCCAGTCAATAGATCAGGCTTGCGCGCGGGTTGACGATCTCCAGGATCTCCACCGCATCCAGCAGGGCCTCCTGCCGGATCTCCGGCAGTATAACTGGGTCCAGCCCCAGTCGTGTGCCCACTGCCGGGTCGAAGCTCGGTCGGTAATCCGATGGGGGCCCATTCGTCTTCAACTGCGGCGCCATGCCGGCGGCCATGTCCTGCGCCACGTGCAACATCGCCACCTCCCGGACGAAGGCCGGTGCCTGTAGGGGCCTGAGCTGGTAGGCCACCGCCGTCACCGGCAAGGGCGGCAGCCGCCAGGCGGCGAGCAAGGCCGCCCCCAGTTCGGCATGATCGAAACCGAACACGCGCCGCTCCTCGGCGGCCAGCGCCTGGCCGGACATGCCGGGCCTCAGGATCTCCCGGTAATGCACCGGCCGCCGGGCGTAGAAAACGAGCCGCCCTACCGCGTGCAGCAGACCGGCCAGGAAGAGATCGTCGGCGTTGCCGGTGCGGGCCCGGCGCGCGAGCGCCCGGGCGATGGCGCCGCAGGCGGTGCTGTTCTCCCAGAAGGCCTGCATGTCCACCAGCTCCGCCGGCAGCCCCTTGAAGGCGCGCGTGATGGACACCGACAGCACGATGCTGCGCAAGGCCCGCTGGCCGATGAGATTGATGGCCATGGGGATGGTGCCCACCTTGGCAGGCAGGCCGTAATAGGCGCTGTTGGCCATGCGCAGCACCGCCGCCGCCAGGCCGGTATCCATCTGAACCACCTCGGCCAGGTCCTGCAGGGTGGCCTGCGGGTCCTCCATCAGTTCATTCAGGCGCAAGGCCGCGTCGGGCAGGGTGAAGAGGCTGCCGACCTCTTGCACGAGTTCTTGTGGGGTCATGTGTCACGGTCTCCGGGCACGGGTGGCAAATCGTTGGGCTGGGTCCGAACCGGCACTCAGGATAGCGCCTATCGGCTCGGAGCTCATCCGGTAATCGCCTTTCTTTCACGCTTCCTTTCTGCACTGCCGGCTGCAACCCGGAAGACGCCATTCAGGTGCACTTCAACACCGGTTTCAGATAGCGCCCGGTATGGCTCGCCCTGTTGCGCGCCACCTGCTCCGGCGTGCCCTCGGCAACGATGCGCCCGCCGCCCTCGCCCCCTTCGGGGCCCAGGTCGATCACCCAGTCGGCGGTCTTGATGACGTCCAGGTTGTGCTCGATCACCACCACCGTGTTGCCATGCTCGACCAGCCGGTGCAACACGGAAAGCAGCAGGGCGATGTCGTGGAAGTGCAGCCCCGTGGTCGGCTCGTCCAGGATGTAGAGGGTACGCCCGGTGTCGCGCTTGGAAAGTTCCAGGGCCAGCTTCACACGCTGCGCCTCGCCGCCGGAGAGGGTGGTGGCGGACTGGCCCAGCCGAATGTAGGCAAGGCCGACGTCGATCAGGGTCTGGAGCTTCCTGGCCACCACCGGCACGGGGTCGAAGAAGGCGCGCGCCTCCTCTACTGTCATCTCCAACACTTGGTGGATATTGCGCCCCTTGTATTCGACCTCCAGGGTCTCGCGGTTGTAGCGCCGGCCGTGACAGACATCGCAGGTGACGTAGATGTCGGGCAGGAAGTGCATTTCCACCTTGATCAGGCCGTCGCCCTGACATGCCTCGCAGCGGCCGCCCTTGACGTTGAAGGAGAAACGTCCGGGCCCGTAGCCGCGCTCGCGCGCCGTGGGCGTGCCGGCGAACAGCTCGCGGATGGGCGTGAACAGGCCCGTGTAGGTAGCCGGGTTGGAGCGGGGGGTGCGGCCGATGGGGCTCTGGTCCACGTTGATGACCTTGTCGAAGAGGTCCGCGCCCTCGATGGCCTCGAACGGGGCGGGCTCCACGGCGGCGCCGTTGAGCCGGTTGGCCAGTGCCGCGTAGAGGGTGTCGTTGATAAGGGTGGACTTGCCCGAGCCGGACACCCCGGTGACGCAGACAAACATGCCGGTGGGCAGCCTGAGCGTGACCTCTTTCAGGTTGTTGCCGCGCGCCCCGGTGAGGACGAGCCAGCGGTCCTTGTGGCCGCTGCGGCGCTGGCTCGGCACGGGGATCGCCTTGCGGCCAGCGAGGTAATCGGCAGTGAGCGAGCGCTCGCAGGCGAGGATGTCATCGAGGTGGCCTGCCGCCACGACCTCGCCGCCGTGCTCGCCGGCACCCGGCCCCATGTCGACGATATAGTCGGCTGCCCGGATCGCCTCCTCGTCGTGTTCGACCACGATCACCGTGTTGCCCAGGTCGCGCAGATGCCGCAGGGTGGCGAGCAGACGGTCGTTGTCGCGCTGGTGCAGCCCGATGGAGGGCTCGTCCAGCACATACATCACCCCGGTGAGCCCCGAGCCGATCTGGCTGGCGAGCCGGATGCGCTGCGCCTCGCCACCGGAGAGGGTGTCGGCCGAGCGGTCGAGCGACAGGTAGTCCAGGCCCACGTTGTTGAGGAAAGACAGCCGCGCGGCGATCTCCTTGACGATCTTCTCCGCCACCTGGGCGCGCTGGCCGGTAAGGTGCAGGTTCTCGAAGAAGGCCAGGCACTGGCGGATGGGCAGGCGCGCGAGCTCGTGCAGGGTCTGGCCGCCGACGGTGACATGGCGCGCCTCCCGCCGCAGCCGGCTGCCGCCGCACTCGGGGCAGGGGCGGGTGGCGATCAGCTTGGCCAGCTCCTCCTTGAGCAGCTGCGACTCGGCGTCGCGGTATCTGCGCTCCAGGGTGGGGATGACGCCGTCGAAGGCGTGTCTGCGCGTCCCCCGCCGGCCGCCCTCGCCCAGGTAATGAAAAGGGATCTGCTCGCCGCCGCTGCCGTAGAGCACGACCTGCTGCACCTTCTCCGGCAATGCCTCCCAAGGGGTGTCGATGTCGAAGCCGTAATGCAAGGCCAACGACTCCAGCATGCGGTAGAAGAAGGCATTTCTGCGGTCCCAGCCTTTGATCGCGCCGGCGGCGAGCGACAGGTGCGGCAGGGCGACCACACGCGCGGGATCGAAAAAGCTCACCGTCCCCAGCCCATCGCAGCGTGGGCAGGCCCCCAACGGATTGTTGAAGGAGAAGATGCGCGGTTCCAATTCGGCCAGGGCGTAGTCACACACCGGGCAGGCATACTTGGCGGAAAAGAGCATCTCGCGGCCGCTGTCCATGTCCACGGCGATCGCCTTGCCATCGGAATGCCTGAGCGCCGTCTCGAACGACTCGGCCAGGCGCTGCTTCGCCTCCGGCCTGAGTTTGAGCCGGTCCACTACCGCCTCGACGGTGTGCTTGCGGTGCTTGTCCAGGCGCGGCACGGCGTCGATGTCATGGACTTCCCCGTCGATCCGCAGGCGCACGAAGCCCTGCGCGCGCAACTCGTCGATCAGGTTCAATTGCTCGCCCTTGCGGCCCACCACCAGGGGCGCCAGGATCATGAGGCGAGTGTCCACGGGCAGTTCCAGCACCTGGTCCACCATCTGCGACACCGTCTGCGCCGAGAGCTCCACGCCGTGTTCCGGGCAGCGCGGCGTGCCGGCACGTGCAAAGAGCAGGCGCAGATAGTCGTGGATCTCGGTCACCGTGCCCACGGTGGAGCGCGGGTTATGACTGGCGGTCTTCTGCTCGATGGCGATGGCCGGCGACAGGCCCTCGATCAGGTCCACGTCGGGCTTTTCCATCAATTGCAGGAACTGGCGCGCATAGGCCGAGAGCGACTCCACGTAGCGGCGCTGGCCCTCGGCGTAGAGGGTGTCGAAGGCGAGCGAGCTCTTGCCCGAGCCGGACAGACCGGTGATGACGATGAGCCGATGCTGGGGCAGGTCCAGGCTGATGTTCTTCAGGTTGTGTGTGCGGGCGCCGCGGATGCGGATCATGTCGGAATCGCGGTGGAAAAACGGGCAATCATAGGCAAGTTCGCGCGCCGGACTCAAATCCGCCTCTATGGGCGTTATCATTCGGTCATGGGGTGTGAACGGCTCGGACGAGGATGAACAGGGCTCGCGACTGGTACGCGCAGGCGCTGCGCGACCTCGATCAGGCGCGCGACTCGGAGGCGGCCGGCCGACACGAGTGGGCGTGTTTCGCAGCCCAGCAGGCCGCGGAGAAGGCGGTCAAGGCCCTGCATCTCGCCCTGGGCCAGGAGGCTTGGGGGCACGTGATCTCCACCCTGCTCGAAGAACTGCCGTTGCCGGTACCAGGTGAGCTCATCGAACAGGGCAAGGTCCTGGACAACTTCTACATCGCCACCCGCTATGCCAACGGGCACCCGGCCGGTGCCCCCTATGAACACTACGGCCGCCTGCAGAGCAACCAGGCCCTCGCCTATGCCCGTGCGATCCTTGACTTCGTCCACGCTGAAATGGCCCGACGCCCGGACGGTCGATGAAGCCGTGCGGACGCTGGCCAAGAAGCTGGCGCAGGCCCACCCCGAACTCAGGCGTTTCGGTTATTTCGGCTCCTATGCCCGCGGCGACTGGGGGGTGGGCAGTGACGTCGATCTCTTGGCCATCGTCGCCCGCTCGGAGCGAGCCTTCTCCGACCGCCCCCTGGATTTCGATCTCGGCCGCTTACCCGTGCCCGCGGACCTGCTCGTCTATACGCTGGAAGAATGGGAGGCGCTGCTGCAAAGCGGCTCCCCCTTCGCCCGCCGCCTGGCCGCGGAGACGGTTTGGGTCCATTCGCCTGCGGGAGATGCCCGCGCCTGAGACGCGTGTCACATGCACTATGGCCTTCCCCGGCGTCTGTACCGGTTTGGCCTCAGCAGCAAACGAAGCTATCATCCACAGGATTTGTCATCTAGCCTGGCTAGGAGCCTGTCGGACGTGAGACTGATCCACTGCGCCGGTGGGAAGAGCGGTCCATTTTCGCCCGATTTCCCGTTGCATAGTCCCGCTATGCGCCTCGAAATCGTGCAAAACTGCCCTCGCTCTCCCACCCGGCTCGCTACGATCGCTCAAGTCCGACAGGCTCCTGGATTCGAACACCAGGCCCAGCGGAGGTATCCCGACATGATGTTGCAAGGTCTTTGGCGAGGCTTGCTGGTCCTGCTGCCCATACTCATGGCCTTCCCGGCCCATGCGGACGAGCTGGGCCGCGGTTTCGGCGGTCTGCCCCAGATCCTGAACCGACCGGAAATGGCCCCTGGTGCCGTGCCCATGGAGCAGGTGGCGCCGCCCGCTGCGCCCTCCACGAAAGCCACCGAGCCGGTCACATTGCCCGCGCCGACTCCTCAGCCGCCCAACGAATTCCAGCGTTTCGTCGAGCAGGCTACCGGACAAAGTCTACCTCTGTTCGGCCAGAACCTCTTCGGCCCCCTGCCCAGCACCTTCGCGCCGGTCGACCGCGTGCCGGTGCCGGCGGACTACGTCATCGGCCCCGGCGACGAGCTGCTGCTGCGGGCCTGGGGCCAGCTGGACATGAACTACCGCGCTACCGTCGACCGCAACGGCCAGATCCATATCCCCAAGGTAGGCAGTCTGAACGTCGCAGGGCTCACCTACCGCCAGTTGCCCGGGTTCCTGGAGAGCGCCATCGGCCGCGTCTACCGCAATTTCGAACTCAACGTCAGCCTGGGCGAGCTGCGTTCGATCCAGATCTTCGTCGTCGGCCACGCGCGCCGGCCCGGCAGCTACACCGTGAGCTCGCTCTCCACCCTGGTCAACGCCCTGTTTGCCTCGGGCGGCCCATCCGCTTCCGGCTCCATGCGGCGCATCCAGTTGAAGCGCCACGACCAGGTGGTGACCGAATTCGACCTCTACGACCTGCTCGCCCGCGGCGACAAGTCCAGGGATGCCAGGCTGCAGCCGGGCGACGTCATCTACATCCCGCCCGTGGGACCGATGGTGGCCTTGTACGGCAGCGTCAATACGCCGGCCGTCTTCGAACTCAAGGGCGAGACCAGCCTCGCCGATCTGTTCGCCTGGGCGGGCGGACTGACCACCGTCGCCCATGGGCAGAAGGTCACCGTAGAGCGCATCGTCGAGCGGGCCGTGCGCAAAGTCGACGAGTTCGATCTAGACGACACAGGCCTTGCGCGCAAGCTCAAAGACGGTGACCTCGTGCGGGTCTACGCCTTGTCTCTGCGCCTCGACAACGCCGTCACCCTGCGCGGCAACGTTGCCCAGCCGGCCCGCTTCCCCTGGCGGCCGGGCATGCGGGTGCGCGATATCATCCCCGACCGCGAATCCCTGCTCACCCCGGACTATTGGCAGCGCAAAATTGCCGGCCTCGCCGTGCGTCCGGGCGGCGAGGAAGGGCTGCGCCAGCAGATTCGTCGTGCCGACGACGAGATCAACTGGGACTATGCCGTCATCGAGCGGCTCAACCGCCACGACCTGACCACGCAACTGATCCCCTTCGACCTGGGACGCGCCGTGCTGGAGAACGACCCCGCCCACAACCTCGCTCTGGAGGCGGGTGACACTCTCACCGTCTTTTCCAAGCGCGACATCCGCGTCCCCGCCATGCGCCAGACCCACTACGTCACCCTGGAGGGCGAATTCGTCCGCCCCGGTGTCTATCGCATCGAGCCCGGCGAGACGCTGCGCCAGCTCGTAGCCCGCATCGGCGGCCTCACCCCCGATGCCTATCTCTATGGCGCCGAGTTCCTGCGCGAATCCACCCGCCGCGAGCAGCAGGCACGCTTCGAGGAGATCGTGCAGCGCATGGAGCGAGAGTTCGAGGAGTCCGCGCGCCAACGCGCCCGCAGCGTCACCTCGCCGGAGGAGGCCGC
>Ga0308417_1002831_pt1 | contig 11287 bp, 7 predicted proteins | sample HotsprSampleOS65_FD_203528 | JGI IMG/M metagenome (GOLD analysis project Ga0308417, IMG submission 203528) | Hot spring phototrophic mat microbial communities from Octopus Spring, Yellowstone National Park, Wyoming, United States - 20090730_OS65 ... | reverse complement strand
TGAATTCCGACCGCAATAACCGGGTGCTCAACCGGCTGGCGTGGATGTACAAGCATGGGCGGCTGTCGGGCACCGGCTACCTCTCGATTCTGCCGGTGGATCAGGGCATCGAGCACAGTGCGGGCGCCTCGTTTGCCCCCAACCCGGCCTACTTCGACCCCGAGAACATCGTCAAGCTGGCCATCGAGGGTGGGTGCAACGCGGTCGCAAGCACGTTCGGCGTGCTCGGGCTGGTCTCGCGCAAGTACGCCCACAAGATTCCGTTCATCGTCAAGATCAACCATAACGAGCTGCTGACGTATCCCAACAAGTACGATCAACGCATGTTCGGGCTCGTCGAGCAGGCTTGGGACATGGGTGCGGTGGCGGTGGGTGCCACCATCTACTTCGGGTCCGAGGAATCCTCGCGGCAGATCGAGGAGGTGGCCGAGGCCTTCGCCGCCGCTCACGAACTCGGCATGTTCACCGTCCTGTGGTGCTACCTGCGCAACAGCGCGTTCAAGAAGGATAACGTCGACTATCACAGCGCCGCCGATCTGACCAACCAGGCGAACCACCTGGGAGTCACGCTGCAAGCGGACCTCATCAAGCAGAAGGCACCGACGTGCAATGGGGGCTTCAACGTCCTGAAGTTCGGCAAGACGCACAAGGACGTGTACGAGAAGCTGACCAGCGACCACCCCATCGACATGACCCGCTATCAGGTCGCCGGCTGCTACATGGGTCGCATCGGCCTGATCAACTCCGGCGGGGAGAGCAAGGGCGCCAGCGACCTCGAGGAAGCGGTGATGACCGCCGTCATCAACAAGCGTGCCGGCGGACAGGGGCTGATCTCCGGTCGCAAGGCTTTCCAGCGTCCTATGGCCGAGGGCGTCAAACTGCTCAACGCGATTCAGGATGTGTACCTCTGCAAAGAGGTCACGATCGCATAGCCGCAACCTGTGCCAGTCGTCCGCCGCGGGCCGGGCGTGGATCGCCCCGGCCCGTCTGCGTTTCTCAGCGGTCCGCACGCACCGGCCCGGTTGAGAGGCGTGATTAGCGGACCGCGATCGAGACATTCGGCCCAGTCGGCCGTCAGACAGAAGAACCGCGCGCGCCCCCGCGCTCCCGGTAGCATCGGAGCCGCGCGTCGGCTACACTGAATTGGTGGTCAGCTCTGTGCGAGGCCCTGGGGGTGGAGCTATGGCCGGAGCGCCGAAAATCGCGGACGAAGCACCTCTTCGCGAGCCGGCGGGCCACGAGTGGGGGCATCTTCGTTGCGCCGCTCAGGCCGCCCTGCTGCGGGAATTCCACCGCCGCGGCCAGCTTTCCCCGCTTCAGACCGCAGCGGTCGTCGCCCGGGCGCTGCCAAACCCAGCGGGACGTTGGCTGCTGCGGACACTGAAACACCTGGGCTGGCTGACGCCGAACATCGCGCTGCCGTTCGATATTCTCGATGGCCCAGACTGCCCACCCGAGTTCGCGGGACCACACCGGTCAATCGTTCGGCTCGCGGTCTTCGGCCTGCCGGGGCAGGGCCTGGCCGCCCGCGACAAGCACCGCTGGGACGTGTACCAGCAGCTCTGTGCGGAGATCATGAGCACGGCGGTCGACACGGCCTCGCTCCACGCCGCCGCCGCGCGGGCGTTGAACCACCCGGACGTGCGCATGGACGCGGCGTTGGGGGCCATGATCCGACAGTTCATCGCGGAGCGTGAGGCGGCCCTTCAGGCGGCGCGGATCACGCCGGAGCAGGAATTCCAGGCCAAAGCGCACGAATCGAAGCTGCACACGGCGTTTACCGGGACTGCGGGGCGGCCAATGCCGACGCGCGACGAAGTGCTGGACATGTTCTCCCGCGCGCAACGGGAATTCGACCGCTGCCTGGCGCGCTTCGACGACGTCGGGGCCGGAAAGGTTCTCGATCGGCTGCGCAATCTGCGGCAGCGCTTCCCAGTGCACGTGGCGGCCACCGAACTCCAGCGCTGTGAAGAACAGTATGACCGGTTGCTAAAGCGGGCCGGGCAGTACCGGCGTCAGATTCAGGAGCTGGTCGCGCAGGCCGCGGAGGCCGCCCGACGCGGAGAAGTGGAGCGTTCGGCGTGGGTCATACGGCGGCTGGAAGCGATTCACAGCCTGCTGCCATCGCTCTTGCCGGTGACGCAACTGGAGGCGTACCGGGCCGACATCCTGCGTTGCAATCGCGAGCACGAAAGCGAAGAAGCCGCCCGGGCTCTGCGGGAAAAAAAGCGGCAGGTCATCGCCAAGATCAAAGAGCTGGCCGGCGCGGTGCACCGGTTTCATGAGCTGGTCGCCCACGGGGCACCGCGCGACGCCGTCTTCGCGCGGGCCGAAGCCGATTACCAGGCCGCGCTGGCCGAGATACGCAGCCTGAACACGGAATGGCTGACGGGGCTGGTCCTGGAGCTGGAGTCGCTGGTCGAGGACCTCGAGGACCCGGACGGCGTCATGCAAAGTCAGTTGGACCAGTTCATTGCGAACGTTCGCACAGCGTTGAATCGGTTATGTCTGGAGATTCGCGCCTGGCAACGCGGCCGCGGCGCGACGGCGGCCACTCCCCCACGGCCGGCCGCGGGCGAGGGAACCGCGGCCCCGCCACCGGCCTGAGCGGCGGCGCGGGCGCTCGTTGGCCTTCGTCATCCCCCGCGCTACAATAGCGTGCCGAAGCGGTGGACTGCGCCGGTTCTTCCTTGTCCCCTGCACCGATGAATTGAGGTGTCGTCGTGCCGCGCGAGGTGATTCACCTGCCGAATCGCGTCGAGTCTTTGTCGGTTCTGTCCGCGGAGGGGCAGCTCGACCGGGACCTGGAACCCAAGCTGGAACCTGCGGATCTGCGGCGTCTGTACCGGACGATGCTGGCCTCACGCCGGCTGGACGAGCGGTGTCTGATGATGCAGCGCCAAGGCCGCATGGGCACGTACGGGCCCAGTCGCGGACAGGAAGCCGCTTCGCTGGGGGTGGCTTACGCGCTGGGTCCCGAAGATTGGCTGGTCCCCACCTTCCGGGAAACGGCCGCCATTCTGTGGCGCGGCTGGCCGATGTACACCTGGATGCTGTACTGGGGCGGACACGAAGCGGGCAACGTGGTTCCGCCCGGCATCAACGACCTGCCCGTTTGCGTCCCCATCGCTTCCCAGTGCCAGTATGGCATGGGCATCGCTTGGGGCTGCAAGCTGCGTGGTCAGGGGCGCGTGTGCGTGACGTTTTGCGGCGACGGCGGCACGTCAGAGGGCGACTTCCACGAAAGTCTGAATTTCGCGGGCGTGTACCAGTTGCCCTTTATCCTGGTCATTCAGAACAACCAGTGGGCGATTTCGATCCCGCGGGCGCGGCAGACGGCGTCGTGTACGCTGGCCCAGAAGGCGCTGGCCTACGGTATGGACGGTCTCCAGGTAGACGGCAACGACCTGCTGGCCATGATCGTTGCCACGCGGGAGGCCGTCGAGAAAGCCCGCACCGGCGGCGGCCCCACGCTGATCGAAGCCGTCACGTATCGGCTGGGTGTGCACACGACCGCCGACGACCCGAAGAAGTACCGCAAGGAAGAGGAAGTGCGCGAGTGGGAAGCCCGCGATCCGCTGATCCGCTTCCGGGCTTACCTGCGGAAGAAGGACCTGCTCGACGAGAAGATCGAGAAGATCATGGATGAAGAAATCGCCGCCGAACTCGACGAGGCCGTCCGGTTATATGAGCGGTACCGCTTCGACCCGCTCGAGTTCTTCGACCACATGTACGCCGAGCCCACCCCCGACCTGCGGGCGCAGAAGGCGGAACTGGCCGCCTACCTCGAAGCGCGGGCGGCGGTGCGCGGCGGCGTTCCGGCGGCGACCGGTTCGAGTCCCGCTCCGGCCGTGCGGTGAGGAGGGCGCAGATGGCGCTGCTGACGATGGTCAAGGCTCTCAACCTGGCGCTGGCCGAGGCCATGCGCGAGAACCCGAACGTGCTGGTTCTTGGCCAGGATGTGGGCCAGGACGAGGGCGTGTTTCGCGTCACCGAAGGTCTGCTTCAGGAGTTCGGTCCGAACCGCTGCATCGACACGCCGCTCGCGGAGGCCGCCATCGTCGGCGGCGGCATCGGGCTGGCCTTTACCGGTTTTCTGCCGGTTTGCGAAATCCAGTTCGATGGCTTCTCCTTTCAGGCCTTTCACCAGGTCGAGAATCACGCCCGCCGCTTTCGGAACCGCACCCGCGGCCGGTACACCTGCCCCATGGTCATTCGCATGCCGTATGGCGGCGGGATCCGGGCGGTGGAGCACCACAGCGAGGCGCCGGAGGCCACGTACGCGCACCTGGCGGGCCTCAAAGTCGTGATTCCGTCTGGGCCGCGAAACGCTCGAGCACTATTGCGGGCAGCCATCTACGACCCTGACCCGGTCATCTTCTTCGAGCCGAAGGCCGTGTATCGCGCGTTTCGCGAAGAAGTGCCCGAGAGCCCCGAAACGATGCCCATCGGCAAGGGTGTGGTCGCGCGACCGGGAACGGATATCACGATCATCACCTATGGCGCCATGGTTCGCGTCGCCTTGGAGGCTGCGGAGGAGCTGGCCGACGAGCATGACGTGGACGCCGAGGTCCTCGACCTGCTCTCCGTCGCGCCGCTGGATGCCGAATTGATCAACCAAAGCGTCCGCCGGACGGGGCGAGCGGTCGTCGTGCACGAGGCGCCGCGTCATTGCGGTGTCGGCGCGGAAATCGTAGCCCGGATCGTTGAGGACAGTCTGCTGTACCTGGAGGCACCCGTGAAGCGCGTCACGGGATTCGACACCATCATCCCCTATTTCCAGAACGAACTGACGTATCTGCCCGACCCCGGCCGCGTCGTCCGCGCTGCGCTCGAAACGGTACGCTTCTGAAACCCGTGTGAGGGCGCGGCGCGCGCTTACGGTCTCCGACCGGCTTGGCGCGGTGGCGCGGAAGGACGACAACGCCCCACGAGTCCCCCGTCCGAGGCAATCCACGCCGGGCCGGCCTGCCGCGGCTCAGCGGAAGCACTCCTCAGCGGCGCGGATGGCAGCCAGCAACCCCTGGGCCTTGTTCAGCGTCTCTTCGTATTCGCGCTGCGGGACCGAATCGGCGACGACACCCGCGCCAACCTGGACCCACGCCCGCCAATAAGCCGGCGAACGCTCGTCCGGGCCGGCCGTCGGCTGCATCACGACCGTCCGCAGCGCGATGCAGGTATCCAAGTTGCCGGCGAAATCTACATACCCGACCGCGCCGGCGTACGGCCCGCGGCGCACCGGCTCCAGCTCGTCGATGATCTCCATCGCCCGGATCTTGGGCGCGCCGGTCACCGTCCCCACCGGGAGTACGGCCCGCAGCGCATCGAACGCTGTCTTTCCCTCGGCCAGCGCGCCGACCACCGTACTCGAAATGTGCATGACGTGGCTGTAGTACTCCACGCTCAGCATTTCCTCAATGCGCACGCTGCCCGGCCGGGCCACCCGCCCCACATCGTTCCGCCCGAGGTCCACCAGCATCACGTGCTCGGCCCGCTCCTTCGGGTCCGCCAGAAGCTCCTCGCGCAGCCGGCGATCCTCCTCCGGCGTCCTCCCGCGCCGCCGCGTGCCCGCCAGCGGCCGGGTCGTGACCACCCCATCCTGCACCCGACAAAGAATCTCCGGGCTGGCGCCGACCAGCACTACCGTCGGACTCTTGAGGTAGAACATGTACGGCGAGGGGTTGATGACGCGCAGAGCGCGGTAGACGTTGAGCGGCTGCGCCGGCGTTTCGACCAGCAGCCGCTGCGACGGCACAACCTGGAAGATGTCTCCAGCGCGGATGTACTCCTGGCAGCGCTGAACTACCTCCTCGAATCGGGCGCGCGTGAAAGTACTCGTGTAACGGTCGGTCGGCGGCAGCGGCCATCCGATCGCCACCGGCGTCAGCGGCGCCGGGCGACTCAGCCGCGCCACCACCGCCGAAGCCCGCGCGACTGCATCTTCGTATGCACGTTTCAACGCCGTCCGGTCCGGGGCCGCGGGCACATTCGCATGCGCCACCACCCGCACCAGCTTCCGCACGTGGTCGAAAACCGCCAGCGTCTCGTACAGGTCGAACAGCAGGTCGGGCAATCCCCGATCGTCCGGCGGCGCGTTCGGCAGCCGCTCGTAGTACCGCACCGTGTCGTAGCCGGCATAGCCGACGGCTCCGCCGAGGAAGCGCGGCAGGTCCGGAAACGCGGGCGTACGGTACGGCCGGATCAACTCCTCCAGGATGGCCAGCGGGTCAGCGGCCTGCCGTTCCTGCACCGCCCCGGTGCGGTGATCGAGCAGCCGCACGTGCTCACGTGTGGCCTCGAAGGTCAAGACCGGCTCGGCCCCCACGAAGGAATAGCGGGCAACATTCTCCCCGCCGACCACGCTCTCCAGCAGAAACGCGCGGGAAGACTCGGCCTGGAGGCGCGCAAACGCACTGACCGGCGTAAGATCGTCGCCGATCAGCGTCGCCACCAGCGGTACGCTGGTGTACCGGTCCGCGAGCCGCTCGAACTCGGCCAGGGAAGGCGTGATGGCGATCATGAGGCGGACTCGTGCGGACCGGCAATGGCCGGGCGCGACCGGGCGCGCCCGGCGCTACTTCTTCACTTCGTATTCGGCGTCGATGACGTCGTCGTCCTTCTTCGACCCGCCTGCCGCCGCACCGGCGGTAGCGCCGGCGCCCGGGGGCGGCGTGGCTCCGGCCGCCGACTTGTAGACCGCCTCACCCACCTTGTACGAGGCGTTGGTCAGGTCCTTCATCGCCCGCTCGATCACGGTGGCGTCGTCGCCCTTCATCACATCCTTCAGACGGTTCATCGCCTGCTCGATCTCCGCGCGAACGCCGGCGTCGACCTTCGCCCCGTGCTCATTGAGCATCTTCTCGGTGGAGTACAGAAGCTGGTCCGCCTGATTCCGCAGGTCGATGAGCTTCCGCTTGGCTTCGTCCTCAGCCGCATGCGCTTCGGCCTCTTTGATCATCCGCTGGACCTCCTCCTCGCTCAGCCCGGACGAAGCCTTGATCTCGATCGACTGTTCCTTCCCGGTGCCGAGGTCCTTGGCCGAGACGTTGAGGATACCGTTGGCGTCGATGTCGAACGTGACCTCGATCTTCGGCACGCCGCGCGGCGCCGGAGGAATACCGGTAAGCTGGAAGCGGCCCAGTGTCCGGTTGTCCGCGGCCATCTTCCGCTCGCCCTGCAAGACGTGGATATCGACCGCGGGCTGATTGTCCGAGGCGGTGGAGAAAATTTCCTTCTTGCTGGTCGGGATCGTCGTATTCCGCGGGATCAGCACCGTCATCACGCCGCCGAGCGTTTCCACTCCCAGCGACAACGGCGTGACGTCCAGCAGCACGATGTCGGACTTCTCGCCCGCCAGCACCGCCCCCTGAATGGCCGCTCCGATCGCCACCACCTCGTCCGGATTGATGCTGCGGTTCGGTTCCTTGCCGAAGATTTCCTTCACCAGTCGCTGGACGGCAGGCATGCGGGTCGAGCCGCCCACCAGCACGACTTCATCGATGTCCTTGGGCGACAGCTTGGCGTCCTGCAAAGCGCGCATCACCGGGCCCCGGCAGCGTTCGGTCAGATGCTCGGTGAGCTGCTCGAACTTCGCCCGCGTGATGGTCATCTGCAAATGCTTCGGACCGCTGGCGTCCGCGGTGATGTACGGCAGATTGATGGTCGTTTCCATGCTCCCGGACAGCTCGCACTTGGCCCGTTCGCAGGCTTCCTTCAGCCGCTGGAGCGCCATCGGATCCTTGCGCAGGTCGATGCCCTCCTTCTTGCGGAACTCCTCGGCGACATAATTGATCAGCACTTCGTCGTAGTCGTCGCCCCCCAGATGCGTGTCGCCATTCGTGCTGAGTACCTCGAAGACGTTGTCCCCGACATCCAGAACGGAGATGTCGAAGGTTCCGCCGCCCAGGTCGAACACCGCGATCTTCTCGTTGGCTTTCTTCTCCAGCCCGTAGGCGAGGGCCGCGGCCGTCGGCTCGTTGATAATCCGCTCGACCTTCAGGCCGGCGATCTGGCCGGCCTCCTTGGTCGCCTGACGCTGCGAGTCGTTGAAGTACGCCGGCACGGTGATCACCGCGCGTTCGACCTTCTCGCCGAGATAGCGCTCGGCGGTCGCCTTGAGGTCGCGCAGGATCATGGCGGAGATTTCCGGCGGGGCGTACTCCTTGCCCTGCACGCGGACGCGCACGAGCTCGTCCGGACCGCCGACGATCTGGTACGGCACCATCTTCTCTTCCTGGGCCACCTCGCTGTGTCGGCGACCCATGAAGCGCTTGATCGAGAAAATGGTGTTCTGCGGGTTGGTGACCTGCTGGTTCTTGGCCCGCTGCCCGACCAGCCGCTCGCCCTTGTCCGTGAAAGCTACCACCGACGGCGTCAGCCGCGAGCCCGTATCGTTGATCAGGACCTTCGGCTGCCCGCCTTCCATGATCGCTACGACCGAGTTGGTCGTTCCGAGGTCAATGCCGATGATCTTGGACATTCGATTCTCCCTTGTGCACAGCCAGACCCTTCCGTCCAGGCGCAGCACATCCAGGGGTGCCCACGGCAAGGACGATACCACGGAAACGGTCCGCCTGGTTTTGCTCTAACCTTTTTTCGGACAGAATGTTGACGCCGCCACACTCGACACGTCGAACGTGCGCGGCCCAGCAGGCTACTGCCAATCTGACAGGAGCTACCCCCGTTCTGTCACCCCCGGCCGGCAAGCCGCGCCCCGCCCAAAAATCCAAACCGGCCCTCAGGGTGTGGCCGGCCGCGTCAGCTCCAGGTACGTCCGCAGGCGCTTGTCCTTCCCCAGCCCACGCGCCGCCTGACAGAATGCGGCGTAGGCCTGCTCGTAGCCGCCCGACTGGAACTCCATAAATCCCAGCAGAAAATACTCGTCAGCCGTCGCCGGCGACTTGCTGCGCACGCGGCGACGGAGGGCCTCGACCTGCGCGGCGAATTCCTCCGCGCTCGGGTAGTACTGCGCGAGATCCAGTCTCATGGGCACGAGCTTGGGCTGCAATTCCAAGGCCCGCCGGAGCACCTGCGCAGCTTCCAGGTCGTGCCCAAGGCCCACCCGCGCCAACGCCAGATACACCCGGCACACCGGATCACCCTGATTCAGCGCGGCAGCACGCGTGAGCGCGATGACGGCCGCCCGATACGCGCCGGCCTGCATGAGCACGACCCCCTCTTCCGTCGCCAGCGCGTGGGCGTCCAGCAACCGCTGCTTGCGGCGCTCCCACTCCCACCGGCCGCGACGCTCCGCCCGCTCTTCGCGCTGTGCCTGACGCTCCGCACGTTGCAGCGCCCGCCAGTTTTCGGCTACCTGCGGGTCGCTCAGGTCGATGTGATAAATGTAATAGCGCACGCTGCCCCGCGCCGACTCTGGAACGCAGGTCCGCGCCAGAGCGTAAGTCGGCCCGAGCCGCGGCGTCCCATCAGGATTGAAATCGTCGTCGTCGCGCGGCGTGTCGCCAGACCGCGGTGCGTCGTGAACATTACGCAGGTCGTACGGCAGATGACGAATGCCGGGCGGTTCAAGAACCTCGATAAAGCCGCGCGCGCCCGCGTCCGGCTCCCAGACGCGCAGCACGAGGATCGCCGGCCGCGCAGGCGAATTTGAAACCAGCGGCCGGACAGGGCGGATCGGCTGTTCCGCAGGGCCTGGGACGGCCGCCGGCCGCGACGTCTGAGCCGCAACGACACTGAAGCCCCCAGCCACAAACAAAGCGACCGGAACGATGCCGCGCATACCGCGCCTCCCTGCCGCGCCCACCAGCGCCGTCCTATCTCTATCTTACCTGTCACCAGGCGCGCGGGCGCAATAGCGGCCGGCAGACAGCGGCTCGGGCGCGCTCCCGGCGCCGCGCCTTCTCAGGGTGACGCAACCACGCGGGGCGCTCCCATGGGGGTCCCCGCCGCGTACGCGTAGTCCGCGTTCGTGAGCAGTTGGTCCAACGCAAGAGGAATCAGCGTTGGGTTGGCGAACGTCTCCGGCGGTACTGCTAGGCAGTTGGCGCGGTTGGCATAGCGTCGAACCGCGCCGTCCCGACTCAGCACGTTCGTCCATCGAGCGCCGTGATTGGTGTGCCGATACGGGCCCGGCCCCAGACTGTTCGTGTCCAGCGCCAGCGTCTCGACGCGAATGAGCACGTCGCCGAAGCGGTTCGAACCCAGCCGGTCCAGCAAGCCGCGCGCCGCCTCAGCCGGCAACTGATCCAGCTCACGGTAAAGGTATGACGCATACGCCGGCGCGTCGCTTCCGATGCGCGGCACCTCTTCCTGCTGATTAAAGTTGTCATCGGCGGGACAGTAGAAGACCTTTTCCGCGCGGCATGTGGTTCGCAACAGTTGACCCAAGCCGAAATAGGCGCGCGGGTGCGTCGCAGGGAAGTCGGGCGTCCCCTCCCCGCTCCAGATCTGGTTCGTGGCCATCTGGTTACTGGAGAAGTCGTAAGCATGCCGCGGGTCCGGACCGCGCGGCACGAATCCGCCGTTGTCGCCGGCGTAAGCGTGAATGCCGATGCCGATCTGTCGCAGGTTGCCACCGCAGGCAGCCAACCGCGCCGCCGACCGCGCTGTGCCCAGGGCCGGCAGGACAATGGCCGTCAGCAGCGATATCACGGCGAGCACGATCAACAGCTCCACCAGGGTGAAGCCGTCGTGCTGGCCGGCCAGTCGCGCGCGCATGAGAAGCCCCGCCTCCGCAGCGGCGTCAGTCGTACAGCAGGTACTTTGCCCGACGGGCCATGAAATCCTCAAGGTCCTTCTGCCACAACGGTTTGTACGACGTCGGGCCGGTCGTCGCCCGGACCTTCTCCAGGACGGCCCGATTGAACAGCAGGCGGTCGACGTGATCGAAATCGAAGCGTTCGCCGAACAGATTCTTCAGCTCGCGGGCCATCGACAGGCCCGTCTCCAGCGGATCGAAGGCATCCCGATCCACCAGCAGGATCTGCACGCCGCCGCACTCCTGCCCCTTGAACTTGCTGGCGGTGGGGGTGAATTGGAAGGGGACGAACCGAACGCCCGGGAGATTCAGGCTGTTCAACCGTTGGGCCAGACGGCGACCGTCGATCCAGGGCGCACCGACCCGCTCGAAAGGCGTGTCCGTCCCGCGTCCGACGGACAGGTCACACGCCTCCAGCAACCCAATGGCCGGGTACAGCGTCGCCTCCGTCAGCGAGCGCATGTTGGGAGACGGGTTCACCCACAGCAGCCCCGTTTCGTCGTACCACATGCTCCGCCGCCAGCCCTCCAGACGGATGACTTCCAGATCGACGTTCAGCTTGCGTTCGGC
>Ga0308417_1002827_pt1 | contig 11294 bp, 17 predicted proteins | sample HotsprSampleOS65_FD_203528 | JGI IMG/M metagenome (GOLD analysis project Ga0308417, IMG submission 203528) | Hot spring phototrophic mat microbial communities from Octopus Spring, Yellowstone National Park, Wyoming, United States - 20090730_OS65 ... | reverse complement strand
TCACGGTCGCCGGGCACGGACTGCGAGCGCGCGTCCAGCAGAAGTTTCCAGATGCGCGCCAACACATCGAGCGGCGACGCCGCCAGAGCGTCGAGCGCAACGGCGGCGTCGCTATCCCGCAGCGTGCGCGCCAGGTACGGTGCATGACGGCGAGCGTGTTCACGATCACTTGAAAGCAGTCGCCATCATCGTGCAGCGTCCACGCCAGCTCTTCGTCTGTCTCCCATTGGTCGAACGGCGTCAACGCCTCCGCCAGCGCATCGAGCGCGTGAAGCGCGGGGATGGCGGCCGATGGCGGCAGAGAACGAGCTGACACGCTAAAAGCCAAGACGCGCATAGAACGTATTGGCAGACAAGTTCTCAGGTCAACGTAAGACAATAGCCCAACGTCTGGACGATCCCCCCGACTCACAGAGCCGTTCAACGAACCATCGTCCTGTCCCCTGATAGTGCGCCGACCATCTGTACGCGCATGCAATCTAGCGCATGCGCGAATCCTGCGCGGCGTGCATGCGCTGAAGTTCCTGCGCAATGTTGCTCCTGGCAAGATCAGCAGATCGCGGTACAATGTCGATTCCAATGTATCGCCGTCCCGTGCGGATGGCGGCGATAGCCGTCGTTCCACTCCCGATAAAGCAATCGACCACGATATCTCCAGGATCGGTGAGCAGCTTGATAACCCTGAGCGGCAATTCCACAGGAAATTTCGACTCGTGATCGTGATTTGATCTGACCGACGGAATGTGCCATACGCCGCGCGATCCCCAGTCACGCCATTCATCGTCCGATAGGCGGCGCCGATCGACTACCGTTTCGCCTGGTTTCCAAAAAAAGAAAAGATATTCAAATTCGTCGACTGCGCGGTAGGAAAGATTGGTCCAGCGCGCCGCGCTCCATGCCGCATCCTTGACCCATATTCGTCGATCATACAAAAAGAACCCAGCCTCCATCGCCCACGCTTCAATCAGTCCGCCCACAAGCTTAACCCGGGTTTGCGGGAAACGCTTCCCGCCGCGCGCATTGTTGCCGTTGAGTCGTCGGGCGATGGTTTGCTCGCTGCATCCAAGCAATTCCGCGATCTGATGTTGGGTGATGCCGGGATGTCGTTCGATGACGCAGAGGATATCCGCTTTCGTTACAGCGATGCGTTTGTTTCCGACCACATTTGCCTGGATTCGTGGCATCGCAGGGTCCTTGAACGTGAGAATATCCGCAATGTTGATGACAAGAAAGCTGCCGGGTTTCAAGATCGAGAAATGCAAGCCAATCACGGTGCGAAGCAGATCGCACCATCCATCAAAGGAAAGATGCGATTCGTACGTCTTCCCGACAAAGTACGGCGGCGACCATACACCTAAGGCAACGCTGTTCGGTGCAATGCGCGGCAACCATGCGCACGCATCGCCGCACACAATGCTATCAGGTTCAAGACGATCCATGGACAAGGTTCTCCTTTGTTGTTCATCCCGTATGATTGCCATGCGTTTGTTCCACGCACAAGAACCCGTTCCGCCGCCTCACGACGCGTTCCCCACATCGAAGCATCATGGGCTGGACTGTTTGTCTGCCCATTGTTCCGTATACATGCGACATCTGGGTATGTCTATGATGATCGTTCTTGGAAGTTTTGTTGTGTTCGCCAAAGACACATGCGGAGCGACGCTCAGTGCAAATCCTTGCGATTCTGTCCCATTGATCATGATAGCGTCCACATCGTTCACTATCATCCATTCCCTGCGTTTCAAAACCCGTCACACGCAACAATGATGCATACCGGTCCGTCGGAGGGACCGTCGATCATGCACAGGGGTGGGGACAGTGCTGGTCTCGCGTTGAGTTCCATGGCAATGGCGATCCTTCAAGATGTCCAGGATGCACGGCACGAGGGATTCGCGATCGACGTTCCTCAACGATCTTCGACACTGACGCCTGGAGCGAATGTATGCAGCCGTGCGTTGGAGTATGTGTTCGAGACGCGATCGCTTCGCGCAAGCTATCATCTCTTTGATCCGAGGGTGACATAATCCATTGGGGACTGTACCCTGGGCAGTGGAGGCATCACGTATGTACGATCCAAAGCCCTGCTCTCCCATTCACGTATCCACCGCCCACGAACAGCACGTGCAGCAATTTGTCCGTGCGCATACCACGCTGCATGACCGCAGCATGTGCGCCTGAATCGTCTTGTCCGCCCATGACCATCCCGACTGGAGCGACCAACCGATGTCCTGGTTCGCCAACGCTGCCGATCGCATCGTACGGCGCTTTCATCCATATCACAAGAGGAGGAATGACGCAACGTGAATCCTATGAAGCATCGTCGGACATACGCATCCCAGCATATGATCGACGAGAAACAACGATCATGCATTGATCCTCCCATGCGCACGAATTCAGCGTATGCCCATGGCGGCTCCGTCCTCGTGATCCGCATCAGCCGCCATCTTTCGGACAGCGTGCAGCCGTCGTGTCAGAAGAAGGATATCGCAGGGAGGCATCGTCCCCAACATTCTGCGGCCGCTAAAGGCGATGCGATCTGCTGAGGCAGGGGACGCATCATCGCGAACCCGGTCAAATGGCGCTGGCGAGAACTGAATGGAGCGGAGAGGGAAATGCAGGCGAGAGTCCCATGTCCTACTTGCCGGCTCGGTGGTACTTACAGGGGTGAAAGCGCACGAATTGCGCAGCGCGTGATAGACCATTCCACACGCAGTATCGGTGCACCCCGTGTGTGAGAACCCTTCCAAGGCATGCTCGTTCCCTATATTCATCTCTTTAAACGCTGAGAGACGGTCATCACCAGACGGCACGATAAGGTCATCGTTTTGTACGTCTGTCATCGCTTGATGATGCGAGACGGATCTCTTGCATTCGGAACTTTCCCACACCGCCAGGGTCCCCCGTAGACCCCGATACGCAAGACGATGTCTGATCTCGATTGCCATCCGTTACCATCCCTGCACGCCATACGCGGGCTGCCATGTCGATGAACATCGTTCCTTCTTCGGATATTCCTCACGCCGTCGCCGAACAATTCGCAGGTCGAATCTGCGCTGTGGAACCTCGCCGTCAACGATCCACCCGTCGCATATCGCTTGACGCAGACATTGCGAGCCTGAACCGCAGATGACCCGCAGCCGCTGCTAGCGTTGCAGATGATCGTTGATACACGCAGGGCATGACAGCGCTTGCGTGCTATTCCCGGCGATCGTGATGTGCTAGCAGCGTGCGTGGCGGCGAAAGGACAGACGCCTCGCGCAGGCGCTACAGAACGGTGCAGCGGACGCATCGCCGCCGCTGCTCGCGCAGCGCATACTGATGGGGACCGATGAGGAGCGCTGGTCGCGGGGGGGGGGGGCGCTCCCCGCCCCCCCCCCCGCGACCAGCGGCCGCACTGCTGTCGATCCTGCACGACGATGGGCAGGCGCTGCTGACAGCCCACGCCCGCATCGTATTCGCATGGTTGCATGCGCTGATCCGCCTCCGTTGCGCCCGTTCGCGATTACGGCGCGCATGCGGCGCACGCACGCGAGGATCGGAGCGCTGCATGACACTGGGTTGCCATATCGTCGCACCGATCATGAATGGAACCGTTCTATGAAAGATCTATCCGCCATGAAGCCGTCATCTGCTGCGCTCATAACGCTGCTGCGGCGCTGCACAGCGAAACCGACAAGCGCAGCAATACGTGCAATCCATCATTTCCCGATCTCACGCACCCTCAGCGCACGCACGATCAAGTCGCCGACAAGATGCGCAATGGCTGCATCCTTCATAGATCACTGGGGGCAGCGTAAAAAAGGCTCTCACGGGATGCTCTTCTCAAGTGCCGTCAGAGAGAAACGGCGCCTGATCGCGGGCTTGGGGCAGGAGCGTGAAGAGGGATGTCTCAGGCATTCGCACTCCGAGGAATGCTTGACGCGCTGAGAAGCGATATTCTGCGGGGGACGCCATCGCCTTGCATTGTCTGTGGTCATCCCTGCACGCCACGCACGAGTCGCCACACGGATATCCCTCTTGCCATCGCACCGTCCCGCTCGTCACACGACACCCGCTACGGAGGATGCACGTCTTGATCGACCAGCGTGGGGAATGACCGTACGCCATCCTGATCTCTCGGCGTTTCCGTGTCCGTTGCCGGGCAACGGTCTGCAGACAGCACGGGAGCGCGTCCCCGGCATCGCATTCACGGATCTTGATGCGCCCCCCGCCATGCGATTCTGGATTGCCCCCGTACAGAAGCAGCAACGCGCACGAGTGCGGTTGCGCTGCGGCGCAGGCGACGGAGGGGGACGGGGTATGGATATCTGTGGATATGGCGATGGACGCGCCGCGATGTCTATCATGATAACAATGAGATTATGCTTAGAGGGATGCCCGATGTATCCTTCATCCCCCATCCTCGCCGCGACGCTGCGGGCGCTGCATGGTGAGGACGATGCGCTTGTTGTCGCACCCGCACTGCGTGACAAAGAAAACGCCCATGTGCTGGCGCTTGCGCCAGACATCGATCCCGTCATCCGTGCGCTCGGCGCACTGGCAGTCAGATTGGCCGTCCTTACTGCCGCCTGGCATGACCAACTCGCCCGCGCTTCACGCCGCCGTTGCGTCGCTGATCGGAACGCAGGCAGGCGAGCACATCCTGGAAACGTGGGCGGACGTTGCGCCCGCCGATTGGGGCGTTTCCCATACCACCACGCTCATCAACGCCGTACATGCTGAGCGCTGCTCGCGCTGGACGGCAGCGGCACTCATCGGCCCCTGCGATGCCAGCGCTGCGTTGCTGTGGTCAACGTCGCACATCGAGCGCACGTCCAGTGCTGGGGATCCGCAACGCCCAACGTCCCGACGGCGTGGATGGACGGTTTGAGTTCGACAGAGCGGGAGCGTCTCCTGGATGCACTGGACGCAGAACCGTTCTTTGCCGCATCTTGCCTGCCCTGGCTGCCAACGGAGCGCTCTCAGCGGGCGATCAGAAAACCGGATGTGTGGTATCATGATGGCGACCATGCCGTTCTGATGAGGAGCAATCGCGTCTGCCACGACGTGCACGTCGATCCTATCCAACCAGGGATGCGACCGATCGGACCGATGCGCACCGGGACGCCATCGCGCCGCTCGTCATCACCCCGTCGCCCAACGGCGGGCGTCCGACCGACAGCGATCGCCGCGCGATCGTCAATGCCCTGCGGGACCTCCATCGCACGGGCGGTCAATGGCGCATGCGTCCGAAAGATGTTCCGCCAATGAGCGCTGTTCGGTCCTATTTCGCCCCATGGAATCGTGATAGACCATGCATCACCATCAATGATACCGTGCGCAAACGGGCGCGACAAGCGTTGAATCGCGCCCGGAGCCGTCCATCAGCGTTCTGGACTCCCCATCCGTCACAACGACCGAAGCAGGCGGAGAACGCGGCGACGATGAGGGGAAAAAAGGTCAACGGGCGCAGACGGCAATGCCGGGTTGCTCCCAATGGGTTTTTGCTGCGCGTGCTCGTCCATCCGGCAGCCATTTCTGCTCCCGCAGGCGCGGCGTGGCGTTTGGCCGCGCATCATCAATCGTTTCCCCGGATGCGAGACATTCGGGGGGATGAAGGATACACACCAGGGTTCAATGAAGAGAGGCGCCAGACCACGACGATACGCCTGCATGTCATCGAAAAACCGCCTGGACAAACGGGATGTGCGGTCATCCCGAAGCGATGGGTGGGAGAACGCTCGATGGCGTGGGCGGGACGCAATCGCTGGGAGCGGCGAATAATTATTCGCCGCAACAACCGCACCCCAGAATCAAGCAACGCCTTGCTTTATCCCAGTTCGCGTGCAATGCCCCTGAATAGGCTTTATCCGAAGTGTTCGTTTTTGATCACGCTTTCAGTTGATAGCAGATCGCTGAGCAAGATACGATGTGGAGGATACAGTGACTGAACATCACCATTTGCCGGTCAAAGATAGTAGACAGATGCTGCTTTGGATGGAGAGTCCGATTGTTGAAGATACTGATTACCTGACAAGGCAGCTCATTACGTACATAGGTAATAAGCGTGCTCTGCTGGGTCATATCGGAATTGCGGTCGAACGAGTCAAGCAGCGGCTTGGCAAAGACAAATTGCGAGTGGTCGATCTTTTTAGCGGTTCAGGTGTTGTTTCTCGCTACCTGAAAGCGCATGCCTCGCTGATCATCAGTAATGACATCGAAGACTACGCAGCCGTCATTTCACGCTGTTATTTGCGTAACCGAAGCACAGTCGACTTCCAAACTCTTTTGGGGATAGTTTCCGAACTGAACGCAAAGGTTACGACTGAGCCGTTGCCGCCTGGTTTCATCGAAGAACTGTACGCTCCAAAAGATGAAATCAATATAACAAAGAAAGATCGAGTCTTTTACACTCGTGAGAATGCCAGGAGAATAGACAACTATCGTCGCCTCATAGAGCGGATTCCTTCGGAAATGAGAGACCTGCTGCTCGGACCACTTTTGAGCGAGGCTTCTATTCATGCCAATACAGCAGGAGTGTTCAAGGGTTTCTACAAAAACCGCCATACTGGGGTGGGTCAATTTGGTGGCAGTGGTTCTGATGCGCTCACACGAATCCTCGGTCAAATAACACTCGAAATTCCCGTATTAAGTTTATTTGAGTGTGAATACGAGGTTTTTCAAGAAGATGCAAACGTTTTAGCGCGCAAACTCCGAGGTATTGATTTAGCGTATATCGACCCCCCATACAATCAGCATCCATATGGTTCCAATTATTTTATGCTCAATCTTATTGTTAACTATCGTCGCCCGGTAAATATTAGTCAAGTCTCAGGAATACCTGCTAACTGGCGAAGATCTGGTTATAACGTCAGAAGTAAAGCTTTATCATTACTAAAAGACTTACTTTGCAATATCGACGCTTCTTTCCTTTTAGTTTCTTTCAATAATGAAGGTTTCATACCTCCAGAGAAAATGCGTAAGATGTTTGACGAACTCGGCGCAGTAGAAGTTATTGAGTTACCCTACAACGCGTTTCGTGGAAGCAGAAACTTTAATAACCGTTCCATTCACGTGACCGAGTATTTGTTTCTAGTAGAACGGAGATAGGGTCCTTTTGGGGTTCCGCCTGCGACTCCATGGCGCCATGGACGGGCAGACACAGCGAACGGAAAGAATTGGCGGATGGAGTGTGCCATCATGGTCGGCGGGAAGGGAGGCATCGAGTTGAGCATCGGCGCGGCACCAGCGGCGGAAGGATATGTCCCGATGCTGCTGGCGGCAGACGGCGGGGAGGGCGTTGGGGCGTCGGGCAACGCGCCCGCGTTGTTGCTTCCGCCGACGGGTCGGTTGGTGGCGACTCCCGTTGGGACGGCAACGCATGCGTCGTGGCGGCTCTGGACGGCGTGAGATGCGTGGCTGGCGACAATGGGCAGGGACACGCCGCTGCTGCGGGTGTCCGGGGCAGCAGTGCGCCGCTGCGGAACCGAACGCACGATCGTCAGGGAGGAGACGCCCAGCGCGCTCCATCTGGCGCAGATGCGCGACGTGGTGCTGTGGCATGGCGGCGTCGTTCGCATGGTGACGGCGATGGACATGACGCGCTGCTGCGGCATAGACACCCCCTGCACCGATGGATCATGAGCGCAAGACGAGGTCGTGGTCATCGCTGCCGGCATCGCCAGCGCCGCCCTGCTGCACGACCGGGTTCCGGGATGCGTGCGGCTGTGAGGGTGGCCCAGGCTCGCGCTGCACTTGCGCGGGGCGACGCTGACACCTCCGCTGTACGATGACGGGGATAGTCTTACGCCGGCAGTGGACGGTCGGGGGGTGGGCAACCGGCGATTGGGCGGATAGTGCCGACGGCGGGCCGCCGACGCTGTGGGACGCGGCGGCGGGCGGGTCATCGCCGCCGTCGGACATGGACGCAACGGGTTTTACTGGCACCGCCGACGGTGCCGGCGCTGCTGACGCTTCTGGATGCGGCGCATTACCTTCGTCTAGATCTCGCCCTCGTGCGGGACATCTCGTCGTTCGCCATCTGCTCAAGGATCTCCTCCCAGAGCATTTCCTGGTTGTCGAACCCGACGGCGGCGGACTCCCACTCCTCTGGGGTGGTGACTGCAATAGCTTGCCCGTATCCGCTCTCCCACCAGACGGTCACATAGCGCCCATCCGGCGGCGGAAGGCGCCAGAGCTCGACTCTCTCATCGTCTTTTGCCGGGACGATGCAGTGCATACACCGTTGACACAGCACGAAATCAATAGCCTCCTTGCCGTTGTAGTCGCCGGTTTTCAGCAAGGCGACGACCTCGGCATTGAGCGCGTCAACGGTCTTCTGATCGGCAAATTGCAGCGTCATATCTCCTCCTTCATTCCATCCCGCCGCTCTGCAGCGGTGGCATCAGCGTCGGCGCATCGCCAGGATGCTCCGGATACTTGGATCATACCACGTCCATACCGTATATTCAGCGGTATTCCTCGCTCCCGACCGAACGAGCCCCAACCGTCGGGGGTACAGTATCATGGATGGGGAACCGCCACGCTGCGGCGTCCATGAGCACGCACACCGGCGTCGCAGGGCGCCGGCGAAAGGAGAACAGATGGACATCGAAATCGACATCCGCACGCGTACACCAATCTGGACGGCATGCGCACGCCCGTCAACGTTCTATCCCTACGGCCACTGGCCGATGTGGGTGGGATACCCGATTGCGGCGACGGCGGGCGGACCGTTCGACCGCATACGCCCAGACGTGCTGCTGACGAGCATGCGCTGGTGGTTCGACGCCGCCATGCGTGCACTGGATCAGCGCGTGTGCGACGCGCCGGACGGCGTCCGCTGCGGCACATGCATCGCGTGCCACACGTTCGCCCAAGTTGCGGCGGACGTGACGGTTGATGCGACCGAACCGATCCCGGCGGGGATCATGATGGCGAAACGGGAGTGGGGGTGGAGCTGGAACACCCCGCCCGCACGTGTGGGCGCCTTCCGCTTGCGCCTATCCGGGGACGACGTCGCCGTCGCACGCCTGGCAGCGCTGTTGGCGCTGCTGGAGCGCATTGGCGGCATCGGCATGCGCCTCCCGGAAGGGTATGGTGCGTATGCCATCGAAAAATGCAATGGCAGTCCGTTGGATGCCGTCATCGCAATGGCGTCGTGGCCACAGCCGGCGGCGCACCGCCGCGTCGCAGCCGATGTCTTGCCCGATCTGCGAGACATCATCATCACGCAGTGCGTGATTTGCCCGCACGTTCCGGGTTGGTGGACGAGCTGCGATCCAATCATCCCAGTGGCGCTGCGCATCCAGCCACTGGTTCAACGCGGCATGACGCCAATTACATCGGCGGTTCATGCTGCGCTAGAGAGGCGCACGAAACTACGCCGCCCACAGATGCGCGCCGTATTCGGCGCCCAGCTCCCCAACGCACTCCCTGCGCGCGTCGCGGTGACGTGGGCATTCCAAGACAATCCACCGGACGATCCTGCTGCTCCGTGGCGCGAGCCATGGCGCACCCATGCTGTGGTGTGGACCGGCGGGTTGCCCGCCACTGCTCGCAAGCGGGTCGAGTCCGCCATTGTCGATCCAGAGCTGTGGGCTACGGCGATCGGCGACACGGCCGATGTCGAGGTGCGCGTCGCTCGCCTGAAAGACGCCGATTGCGTCATCGAAGCGCTGCGCGGCGGCGCTGTGCACGGCATGGCGGACGATGCAGGAAGCGCCGCCGAACGCTGCAGCGCTGACGCAAGCGCTGGGGGCGGCGCATGTGACGCTGCTCAACAATTCCAGCGCAGTGCACGCAGATGTCGGTGAGTATCGGACGCCGCCACCCATCACACGTCTGCCGGCGTGCCTGGTGCTGCCGCTGCGCAGTGGCGTTGTCATCGTCGATCCGACATGTGACGATGGCGCACTCCTGATCGCTGCAGCGCAGGAGGTTCGCGCAACGAGGACGACTCCGTTGCTTGCCGGCGTCGTGCTGCGCCCACGCAGCGCGTGGCTGCTGGAAGACCACGTCGCATCCAGGTTGGTGACACGCTGACGTCCGTCCCCTGTCCGACGGACGGCGTGACGCCGGCGAACCCGCCATTCCATCGTACGACAGCGGTATTGACGCGCATTCTCGACCGCATGGACGTGGATAATCGCGCCATCATGATGATGCCAATCGGGTTCGCCGTCCGCAGCGGGGCAGACGCGGCACTGCGGATGCGGCTCGTTGCATCGGGACGGCTGCATGACATACTGTCCCTCTCATCGAGCACCTTTGCACTGGTGACTGACGGAGCGACGCCGGTGTTGGTGATCGGAGCGCCCATGCTGGGATTGCCGATCACCTGGGCAGCGGAGATCCCAGCATGGGGCAGCGCGAGCGTGGCGGACGCCGCGTTGGGTGGGATGACGCGGCGTCCGCCGCGCTGCTAGCGACGCTGCGCAGCGACGATGTGGCGGAATCGCCGCTGATCCTCTCGCGTACGCCAGGGGCACCGATCCCAGCGCAGCGATCACCGGCGCATGGCGACCGATCCCGGTGATCGCACTGGGGGCGGCGGGGGAAGACGAGCCGCTCGCCGACCTTGTGGCGCACCTGCGTGCGCAGCATGCGGCGACGACCGCTCGGCGACGCGGGGGGGGGACCGTTGAACCAGTACCGCAGGCGGGCGGCGTGATACGAGTTGATCGCCGTGTTCCGTGCAACTGATGCGTCGGCGACGAGCGCGCTGGACCATCAGTCGCGCTGGGCTGTCCCCGTCCACACTGCAGGCGCACGCGACGTCTCTGTCCCTGGATGATGCGGCGTCCGCACCAGCATCGCCGCCGCGCCACGGTCAGCGTGGAGCGCCATCGCGGACACACGGATCAACGGAAGGAGTGATATGCTTCGACGCCGGAGCGACGAGCGACGCATCTTCCAGTTCCACACGTTCGTCTGCACGCTGCCCGACACATGGTCTACAGTACATCTCCGCCGCACGGCAGGCAGGCGGGCGCTGGATCTCCATCGCCGCCGGCACAAAAACGACGTGCGAGCAGCGGCACAAGACGGGCTGGAGGCGTACGGTGCGGACGGCGCCGCCGTCCTTCGTGGACAGGCATGACGCGATGACATGATCGCCCGTATGCCAGATTCGCTGCTTGCATGGAACCGGCGAGCAACCTCCCGCCGCAGGGCGGGGGGGGGGAAAGGAGGAGGACTCTAGCTTGACTTATACTACGTGATAGTGTATCATAGTGCGCATGGAAAGCACCATGAGTACGGGTAAAGCCGCAAAACTGCTTGGTGTCTCGGTCAAGACGTTGCAGCGCTGGGAG
>Ga0308417_1002825_pt1 | contig 11298 bp, 10 predicted proteins | sample HotsprSampleOS65_FD_203528 | JGI IMG/M metagenome (GOLD analysis project Ga0308417, IMG submission 203528) | Hot spring phototrophic mat microbial communities from Octopus Spring, Yellowstone National Park, Wyoming, United States - 20090730_OS65 ... | reverse complement strand
TGCGCAGCAGGGCCAGGTCGCGCTCGGCGTCCCAGTTCCACAGCTCGGCGTCGATCTCCTCGGTCCCCTTGCGCAGGGTGATCCGCGGGCCGGGGCGCACCGTCGACGCCTTGACGGTGGCGTGCGATGTCACGAGGAAGGTCTGGCCGGGGTCGCTCAGCACGGCGAAAGCGGTGCCGGTCGAGGGGAAGCCGTTCTCGTCGAGGGTGGCAACCGAGTACACCGCCGGTGAGAACAGCTGCGCCAGCTGGAGCATCTGGCTCTCGGACAGGAACCCCTGCAGGGGCTTGAGCGCCTCCTCGATCTGGGCCAGCGCCTCCTGGCGTTGGGTCTCGATGCTGTTCTGGGCCTCGAGGGAGCGCTCCTCGAAGTCCTGGGTGTCCTCCCGCAGCTCGCTCACCTGGCTGTTGAAGGTGGCCCAGAAGAAGGCGCCGCTGGCGCCGAAGGCCAGGCCGGTGAGGGCGAACACCAGCCACCACAGCAGGATCGAGCGGGTGAAGATGGGGAACCGGACCGACTTCCGGGCGGCGTAGCGGCGGGCCTTCTCCGCCCGGCGCCAGTCGGCGCGCCGCCGGGGATCGGGACGACCCGCTGGCGCCTCCGGCTCGCCGGTCCCGGCCGGGGGTGGGCCGGTCGGGGCGAGATCGCGGTCGTGGTCGAGCTGGCTCATGGGCTAGTCCTGGGGTTCGGTGGTGGTCGTCGACGACGATGTCGTCGTGGAGCTCGGCCCCGGGCCACCCGGCGTTGCGGTGGTGGGCGGCGGCGCGACGGTCGTGGGCGGCGGCGGCGCCGGCAGGCTCGGGCGGCGCTGGCACGGTCCGCCGCAGTCGGCGGAGAGCTCGGGGATGCTGCGGCGGGCCTGCGGGCGACGCACGACCCGCACGTCGACGCCGGCCCCGCCGTCGATGTCCTCGTCGGTCACCGGCGGGGGGAGCGGACCGGGGACCGGGAAGTCGAGCACCGGCCACGGTGCCACGGCCTCCCGCATGAACCGCGCCCAGGTCTGGGCGGGGATCGTGCCGCCCATGACCTGGGCGACCCCGTTGATCCCGAGCAGGGGCTTTGGCGTGTCGGCGTAGCCCATCCACACCGCCGTGGTGAGCTGGGGCACGTAGCCGACGAACCAGGCGGCGGTGTAGTTCTCGGCGGTGCCCGTCTTGCCGGCGGCGGGCCGGCCGATGTCGGCCCGCCGCCCGGTGCCCCCGAAGATCACCCCCCGGAGCATGTCGGTGACCGTGTCGGCGATGGCGGGGTCCAGCACCGGGGTCCCCCGCCGGCCGGTGTTGTCCTCGAGGATGGTCCCGTCGGACGCGGTCACCCGGACCACCGGGGTGACCGCCGCCCGGACTCCGTGGTTGGCGAACACCGAGTACCCGGCGGCCATGTCGAGCGGGCTGACCTCGTAGGCCCCGAGGGTGAGCGACACGCCGTAGGTCCGGTCGGTGGTGATCCGGGTGACCCCGAGGCGGTTGGCCATCTCGGCCACCCGGTTGGGGCCCACGTCGTAGATGAGCTGCGCGAAGTAGGTGTTGCTCGACGCCGCCATCGCCGCCCGCATGTCGATCGGCCCGGCACCGCCGCCCTTGACGGTGCACCGGCCGGAGCAGTTCGGCACGGTCCAGGAGCCGGTCGTGTTGTAGACGGTGTCGGGCCCGAACCCCCGCTCGAGAGCGGCGGCCGCGGTGAACGGCTTGAACGCCGAGCCGGGCTGCATGCCGGTGGAGCCACCGAGACCGAGGTTCACCTGGCTGGTCGAGAAGTCCCGGCCACCCACGAAGGCCTTCACGAACCCGGTCGAGGGCTCGACCGACACCAGCGACATCTCCAGCGGTGGCGGCTCGCCGTCGAGCGCCTCGGTCACGGCCTGCTCGGCCAACGCCTGGAGACGGGGGTCGATGGTGGTCTCGACCCGCAGGCCCCCCCGGAACACCTGCTCGGGCCCGTACCGCTCGAGCAGGTACTGGCGCACGTAGTCGACGAAGTACGGGTAGCGGGTGGCGCCGCTGTCGGGTGGGGGGAACACCAGCGTGACCGACGCGCCCGGCTCGGGGAAGCCGAAGCCGAGGTACCACAGTGGCTGCGCGTAGGCCTCGTCGTACTGCTCCCGGGTGATGAAGCCCAGCTCGAGCATGTCGGCGAGGACGGCCTGGCGCCGGGCCTCGGCGAGCAGGATGTTGTCCCGGGGCCCGAACTTCGACGGAGCGGGGATGACCCCGGCGAGGGTCGCGGCCTCCGAGACCGTCAGCTCCCGCAGGTTCTTGCGGAAGTAGGTCTGGGCGGCGGCACCCGCGCCGTAGGCGCCGCCCCCGAAGTAGGTCGAGTCGAGGTACCGCCACAGGATCTCCTCCTTGGCCGCCCGCACCGAACCGAGCTCGTCGGTGAGCTCACGCTCGACCCGGGTGGCCAGCACCGCCTCGTTGAGCTTGCGCTCGAAGGTGCGCTCCCGGCTGAGGTAGGTGGTCTTCACGTACTGCTGGGTGATGGTCGACCCACCCTGGACGACCCTGCCCTCCTGGTAGTTGGTGAGCGCGGCCCGCAGCAGGCCCTGGGGGTCGACGCCCCGGTGGGACCAGAAGCTGTGGTCCTCGGCGGCGACCACCGCGTCCTTGAGGACCTGGGGCACGTCGTCCCTGGTGATCGGGACCGTCAGGTCGAACTCGCGGAACACGCCGATCTCGTTGCCCTCGGCGTCGAACACGTAGGACGGCTCGGCGCGGATCTGGGGGTTCTCCTCGGGCACCGTGCCGGGGAGGTTGCCGAACAGCAGCAGCCCGAGCCCGGCGGCCAGCGCCGCCACCACCATCAGCGGCACCCCGACGACCACCACGATCGTGGCGCGCAGCCCGTGCCGGAGCGCCCGTCGCCACGGTGGCCGGCGCCCGAGCGGCGCCGTCCCGGGGGATCGCGGAGCCGAGCTGACGACGGTCATCCGACCCGTTCGTAGGTGCACGGGCCGGTGCCGGGAAGGGCCCGCAGGTCACGGATCGGGGCGGGGGCATCGATGGTGGGGCCCGAGATCCGGCTCTGCCAGCCGCCCCCTTCGAAGACCTCGTAGGCCGTTGAGCAGGCCGAGCCGGAGCTGCGGTAGGCCCCTGCCGGCAGCACACCGGGATAGGGCACCTGCACCGTCGCGCCGACGGGCACGTCGGCGGGGACGGGGGTGGTGGTGGTCGTGGTCGACGGACGGGGACCGCAGAAGGGCACGGCGACCGTGGCGGTGAGCTCGGTGGCGGCCACCGTCAGCTGGTGGGTCCCGACGCTCACGCACTCGACGACGAAGACGGCGAACCCGTCGGCGCCGGTGGTGACGGGGTTGGCGCCGACCACCGCGAAGCCGGCGGCAGCCGTCAGCCGCACCGGCTCTCCCGCCACCGGTGCGCCCACCACGATGCCGGCATCGTCGACCGCCTCCCGGGTGAGCAGGGCCCGCACCCTCGCCCGGTCACCCACCGAGAGGCCACCGACATCGAGGGATGCCTGGAGCTGGCGTCGCTCGAACCGCTCCAGCTGGAGCACGACCTCGGCCTGCCCGTCGACCGCCAGGAACGTGGTCACCGCTTCGGTGGCGGTCAGCGACGGCGCGCGCCAGGCCCGGATGCGGAACCGGCCACCGAGCAGGCCCGTCGCCCGGAACCGCCCGGCGCCATCCGCGGTCACGGTGATCGACCCGGAGCGGTCCCCCACGAACCGCTCGAGGAGCACGGTGGCACCTCCGACCGGACCGTCGGGTCCGAGCGCCACGCCGCTCACCGAGGCGGCGCCCCCGGTGACGGCCACCGCCGGCTGGTCCGACCGGGCGGCACCAGGGAGAGGCAGGAGCCGCACGCCCCGGGTGTCGGCCAGCACGAACCCCTCCGGGACGGTCACGGAGGGCGGGGTCTCCCCGGGCTCGAGGTCCGGCACCGTGATCACCGGGCTCGACGGCGACGCCGACCGACCGTCGTCGCTGCAGGCGACGACGGTCAGCACGACGAGGACCGCTCCGAGCAGGGCGGCTGCGCTCCGGCGATGAGGACTGCGCATACGGGGTGGGTGACGGAGGGTGGCGGCACTCAGGCTAGAACCATGCCACCGCCAACCCCGGGATGGGTGTCGGTTCGGCAGCGAACGCGGTCACAGCACGGGCGGGGGTGGCGGGGTACCGCGCGGGGCCGCGACGGCTCACCCCGGCTCGCCCGCGGTCAGAGGACCCGCGGCTCCTCGCCGGTGAGGTCGATGACGAGCGTCGGTGCCATCGCCTCCTGCAGCCGCTCCCAGGCCGCCCGGGCGTCCTCGTACTCCCGCCGGGCGAGCTCCAGGTGCAGGTCCGAGGTGGGTGTGGCGTTGCGCTCCGCGAGGTACTCGGCGAACGAGGAGAACCCGTAGCGGGTGAGCACGGCCTGCTCGCGGGCTTCAGCGACACGGGCGGCCCGCTCGGCGCGGCGCCGCCTGCCGGTGAGCAGCTCCGCCTGGGCCCACAGCCGCTCGGTGTGGGCCTGTTCGATGGCGCGGTTGCGTTCGACGATCTCGGGGCTGAGCGCCCGGCGGTGGGCCTCGGCGGCCCGCCGCTCGGCGTGCGCCAGGTGCGCCTGCGCACTGGCGATGCGCTGCAGGATCGCGACGATCTCCCGGTCGCTCGGACCCACCTCGACCACCTCGGCCGCATGACCCGGTGAGCGGTCGCCCGACACCTCGATCGTCGTCATCGACTCCCTCCCATCCGTTCGGCGGTCCGCCGATCGCCCACCACTCATTGTGGCCAACACCACCGGGGGGCGCAACGGCCGGCCGCTACCGGGCCCGAGGATTAGGGTCTGGCCCGATCGCAGGCGGGCCTGACCACAGGAGGGACCGTGTCCGAGCCCCTCGCCTCCACCACCACCGGTGCCGTGCGCGGCCTGCGCCGCGACGGCATCTGCCAGTTCCGCGGCATCCCCTTCGCCGCGCCCCCGATCGGTCCGCGCCGGTTCCGGCCGCCCCAGCCGCCCGAGCCCTGGTGCGGCACCCGCGACGCCACCGAGTTCGGCCCGGCTGCCCCTCAACGACCCGGACTGCTCAACCAGATCGGCCCGGCCGGGACCTCCGAGGACTGCCTCACCCTCAACGTGTACACGCCGGCCCCCGACGACGCCGGCCGACCGGTGATGGTCTGGATCCACGGAGGTGGCTTCGTCACGGGCTCCGGCTCGCTCGCCTGGTACGACGGGACCTCCTTCGCCCGACGCGGCGACGTGGTGGTGGTGACGCTCAACTACCGTCTGGGCGCCCTCGGGTTCCTGCACCTGGCCGATCTCGGCGGGCCCGAGTTCGGCGCGAGCGGCGTCAACGGGCTGGCCGACCAGATCGCCGCCCTGCGGTGGGTGCGGGACAACATCGCCGGCTTCGGCGGTGATCCCGGGCGGGTGACGGTGTTCGGGGAGTCGGCGGGGGGCATGAGCGTCGCGACCCTGCTGGCCATGCCCGCTGCCCGGGGCCTGTTCGTGCGCGCGATCGCCCAGAGCGGTGCGGCCGCCAACACGTTCCCGCCGCAGGTCGCCGCCGAGGTCACCGGCGCCTTCCTGGCGGCGCTCGGCGTCACCGACCTCGAGGGCGTGCTCACCGCCCCGACGGAAGCCCTGCTCGAGGCCCAGGACAACGTCGTGAGCCGGCTCATGGCTGACCCCGGCCATGTCTCGGGCATGGGCGGCCTGGCGCTGGCCATGCCCTTCCAGCCGGTGGTCGACGGCGTCGCCCTGCCCACCGAGCCGCTCGAGGCGGTGCGGGCCGGCTCCGCCGCCGAGGTCGGGCTCATCACCGGCTGGACCCTCGACGAGTGGAACCTGTTCCACCTCATGAGCCCGGGCGGGCTCGACGACCCCCGGCTGCTCGCCCGGCTGGACCGGATGGTCGGCGACGCCGTGCGCGGCGGCGGACGCACCATCGCCGAGACCTACCGGGCCGCCCGCCCCGACGCCGATGCCGACGAGGTCTGGTGCGCGGTGCTCACCGACTGGATCTTCCGGCTCCCGGCGCTGCGCCTCGCCGAGGCCCAGCACCGCCACCAGCCGGCGCACACCTTCGTGTACCGGTTCTCGTGGCGGTCCCGGGGCTTCGACGGCCGCCTCGGTGCCTGTCACGCGCTGGACGTGCCCTTCGTGTGGAACACGCTGGACCGGCCGGGGACCGAGCTGTTCCTCGGGGAGGGACCCCCGCCGGTGGCGCTCGCCGAGGCCGTGCACGACGCCTGGTGGCACTTCGCCCGCGACGGTGACCCCAACCACGACCGGCTCCCCACCTGGCCGGCCTACGACCTCGTGACCCGCCCCACGATGGACTTCGGGGAGCGGGTGGAGGTCGTGCACGACCCGGGCTCCGCCGAACGGGTCCTGTGGGGGGAGCTCCGGTAGCGACCCCGGGCGCCGGTACCCTCGTCCGTGGTGTCGGACCGTCCCGCCGTCGTGCTGCTCTCCGGTGGCCTGGACTCGGCCACCTGCCTGGCACTCGCCCGCCGTGACGGCTTCGCCCCCCACGCGCTGAGCTTCCGCTACGGACAGCGCCACGCCGTCGAACTCGACGCCGCCGCCGCCATCGCCGCCGCCTCAGGTGTGCCGCACACGGTGCTCACCCTCGACCTCGGCCGCCTCGGGGGGTCCGCCCTCACCGACCCGTCGATCCCGGTCCCCACGGGACGCCCGGCCGAGGCCCTCGGCGCAGCGGAGTCCGGGATCCCGGTGACCTACGTCCCCGCCCGCAACACGGTGTTCCTGGCCCACGCCCTCGCCCTGGCCGAGGTGCTCGGCGCCGCCGACGTGTTCATCGGGGTCAACGCCGTCGACTACAGCGGCTACCCGGACTGCCGCCCGGAGTTCATCGCCGCCTTCGAGACGATGGCCAACCTCGCCACGAAGGCGGCGGTGGAGGGAAGGAGGCTGCGGATCCACGCGCCGTTGCTCCACACCACCAAGGCCGGGATCATCCGGCTCGGCGCCGAGCTCGGGGTGGACCTCGCCGCCACCGTCAGCTGCTACGACCCCGACCCGACGGGAGCGGCCTGCGGGTCGTGCGACGCCTGCGTCCTGCGGGCCCGGGGCTTCGCCGAGGCCGGGCTGGCCGACCCCACCCGCTACGTCGTCCGACCGGGGAGGACCGGCGGGTGAGCGCCTACGCGGTCAAGGAGGTCGTCTACACCCTCCAGGGTGAGGGGGCCCGCACGGGGCGGGCGGCGGTGTTCTGCCGGTTCGCGCGCTGCAACCTGTGGTCGGGCCGGGAGCAGGACCGTGACGCCGCCGTCTGCCGGTTCTGCGACACCGACTTCGTCGGCACCGACGGACCCGGCGGGGGCGTGTTCCGCTCGGCCGACGAGCTGGCCGCGCACGTGGCCGCCCGGTGGCCGGCGGGCGCCGGGGGCGACCCCTACGTGGTGTGCACCGGGGGGGAGCCACTCCTGCAGCTCGACGAGGAGCTGGTCCACGCCCTGCACGCGCAGGGCTTCGAGGTCGCGATCGAGACCAACGGCACCCTGCCGGTGCCGACCGGGGTGGACTGGGTGTGCGTGAGCCCGAAGGCGGGCACCGAGCTGGTGGTGACCGCCGGGGACGAGCTCAAGCTGGTCTTCCCCCAGCCGGGGGCGGAGCCGGAGCGCTTCGAGCACCTCGAGTTCGGCTCGTGGTTCGTCCAGCCCATGGACGGGCCCGATCGTGATGCCGCGCTGCGGGAGGCGGTCGCCTGGTGCCTGGCGCACCCCCGGTGGCGGCTCAGTCTCCAGACGCACAAGGTGGTGGGGATCCCGTGACCACCGAGGTGTTCCGCGAGTTCGGCTTCGAGGCCGCCCACCACCTGCCCAACGTGGCGCCGGGCCACAAGTGCGCCCGCCTGCACGGCCACTCGTTCCGGGTCCGTGTCCACGTCACCGGCGAGGTGGATCCCGGGGCCGGCTGGGTGGTCGACTTCGGGGACATCGCCGCAGCCTGCGCGCCCGTGCGTGACGCACTCGACCACCGGTACCTGAACGAGATCCCCGGTCTGGAGAACCCGACCAGCGAGGTGCTGGCGGCCTGGATCTGGGAGCGGCTGGCACCCACCCTGCCCGGGCTGTCGATGGTGGTGGTGCGCGAGACCTGCACCAGCGGCGTCATCTACCGCGGGCCGCTCAGGAGCGATCCGGGCTCCTGAGATCGATCGGCGGCGGGTAGTCGGGCACCTGCGGCCACTCGGGTGCATCGGCGGGCAGCGCCAGCACCTGGGCGAGCGCCTCCTCGGCGTCGCGCACCTCGCGCCGGGCGAACTCGACGAACACCGGGTCGACGTCGTCGACGGGTGCCAGCCCGCCCCCGGCGGCGCTGAACGACGCGTAGTCGGCGAACCCGAGCCGGTCGAGGACCTCACGCTGGTGACGTCGCAGCTCCGCCAGGCGCTCGCGTGCCGCTCCTCCCCCGAAGCGGGCCGCAGCCCGCGGAGCGACCTGTTCGATCTCCTTCTGGAGCTGCTCCACCAGTGCCGAGTCGGTCGGGTCGGGCGCGGGCCGGTGCTGCTGCTCGGCGAGGCGAGCCTCGAGCTCGGCGACCTGCGCCCGGGCGTTGGCCACCCGGCGCAGCGCGGTCACGATCTCGCGCTCCTGCCAGCTCAGTCGGGGAGCCTCGGGATCGCTGGGCAGCGGCGGATCGGCGGTCATCGGTGTCGCGCTCCTCGGGTGGCACGGCTGGGCCACCTCTCTCCCATCGGACGCAGCCGCCCCGAGGTTGAACCCTTGGATGCCGGACACGACCACGCGTACTGTGGCGGCCGTGAACGGTAGAGCCATCTCGATCGGGACACGCGGGCTCCGCCCCGTCGTCGCAGGGCTGCTCCTCATCGGCGGAGCACTCCTGCCCCCCGCGGTCGCCGGGGCGGCGGACCCGGTGACCGAGGCGTTCTCGTGCACCGGAGGCCCACAGAGCTGGACCGTGCCGGCCGGGGTCACCGAGGTGACGGTCGACGTCTACGGCGCCGAGGGTGGCTCGGCGACCGGGTCGGTGGGTGGTCTGGGCGGGCGGGCGACGGCGACGCTCGCGGTAACCCCGGGTGAGACCCTCGAGATCCACGTCGGCTGCCGCGGCCAGGACGGAGGTGACGCCCCCGGTGCCGGCGGGTTCGGCGGCGGCGGGACCGGGGGGAGTCGGTTCGTCTCGCTGGGTGTGTCCGGTGCCGGCGGCGGAGGTGCCTCCGACATCCGCCAGGGTGGTACGACGCTCTCCGACCGGGTCGTGGTCGCCGGCGGTGGCGGTGGCGCAGCGCCATCGGGTGCCAACAACGGTGCTGGAGGAGCCGGTGGCGGCGACTCGGGGGGCGACGGCAGCGTCCACCCGAACAGCACCTCGAAGGGGGGCACAGGGGCGAACGGGGCCAGCCCCGGCGTGGGCGGGCCGCTCAACGGTGGTGCGGGATCGGCCGGCCAGGGAGGTGCGGGCGGTGACAACACCGGGACGTCGACGGGAATCGGTGGTGGCGGTGGAGGCGGGGGCCTCGCCGGGGGCGGTGGTGGCGGCGCTGACGGCAACGGGTGGGGCGGCGGCGGTGGCGGCGGCGGTTCCGGCGCCGGCCCCGCTGGCGTCGTCCTGGAGTCAGGGGTCCGCGCAGGCGACGGGCTCGTGACCATCACCTACACCCCGGGCGGTGGCCCGAGCTCGACATCCACGACCACCTCGACCACCTCGTCGGGGTCCGCGAGCACGTCGGCTCCGGGCACTCCCGGGTCCGGGCCGGCTCGTGCGGCGACGGTGGGCCCCCGCCTCACCGGCTGAGCACGGCACGCCGGGGCCCGAGCGCCGCTACAGGTACCCGCCCGCCCCGGGCGGTTGAGGTGCCGGTGCCGGTGGTTTGGTCCGGGCCTCGTCGCCGAACGCCACCGTGCCCCCGAACCGCCGGGCCAGCTCGTCGTCCACCTCGTCGGCCAGGCGGCTCACGAGCACGTAGGCGCTCACGACGTCGTCGGCCACGAACGGGTGCGCGAACACCTCCGCGGAGCACATGACGGTGGTGCCGACGAGCAGGAACCGCACGAAGTAGGTCTGGCCGTTGAGACGGTTCAGCTCCTCGAAGACCTCGGGGCCGACGGTCACGTCGAACACCAGGGGCGAGTAGACGACCACGGTCGGGGGCTCCTCGAGCACCCGCACGTAGACCGCGGCGCTGCCGCGACGGATCGGGATGTCGCCGTCCTCGTCGATGTGGAGCTCGTCGAGCCCGAGCACCCGCTTCATGGTGGCGATCACCGCCGTCTTCAGGTCCATCCCGGGCGGCAGCCCGACCTCGGGGAGCGAGGGCTCACGGGGCTCGTCGTGCGCCCGGTTGATGCCCAGGGTCGGGAGCAGGATGTGCTCGCCCTCCGCGTCGAACGCCCGGTACTCGAGCTGGCGCGGGTGCTCGACCCCGTAGACCTCCCGCAGCGTGCGGACCGCCACCTCGGCCACCTCGCCCACCGGCACCGGGACCTCCCAGTCCCGGTAGTGGTTCACCGACCCGTCCGGGTCGGCGGCGTCGGTTCCGACCTCGGCGAGGGTGTGCGTGGGGGGACGCCACCCCAGCTCGGCCAGGTGGGCCACGCGGTGCTCGTCGAGCCGAGCCGCGGGCTCGAGGAAGGCGTTGGCCACGGCCTCGGCCCGCAGGCCGAGCGCGCCCTGGGCGGAGAACTGCACGAAGTAGCCGGTGTGCTTGGCCCCCAGCACGAGGTACTGCTCGTCCTCGAGCACCGCCAGGGCGCGGGCGAGGGCGGTCTCGAGCGGCGCCCAGGCCGCCGACACCCGGCGGCCACCGGCCTGGACGGCGGTCGCCTGTCCACCGGTCCCGTCGGACGATGCGGCCTCGTCGGTCACGACGGGAACCGTAGCGACCGGCGCACGGGCGGTCGACGGTGGTGGGGACGCCACCCGCAGGAAGCCACCCGGGCGGCGTCCCCGCCGATACCCATCATCGGTTGCGGCGGTGCCCGTCCTGAGGATCCTGCGGCCCGCCGAGCCGGTCGGCCTGCTCGAGGAGCGCACCGATCTGCGCCTCGAAGGCGGCCAGCACCTCCTCGGGCTGGCGAGCGCGGTGCTCCGGCGACGGCGCGCCCTCCGATCCCCGCTCGGGCCGTGCCGTGACCGCTCCCGGAGCGGACCGCGGGACCTCGGCGGGGGCCGGGCCCACCCGCAGCAGCGGACCGGACGAGCGGGCGGCGGCCACCAGCTCGGCTTCCCGACGACGACGCCGGCGCCGCACGACGCCGGCGGGGACCGCGACCGCCAGCACCAGGGCGAGGCCGATGCCCCCACCCACCAGGATCGGCCGCCAGTCCAGCTCGTCCCCTGCGCCACCCGCTGACCC
>Ga0308417_1002824_pt1 | contig 11299 bp, 9 predicted proteins | sample HotsprSampleOS65_FD_203528 | JGI IMG/M metagenome (GOLD analysis project Ga0308417, IMG submission 203528) | Hot spring phototrophic mat microbial communities from Octopus Spring, Yellowstone National Park, Wyoming, United States - 20090730_OS65 ... | reverse complement strand
GTGGCCTTCGTGCGCTCCAGCACGGCCCGTGGATCGGCGAGCTCGGTGTGCAGTGGCGTGAACAGCACCGAGAGGCGGTTGTCCACCCGATCCCGGTGCTGCTCGGCGCGCACCGACACCGGACAGGCCGCCAGCAGCGGTTCGGTGGGGAGGTCGCCCCGGGCCTCGAGGTGGCGTCGCAGCGCCAGCGCGCAGGTGGCCAGCAGCACGTCGTTGACCGTTCCGCCGAGCGCGGATCGCACCTGGCGGACATCCTCGAGCGGGATCCGGGCGAACGCCACGCTGCGCTCAGGTGTGAGCGGTCCGTTGAACGGCGCCCGGGGGGCGGTCAGCGGGGTTCCACCGGCCCGCCCAGGGGCTTCCCGGCGGCCCCGACGGATGCTGGTGATCGCGTCCCCGGTGCGCAGCACGAGTCCCGGGAGACCGGTGAGGCTCTGGAGCCGTCGGGCGCCGGCGTAGCCGAGCAGCTCCCAGGGGTTCGGTGCCGGCTCCGGTTCCCACGTCGGGGGCTCGACCGGCGCGGCGTCGGGTTCGAGGTCGAAGAACGCCGGCATCAGCTCGGCGGCGGACGCCCCGTCCATGGCCGAGTGGTGCACCTTGGCGACCAGCCCGATGCGGCCCCCCTCGAGACCCTCGACCACCCACATCTCCCAGAGGGGCCGGGACCGGTCGAGGGGGAGCGACGCGAGCTGTCCCACCAGCTCGGCGAGCTCACGCGGACCCCCGGGAGTCGGAAGGGCGGCCCGCCGGACATGACGCTCGATGCGGAACCCGGCGTCGTCGACCCAGACCGGGTGGTGCAGCCGCAGGGGCATCTCCACCACCCGGCGCCGGAACGGGGGCACGAGGTGGACCCGTCGGGCGATGTGGTCCCGGATCCGCTCGAACGAGTACCCCGAGGGCATCGTCGAGGGATCGAGGACGGCAGCCAGCGCCACGTGGGTGTGCATCGCCGGCGTCTCGATGTAGAGGAAGAAGGCGTCGAGGCCCGAGAGCGGTTGCATGATCGGTGACGTCGCGGGGCGCGGACGCCAGTGTGCCACGGGTGGATCGGGGTCCCGGTCGCCGCAGCAGCAGGGATGCGGGCAGACTGGATCCGATGGTGGCTCCCTGGGTGCTGCTCGGTCTGGCGTCGGTGACGGCGTTCTTCACCCTGAACGCCTTCCTGCCCGTGCGGCGCAACCGGATCCTGTTCCTCCCGAGCTTCATCGCCTCCTGGGCCACGATCGAGCTCGCGTGGTGGCACCTGCTGTGGGAGGCGGTCGCGGCCGTCGTGCTCGTCCGTCTCGGTGCCCTGGACAGCTGGCCGGGCGTCGTCGGGCTCGTCGTGCTGGTCGTGAACTGGGTGGCGCTCGCCGTGATCATCGCCCAGAGCCACGCCACCGCTGCGCTGGCCGAGGAGGCGCTCGCCGAGCTGGGCGGTGAGGCGCCCGGCCACGAGCACCACGGTCCGATCCATCGCGAGCGCAACATCCCCTACACGCGGGTCGGTGGTCGCACGATCAAGCTCGACGTCTACGCGCCGCGCTCGCCGGGCGAGCGCCGGCCGGCGATCCTGCAGATCCACGGCGGCGCCTGGATCGTGGGGGACAAGCGGGAGCAGGGGATCCCGCTCCTCAAGTACCTCGCCGCCCAGGGATGGGTGTGCTTCAACGCCAACTACCGGCTGAGCCCGGGCGCAACCTGGCCCGACCACCTCGTCGACTGCAAGAGCGCGGTGCGCTGGATCCGCGAGCACGCCGACGACTACGGCGTCGACCCCGGCTTCGTGGCGGTCACCGGCGGATCCGCCGGTGGCCATCTGGCGTCGATGGTGGCCCTCACCGCCGGGGACCCCGAGTACCAGCCCGGCTTCGAAGACGCCGACACGTCCGTGCAGGCGGCGGTGCCGTTCTACGGTGTGTACGACTTCACCAACCGTGCCGGCACCATGCCCCCGGAGTTCCTGTCCTGGTTCCTCGAGCCGATGATCATGAAGCGGTTCATCGCCGAGGACCCGGAGGCGTTCCACCGGGCGTCACCGCTGGACCGGGTCCATCCCGACGCCCCACCGTTCTTCGTGATCCACGGCGACAACGACACGCTCGCCCCGGTGGAGGACGCCAGGGCCTTCGTGGCCCGACTCCGTGAGGTGTCACGGAACCCCGTCTGCTACCTGGAGCTCCACGGCGCCCAGCACGCGTTCGACCTGCTCACCTCCATCCGCACCCGCCGCGTGGTCAAGGCGGTGCACCGGTTCCTGCACGTGATCCACCAGCGCCACCTGGCCGCCCGCGGATCCTCCCCGCCGGTGTCCACGCCGGCCGGACCGCTCGGTGGGACTGCGGGTGGGCCGGCTGCGACGGGCGACACCGGGGACATCGAAAGGGCCGCATCGTGAACCAGCCCAGCACCCGCACCGAACGGGTCCGTGCCCATGACGGGGGCAGCTTCTCCGCGCTCGTCACCCTGCCGCCGGCCGGCCGGGGACCGGGGATCCTGCTCATCCACGAGATCTCCGGGGTGAACGACTACATCGAGCACGTGGCGGCCCGCCTGGCGGCGCTCGGCTACGTCGTGCTGGCACCCGATCTGTTCTGGCGCATCGACCCCGACCATCCCTACCCGATGGACGAGAAGGGTCTCGAGGCCTCACTCGAGCGGGTGAGCCGTCTCGACGTGCCCGAAGCGGTGCGCGACGCGGATGCCGCCCTGGCGCACCTCTCCGAGCTGCCCGAGGTCGTCGACGGCGTGGCCGTGCTCGGCTTCTGCCTGGGCGGCACGATCGCCTTCGCCGTCGGGCTGCGGTCCGAGCCCGACGCCGTCGTGTCGTACTACGGGTCGGGTGTGCCCGACCTGGTGGCCGACACCGAGCGGCTGGCATCCCTCGACTGTCCGGTCCTGCTCCACTTCGGCACCGACGACCCCTACATCCCCGCGGAGCGCATCGAGCAGGTGCGGGCGGCGTTGGCGGGACGCCCAGAGGTCGAGGTGCGGCTCTACGAGGCCGGCCACGCGTTCGACAACCCGGCGCCGATGTTCCACAACCCCGAAGCGGCCGAGCAGGCCTGGGGGATCACGGCCGACTTCCTGCGTCGCACCCTCGGCACCTGAGCGCCGTCGCCGTCACCGGTGCCGTGGGACCTCAGCCCAGCCACTCGAAGTACTGGGTCTCCACCATCATCGGGAGCAGGAACCCGACGTAGAAGGCGTGGAGGCGCAGGCCGGGGAACTCCTCGACCTGCAGGTCGATCAGCTCGACCCGGTCGTCGGCGGCGGCGCGCTCCGCCGCCCGGTCACGCAGGGCCGTCAGCTCCGCCAGGGAGGCGACCGACTGGCCCCAGTGGTCGAGTCGCGGACACCGCATGGGCTCATCCGCGGCCAGCAGGAACACGAACTGGTCGTAGCGGTGGGCCATGAGCACGAGGCGGCGGCGGTCCTCGGTCATGGTGGGCAGCTCCCGCCAGCCGAAGACGTCCCCGTAGAACCCGCAGATCTCCGACCGGCCGTGCTCGGTCAGCAGCGCTGCGGGCACGCTCATGGCCACGTGGTTGAACCGGGGAGCCCGCCCCGGTGCGGCTGCGGGCTGCTCAGCCATGCTCATGCCCTCCGAGGCCCGGGGCGATCAGCACCTTGGCGGCGAGCTCACCGCTGGCCAGGCGGCGCATGCCGGTGGCGAGCTCGCCGAGCGGCAGGTCCACGGGTTCGAGGAGCTGGTGGGTGGGCAGTCGGCCCGATGCCAGCAGATCGAGCGCGCGCGGGAAGCCGTCGGGGTCGTAGCAGTAGGAGCCGGTGATCCGCAGCTCGTTGAGCACGATGCGGTTCGGGTCGAGCCGGGGCGGATCGACCCCGGCCCCGACCAGCACCAGCAGCCCGCCACGATCGAGCTGGGCGAGCGCCGCCTCCATGGCCGCTCGCGCCCCGGAGCACTCGAAGGCGACGTCGACGGGGTGGTCGGCGAGCCGCTCCGGCTCGGCGATGGTCGGGACCTCCAGCGCCTCGGGCTCGAGCACCTGCGTGGCGCCCAGTGCCCGGCCCAGGGTGCGCCGGGTCCGCCGGGGCTCGACCACGACCACGTCGTCCACGCCCCGCTCGACGAGCGCCGCCACGAGCAGCTGGCCGATCGGTCCGAGCCCGAACACGGCCACCCGGTCGCCGGGTTGGGCGCCAGAGATCGTGAGTGCGTGCAGGGCGACCGCCAGTGGTTCGGTGAGTGCCGCCGTCCGCAGATCCAGACCGGGCGGCAGGCGGAGGAGCTGGGCCCGGGGTACCCGCACGAAGCGGGCGAACGCACCCTGCCACTCGGACTTGCCGGGGGTGGCACGGTCGACGCACAACGACGGTCGTCCCCGCCGGCAGGACCGACACGTGCCGCAGCTCCGGGGCGGCCCGCCCACGACCGGGTCCCCGGGCGTCCAGTCGGCCACCTCGGAGCCCACGGCGGCGACGTGACCGGTGAACTCGTGGCCGCCGATCGATCCCGGACGTGCCCAGCCGTCGAGCCCGAGGTGCAGGTCGCTGCCGCAGATGCCGCAGTGGCTGACCTCGACGAGCACGTCGTGGGGCCCGAGGGTGGGCACGGGTCGGTGCTCGAGGTCGATGCGGCCGGCGCCGTTGAACACGGCGGCGGCCATGGTGGCGGGCAGCTCAGGCGTCGGTGACGACACCGGCGGGCTCCTCGGACCCGCCGGTGTCGACCGGCAGGAAGAACGGTGCGAGTGTGTGCGGGTCCGTCACCGGACCGTCGTAGCGGACCTCGCCGGCGTTGAGCACCACGACGTGGTCCGCGATGCCCAGCGCGTGCTCGACCTGCTGCTCCACGATCAGCAGGGTCGTGCCCCGCTCCTTGATGCGGGTGAGGTTGCGGTACACCTCCTCGACGATGATCGGAGCGAGGCCGAGCGACAGCTCGTCGACGATGAGCAGGCGGGGAGGGCTCACCATCACCCGGGCGAGGGCCAGCATGCGCTGCTCGCCACCGGACAGCGAGCCGGCGAGCTGGCCCCGGCGCTCGCCGAGACGAGGGAACAGCTCGTAGGCGGCTGCGAGGGCCCGCGGTGTCTCCCGCTTGCCGAGGAGCTGGCGGAAGGCGAGCAGGAGGTTCTCCTCGACACTGAGCGAGGCGAACACCGAGCGACCCTCGGGCGCGTGGATCACCCCGCGACGGGCGAGCTCGAAGGCGGGGAGGCCGGTCACCTCTTCGCCGGCGAACCACACGTGTCCGCCGGTCGGCGCCAGCAGACCCGAGCAGACGCGTGCCAGGGTCGTCTTTCCCGCTCCGTTGGGCCCGAGCAGGGCGACCGCGGTGTGCTCGGCCACCGAGAACGAGACCCCGAACAGCGCACGGAACGGCCCGTAGCCGGCGTCGACCGACTCCAGCCGGAGCAGCCCGTTCACGCTCCGACCCCCAGGTAGGCCTCCCGCACCCGCGGGTCGGACAGCACCTCCGCCGTGGGTCCCGAGGCGATGAGCGTGCCGTAGTCGAGCACGTGCAACCGGCTGGTGACCTGCTGCACGAGGGTGATGTCGTGCTCGACGAGCACGACGGTGGTGCCGTGCTCCCGCTGCACCTGGGTCAGCACGGCGGCCACCTCGTCGGTCTCGTGGCGGTCCAGGCCCGAGGACGGCTCGTCGAGGAACAGCAGGGCCGGCTCGGTCATCAGCGCACGCCCGAGCTCGACCAGCCGGCCGTGTCCCAGGCTGAGGGATTCGATGGGCCGCTCCGCGGCGCCGGTCAGGTCGAGCAGGGCGAGGATCCCGTCGGCCCGGGCGAGCTCGGTGGCGGAGGGACGCCCCCGCCCGAGGAGATCCGACATCACGGTGGCGTGTCGGCTCCGTGCCCGTCCGGCCACGATCAGGTGGTCCCGCACGCTCATGCCCGGGAACAGCTCCATGCGCTGGAACGTCCGGGCCATGCCGAGCCGGGCCCGGCGGTGGACGGGGAGTCGGGTGACGTCCTGTCCACGGAACACGACGGTGCCGACCTCAGGTCGCAGCACGCCGGTGATGCAGTTGAACAGCGTCGTCTTGCCGGCGCCGTTGGGTCCGATGAGACCGACGAACTCGCCCGGCTCCACGGTGAGGCTCACTGCGTCGAGCGCTCTGATGCCGGCGAAGCGCTTGGTGAGCTCACGCACCTCGAGCAGGCTCACCGGGTGGCCCCCGCGGTCGAGGTGGCGATGGCCTCGCTGGTGGCGGGCTCGTCGTCGACGGTCGGCTGCCCACGGTTCGCGAGCCGGGTGATCCGCAGCACCGCCCGGCGGGTCTGTGCCTCGATGATCCCCTCCGGGTGCCGGGCGTAGGTGAGCGCACCGAGACCGAACAGGATGAACGCCACGCTCTGGGCCGCCCCCGGTGAGAGTGGGGTGAGCGCGAGCAGCGGGGGGACCAGGAAGAAGGAGAACCCGGCGTTGATCGCGGCCTGGACCGAGCGGGCGCCGAGGGTGATCACCAGGACCACCCACACCAGGCCGAACACGTAGGTGAAGTTGGCGTCGTAGTTCACCCGGCCCTCGAACGAGGCGAGCAGTCCGCCCCCGAAGCCGGCGATGGCCGCCGACAGGGCGAAGGCGGTCAGCTTGGCCCGGGCCGGGTTGATGCCGATCGACGCGGCGGCGACCTCGCTGCCCCGGAGCGCGTCGAGGAACCGGCCGGTGGTGCCGTACTTGATCATGAGCACCAGTGCGGACACCACGGCGAGCAGCGCGAGCACCAGCAGCAGGAACGCGCCGTCGTCGGTGAGGTCGAGGGGACCGATCGCCGGGCGGGGCACCTTCGGTGGTCGGATCCCGCCCCCGACCCAGTCGAGCGGCTTGAGGACGTACTCGAACATGAGCGCGAAGGCGAGGGTGGCGAGCGCCAGGTAGATGCCGCTGAGCCGGCGGGCGGGGAGGGCGACCAGCGCGCCCACGAGACCGGCCACGACCGCGCCGAGCACCATGGCGCCGAGCACCGACATGCCGGTGGCGTCGACGAGCTGGGCGGTGGCGAAGGCACCGATGGCGGCGAAGGTCGCCTGGCAGAGCGAGATCTGACCGCCGAGGCCGGTGAGCACCGTGAACGACAGGAAGATGATCCCGAGGATCGCGCCCTTGATCACGAGCGACAGCCAGTACGGGTCCAGCACGGTGAGGGCGACCACGGTGCCGCCGACGATGAAGGCGACGGCGAAGATCCGGGTGGCGAGCGTGAGGCCGGGGCTGCGGATGGCGGCCGGGGGCGCCGGTGGAGGTGGGTCGACTCCGCTGAGCGGGTCGGTGACCTCCGGCCGGTCGCGCAGGCCCGGCCAGAACAGCAGGAGCCCGACCAGCACGAGGAACGGCAGGGAGGGCCGCAGGCCGGTCGACAGGACGCTGTCGGTGGGTAGGTAGCCCGCCAGCAGCTGGGTGAGGATCCCGAGCAGGAGCCCGCCGGCGAAGGTGAGCGGGATGCTCGACAGCCGCCCGAACGCCGCCGCCGCCAGTGCCGCCACCAGCAGCGTGACGAAGTTCAGGTCGCTCACCTGGGCGAACAGCGGCGCGAGCAGCACACCGGCGAGGCCGGCGAAGAAGCTCGAGAGCATCCACGACACACCGCCGACCCGCTCGGCGTCGACCCCGTTGAGCTCGCTCATGCGCGGGCTCTCCACCACCGCCCGCATCTGCAGCCCGAGGTTCGTGGAGCGGAACAGCACGGTGAGCCCGGCCACGACGACCAGCGTGGCCACGATGGTGGTCACCTGGTTCACGTCCAGGCTGAACTCACCCCAGCGGTAGACGTGGGTGGAGGGGACCAGGCCCGGCGGGTTGAACGCCGCGCCCTGGCCGAACCACAGCTTGACGATCTGCGGGATGGCGACGAGCAGGCCGAGGGAGGTGACCAGCTTGGCCAGCGCTGGTGCGGTCCGCAGGTGCCGGTACAGCAGCCGGTCGAACACCAGGCCGAGCAGTGGCCCGACCACCACGACGGCCAGGGTGAACGCCACGAGGGGGTTCCAGTCCCGGCGGGCCACCAGGTCGTAGTAGATCGCCGCGGAGACGAACGCCTGGGCGCCGAAGGCCAGGTTGAACACCCCCGAGGTCTTGTAGGTCAGCACGATGCCGACCGCCATCAGCGCGAACACGCAACCGATGGGGATCCCCCGGATGACGAGCCCGAGGAACTCCGTCATCGCCCTGGGCCGACCGGATCAGCGCACCGAGGCGGCGCGCTCGGGCTCGTCCGGGAGTGGCTCGTCGAAGTTGAAGCACACGAACGGCTTGCCGGGCTCGCCGAACTGGGGCACGAACCGACCCCCCTCGATCTTCGACAGGGCGTAGCACGATCGGGTGGCGTCGGTGTCGTGCGCCGTCGTCCAATCGACGCCCGGGGTGATGCCGTCGGCGTTCCAGTTGGTCATGGCGTTGATGGCGTCGATCACCGACTGGCGGGTGAACTCCGGCCCGGCGGCCACCAGGCCCCGGTAGAACAGATCCGCGTTCAACCACCCGTACAGCGAGCTCTCGCCCCGCTCCCCGCCGACCTTGTCGATCCACTCGAAGTAGGCCTGCAGGCCCGGCGGCGGGTCGCTCACCTCGAACGGCACGAAGCCGGTGAGGACGTAGGAGCCGTCGAACAGGTCGCCGAACCGCTCCACGAGCGAGTAGTCGTAGCCGTTCTGCAGGTACTGGGTGGCGTCGAGCTGCTGGCGGTCCATCTCCTTGGCCAGCGACGTGGCCCCGTTGGTGTCCATGCACGTCGTCACGAAGTCGACGCCGGCGTCTTTCATCTTGGACACCTGCACGCTGAGGTCGGTGGCGCCGAAGGGCACCGCCGAGTCGACGTAGACGATCTCGGCGCCGCCGTACTTGTCGAAGGACCGCTTGATGCCCTCGGTGCACAGCTTGGACTGCTCGGAGATCCCGTAGCCGAGCACCCCCACCTTCGTGGCCCCGATCGTGCGGGCGAGCCACGGCTGGATCGGGTAGGGGCAGTCGATGCACAGGTTCGAGCCCTTCTCGCCGAACAGGTTCGGCGGTCCCCGCCAGTCGGGTTGGATCGTCCAGCCGAAGGTGGGGACCCCCTCGTCGGCGAGGAGCTGGGCGCCGGTGAACAGGAGCGAAGCCACCGGCAGCACGGCGAAGACGTTGTCCTGGGCGAGCAGACCCTGGACCTCGGTCTGGTTGTTGGCGACCTTGTCGTCACGTTCGGCCACGAGTTTGAGCTGCCGGCCGTAGATGCCACCGCCGGCGTTGATCATCTCGAAGTAGGCCTGCACCCCCTTGAACGCCTGGCCGTAGGGTCCACCGAGCGGGTTGGTCACCGATGCCACCCCACCGACGCGGATCTCGGTGTCGGTCACCCCGGGCTGGTCCGAAGGGATGTTCACCGACAGCTCGGAGGGGTCGCGGGTCCCCATGGGTGCCGTGGCCCCACCGGAGCCCCCACCGCCGTCGGAGCGCTCCGTCGGGGCGTTGCCACAGGCCGCCACGGTCAGCACCGTGGCCACCAGCAGTGCCGTCAGCCGCTTGCTCATACGCACCCCCTCGGCTCGCCGGGTCCCCCGACCCACACACAGGCTAGCCGCGTCCGCTGACACATGTGTCAGGTATCACATGGCCGGTCGCAGGTCACCGGGGCGGGAAGAGCACCCTGACCATGACCTCGGTGAGCAGGTCCAGCATCTCGTCCCGGCGGGCGTGGACCTGACCGGAGAGCACGAAGTAGTTGAGCCGCTCCACCATGGCCACCAACGCCAGCGCCGCCACCTGCGGGTCCATGCGGTTCCGTCGCGCCTGCCCGGCGTGCTCAGCCAGGGCGCCGGCGAGCTGGCCCAGCACATCGGCGCCCATGCGGCCGAGCGCACTGGGCTCGACCTCGGCCTCGGTCCAGGTCCGGATGATCGGCCCGTAGCGCTCGTAGAGCTCGGTGAACGCCGCCAGCCATGAACGCAGAGCCCGACGGCCCTCCTCGTCGGGCCCGATGGGCTCCAGCTCGGCGGCGAGCGCGCTGATCTGGTCGGCGACATCGGCCACCAGGGCCGCGAACAGGTCCTCCTTGTTGGCGAAGTAGAGGTAGAAGGTGCCGTGGGAGGTGGCGGCCGCCTTGACGATGTCGTCCACACGGGCGGCGTGGAAGCCGCGGCTGGCGAAGACCTCGACGCCTGCGTCGAGGAGGCGTCGCAGGGTGCGCTGCCCCCGGGCCCGCAGCTCCCGACCCTGGGCGGGAGCGCCGGGACGACCCGGGGTCCCGTCGGTTGCCACCGGCTCGGGGGCCACGGTGGGGCGGGCTCTGCGGGGGGCCATGGCGGCCGAGGCTAACGGGTGGACGGCGCCGCATCCGGAACCCGCCAGGTTGACCTGACGTCAGCGTCATAGACTTGAGATGTGCACACGACCGGGACCAGGTCCGCGCCCCCACCCGGACAGGCCCCGCTGCCCGCCCCGAGCGCAGCCGCTCTCCTGCGTCGCAACGCCTCCGACCCCGAGGTGGCGTCCCGTCCGGCGGTGCGCTTCGGGGACCGGATCTGGAGCCACGGCGAGTACGTGGCCGAGTGCAGGCGCTGGGCCAACCTGTTCCTGGCCCGGCTGCCGGCGGGGTCCCCGCCCCACGTTGCCGTGCTGTTGGACAACACCCCCGAGTACCTGTTCGCCCTGGGCGGCGCCGCCCTGGCGGGCGCCGCCGTCGTGGGCTGCAACCACACCCGTCGGGGTGAGCACCTGCTGCGGGACCTCACCCACACCGACTGCGCGCTGCTCGTGACCGAGCCCTGCCAGGCTGATCTCGTCCGGCCGATCCTCGACCGGCTGCCCTTCGGTGAGGACAGGGTGCTGGTGTCCTCCCGGTTCCCGAGGGGTGACGAAGCGCCCGTGAGCTTCGGGGTGGATCTCGGGACGGCACTCGAGGCCGCCGGTGACGGCGAGCCTCCGACGGACCCGGACGTGGGCACCACGTGGGCGTTGGTGTTCACCTCGGGAACCTCCGCCGCACCCAAGGCGGTGATCTGCAGCCAGCGCAGGCTGCTGCAGACCGGCGCGCGGATGGCGCAGCTGCTCGAGCTGGGCCCGGACGACGTCGGCTACGTCTGCATGCCACTGTTCCACTCCAACGCCCTCATGGTCGGTTGGGCGCCGTCGCTCGTGGTCGGCTGCTCGGTCGGGCTGGCCCGCCGCTTCAGCGCCTCCGGCTGGCTGGCTGATGTCCGCCGCTACGGAGCCACCTACTTCAACTACACGGGCAAACCGCTGTCGTACCTCCTCGCCACCCCCGAGCGGTCCGACGATCACGACAACACGCTGCGGATCGCGTTCGGCAACGAGGGCTCGCCGGAGGTCATCGAGGGGTTCGCCCGGCGGTTCGGGGT
>Ga0308417_1002823_pt1 | contig 11300 bp, 8 predicted proteins | sample HotsprSampleOS65_FD_203528 | JGI IMG/M metagenome (GOLD analysis project Ga0308417, IMG submission 203528) | Hot spring phototrophic mat microbial communities from Octopus Spring, Yellowstone National Park, Wyoming, United States - 20090730_OS65 ... | reverse complement strand
GATGTTCTGCCGGCTGAAGGACTTCAGGCGTATCGCAACCCGATACGACCGCCTCGCCGCAACCTACCTCGCCGCAGTCCACATCGCCGCCATCGTAGCGTTCTGGTTGTGAGTCCGGACCCTAGGATGCCGACGACCTGCGCCACTCCCTAGCCGCGCAAGACAGCATCGCCGTTATTTCGCCGATGCCCACTCGCACCCACAAGCCCGCCTTCACCGCCAGCGCCGACAAGCCGCGCAACCTCATCGCAACCTCACTGAGCGGGCCTTCTGCCGCCTCAAGGACCGGCGCGCCATCGCAACACGCCACGACCAAACCGCCCGCAACTTCCTCGCCCCCATCGCTCTCATCGTCGCCGTCACACAGTGGCCAGGTTGAGTTTAGACCCTAGGGTCTGGACTCATAACCACCAAGTGACGGTTGCGGCGAGGGAGAGGGGGCTGAGGGAGACGTCGGCGCGTCGGTCGGAGCGTGGGGCGATGCGTCGGAAATCCTTGAGGCGGCAGAAGGCGCGCTCGATTAGGGTTCGCTTGCGGTAGGCGCTTCGGTCGAACGGATGGTGCTGTTTGCGGGTGGGGTTGTTCGGGATCACCGGCACGGTGCCGCGTGCCAGCAGGACGCTGCGGATGCCGGTGCTGTCATAGGCAGCATCGGCGATGCAGAGCCTGGCTGACGGCCAGGGCGCGAGCAGGGCGAGGGCCACCGGCGCATCGCCGCGCTGTCAGTTCGAAACCGATCGGGCGGCCGAGGGGATCGGTCAGCGCATGGATCTTGCTGGTCCGCCCGCCGCGCAACGGGCCAACCGCCCGATGGCCTGCGCGTGCCCCCCTTTTCCGCCCCCGGCGCGGCGATGGGCCTTGACCTGGCTGCTGTCGAGCAAGCAGCTCGGCCGGCGGGCCGCCGCAGGCTGCGAGCGCGCGGAAGGCGCGCTCCCTCACGCCCTTGCCTGCCCAGCGCACGAACCGGTCATCGAGCGTCTTGCGCGGGCCATAGGCTGCCGGTGCATCGACCCAGCGCCCGCCTGAGCGCAGCAGGTGCACGATGCCGCGGATCACACCCCGGTCGTCCACCCAAGGCTTGCCGCGCGTAGCCGTAAGGCAAAAGCAGCGCAAGCCGCCGCCTCTGCGCCTCGCTCAGAGAGACACAGATCGCTCATCCCAGTTCCCTTCATCACCGCCAAGGGAACCACTCCGACTCACACCATCCCCCCTTCCATCCCCCGTCGCTCAAAGACCTTTATGAGTCCAGACCTTAGTGCGGTCTCTCCATCTCAAAGAGCGGGAAGCACTCCGGATCTCAAAGAGCGGGAACCGCGCTAAGCCAACGGGTGTGCCCACACAGCCGCACCTGGCTGATTCAAGCCCCATCCTATCGGCTCAAGCGCCTCACGCCGCGCCGGCGATCGCAGCCGCCCGCTTCGCCTCCTCGGACGGAGGCGAGCCGTCCTCCGTCGCGACGACCACCTTGCGGTACGGGAACGGAATCTCGATCCCGGCCTCGTCGAAGGCCTTCTTATAGCGGCGGTTGAACTCGCGTGCGACCGCCCACTGGCTGCCCGCATTGGTGCGGAACCGCGCCCGGATCACCACGGCACTGTCAGCGAAGCGGTCGACGCCGAGGATCTCGAGCGGCTCGCGGATCACCGCCGCCCAGCGCCCTTCAGAGCGCATCTGCTCCGCCGTCCTTTTCAGCACATCGACCACGCGGTCGGTGTCCTCGTGATACGCCACGCCGACGTCGAACACGGCAAAGGCGAAGTCTTTGGTCATGTTCGACACCATGGTGACGGCGCTAAAAGGGATGATGTGAACTGTTCCGTCCAGGCTGCGCAGGCGAATGGAGCGGATGGAAAGCCCCTCCACGACCCCTGATTGGCCGGCAACCGAGACGACGTCACCGACCGCGAGCGCATCCTCCATCAGCAGGAACACGCCTGTGATCAGGTCCTGTACCAGGCGTTGCGAGCCAAAGCCGATGGCGAGTCCGATCACCCCCGCCCCCGCAAGCAGGGGCGCGATGTTCACCCCGATCTCGGACAGCGTGATGAGGACGACAACGACCACGATCACGCCGGTCAGCAGCGTGCGCAGCATCGGCAGCAGCGTGCGCACGCGCGCGCTGCGCGCCGCCTGCGCGTCCCGCGCCACGGAGTCGAGCCGGCGCTGAATGGCGGCGTTGATGCTCTCCCAAATCAGGATCGCGACCAGGACCGTGAGCCCGATGGAGGCGAGCGCGCCGAGCAGGCGATGGCCGAGATTGCCGGGGGTGAACCAAGCGAAGGCGTGCAACCCCCAGGCCTGGAGCAGAACGACCGTGGCTGCAACCCAAATCGCCGCCCCGCCCAACGTCTTCACCGCCGGGAGGTAGCGGTTGACGCGGGCTTCGATCCCTGGATGGCGGCCTGCCACCTTCGGGTCGATCGCCATCAGTCTGTCTATCGCCCGCCGAAAGCCGAGCTCCGCTAGCTTTGCCCCAGCCACCACCACGACGGTGGTGAGGGTGAAGGCGAGAATTCGGCCGTAGCCGTCCTCGATTTCCAGCGCCGTCACCACCCAGGCGGCCAGCAGGTAGAGCACGACCAGGACGTGCCAGACATCGGCAAAGCGGTTGCGGATGACCGCGAACGGCCCCCGCGCCTCTTGCGGGGCGCGCAGCACCTGGCGCACGGGGTCGCGGTTCTGCAGCACGACGATTGAAACCAGAGCTGTCAGTACCAGCCCGAGCGCCTTCATGAGGCCGCGATACGTGGCTGCATCGAGGCCGAAGGTGCGCGCAGTCTCGATGGCGGCGAAGCCCGCCAGCCCGACGATGGTGATGCGGTTTACCCAGATCTGGGCATAGACCGCCTTCTCATCTGACATCGCGGGGATCAGCCGAATCGAGGGGGCGTCGGGAGAGAAGAGGAAGCGGCCCGCGGCACGAGCGACGCGGACCACGATGTAGGCGTTGGCGGCGACCAGCAGCACGAACTGGCGCGACGGCCAGCGCTCCAACAGCGGGATCAGGCTGTAGGCGACGACAGCGAAGGCCGCGACCGGCAACAGGTCCAGCACGAGGTCGCCGACGGCGAGCGGCACGCGGCCCCAATAGGTCTTCGGAGCGAGCGTGAGCAGGCGGCGTCTGACGGCGGCCAGCGCGAGAACGGCGAGCCTCTCAACGACGATGCCGGCTGCGAGCAGTCCGGCGATCTGCCACAGGGCGCGCACCACGCCCTCGCGCATGGCGGGGTCGGTGGCGACGCGAACGAGCCAGTCCCAGACGCGCGGCGCGTCGGCAAGCGTCTTGATGACGCCGATTGTGGTCTGCGCCACGGCTTCCGCCCGGGTGGTAAGCTCCTTCAACAGCAGCGCGCCGAGGCTGTCCGGCGTCAGCGACAACGGCGTCTCCACCGCCTGGGACGGAGGCGCGGACGGCGACGGGGACGGTGGCGGGACAGGCATGGCCGTGCCCGCATCGGGTGCCGCGGGGGTAGCGGCAGCCGGATCGTTGCCGGGCTGGGATACGGCCGCGGGGCCGACACGCGCGAGCGCCTCGAGCGCGGCGATGAGTTCCCCGCGCCTCGCCTCGTCGCGCAAGAGGTCGGCAAGCCGCGCCGCCTCCGCCGCTTCAATCGCCATCGGCCGGTGCACTGCCGACGATGGGGCAGGCTCGCCCGCAGCCGGCGCCGCGACCTGCGCCGCAAGGCGCGAGCCAAGAACGCTGGCCGGCACGATCGCCGCCCAGACTGCGAGCAGGGCGAGAAAGGCAAGGGGTCGCGACAGTGGCGTTCGGTCCTGGTCGTGTCGCCCGAGGTGCGGTGGACGGAACGCGCAGCGAGCGAGCGAGTCAAGCGGCGTGTCGCGCGCAGAGCCGCGCGCTGTGCAGCGGTGCCGTAGGCGGCCCGCAGCCTGTGTGGCATGAAGGGCGGATGCAGACCACTCTTGCCATTCTCGTCGCGGCCGCTCTGCTTGCCACCCTCGGCGTGCTCGCCGCTGGCGTGATCGGGGTCGCGCGTCAGGCAGACCCGAAGCGCAGCAACGCGCTGATGCGCTGGCGCGTCTTGTTGCAATTCGCCGCCCTGGCGCTGTTCGCTTTGCTGCTCGTCGCACACAAGGGCTAGGCGGCCGCGCCTTGCCTCCCGCCGTGCCCCCTCCTATCGTCCGCGCACCCTGCGGCGGCGAGAGAGCGCCTTCGTCGCCCGCGTTCCGACCGGCCCGCGAAGGAGGCACATGAAGCTCCTCGTCCCCGTCAAACGCGTCGTCGACTACAACGTGAAGGTCCGCGTCAAGGCGGATGGCTCGGGGGTCGACATCGCAAACGTCAAGATGTCGATGAACCCCTTCGACGAGATCGCGGTCGAGGAGGCCGTTCGCCTGAAGGAGAAGGGAAAGCTTTCGGAGATCATCGCCGTTTCTGCTGGCCCTGCCGCGTGCCAGGAGACGATCCGCACTGCGCTTGCCATGGGTGCCGATCGCGGCATCCTGATCGAGACCGACGCTGCCCTCGAGCCGCTCGCCATGGCCAAGCTCCTCAAGGTCTTGGTCGAGCGCGAACGCCCCGACCTTGTCTTTCTCGGCAAGCTCGCGATCGACGACGAGATGAACGCCACAGGGCAGATGCTGGCCGCGCTTCTCGATTGGCCTCAGGGCACATTCGCGAGCCGGGTCGAGGTCGCGGACGGCAAGATCCTTGTCACCCGGGAGATCGACGGCGGCACCGAAACGGTCGAGCTGGCGCTGCCGGCCGTCGTCACCGCCGATTTGCGGCTGAACGAACCGCGCTACGCGTCTCTGCCGAACATCATGAAGGCGCGCAAGAAGCCGATCGAGACCCTGACACCGGCCGCGCTGGGGGTCGAGGTTGCGCCCCGCCTCCGGCTGCTCAAGGTGGAAGAGCCGCCAGCGCGCAAGGCGGGCGTCAAGGTTGGTTCGGTAGCGGAACTGGTGGCCAAGCTTCGGACCGAGGCGAAGGTCATCTGAAGGTGGACGCCGAGGACATTCGGGCAGGGAAGCGATGCGCAGTCTCGTCCTGATCGATCACGATGGCGGGCACATCCGCCAGCCCTCGCGCTGCGCGGTCGCGGCCGCGAAACGGCTTGGCGCCGAGGTCGACGCTCTGGTCGCCGGCGAGGGCGTGGCCGCGGTTGCCGAGGCCACGGCTCGGCTGCCCGGCGTGGCCAAGGTCCTGTGTGCGGACTCGGCCGCTCTTGGCGCCCTGCTCGCCGAACCTCTCGCCGCGCTGATCCGCGCCCTCGCACCCGCCTACAGCCATCTCCTTGCCCCAGCGACCGCGCTCGGCAAAAACGTGATGCCGCGCGTTGCGGCTCTGCTCGACGTGCAGCCGATCTGCGAGGTCGCTGGGGTGGTCGATGCGGACACCTTCGTCCGTCCCATCTACTCCGGCGCCGCCCTGGCCACGGTGCAGACCTCGGATCAGGTCAAGGTGCTCACCATCCGGGCGGCCTCCTTCGACCCCGTGCCCGAGGAGGGTGGCGCGGCGGCCGTGGAGCGTGTTGTGGTGGATGTGGCCACTTCGCCCTCCGTTCGCTTCGTCGGGCGCGAGATCGCGCGCAGCGAGCGGCCCGAGCTGACTGCTGCCCGCGTCGTCGTCGCCGGCGGGCGTGGGCTCGGCGCGGCCGAGAACTTCCGTCTGATCGATGCGATAGCGGATCGTCTCGGCGCTGCAGTGGGTGCCTCGCGCGCCGCGGTCGATGCCGGCTTCGTGCCGAACGACCACCAGATCGGCCAGACCGGCAAGATCGTCGCGCCCGAACTCTACATCGCGGTCGGCATCTCCGGTGCGATCCAGCACCTCGCCGGGATGAAGGACAGCAAGGTGATTGTCGCCATCAACAAGGACGAGGAGGCGCCGATCTTCCAGGTCGCAGATTACGGCCTGGTCGCCGACCTGTTCTCCGCCCTGCCCGAACTCGCTGTCGAACTCGACAAGCGGGTGTGAAACGGGGCCCAGCGAACGGAGCACGTTATGGATTCGCAGATGGCTGCAGCCCATACCCCGCCGCCTCGGATCGCCGAAGTCGGCGTTATTGGTGCAGGCCAGATGGGAAGCGGCATCGCGCATGTCTGCGCGCTCGCGGGCTACCGCGTGCGTCTGCTCGACGTTTCGCCTGAAGTGCTGGAGAAGGCGGTTGCGACAATCGGCCGCAACCTGGACCGACAGGTTGCGAAGAACCAGATCGGCGCCGAGGCCAAGGCCGAAGCGCTGGCGCGCATCGCCACCGGCACGCACTACGAGATGTTCGGAGAGTGCGATCTCGTGATCGAGGCCGCGACGGAGCGGGAAGAGGTCAAGCGCGGCATCTTCGCCAGGCTATGCCCGGCGCTGAAGCCGCAAGCGATGATCGCGACCAACACCTCCTCGATCAGCGTCACTCGCCTCGCGTCAGCGACCGATCGGCCCGGCAGGTTCATCGGCATTCACTTCATGAACCCGGTGCCGGTGATGAGGCTGATCGAGATCATCCGCGGCGTGGCGACCGAGGACGAGACCTTCCAAGCCGCCCTCGTCTTCGCTGAACGGCTCGGCAAGACCGTTGCGGTGGCGGAGGATTTCCCGGGCTTCATCGTCAACCGGATCCTGGTGCCGATGATCAACGAGGCGGTGTACGCGCTGCACGAGAGAGTGGGCGACGTCCGCTCCATCGACACCGCGATGAAGCTCGGCGCCAACCACCCGATGGGTCCGCTCGAGCTCGCCGACTTCATCGGGCTCGACACCTGCCTCGCCATCATGCAGGTGCTGCACGAGGGGCTCGCGGATTCGAAATACCGGCCCTGCCCCTTGCTGGTGAAGTACGTCGAGGCAGGCTGGCTTGGGCGGAAGACGGGCAAGGGCTTCTACGACTACTCCGCCAACCCGCCGAAGCCGACGCGGTAGGCGAAGGGCAGGGCCAGCACAAGGCCGGCGGGGCCTGGGCAATGCGCGCCTCGCTGCGCTCAAGACGGCGGGCGAAGGGCCAGGACAGGCCGGCAGCGCGCGGCGGACGGCTCGCCCCCCCAGGCCGTTCCTCCCACGGCGTCTGTCGGATACGGATGGCTTAGGCGTGTGCGTGACGATCGGCCGGGTCGGCGACTGTCTCCCCTGCCGCTTGAGCCGGCACCACAGCGTTTGGCCGACGCCCTGAGGCCGATCCCTACGGGCGTCCGTTCGCGTCGTTCCGGTCTGCAAGGGAACGTGGCCTCCGGTTAGTGTTTGAAGGACGCATCCCACCGTCCCGTGCTCCGCCTCGAGGCAGCGACGGCAACGCCTGCCGCTGGCCGGCGGAAGCTCTGACGCGGGGGCGCGGCGGCGGAGAGGCATGGGTTTCGCCTCGCGCGCTTGAATTCCGGGCAGGGCTGCAAAAGGATGCGACAGGTGACCAAACCCGAGACCTTCTGTGCGCGCGAGCGCGTTGCCGGCGGGGAGAAGGTGGGACAAGGCTGAGAAAAGGATGGACAGCTGATGCGGATTCCGAACCGACTGGCCGCGCTTGCGCCCGAGTTCTCCGCCCTCCGGCGTGACCTGCACGCCCATCCCGAGCTCGGCTTCGAGGAACACCGCACCTCGGCCCTGGTCGCGGAGAAACTCGCAGCCTGGGGCATCGCCGTGCACCGCGGGCTAGCCCGCACTGGCGTGGTCGGCACGCTGAAGGTTGGCTCTTCTCCCCGTGCGATCGGCATTCGGGCCGACATGGATGCGCTGGCGATGGATGAGGCGAACGACTTTGCGCACCGTTCGCAGAACCCTGGGCGGATGCACGCCTGCGGCCATGACGGGCACACCACCATTCTGCTCGCTGCCGCGCGCTACCTCGCCGAGACGCGCAACTTCGACGGCACGGTGCACTTCATCTTCCAGCCGGCCGAGGAGGGTGGAGGCGGGGGGAGGATCATGGTCGAGGAGGGGTTGTTTCGCCTCTTCCCCTGCGATGCGGTCTACGGGCTGCACAACGATACGGAACTCCCCTTGGGCGAGATCGCCATGATGGAAGGCGCCGTGTCAGCGGCGTCCGACCGTGTTACCATCACCATCGGCGGTCGCGGCGGGCACGCCGCACGTCCTCATCTCACCATCGACCCGGTGGTCGTCGGCGCGCATCTCGTCCTCGCCCTGCAAACCATCGTCTCGCGCGGCATCGATCCAGCGCAGCCTGCGGTGCTGTCGATCTGCCAGTTCCACGCGGGCTCCACGGGCAATGTGATCCCAGGAGCAGCGATGCTGAACGGAACGGTGCGCACGCGCGACGAAGCGGTGCGTGACCGGATCGAGCTGCGCATTCGCGAACTCGCGGAGAGTGTTGCGTCCGGTTTCGGCGCCACTGCCGACGTCGACTACGTCCGCGGCTACCCGGCGGTGATCAACTCGGCCGAACCCACACGGGCCGCAGCCCGCGCCGCAGCGCGCGTGGTGGGCGAGGAGAATGTGCACCGCACCGTGCCTGTGCGCATGGGCGGGGAGGATTTCTCCTACCTTGCGAATGCAGTGCCAGGATGTTTCGTTCGCCTGGGCCAGCGCGGCCCGGATGGAACGGGCGGCACGCCCGTGCACCATCCGCGCTACGACTTCAACGACGATGCGATCGCTGTCGGTGCCGCATTTTGGGCTACGCTCGTTGAGCAGGAACTGCCCAGAGCGGGTTCCGCGCGGGTGGAAACTGCCCTCGGCCCTCCGGGCGAGACTCTTCGCGCCCCCGGCTGAGTTCAGCCGTGTGCGATGTGCGATATGCTCTGCGGCCGCCTGAGCCGTCGCGCTGTACGCCCCCGCCGCCGATGCCACGTTCCGCTCAATCAAGGAGCAACCCAACGCGTCGGGGCAATGTATCGCACGCTTCGAGGAGGGGGCGGACGGTCCGAGGCCGGGCGGGTTCGGCACTGACCGCAGGCGCCGCCCACTGCGCGCCGATCAGTTGACCTCGACCTTTGGCGGACTTCCAGAGGTTCCGCCCCTCGTCTACCGCCGGGACATGAGAGCGAACAGCGAAAGGGGCACACGCTGGCTGCGACCGAGCAACCCGCCGCGGAAGGCTGCGATGGCAGCAGGCGAGGGCTGGGCGGGTGGTGGAGCCAAGGGGAGTCGAACCCCTGACCTCGTGAATGCCATTCACGCGCTCTCCCAACTGAGCTATGGCCCCAGCCGGCAGGGCCGCCTTCATAACCATCGCCACCGCCCCCGGGCAAGGCCCAGCTTGCAGGTCCGGCCTCGCGTCCTGATCATCGCGGGCAAACGCGAGGGAGGACAACGACCCCATGAGTGACATTCTCTGGCGGCCAAGCCCGGAACGGCTCGCTGCCGCAAATCTTACGGCCTTCTTCGGCTGGCTCCGTACCACCCGCGGTCTCGACCTTCCCGACATGCCGGCCCTGTGGCGCTGGTCAATTGAAGACTTGGCAGGGTTCTGGACCGCAGTCTGGGACTTCGCAGGGCTGATCGGCGAGCGCGGTGAGCGCGTGCTCGAGAACCCCGAGGCGATGCCGGGCGCGCGCTTCTTTCCCGACTGCCGCCTCTGCTACGCGGAGACGATCCTGCGCCATGTCGGCGAGCGTGAGGCGATCGTCTTCACTGGCGAGGACGGAAGGCGGATCGCCTGGAGCCGCGACGATCTGCGGGCCGAGACCGCGGGCTTTGCCGAAGGGCTTAGGCGCCTAGACCTCGGCATCGGCGATCGCGTGGCCGGACTTCTGCCCAACATCCCCCATGCGGTGGCAGCTTTCCTCGGCACCAACGCCGCGGGAGGCACTTGGTCTTCGTGCAGCCCGGATTTCGGGCCCGCCGGCGTGCTCGACCGGTTCGGCCAGATCGAGCCAATCGTGCTGGTGGCAGCCGACGGCTACCGGTACGGGGGCAAGACGTTCCGCCTTGCACCCAAATTGCACGAGATTCTCGAGGCCCTGCCTTCGGTTCGGCGTTTGGTGATCGTCCCCTTCATCGGCGATGCGGAGGCGCTCGCGCTGCCCAGGGCCGTGGGTTGGGAGGCGTTCGTCGATCGAGCCGCCCCCCTCGCCTTCACCCGCCTCGCCGGCAACCACCCCCTCTACATCCTCTATTCCTCTGGCACGACGGGACGGCCGAAATGCATCGTGCACGGAGCGGCCGGGGTGCTGCTCAAACACGCCTCGGAGCACCTTCTGCATGGCGACCTCAAACCCGACGATCGCCTCTTCTACTTCACTACACTGGGCTGGATGATGTGGAACTGGCAGGTTTCCGCGCTGATGGAGGGGGCAACCCTGCTTCAGTTCGACGGCAACCCGTTCCACCCTGGGCCCACCACCTTGTTCGATCTCGCCGAGGCCGAGCGGATGACAATGTTCGGCACCTCGGCGAAGTACATCGACTCCGTCGCCAAGTCGGGGCTCAGGCCGCGCGAGACGCACGATCTGAGCTCCCTGCACACAATGTTCTCCACGGGAAGCCCGCTCGCCCCCGAGTCCTTCGACTATGTCTATCGCGAGGTGAAACCCGACCTCGCGCTGTTCTCGATCTCAGGCGGGACCGATATCGTCGGCTGCTTCGCACTCGGCGACCCGACGGGGCCTGTACGTCGCGGAGAGCTCTCGACACGCGCCTTGGGATGTGCGGTCGAGGTGTTTGACGAAGCCGGGGCGCCGGTGCGCGGGCGGAAGGGCGAGCTCGTCTGCGTCAAGCCCTTCCCGTCGATGCCGGTGATGTTCTGGAACGACCCTGACGGTGCGCGCTATCGTGCTGCGTATTTCGAACGCTTCCCCGGAGTGTGGCACCATGGAGACTGGTGCGAACTCGTTGCGCACGAGGACGGGCGCGAGGGGCTGATCATCACCGGGCGGTCCGATGCGGTGCTGAACCCGGGCGGCGTTCGTATCGGTACGGCGGAGATCTACCGCCAGGTCGAGCGGCTGCCCGAGATCCTCGAGGCCTTGGTGATCGGCCAGGAGTGGGAGAATGACCAGCGCGTGGTGCTGTTCGTCCGCCTCCAGGACGGCGCGGTGCTGGACGATGCGCTGCGCGATCGCATCCGTCGCGTCATCCGCGACAACGCCTCGCCGCGGCACGTGCCGGCGAAGATCATCGCGGTCGCCGATATCCCGCGCACCCGCTCAGGCAAGATCACCGAACTCGCCGTGCGCGATGCGGTGCACGGCCGGCCCGTGAAGAACGTCGAGGCGCTGGCAAACCCACAAGCTTTGGAGCTCTTCCGCAACCTCCCTGATCTCGCCGTGTGATACCAAATCCCATTGATCAGAACCGATGTGCCCAGTCCCGCAGTCCGATGGACATGATGCGCCCGGGCTGATCGACGAGGCGGTTCCAGGCATGGCAGCAGTGATCGACGATGTCGTCGTGG
>Ga0308417_1002822_pt1 | contig 11302 bp, 8 predicted proteins | sample HotsprSampleOS65_FD_203528 | JGI IMG/M metagenome (GOLD analysis project Ga0308417, IMG submission 203528) | Hot spring phototrophic mat microbial communities from Octopus Spring, Yellowstone National Park, Wyoming, United States - 20090730_OS65 ... | reverse complement strand
ACCGCGCAGGCATGGCAGCCGACACAGGTGTCGAGATCGATGACGAGACCGAGCCGTTTCGCCGGCGGCGTATAGCTGGTCATGCCGCGGCCATCTTGCGGCGTTCCGGGCTGCGGCCGAACTGCGCGCCGTAGCGCAGGAGCGCGGGCGCGTGGCCGAGGCCCGGGGGCTTGGCGAGCGGCGGCAGGGCGGGCTCGGTCGCCGCCGGCGCGACCGCGGCCTTCTCGACGCGCACGCGCAGGTCGTACCAGGCGGCCTGCCCCGTCACCGGATCGGCGTTCGGCAATCGTCCGTCCGGCAGCAGCTCGCTGATCAGGTGGTTGAGCAGGAAGCCGCGCGTCGCCTCGCGCGCCGCGGGGTCGAGGTTCCAGGCGCCGGCGCGCTTGCCGATCGCGTTCCAGGTCCAGACCGTGTGCGGCTCCACACCGTCCATCAGCCGCACCTGCACGGTGATGCGGCCGTGATGCGAAATGACGTGCACCCAATCGTCGTCGGCGATGCCGAGCGCGTCCGCCGTCGCGCGGTGCATGTAGAGCCGGTTCTCGCCGTGGATCTGGCGCAGCCAGGCGTTCTGGCTGCCCCAGGAGTGGTACATCGCCGCCGGCCGCTGCGTGACCGCGTGGAGCGGGAAGGCGGCGTCGGAGACCATCTGCCCCTCGAAGGGCGGGTGCCACTCGGGCAGCGGATCGCAATAGGTCGCGACGCGCTCGCGCAGATGCGCCGGCGGCTGGACCGGCCCGTGGCCGCGCGCGGCGAGACGGAAGCGCTGCAGAGGCTCGAGATAGAGCTGCAGCACGACCGGCTCGGGCTCGGCGATCAGCCCGAAGCCAGCGGCATGCTCGAGATAGGCCTTGTTGGCGAACTTGAAGAACGAGGCCTCCGGCGGGAGGTGGTAGTGCCAGAACCCCCCGTTGGCGATGTAGCGGTCGAGCTGCTGCGGGTTCGGCGCGCCCCTGCCGCTGAGCTCGCCGCCCATGCCGCGCCAGCCGGCAAGCGGGCCGATGCCGGGCGCGCGCTCGTGGTTGACGATGTAGTCGGCGTAGCCGCCGGGGTACTTCGGCGAACCGTCCGCATTCACCATGCCGGGCAGGCCGAGCCGCGCGCCGAGATCGAGCAGCACGTCCTGGAAGGGGCGGACGTCGCGGTCGGGCGGAACGACCGGGTGGCGGATCGCGTCGCCCGGCCCCTCCGCCGTGCCGATCGGGCGGTCGAGCAGCGAGATGCAGTCGTATCGTTCCAGATACGTGGTGTCGGGCAGGATCAGGTCGGCATAGGGCACGGTCTCGCTGAAGAACGCGTCCGAGTAGATGATGCGCCGGATGCGGTAGCTGCCGTCGGCGCGCTTGTCGGTCAGCATCGCCACCGTGCCGGCGGAGTTCATGGCCGAGTTCCAGGCCATGTTCGCCATGTAGAGGAACAGCACGTCGATCGGATAAGGCTCGCCCGCCCAGGCATTGCGGATGACGAGATGCATCAGCCCGTGCGCGGCGAGCGGCGCTTCCCAGGAATAGCCCTGATCGAGCCGCACCGGCCGCCCGTCCGCCTCGACGAGGAGGTCCTCCGGTCCCGTCGGGAAGCCGAGCGGCGGGCGCGGCAGCGGCGTGTTCGGCGCCACCTCGCCGGGCTTGCCGCCCGGGCGGATCGGCGGCGGGGTCGGGCGCGGATAGGGCGACTTGTAGCGCCACGAACCCGGCGTATCGATCGCCCCGAGCAGCAGTTGCAGCAGATGCAGCGCGCGGCAGGTCTGGAAGCCGTTCGCGTGCGCGGAGATGCCGCGCATCGCGTGCATCGATACCGGACGGCCGACGAACCGGTCATGGGTTACGCCGCGCCAGTCGGTCCAGGCCCGCGCGATCTCGATCCGCTCGTCGAAGGCCGCGCGCGCGAGCTCGGCGGCGAGTGCGCGGATCTCCTCGGCCGGCACGCCGGTGACCGCGGCTGCGGCGTCGGCCGAGTAGCGCTCGTCGAGATAGCGCTCGGCCACGAGCAGGAACACCGGCTTGGCGCGCCGCCCGTCCGCGAGCGTGGCGGGCCGGGCGAGCGCCGGCCGCGCGGCGTCGGCGTTCCAGGGCCGGAGCGAACCGCCGCGATCGAGCACCAGCGGCGTGCCGGCCTCATCGCGCGCGAACAGCCCGTCATCGGCCGCGCGCGGATCGTCGATCACCAGCCAGCCCGCGTTCGTGTAGTCCGCGAGGAAGTCGAGATCGACGCGACGCGATTTCAGGAGCTCGTGCACCAGCGCCAACACGAGCGCGCCGTCGGTACCCGGGCGGATCGGCAGCCAGCGATCGGCGATCGCGGAGTAGCCGGTGCGCACGGGATTGACCGAGATGAAGGTCGCGCCGCGCCGCTTGATCTCGGCCAGCCCCAGCTTGATCGGGTTGCTGTCGTGGTCCTCGGCCACGCCGAACATCAGGAACAGCTTGGTATGCTCGAAGTCCGGCTCGCCGAACTCCCAGAACGAGCCGCCGAGCGTGTAGAGGCCGGCTGCCGCCATGTTCACCGAGCAGAACCCGCCATGCGCCGCGTAGTTCGGCGTGCCGTACATCTGCGCCCACCAGCCGGTCAGCGCCTGGCTCTGGTCGCGGCCGGTGTAGAACGCGAGCCGGCGCGGGTCGGTCGCGCGCGCCTCGCGCAGCCACGCCTCGGCGATCGCCAGCGCCTCGTCCCACTCGATCTCGACGAAATCGCCCGAGCCGCGCTCGCCGATCCGCTTGAGCGGCTTGCGGAGCCGCGCCGGCGAGTAGTGGTTCATGATCCCGGCCGAACCCTTCGCGCAGAGCACGCCCCTGTTCACCGGGTGGTCGCGGTTGCCCTCGATGTAGCGGATCCGCCCGTTCTTCAGGTGCACGCGGATGCCGCAGCGGCAGGCGCACATGTAGCAGGTGGTGCATTTCACCTCGTCCGAGACGGGTGGCGAAGGATCGAGTTGTTCCATGCGGGGGGTCCTGGCCGCTCAGCCGCGGGACGCTAGGTGCTCGCGGCCTGGGCGTCAAATGCCCCGGCATGGCTTTTCGGCGGCCCAGCCGCCGGGTAGGGTCACCGCTCGATCGGAGGAGCGCGATGACAGCGTGGTCGCCCGAATTCTCCACCCGCCCCGAGATCCTGGGGACGTTCGGCATGGTCGCGTCCACGCATTGGCTCGCCTCGGCGGTCGGCATGGGCGTGCTCGAGCGCGGCGGCAACGCGTTCGACGCCGCGGTGGCGGCGGGCTTCACGCTGCAGGTCGCGGAGCCGCACCTGAACGGGCCCGCCGGCGAGGTGCCCATCATCCTGCACAGCGCGCGCGAGAACCGCCAGCGCGTGATCTGCGGCCAGGGCCCCGCGCCGGAAGCCGCGACGGTCGCGACGCTGCGCGACGAGCTCGGCCTCGACCTCGTGCCCGGCACCGGGCTGCTGCCGGCCGTCGTGCCCGGCGCCTTCGACGCCTGGATGCTGCTGCTGCGCGACCATGGCACGATCACGGTCGCCGAGGCGCTCGCCCCCGCGATCGCCTATGCGCGCGACGGCGTGCCGCTGGTGCCGCGCATCGCGGCGACGATCGCGACCGTGCAGCCGCTGTTCGAGCAGGAGTGGCGAACCTCCGCCGCCGTGTTCCTGCCCGGCGGCACCGTGCCCGCGCCCGGCAGCCTATTCCGCAACGCGGCGCTGGCCGAGACCTACGCGCGGATCGTGCGCGAGGCGGAAGCCGCCGGAGCGGACCGCGCGGCGCAGATCGATGCGGCGCGCGCCGCCTGGTATCGCGGCTTCGTCGCCGAGGCGATCGACCGCTTCGTGCGTACCTCGGAGGTCGTGGACGTCAGCGGACGGCGCCACCGCGGCCTGCTGACGGCGGACGATCTCGCCCGCTGGTGCGCCTCGTACGAGGAGCCGCTGACCTACGACTATGCCGGCGTGACGGTGCTGAAATGCGGTCCCTGGAGCCAGGGCCCCGCCTATCTGCAGACGCTCGCGCTCTTGAAGGGTTTCGACCTTGCGGCGATGGGTCCGGTTTCGGCCGCGTTCCTGCACACCGTGATCGAGGCGCAGAAGCTCGCCTTCGCCGATCGCGAGGCGTGGTACGGCGATCCCGATTTCGTCGACGTTCCGATCGCGCATCTCCTGTCGGACGGCTACAACGATGCGCGCCGCAGGCTGATCGACGAGCGCGCCTCGATGGAGCTCCGCCCCGGCGCGGTGCCTGGACGCGCCACCCCCTGGGTCGATCACACGGCGAAGGACCGCCCGGCCGCCTCCTACGGCTCGAACACCGGCGCGGGCGAGCCCACACTGGCGCGGCTCGGCGCGGTCGGCGGCGACACGTGCCACCTGGACGTGATCGACCGCCACGGCAACATGGTCTCCGCGACACCCTCGGGCGGCTGGCTGCAATCGAGCCCGGTGATCCCGGAGCTCGGCTTCCCGCTCGGCACGCGCGGTCAGATGTTCTGGCTGCGCGAGGACCACCCGAATGGCTTGGCACCGGGCAAGCGCCCGCGCACCACGCTCAGCCCCTCGCTGGCGCTGAAGGACGGCAGGCCGTGGATGGCCTTCGGCACGCCGGGCGGCGAGCAGCAGGACCAGTGGTCGCTCGCCATGCTGCTGCGCATGCTGCATCACGGGCTCGACATCCAGCAGGCGATCGACTGCCCGGCCTTCCACACCGAGCACTGGCCGTCGTCGTTCTGGCCGCGCCCGGCACGCCCGGGCCGCGTGGTGATCGAGGAACGTTTCGGCGAGACGGTGGCGGGCGAGCTGCGCGCGCGCGGCCATGCAGTGGAGGTGGGCGGGCCGTGGAGCGAGGGACGGCTGTCGGCCGCGCGCAGCGAAGCGGGCGTGCTCAAGGCGGGGGCGAACCCGCGCGGCATGCAGGGCTACGCGGTCGGGCGCTGAGACGCGCGTGACGGCACCGCCGCAGAGGCTCGCGCCGCCCGCGCTGTTCCTGCTCTGGGCGACGATCGCGGTGCAGGGCTTCGGCGGCACGCTGCCCTTCGCGCGGCGCGAGCTGATCGAGCGCCGCCTGCTGACCGAGGCCGAGTTCGCCGAGCTTCTCACGCTCGGGCAGATCCTGCCGGGGCCGAACGTGATCAACGTCTCGGCCGCGTTCGGCGACCGCCACGCCGGATGGGCGGGTGCCGCCGCCTCGGTCGCCGGCATGGTGGTGGTGCCGATGCTGATCGCGATGGCGCTCGCGAGCCTGATCGGCGCGGCTGCGACGCTGCCGCAGGTGCAGTCGGCGCTGCTCGGCATGGCGGCCGCCGCGGCCGGGCTGCTGATCGGCACCGCGTGGCGCATGGCGAGGCCGATGCGCAGGCTCGCGCCCAGCCTCGCAGTGGCGGCGGCGATGTTCGTCGCGATCGCGGTCTTGCGCCTGCCGCTGCCCGCCGTGCTGCTCATCGCCTTGCCCGCGACGCTGCTGGTGCATGGCGCGTTCCGCCGCGGCGGCCTGCCATGAGCCTGCTCGCACAGCTGCTGCTCACGGCGCTCGGGCTGTCCCTGCTCGCTGTCGGCGGCGCGGTCGCGGTCATTCCCGAGGTGTACCGCATCGCCGTGGAGACGCGCGGCTGGCTCACAGCGGAACGCTTTGCCGAGCTCTACGCGATCAGCCAGGCGGCGCCGGGGCCGAACGCAATGCTGGTCGGGCTGATGGGCTGGGCGCTCGCCGGCTGGGGCGGCGGGCTGCTCACCATGCTCGCCTTCGTCGGGCCCACCAGCGTGATCGCCGTCTTCGCCTCCCGCCGCTGGGCCGCGTTGCTGCCGCCGGCGCGCCAGGCGGCCATCCGCGCGGCGCTGCTGCCGGTCTCGGTCGGGCTGGTGGTGTCGGCGGGCGTGCTGATCCCGGCGAGCCTCGGCGCGGAAGTGCTGGTGGTCGGCGTGGTTGCCGTAGCCGCCGTGCTGCACGGCACGACCGGCACACACCCGCTGCTGCTGCTGCTCGGCGGCGCGGCGATCGGTGCGATCGCGGCGCTGTAGTCTTCAGCGCTTCGGCTTCCCGACCGGCTTCTTCGCGGTCGCGCGCGCGCGCGCCGAGGCAGCAGCCGGCTTCACCGCGTCCTTCTTCGGTGCGGGCTTCGCCTTGATCCCCGCCGCCGCGCGCATCGCCGAGATCGTCGTGCGCGTCGTGACCTGATCCGGGTTCATGCGCAGCTCCACGAGCGCCGGCTTGCCTGAGGCGAGCGCCCGCTCGACCGCAGGGCGGAACTCCTCGGTCGCCTGGACCACCTCGCCGTGGCCGCCATAGGCCTCGATGAACCGGGCAAAGTCGGGGTTGGTGAGCGCCGTGCCGGAGACCCGGCCGGGATAGTCGCGCTCCTGGTGCATGCGGATCGTGCCGTACATCGAGTTGTTGAACACCATGACCAGGGGATTGACGCCATGATGGAAGGCGGTGGCGATCTCCTGGCCGGTCATCAGCATCGAACCGTCGCCGGTCATGCTGATGACGGTCCGTTCCGGATAGAGGAGCTTTGCCGAGATCCCCGCCGGCACCGAGTAACCCATCGCGCCGCAGCAGGGCCCGAGCAGCCGCTGGCTGCCGCGGTAGTTGATGAAGCGCGTCCCCCAGGCCGAGAAGTTGCCGGCATCGGTGGTGACGATCGCGTCCTCGGGCAGCATCGCCTCCAGCTCGCGCATCGCCTGCGCGAGATTGAGCGGGCCCTCGTACTCAGGCACCTCGGTAGACCATTTCAGCCGCTGCGCGCGCAGCCGCCTGGTCCACGCGCGCCAGGGCGGATCGATGGGCGGCAGCGCCGCCGCGGCGGCAGCGAAGGCATTCAGGTCGGCCAGGATCGCGAGGTCCGCCTGATAGACGCGGCCGAGCTCGGAGCCCTCCGGCATCACGTGCACGAACGGCACGCCGATCGACGGTGGCGTGAACAGCGAGTAGCCCTGCGTGACAGGCTCGCCAAGACGCGAGCCGACGGAGACGATCAGGTCGGCCTCCTTGGCGGCGGCGAACAGCGCCGGATCGCCGCCGTTGCCGAGATCGCCGATGTACTGCGGCAGGTGGTTGTCGAACACCGACTGGCGGCGGAACCCGACCGCGGCGGGCAGGTCGTTCGCGGTGATCCAGGCGCGCAGATCGGCCCGCCCCTGGTCGGTCCAGGCCGCGCCGCTGCCGAGGATCACCAGCGGCTTGCGCGCGCGCCCGAGCATCCGATGCAGTTCGGCCATCAGCGCCGGATCGGGCAGCGCACGCGGCACGACGTAGCGCCTGCCGTCGGCGACCTCGACCATGTCGGTCTGCATGTCCTCGGGGATCGCCACCACCACCGGACCGGGGCGGCCGGACACCGCGACTTGGAACGCATGGGAAATGAGCTCGGGGATGCGCGCGGCGTCGTCGATCTGCGTCACCCACTTCGCCATCGACCCGAAGAAGCGGCGGTAGTCCACCTCCTGGAACGCGTCGCGATCCGTATCGCCGCGCGGGATCTGGCCGACCAGCAGCACCAGCGGTGTGGAGTCCTGCTGCGCGATGTGCACGCCGATCGAGCCGTGGCACGCGCCGGGGCCGCGCGTGACGATCGCCACGCCGGGCCGGCCGGTGAGCTTGCCGTGCGCCTCGGCCATATTGACCGCCGCGCCCTCGAAGCGGCAGGTGATGGTGCGGATCGCGCTGCGGTTCTCGTAGAGCCCGTCGAGCAGCCCGAGGAAACTCTCGCCGGCAACCTGGAACACGTGTGTCACGCCCTGGGTGCGCAGCACATCGGCGAGCACGCGTCCGCCCTGACGGCTCTGGTGCCTGACTGCCGCATGCGTGCCGCCGGCCGGCTTCGCCTCGAGATGCGCCATGGTGCGATGATCCCCGGGTGACGTGGTGTCCGTGCCGGCCGTTATAGTGGCATCGCCGCGAGGCGAACAGCGGGAGCGACGATGCACGCGACGGGCCTGGCCGCGATGACGCTGATGGAGGCGCGCGACGCCGTGCGCTGCCGCGACGTCACCGCGCGCGCGCTCGCCGAGGCTGCGCTCGAAGCGTTGCGGTTGTGGCAGGACCGCACCAACGCCGCGGCGCTGATCGAGGCCGAGCGCGCGTCGCGCATGGCCGAGGCCGTGGATGCGGCGATCGCCGCCGGGCGCGATCCCGGCCCGCTCGCTGGCGTGCCGATGGCGCACAAGGACATGATCTATCGTGCCGGCCGCCGCGCCGCCTGCGGCAGCCGCGTGCTCGCCGAGCATGTGCCCGGCGTCACCGCAACGGTGCTGCGGCGGCTCGACGCCGCCGGCGCGATCGACTGCGGCACGCTGAACATGGCCGAACTCGCCTACAACCCCACCGGCCACAACGCGCATACCGGCGATGTGCGCAACCCTTGGGCGCCCCCGCACATCCCGGGCGGCTCGTCGTCCGGCTCCGGCGCGGCCGTCGCCTGCGGCGCGGTGTTCGCCGCCCTCGGCTCCGACACCGGCGGCTCGATCCGCTTTCCCGCCGCGTGCTGCGGCGTGACGGGCATCAAGCCGACGCTCGGCCGCGTGCCGCGCACCGGCACGCTGGGCCTCTCGGCCAGCCTCGACACGATCGGCCCGCTCGCCCGCAGCGCGCGCGACTGCGCGGAGGTGCTCGCCGCGATCGCCGGGGCCGACGCGGCGGACGCGCACAGCGACGCGCGGCCGGTGCCCGCCTGGCGGGCGATGCTCGATGCGGGCGGCGCGGGTCTGACGATCGGCGTGATCCCGGGCGCGCTCGTCGATGGGATCGACGCGGGCATCGCCACGGCGCTCGCGGATGCGGTCGCGGCGTGGCGCCAGACGGGCGCGCGCGTGGTCGAACTGCCGCCCCTCGACCTAGCGACGACGCACGCGCTCGCGGTGACGGTGCTGCTCGCCGAAGCTGCCGCGACGCAGGGGCATTGGCTCGACGGACGCGAGCAGGACCTGACGCCGGTGACCGCCCTCTCGCTGCGCAAGGGCCGCGAGATCGCGCCCGCCGACTGCCGGGAGGCGCTCGCGCGGCGGCCGCGCTGCCTCGACGCGTTCAGCGCCGAGGTGTTCGCGCGCTGCGACGCGCTGCTGCTGCCGATCCTGCCGATCCCGGTGCCGACGCTGGAGGAGACGGACTGGGGCGCGCCCGCGCGCAGCCGGCTGATCGCGGCGATGATGCGCCACACCCCGGCGATCAACTATCTCGGCCTGCCGTCGCTCGCCCTGCCCTGCGGGTTCGACGCGCACGGCCTGCCTATCGGGCACCAGCTCGTCGGCCGCCCGTTCGACGAGGGCACGCTGTTCAGGCTGGGGGTCGCGTTCCAGGCGGCGACGGACTGGCACTCCCGCCGTCCGCCGCCTCCCGCCTGACGAACAGCCACAGAAGGGTCGCGGCCTGGATCGCGGCGGAGACGGCGATCGCCGCGTCGTAGCCCCGGGGGTCCCATCCCCCCGCCGCCGTGCGGGGCCAGAGATCGAGGATCAGCCCGATCCCGTGCTGGGCGATGAAGACGATCACCAGCATGACGCCGTTCATGGTGGTGGAGACGCGGCCGGTCATGTGCGCCGGGAAGCGCGCCGAGACGAGGGTGTAGCCGACCGGCCCGGGCGAGGCGAAGAACGGCCAGAGGAACCAGAGCCAGGGGATCTCGGCGAGCACGCGCGCGATCAGAAGCGCGTGCAGGCCGAGCAGCGCGACGGTGCAGGCGACGATCAGCGCCAGCGGATGCGCGCCCCGCCGCACCAGCGCCGACTGGATGCTGCCGGAGAAGAACGATCCGACCGTCAGCCCGACCGCATAGGCGAGCAGCACCTCGGCGCGCGCCGCCGCGTCCAGCCCGGCGACGTCGCGCAGCCACGGCCCCGCCCAAAGGCCCTGCCAGGTGAAGTTCAGCGCCGACATCATGCCGACCACGGGCATCAGGCGGATGAACGACGGGTGCGCCATGATGCGGCCGACCACCCGCACCTCCTCGGCGAACCCGCCGGCGGAACGCTGCGCCAGCTTCTCGGGCACCGAGCGCCAGATCCACCATCCGGCGGCGAGCGCGATCAGCGCGTTGACGACGAACACGCCGCGCCAGCCCACGAGCGCGCGCAGCGCCTCCGCGGGCACGGTCGCGACCACGCCGCCGAGGGCGGAGAGCGCGACGCACCAGCCCGCCACCGTCGCGACCTTCGGCGCCGGGAACCACTCGCGCGTCGCCTTGAGCTGCGCCATCAGCGCGGCCGCGACGCCGACGCCGAGCAGCACGCGGCCGGCCGCCAGCATGCCGAAACCGTCCGCGGCGGCGAAGACGAGCGCGCCGGCGGCGATCGCCAGCATCAGCGCCGCCTGCACGCGGCGCGGCCCGTGGCGGTCCAGCGCCGCGCCCACCGGCAGCTGCGCCACGGCGTAGGCGGCGAAGAACACCGCGCCGAGGAAGCCGAGATCGGCCGCCGACAGCGCGAAGGCCTCGGCGATGTCGGGCGCGATCACCGCCGTGATCGCGCGGTTGAGCTGGTTCAGCGCCGCGCCCGCCGCCAGCGGCAGCGAGATGCGGCGGAACAGCCGCCCGACGCTCTCGGGCGCGGTGCCGCTCACGCCTCGTCCATGAAGGCGGTCCAGGCGGCGGCGCACTCCTTCACCGCCGCCTCGTAGAGCGCGCGCCCGTGCTCGGGCGTGGCGAGACCCGGTTCGCTGCCGATCCGGCCGTCGGGGTGCAGCTCGCGCAGGTCGAGCGCATCGGTGAAGCGCCGCCGCGTCGGCACGACGGGCGTCATGTGCACGCGCTTGATCGCCTCCGGGTGCAAATGCTGGGTGAGCGCCACCTCGGCCGGGGTCGCGTGCGTGCCGAGCTTGTCGCCGTAGAACTCCCTGGAGAGCCGCGCGACCTCGGGGCCGTCGAACCAGTTGCGCAGGGTGCAGCGCAGCCGCGGCACGGTGCCGGACGGATCGAGCGAGGCGGCGGCGTAGATCTCGCTGAAGGCCGTCGAGATCGGCGCGATGTTGCCGCCGTGGCCGTTGATGAACATGAAGCGGCGGAAGCCGTGGCGGGCGAGCGAGAACACGTAGTCGGCGACGAAGGCGATCATCGTCGAGGGCCGCAGCGTGATCGAGCCCGGGAAGGCGAGATGATGCTGCGCCATGCCGATGCTGATCACCGGCCCGACCATCGCGCCCGTCGCCTCGCCGACGCCGTTCGCCACCGCCTCGGCGCAGATCGCGTCCGTGCCCATCAGGCCGTTGGGCCCATGCTGCTCGGTCGAGCCGATCGGCACGATGATGCCGGCGGAACGGGCGAGATAGGCCTCGACCTCGGCCCAGGTGCAGAGCGACAGGCGCATACGCATCTCCTCCGGCGACGGGCGGGGTGGCGTGTCGGCGGGCCCTCGCCCCGACCCTCCCCCGCGCGGCAGG
>Ga0308417_1002817_pt1 | contig 11329 bp, 7 predicted proteins | sample HotsprSampleOS65_FD_203528 | JGI IMG/M metagenome (GOLD analysis project Ga0308417, IMG submission 203528) | Hot spring phototrophic mat microbial communities from Octopus Spring, Yellowstone National Park, Wyoming, United States - 20090730_OS65 ... | reverse complement strand
CGCACATAGACTTCTCCGCTACCCAGCACATCGAGAAGCAGTCGGCACCACGTCTGGTTCGCGCATCGGCTCCCTCCGTCACAACAACGTGGGAGCATGCTACCAAATCTCTCGTTGTAGTACTAAGCCAGGGAGTCTTGCTCGGCAACAGGTGGGGAATGCAGCGCACACCCTGGCGGTTGCGCTTCACCTCTATGGTTATGGGCACAGATCCAGCCGCGCACGTGCTGGCTCTTGTGTCACGAGGAGGACACCTGCTATCTGCGGCTGATTGCATAATGGAAGTTACTGATGGCAGTTCAAATCACTCATCGGGATAATGAGCTGCATACCGATATCAAGAGAGTCAGGATTGAAACGCTTGAATCGGGGGCGGTTCACATCAATGATGCATTGCATCCGTATGCCATACTGCCGAGCAATACCTTTCAGCGTCTCTCCTTGCCTGACCGTGTGGACCGGGTCGTTCTGAGAATCCTGTGCTTGCTCCTGGTTACCATCCGTGGACACCACTGGTTGGTTGTTCCTGGTTGGGAAACTGTCCTCTGGCGATTCGGGAGTCACCCATGTTCCCGTGATTACCCACTGCTCTGCCGCTATCAACGTAGCAAACCCGGTATCGATCAGGCGACCCACGGTGATGTCACCGAGGAAGGGCCGTACAAACCAGAGTATCGCGGGGAGGCTTGAGAGCAGCACCACGTGACCCATCTTTAGCTTGCCCCAGCCCATTGACACAGCGAGCTTCGTGCGAAGAAAGTCAAGGGTGTGGCCAAAGCCGTGGATAGCAAACTCGCACAGCCGGTCGAAGGCGTCGATCATCCTTGAGCGGCCACGGTTTACGGCGAGCCCTTGCGACCGGATGGCGAGCCAGATCCCGAGACGCATGAATTGGCGCAGCGTCCAGACGAACGGTGCCACCAGCAACCCGGCTGGGATCAGGCTTACCAGCAGCAGCAGCACGAACACGACGAGGCAAGAGCGCCACGGTAGCGGTACCAGTAGAAGCAACTCCACGAATAGTCGGAGGATATCATCACGGAGATCAGGCATAGATCCTCCTGTACCTCTACGATCACGACCTCCGAAACCCGACCCGGACGATGTGCACGACGAGCATCTCCGTGGCGGTGCTAAGCATCCCAGTCATCGTCAGTTGGTGTATCTTTCTGAACTTTGTCGCCCTTGTCATCTCCTCTCGTCTCCGGGAGAGCGCCACGGACAGCCCCACTCTGGAGAACTCGGGAACCAGAGAGATCCCGCTCGAGCCGCTGGCGAATCTGATTGATAATCTGCTTCTGCTCATGGTCTTCAATCTGTGGCAGCATAGTCTCAAGGATCTTAATCTCAGCGAGTGCCATTTCACGCTCGTGAGCCGAGAGGGCTTTCAGGGCTTCCTCAAGCTGTGCAGGACGCTGGGCGGCGAGAAAAGCAAGCTTTTTGACCATATCGCCACCGAAGTACTTTTCCAGTTCAGCGACCCGATTTGCCATCCGCTCGCGGCGCACCTTAGTCAGTTTCTCCTCCTCGGTCTGCTCAACCTTGGCCTGACGCTCGATCTCGATAAACTTCTTGTCGCGTCGGAGGGTGACCGACAACTCACCGAGGGTGTAGCCGTTCGCACTGAGGCTAAAGGCTGCACTGCCCTGATTGCCCTCGACCTCATGCCGAACCGCCCGGTTCGCCCTCCGTATATCGTGCGGATCCTGGTCCCGGGTTACACGGCTTATCGCGTTGAGCACCAGGCTGCATACATCGGCGCGCACATCCCTCACATTGCGCTGCACGATTTTGACCGGGTCACTAATGTGATAGTTAACGATGGCACTCACCTCGAAGGTGAAGGCATCATCAATCGACGGGACTATACCGGTCACCTCGAACTGGTCAGTTGCCAGGGTAACTTCGTAGATCATCTGGGCGGCACGGAAGTCAGCGCCGCGCATGGTGGTATCTAGGGGAACCGCATAGGGGGCTGCACCACGGGGAACCACCACCATCTGGCAACCTGCATTGGGCACAGGGGGCTTATCAAACAGGCCACGCTTTGTCCCGTCGATGATGCGTACGATTGGGTCAGGTGGGAAAGCCATCAAGGTGTCCTTTCCAGAGTCTACTTGTCCAGCATAATGAGGAGTTTCTTCGCAGTCGGAGACCGCAATTCCTCAACCCTATCTTCCAGCCAGGACTCGATACGCTGGTAGTCGTTCGCGTCACCCTTCATTAGAGCTTTGATCAGGCTCTCGAATGGCTGATAGAGCCGGTCCCGATCATTGTCTACAGCTAGCAGCCAGCCACGGAGCGAGACACGGAGGGCATGCCGCCTGGTCATACGGTTCGTAATGGCCCGTCGCCATAGGGTCACCAGGGGCTTGCGTAGCTCGCGGTGTTCGTGGGCGTGCGCGAGCAGAGTGGGCCACCACCCCTCAGGGGGCACCGCCTGTATGTGTGAGTCTTGTGCAATACGGAGAAAGGCCATAAGCCCGGTATAGATCGAGAGCTGGAGTCCCGGCGACTCGGTCCAGATGCGCAGCGTCTCAAGCACTTTCAAGACGTGCTCGGGGTCATCGTGGTGCTGCTGAAAGAGAGTGAAGGTGCTACGGATGACCTGCTGAACTAAGCGTATGTCCACACGTTTCGTATGGGTAATCATACTGAGTTGCTGGAGCGCGACGGAAGGGTACTGGGCGCCAACGAGCCCGCCGTAAGCCGCGGCCGCTGTCATCTTGGCATAGACATTCGCCTCCGACGTACTCCAGTTCTTGAGCAACGCCATCACGTTGGACCTAAGCCGGTCGTCACTGGCAAGCACGCCAAGGGCCAGGGCGGCCGAGTCGCGGGCTTGCCAGCCCTCATCAAGGGACCAGGGGGCGATGATGCCGTTCACTACAGCAGTGATATCAAGGCGTGCCAACCAGCCCACTGCAGCGGCAGCATGGCCACGCATCGCCTCATCGGGGTGCCGGCCAAGTTCGTAGAGCCAGCTGAGGAGTGGCGTGCGCAACGAGCTGTACTCGGTCCAGATGTAATCAAGCACTGCGGTTTGAAAGGAGGGATTGTCGAAGGTAATAGTGAGAGCCTCTGTCTGGCCTACATTTGTCTGCTCAACGGCTCGTCCCTGGTGGGCGCAGACGGTCCGTAAGCGGTCGCTATCGCTGGCAAAGAAATCGTGTCCAGCCTGTTCAGACTGGGTCTCACTTGCTGGTGGGCGGAGCCGTTCGAGAAGGGCGGCATTAGCCTCATGGACTAGCTGCTGGCGGGCACCACTAAAAATACCAAGAGTTATCATCAGACTGCGCTCGGGAAGCGAACGATTTGGCTGCTGGAACCAGTGCTCAACCTGGACGCGAGCAAACGATGAAACCTGCTGGATCGCAGCCTCAAAGGTCAGTTCGCCGTCAATGACGCGGCGCAGGAGCACAGCAAGCTCACTGATTGCTCGCAGTGAGGGGCTCGCAGTGAGGAAATCGCGCACTTCCCTGGCCTCAATATAGTGCAGGGCCTGTTCACGAGCAGCGGAGTCATCAGCCGGAATGAGCCACTCGATGTGTCGACGGAGCATCGCACCGCACGATGGCCGCTCGGTCCAAACAACCAGGTAGTCACCGAGCGCAGAGCGGTCAACAGGGACCTGGCGATCAATAGTCACAACGAGATAGCTCTGGCGTCTCAGCAATTCACCGCTGAGCAAAGACAACGTAAACGTGGTGAGAGCCTGAGCGCTTTCTAGTGCCATAGTATCGATGAGCACACCACTGTTCGTTGCAAAGTCGTAGGTTTTGAGTGCATCAGGGTTGATCGTGGGATCGAGGCGGATAACTTGCTCGGACTGCTGCAGGAGGAGGTGGAGTGCGGTCGTCGCCTTGCCGCAACCGGCATCGCCCCACAGGATCAGGACATGGCGTGCGACCAGGATGGCTCTGGCCTGCTCGTAGGTTGGCGTCGTCACATAGACGGCCTGCACGCGCCGCTGCTCAGAACTACGGATCTGGTCAGCCGTCACTTTGGGTGCGCGGGTTGGAGCACTAGACGAACCATAGTGGTAGTGCACCGTCTTGTGCATCACCCCGGCGACAACATCAGCAGCTGCGGAGCGATCCATCGACAGGAAGGGCTGCGCGTAGCTTTGGGCGCGCTGGTAGCTATTGTCAGCTTTGCCATCAATAGTGCGATCCTGATCGCCCAGAAGCTTCCCTACTTCCAACTGGCCTAACCCTGACTCATCGATATCTTCGGCGGGAGGCGTGGGCTTCGGCGTGAAGCCCACGGGTCGTTGGGCCGCCTCATCACGCGGTTTATCACTTCCCATAGCCACCTCGCATCGAGCCGAACGGGCGGGTAAGGAGTTGCTGGAGCTCGGCCATCTGCCCGGACACCACGGCCCGTTCCTGGACAGCGGAGTGGGTTAGCACAGCCCGAGCGCAGTCCATTGCGCCGGGAGCATGCGTCTGTATCCACTCGAGCGTTGACGAGATCATGCCAACATCTAGTGGCCACGCTGTCACAGCCTCAGCCAGCAGGTCAAGGCGCTGGCTTCCACGCTCACGGATCACCGGCGATACCTGGTCCATTACAGCCGAGCGTAGGGTGAAAAGAACCTCCTCGAGTGCAGGCTTCTGCCTACCTTGAGCGCCAGTGCCGTAGTAGTTGTAGGTGACGGTTTTATCCATAGGGCCGACGACCACATCGCCATGAATCTCGGACCTGATGACACTGACAGTCGGTCCGCCAGCAGGCGGCGAGTTGCCATGGCCTGGCGGGGCATTCATCGTGGGTGGCACCGTTGAGCGTCGCACGACCCCTGGGGTGACCGCCTGTGAGGGGAGTACGGGCCAGATCGTAGCGACCGCAGCAGCACTGACACCCTGGCCACGGCGTCCCTCCCGTTCAAGGTGGCTGGCGATGGCGACGACGAGGCCGGACTCCTCATGGATCACCGGGGAACCGCTGTAGCCATCCACGAGCTGGTCGTCGCCCTCGATGCGAAGATCCCACGCGGGGACACGGCTAGCCACGCCCCTCGCCTGAAGATCCACCTGTCCACCCATCGTGCCACGGATGCTGCGTAGGATATGGCCCCGTTGCGTATGCAGCTTGAAGCCGATAATGATGACTGGCAAATCAGGGCCGCCATCAGGTGCGATTTTGAGGACGGGTCGCTCGGCAAGGCCGCGAGCGTGCAGAACTGTGAGGTCGATACCTGCGCCAAGGCCAGAGGCGACCACATCTACGATGAGATCTGGTTGATGGTTGATCACAGCACCAGCCGCACCACCGACATCCTCGATTACATGGGCGCAAGTCAGGATAAACGAGCCCTGATCATCGTGATGCACGATAAAACCGGTGCCGAAGCGTGCTGAGGTACGGCTAGTAATCAGCACAACAGCGTCACGAGCCGAGGTACTCATGGCTCACCTCGCTGCGGTCGCATCGAGAAAGTGATCTTAATGTTGGCGCCAGCGCTGGCCTTTGCGAGGTAGAGATTGCCCTCGCTCTCGAAGCTGAAGCCAAGCTCGACATCGGCACTATCCACGTGCATCTCCTGGTTGAGTTGTTCCCAGGCATTCACAACCGGACGAGCTACCTTCAAAATCATGGGTGTGATGCGGTCCAGAGTAGCATCCAGAACCTTCTCCGCCGCCCCACCGGTAATCGGGCGAGCCTGGTCAGGCGGAACCTCGATCTCTATCAGCATGCCATCCTCTAGCTCAATCAACCTTGTTGCCATGGCCCTTCTCTCCTTAATAAACTTCTACTGTGACACACATGTGAGAGTGTATCTATCACCGTGTTGCGGATCTATCTGCCGTTAACTATCGCGAAGCTGATCACGCTCGATGCCGCTGCTGCGGAGTACCTCTGCAACTGAACATCAGGGTATCTTCTCTTCCAGCGCGATTCTGTCCTTGTACTATGGCGTGACGATGGACCAGGGGACGCCATACGCAACATCCCAGCTAAATGTACGGAAGAATACCACACGGCCGGACGTTTTCAGATATAAACACCCTCATCACCTTGTCGTCCAGGTGGTTGATCACCTTGACGGCAATGCGCCAGGGTTGCGGCTTCGGGAAGGGCCGTGAGACACGTCGCTGGCCTGGCTCGTCCATGTCTCCTCGTCGCTCTCGACCTTCAGCGTCATCTTGAGAGCCGTGGGGGGGCGACGCTGGCGCAGAAGGCTGAACGCTTGCTTGCGCATGATGCGGGCTGCAGCGGCGTGGACCCGGACGATGCGCCAGGCGGCGTGGCGCCGCGATGTCCCCGCGCCGGAGCGCGGCTCGGGGTGGAGCAGGCCCATCATCGTCGCGTGGCTGTCCCCGACTGCGCGCGAAGGCCGGCTGCGCGGAGCCGCCAGAAACGCTCGGCGAAGCTCAGGCGCGTCTGGTTCACGGTTCGTATCCTCTGCACGTCACACCATTGCAGGGTATTCTAGATCCGGAAGCTTACCGCTGTGTTACATGACAGGACTTACGCGGTGGAGGGGTGCGGGGAGGCTTCGCCTCCCCGCATACCCCCCGTTCCCGCCCCGCCGGAAGGCGACCGCGTGCGTCTTGTTACACAACAGACACTCGGAGGATGAGGAGGTGTTCATTATCTGAACGCAGTTCGTGCCCTTCAGTATCCGAATCAACCCTCAAGCAGAATATACCGGCGCGCCAACCGTTCGATCGCCTGTGCGTCAATACTGCCATCGTTCCCGTCACGTGACGTAATAACGATTGGGAAGGTGCCCGGATCGACCTGGCGATCTGGCACAGCGCCCGGCCCGACCACCGGGATGCCCATGGTCTGCTCGTACCAACGACGTTTACGCTCCCAGCCCTCGCGGTAGGCCGGCAGGCTCAACATACCGAGGTGCTCCCAATAGACCACATCGCCCTGGAAGCCAATCGTGAAATCAGGCAGCCGAAAGTCTTGCGCGTCGGCCGGGTTGGTCAGACGCTGCTCGTACTTCCAATCCGCCAGCCCGAGGCTATCGAGTACATCGGCGATGATAACCTCCGATTTACTGCGCACCGCGGCGCCCCTGCGGGTGCGATGGATGAGCGACTCTGCGTAGAATCGCTTGCGATCATCATCAGGCCGCAGAGCAAGCCTGAACATCTGCGTGTTGCGCGCCTGGGTATCCGACATGTCCGGATGGCGCAACTGCTCTAGCACGCTTACGTCGCGCTCAATAAGTAGCACCAACTGTTTCCGAAAGCGGGTTAGACCGGTGTAGATCAGTTCGCGAGAGAGGGTCGGAGCTTTCTGCGGGATGATCAAGAAGACGATGTCAAAGTCGCTACCCTGGGCCTTATGAACCGTCAGGGCGTAGCCAAGCTCCATCGTATCATCGATTTCGCCCCGATAGTAGCGGTAGGTTACACCCTCCTGGGTCGAAAAGCCGACAATGAGCGAGTCACCGTTCTCCTGACTCTTCCGGGTATCAACCACGATCCCGATCTCACCGTTGGCTATGTAGTTCAGATTCGAATCGCTCTTTGGCCAGGCAGGCTTATGCTGGTTGCGTACCTGAATAACCTTATCCGTCCAGACGATCTGCGCATCACCGAAAGGTCGCGGGCTCTTGCTATAGGGCTGCTGCGCGCGGGCGATCAATCCACGCTTATAGCCAAACTGAATGATCCGATTGAGTTCGTCGGTGCCGAAGGCCTGTGCCCGCAGTGGGCTCAGGATCTGCCAGTGCTCGGCCTGCTTCCAGTGCCGCTGGTAACTGGGCTTCGCCTCGATGCCAAGTGAACGGTTGAAAGCCTTGTAGTCGCCATCTGCGATGCCCAGGCGCTGCTCCATCTGTGCAGCGATCAGGCTGCGCAGTTCGTCATAGTTCTCCCAGAAGTAGACCGCCAGGTCGCCGCGACTGCCGCCTCTAGCAATCTCCGCTAGCAACTCGTCGTCGGCGGGGTTGCTGCTATCGCTGCGATAGCTCTCAGCGAAGGCGAGAGCCACACTGCTCGTGTTACCATCCTCAGCCGTGCGCATCGTCGTGCGGAGTGTGGCGATACAGTCCGGGTAAGTCTCGCGCAGCCAGGTCACGATGTCGACAAAGGGTCTGCCTGGGCCGATCGGCGGGAGCTGGTTGGGATCGCCCACCAGGATCAAGCGCTCTACCAGATCGAGCTTCAGCGCACGGAACAACGTGCCGAGCATATCGATCGGCACCATCGAGCACTCGTCGATGATCACTGTTGGAACCGCTGCCCGGTCGCCGCCGCTCTCCTTAAACTGGAGTACCTCAGGGTAGATCCAGTCCTGCTTAAAGAGAAACTGGTGGATCGTTTCGGCATGACGCTTTGTCTCAGTTGAAAGGCGCACGCGAGCCTTGCCAGTTGGCGCGAGCAGGTAGACGCCAGCCTTACCTTTCACCCGCTCCAACTCATTCAAAAACACCTCGAGCGTCGAGGTCTTGCCTGTCCCGGCGCTCCCGGTGAGCACTGAAACGCGTCGCTCGAACAGCGTGTTCAGGGCGCACTCCTTCTCGTTCAGCGCCGCATGCTCGCGCTCATCCTTCGGCTCGCCGAACCGTTCGATCAGGGCCTTGCGCCAGTCTGGGGCAGGATTGGGGATTGGATTCTTGCGCGGCGCCCGCTGTTTGATGGTCCAGGCGACTTCCTCCTCAAGCGTGCGGATGCGGTTGAGGCCAACCAGTTGCGGATCGGTGTCGAGCGCCATCCAGAGGTGTGTGCGGTAGAACTCGGCCTCAGCCCTGACCACATCGCGGTCAGGGCGGCAGGCACGCTGTTCTGGAAAGCAGTTGCGGACCCGTTCGAGCAACTCGTCGAAGGTCAGCAGGGTGTCGCCGGCCAGACTCGCCTCCTTCAACTCGGCGACAGATATGGCACGCACCCGGCGCGCATCGTCGGGTGCAATAAGCTGATCGTTCGGGATGAAGAGCGCCGCGTCGCCCTCGGGACGCATCCCGTGGTCGATCGCTTCCAGCGAGACCGGCTCCGAGGTCGTGGTGCCGCGATCGAGCTCACAGATCAGGTATGGGTTATCGACAAGATCCTGCTCTTTCTCCGGCAGTCCAGCGGCCACGCGCTCATCGGGGTTGCAGATCCGGCGCACCTGTTCGGTCGTGAGCTCAAACCGGGCGAGGGTTTCGAGCAGCGCGATCCGGGCCCGGTTCGCCTTCAGCGTTCGCCAGCGCTGGGTGGCCTCCTGAAACGCCGTGGCATAAGCTTGCGGCGGCCGCGCCTGGCCATCCAGCATAGCGAGGGTCTTCGTCCATGGGTTCTCACCAGTGCGGACACAGTTGGCCAACTCAAGCCGCTGGAACGCCGCGCCCTGGCTGCAGCCCAGGTACTGCAGCACGCTGCCAATGCCAGGGAAAGGGCCGCGGTTGTGCCAGACTTCGTCGAGACAGTCATTGAGCCAGGCCAGGTAACGATCCCAGTCGCCCGCAATTTGGCCCTGGGCCTGGACAATACGAACCGACCGAATAAACTGCTCGAGCACGCCGATGGCCACATCATCGCTAACATGCTCGCCAATGTACGAAAAGTCGAGGAAGGCATTGGTGGGAACGTAACAGGCAATATCAAGCGGATCCAGACCACGGTCGATGTACTCCTGATAGGGCAGGCGAAAGCCCTGTGCGGGATAATCATGGGTCACGTAGCGGGTCCAGACCGGATAGCGCTTGCCCTCCTTATCTGTGCCATCAAAGAACAGCTGTGGACCAACCTGTTTAATCCGGCCCACACCAACGAGCAAGCGCAAAGCATTCTCATCGACCGGGTTGCCCTGATTCACATAGAAGAAGACCAGCGAGCGGCTCTCACCCTCCTTCACTTTGCCCCAGAAGTGGTTGAGCAGGGCTGTCTGACGATCAGGCTCGTAGACCCAGCCGCGCTCTTTTTGTGGGTTGGTACGGTCACGAATCTTCAATCCCTCAGTTTCGCAAATCTCACGGAAGTTCTCTTCACGCATCCAGCGATACGGCGCCGGCATGCACGAATAGGCAGGGATCTGCTCCGTGATGGGCTTGAGGAAGGAGCGCTCCAGCGGGTCGCTGTGGGTAAAAAGGAAGGGGAAGGGAGCGAAGGTCGAGATATCCCGCGAGCACGGTGGCCGATAGTCTTTTAGATGGGCTATCGGCTGTCCGGCATACTTCCGCTCAATTGCATCGTCACGTTTTATGCGGATCTGCTCATTGGTGATACAGGAAGCGTTGAGGTGCGGGAAGCGGCAGATACGCCCCTCCCAGCCAGCGTCGTGCCACGAGAGACGAACGGAGAGGTGAATCATGGCTCTTACTCTATTTCAAAGCGTACGATGCGCAGCATTGTCTCGTCATCAAGCGTCTGGGGAGCACTCACTGCGGCTCCTTTCCAAGGTGTTGCATACTATACCAGACATTATTCTATTATCGCGCATGCGATCAACTTTTCCGGTGCCCGCGATTCGAGTTACTTCTTGTAGGTGTGAACCACACTCAAAGATGCAAAGGGTTTTTTATCTTTGCGTCATTTCTGACTTCCTGTTTACCACGCCATAGACAGCGTTTTCTCCTGCCCCCGCGCCGAATCTGCTCCCCAGCCCGCGCCCGGGTCCCGAAAGATGCGGGGAGGTCGACTCCAGGGTATTCGAGATGCGCACGCTTACAGGTTGAACGTAGATCCCATACGAACTTTCTGATCCAGGTCAACTCCAGGGTATTCTAGATGCGCGCGCTTACCGCCATGTTACGAATGGTCGGAGGATGGGGTGATGTCCTGGCGCGCGCAGGGTGGCGAGGGCCTGCCATGGCCTATCGCCGCGCTCGACGGGGGCGGCAGCGGCGTCGCGTTGCCGCGTTACATGACAGGATTTACGCGGTGGAGGGGTGCGGGGAGGCGAAGCCTCCCCGCATACCCCGCCGCGCGCGATTGACGCGGCCCCGTCACGGTGCTACAATGCAGGCGCCTTTAACGCAGTCCCGTGAGGCTGTGAAGGAGCATCGTAATGACCGGACCATCGCCTCTCCCGGCGTTGCCTGTGCCCACGCTTCCCCGCTGTTCGGGGCGTGGGCCCTTTTTTTGCCGCGCGCACGTGCCGGTGGGGAGGGGTGCGCGGCGCCGCCGCGCGGGAGGGTCGGGGCAAGGCGCGCCCTTCCCCGCAACGCCCGTTGCGGGCGGGGCCGGGAGGGCCGGGCGCTTCCGCGAACATCCTGTGTACCCTGTCATCGCGCGGCCTGGCCGCAGGCGCAGCGTAGTTTCTCTGCCACGGGGCGATCAATGAGCGAACGCAAGCAAATCATGACCGCCGATGAGATCCGGCGCGCGCTGGTGCGCATCGCCCACGAGATCGACGAGCGCAACGGCGGGCTCAACGATGTCGT
>Ga0308417_1002815_pt1 | contig 11334 bp, 5 predicted proteins | sample HotsprSampleOS65_FD_203528 | JGI IMG/M metagenome (GOLD analysis project Ga0308417, IMG submission 203528) | Hot spring phototrophic mat microbial communities from Octopus Spring, Yellowstone National Park, Wyoming, United States - 20090730_OS65 ... | reverse complement strand
TAAAAATACTTGCTCCGATACTGACAAAGCCCGCTGCTGGGGTAATAGCTACCAAACCCACTACTGCTCCTACACAAGCACCCATTGCCGAGGGCTTTCTACCCCTAACAGCATCAAAAAATATCCAACTCAATGCCGCTGAAGCAGATGCTGTATTGGTTGTTGCAAAAGCAAGTACAGCCAGTCCTGATGCTGAAAGTGCCGAACCAGCATTGAAACCAAACCAGCCAAACCACAACATACCCGTACCCAATAATATAAAAGGAATATTTGCGGGATAATGTGTTTCCTGAGCCAAATGGCTTTGTCTGCGTTTCAAGAACCAAGCCCCTACCAAAGCGGCACAGCCAGCCGATAAATGCACAACTGTTCCTCCTGCAAAATCTAATACCCCCATTTTTCGTAAAAAGCCTTCTGGGTGCCAAGTCCAGTGAGCCAAGGGACAATATACAAACAAACTAAACAATACCATAAAAAGCAGATAAGAGGAAAAACGCACCCTTTCTGCAAACGAACCTGTAATAAGAGCTGGCGTAATGATGGCGAATTTGAGTTGAAACATAGCAAAAAGTAGCAAGGGAATGGTTGGAGAGAGCTGCTCGTGCGTTTGTGTTCCCACCCCTTTGAACATCATAAAAGTAAAGGGATTGCCAATAAAGCCTCCTATGGAGTCGCCAAAAGCTAAGCTGAAACCTACAAAAACCCATACAATACTAATAACCCCCATTGCAATAAAACTTTGTAACATAGTGGAAATGACACTTTTTTTGCCAACCATACCACCATAAAAAAATGCCAAACCGGGTGTCATTAGTAGCACTAAACCTGTAGCTGTCAGCATCCACGCTACATCTGCCGTTACTATTTTGCTATCTGGAGCAAACCACGATTCACTGAATGGTTGGAACATTCCCGAAATGCTTACTAAACAAAGTAGTGCAAAGGGAATCAACCACATCTTTTGTTTCTTAGTAACATTGTTACTCAAAGCAATTGAACTTTCCATATACTTATATTTTTTTAGAAATTTTAGCTAGTTTTATGATTTAATAGTAGATGCGAGCATTGCTTGAAGACTCTGAACATCTGCCAACATCGACACAGGCAGATATTTCTTTATGATATGTTTTTCTGTTTCCCAGTTCATTATTATCTGTTTTACAAGTTGGCTTTGTGTTTCTTGGAGATAATCTTGAAGTAGTTGGTATAATTGCCACCAGTCCTCATCAGAAATAGGGGCTTCTTGGATGTACTCCTGATTGATGTATTTTTCCTGTGGATTTCGTATCCAAAGTTCTCCTCCTGTCATTCCTGAACCCACATTGTAGCCTGTTTCACCCAGTATCACGACTTTTCCTCTTGTCATATACTCGCAAGCGTGCCAACCCACTCCCTCTACAACGGCTGTAGCTCCGCTATTTCGGACAGCGAATCGGTCGCCTGCTTTTCCTGCCACATACAAAATCCCTCCAATAGCACCATACAAGGCACAATTACCTATGATTACATTGTGTTTAGTGTCAAGATTGTTGTTTTTGTAAGGTACGATAACCATTCTTCCACCAGACATCGATTTGGCAACAGAGTCGTTGGCTTCACCTTCTAATCGCACATTCAATCCCTTTGTCATAAACACGCCAAAACCCTGTCCAGCACTTCCTCTGAAATGCAGGGTAATTACACCATCAAACACTTTACAATCTTCACTCTGACGAATAATAGATTGGTGTTCTTTCCAAGCTATTTTACCTGCCAGAGTTGCCAGAACTGCTCTGTCGGTGTTTTTAATATCGTAAAAAAGCGTAATATGCTTATTTTGAGATAGAGCCTCGCGAGTATCGTTTAGAATGGTTTTGTTGAGTCTTCCTACCTGTTCGTAGAAAAGGTTTCTTTGCTTCATCAGCATCGATTTTGTAACCTTGGAAGAATGATTGTTTTGAGAGAAAGTTTGATACTTAGTATCAAATTGTCCAAGAAAATCGGCTTGAATGTTGCGTTCTTGTATAAAATCAAGATATTTATCTTCCACAGCCAATAAATCTATTCTTCCTATTAGTTTTTTTAAATTTTCTACTCCCAAAAATCTAAGATGCTTCTGAACATTTTGAGCCAGATAAGTCAGTATCCGGACTATATGCTCTGGTGAGCCTTTGTATTTAGCCTTAAATTTTTCGTCGTGTGTGGCAATACCCGTCGGACAAGTATTTTTTTCGCATATTCGGGCCATAATACAACCTTGGGCAATTAAAAGTAGTTTGCCAAATTCAAATTCCTCTGCTCCCAGAATAGCCGCTATGATAATATCTTTCCCTGTTTGAAGTCCTCCATCTACTCTTAGTATCACGTTTTCCCTTAACTGATTTTCAACCAGAGCTTTATGAACCTCCCACAGACTAAGTTCCCAAGGAATACCTGCGTGTTTCATAGACGAAAGTGAAGCGGCTCCTGTTCCTCCCTCTCCTCCCGAGATGTGAATAATATCAGCTCCTGCCTTTGCCACACCCACAGCAATTGTTTCAATTCCTGCTCCTGATACTAATTTTACACTTACTTTTGCATAAGGGTTAATCTGTTTGAGTTGGTATATGAGTTCTTTCAAATCTTCGATGCTATAAATATCGTGTAGGGGTGGTGGTGAAATCAAATCTACTTGGGTGTTAGAATGACGAGCCTTAGCAATGCTGGCGGTTACTTTTACTCCCATTAGTTGTCCTCCTTCACCCGGTTTAGCTCCCTGAGCTATTTTAATTTGATATTCATTGGCAGAAATCAGATACAGAGCATCTACTCCAAAACGCCCCGAAGCAATTTGTTTGATAGTGGGAAAAACTGCATCTGAATAATAATAGGGATTTTCGCCTCCTTCTCCCGAATTGCTACGTCCTCCTATTTGTCTCATTGCCAAGAATATATCTCTTTGGGCTTCGGCAGAAATTGCACCAAAAGACATAGCTCCCGCTCCAAAGGTTTTTAGAATATCCTCACAAGATTGAACTATATGAGTATTTTCCTGATTGCCTACTAATTTCCATAAATGGCGAATGTGAATAGGGAAACTGACTTCCGAATTTTCTAAAAATTTTTCATATAGGCTGATATCTTCCAAAGAGATAGCATTTTTTCGGGCTAATTGGTGGATATTTTTCGCAATTTGAGCCGTAAAATCGTGCCGCTCACCTGAAAGTCCTCTTGGGTGCTCTTTGTAGAGATAGCTATTGTAAATTTGATTTCCTTCAGAGTTTTGATATATTTTTTGATGTTGCTGAATAATCATCTCTACGATTTGGCTGATACCCACTCCACTCAAATAAGCTGTTGTTCTTGGGAAATATTGTCGCACCAAATTAAAATCTAAACCAATCACTGTTAGTAATTGAGAGTCTTCGTAGCTTCTAACCACCGAAATACCCATCTTGGACATAATTTTGAGCAAACCTTGCTCTAAGGCTTTAATCAGATTCTTTTCTTTCTGGCAAGCGGATAATTCTTGATTTTTATCTTGAAAATTTCGGGCAATCTCCAATGCAACACGAGGGCAAACAGCCGAAGCTCCCAAAGCAATACAAGTAGCTACGTGGTGAGTAGCTCTGATTTCTCCTGAATCTACCACCAAGCTCACGGCTAGACTCAAACCTATTTTATGCAAAAACTCTTTACAGACTCGCAAGGCAATGACACAAGGAATGGGCTGATATGTTTCGGAAGCATACTTATCTGTTAGAATGACAATAGAATATTTTTTTTTGGTACAGGCAAGCAGTTCATTTTCTATCCTTTGAACAGCCTCCTGAAATCCTACAACACCTTTTTGAATGTCGAAACAAAAATCTATTTCTAAAGCCAGTATTCGGCTTCTCTCGTGCTTGATTTGAGAAAAGTTTTGCAGATACTCCAATTGCCCTAAACTTAGAATTGGACTTTTGAGCTCGAAAGCCATTGGTATAGGAGCAAATTCTTTTTCAGCGAAAATATTGGGCTTTTTTCCTAAATAAACAGATAAATCTGTTACAATTTTTTCTCGGAGATAATCCAGAGGGGGATTGGTTACTTGGGCAAAATTATGATAAAAGAAATCAAAGAAACTACGTGGTTCTTTGGAAAAAATAGCCAATGCGGCTGTATTACCCATAGAACCTATGCCTTCCTTGCCTTCTGTAATCATGGGGGCTAATACTTTATGAATATCTTCGTGGGTATAATGAAACGTTCGAATGGCTCTTTCATAATTGAAATTTATATTTTGAGTTCTTTCCTTTTCTTCTAATAAGATGAGTCTTGCATCAAAATGAGCATCAAAATTCTCTAATGATAAACTGGGGTCTTCAAAACTAATTTCACCTGTTTCCAAATCCACCGTTACGCTGCTACCTGCTTCGAGCATTCCTTTTTGTTTGATTAGTTCTTCATCTATTCCAAACACACCTGCCTCCGAAGCCAGACAAAATAGTTCATCAGTTTTTATCCATCTACAAGGTCTAAACCCATTTCTATCTAATCTTGCCCCTACATTTAGCCCATCTGAAAACACTATCAAGGCTGGTCCGTCCCAAGGCTCCATTCCTCTCCCCCAGAACTTATAGAAATTATTTTTCAGATGAGCTGGTGGCATCATAATGGCTAAGGTTTCTGCAATGGTTGGAATATTGCTTCGGTACCTGAGAGCCTCTACTATCTCATTTACGGTGCCCGAGTCGCTGATTGCCTCGTGTGTGAATAGCTCTTCTGGGGGTAAGCCCAGCATTTTTTCACGAGCCAAAGCCCAACTTCTATTACCTGAAATCGTATTGATTTCGCCATTATGCCCCACCAACCTAAAAGGCTGGGCTTTGTCCCAAGTGGTGGAAGTATTGGTGCTAAATCGTCTATGAAATACTGCAAAGTTGGTTTTGAACAATGGATTTTTCAAATCATCATAAAATTCAGCTAAAAACTCCGAACGTGTAAGAGCCTTATAGACAATGGTATGAGAAGAAAGTGAAGGTAAGAAGAAATTACGAATTCCTTTCCTACGAAGTTGGGTGAGAGTGCTTTGTTTGGCTCGGTAGAGTAATTTTTCAAAAGATTCATTTGTTCTGCAAAAATCAGGTCTTTTGATAATCACTTGCAAAATCGCAGGAAGGGTTTTGCGTGCATCTGTACCTAAAACATAAGTGTTGATGGGTACTTCTCTTATTTTAATAATTTCTAAGTTCCAAAATTGGAATGTTTCATAAAATGTTTGAAAAGATATTTCTCTTTCTAACAACTCTTTAGCAAGAAACAGGGTTGCAACAGCAATTGTGCCTTTTTTGTATCCTAATAGTTCAAAAGGAATTTCTGTCATCAATCCTGAACCATCTGCTGTGTGCATATCGGCACTATGTGCTCCCCGATGTTCCATTGCACACAAAGCTCTTAGGGCTATTTGCAAGATTTGATGGCTCGATTCTTGGTGCAAACTGGCTATAAAGCCTACGCCACACGCCGATTTTTCAGTAATTTGCCTAATCATAACTGAGCTTATTTTTAAACAGAACAAATTATCGAATTTACAAATTATTATGAAACAAAATTTTATATTTTTAATAAAAATTAGAACTAAATTTTTAAAAATTTAATTTTTCCAAGATTTTATTTGCACTATATTTATATTTTTAAAAAGGCTCTGTATTTGTAACACCATTTTAAGTAATTAGACAAAAGACACGAGATGTAAGACAAAAAATTGTTTATCAGCATTTTGCTGTAATGAAAGTGTCCATCTAATTCTAATTTTGTTGAGGTACTTACACTACCAAAATGTAAATATACGTTTAATTTTGTGGAACTACTTAGCATTGTAATAGAATAACTTTACTGCAAGATTCCTTCCAAATCTATCTGTTTGATGTATTTGTAATCAGCTTGCTTGATAAGTTCGGGAGTGAAGACGAACTTTTTATCAAATATTTTATCACCGATATAATAACTCACCCAGTATTCGCTTGATAGTACAAATACCTCTGGCGACAACGGCTCGATGAGATAAGAACTTAATGCAGGTACAAATTCAAAAAAATAACGGAGTGTAGAAGTAGCACGAGCCTCACCTGCTATTTCGCCATAGCCCCTGCAGGTAATAATGACGTTGTATAAATCAATCTCTTTGGTATTTAGCAGATAGGCAAACCATTCGTACTCTTGTTTTTCATTTTTTCTACGGGCAATAGCCACTTGTACGCCTTCTACTTCTGGAAAATCTATATCTTTTTTCATCTCTTTTTGTATTCTTTGAAACCAAAATTAGCTTCAAATTTACTGAAATATTTTTTTTGTAAAAAACTTATGCCTTTATCTTTGAAAAAAACACTTAAATTCGTATATTTGTTTTTATGAAGAAAATTACTACTTTTGATAATACTGACTGCAATTCTATTAGAAATCATCTGATAAAAAATCAGTTAGAATGGGTGTATGATTACGCAGAGGAGCAAAGCGAAGAGGCGGCTTTCTTTTTCTTTTCTGGAACACACAAAGGGAAAGAAGTAATTTTTGATGTGTTTCTGATACCGCTATCAGTTCATTATATGGCTTTGGTAGAAGAGAGAGCAGACCAAGAAGTGCAAAAACTTTTTCCCGAATACCAAGGCTACGAAAGTGCTGATAGATTGCCCGAAAAGAAAATGGAAGAAATTTGGGAGAAAAAAGCTGAAATTATTGCCGAAATAGAGGCAGAAGGCGACCTGAAAGTACAAGAATTTATTGAAATTGATGACTCTGAAATAGAGGAAACTCAGGACGACCTAATGGTACTGCTCACCGTTGCTCTCAATGTAGAAAAAATCAACCAAGAAGTAATTGATAAATTTGTGAGAGAATACAAAACTAACACTTTGCAATTGGACGAAAACTTGTATTCTTTTAGCATAGAAGACGATTTAGATTAGTCTTACACCAAAAACTATTTGTATGAAGATTTCTTTCAGAAAAATACAAACCAAAATACTCCTGTCTTTTTCGCTAATGATTGCATTGGCGGGTATTATTGGACTAATTGCTTTTTTGTACCAACGCAATATCAATAGATATTATAGCTACAAAAACGACCTTGACGAGCTACGCCACCTCACGGGGCAAATAGACGGTTTGAAGAAAGACATACTTGCCATTGACGCTCGCGACGAAGTCTATATCAGCACAGGCAAAAGTAAGCACGTATCTTTGATTGCCACAAATATTAGAGACAGTAAAAAAGTGCTTGAAAGACTAAAAAATAACCCTGCTACTTCCAAATTTAATCTGAACGAGAACATAGAACAACTTTTGCAACTTAGAGAAAGCTACAACCTAACCTTAGACTTGCTACAAAAGAAAATCAGAGAAAGAGGTTTCAAAAACTATGGCTTAGAGGGAAAAATGAGGCAGTACGTGCATTTCCTTGAAGAAATTGACATTGATAAGGTGCTTGTCTTGCAGTTAAGAAGGCACGAAAAAGATTTTTTCCTAAGAAAAGATATGGATTACAAAAGTAAGTTGCATCAAACTGCTGAAAAATTAAAACGAAAAATCGTAGATAGTAAAATAGATGATATTCAAAAAGAAAAGTTCATTACTTATGTAAATGATTACGAAAAACTTTTTGATGTGATAGTCAATTTAGAAAAAGAGATAGGCTTCGATAACAAGTCGGGTATTAGGGGGCAGATGTCTGCCATTTATGATAAGATTGACACCGAAGTTCAGAATCTTTATGAAGTAATAGGTTTTTACATTGATGGACTTATCTGGCAGGCACAGCTAATAGTAATTTCAGCCGTCATTATTATGCTCGTTACAGGCGGGATTTTTGCAATTTATTTTTCTTACAGTATTTCTCGCCCTATTATCGTTCTGGACAGAGTGGCTAAATCGGTAGTAAGGGGATTGAGAGGGCAAGATGCCTTTCTGGATAAAGTAAATACCGATGACGAAGTAGGCGATTTGGCAAAAAATTTCAAAATTATGCTCAATAAACTCAAAAATAGTATTACCGAAGCTGAAGAGAGAAACAAACAGTTGCAAGAATTTTTGAGTCAAGAATCGAAAAGAAATTGGGAAAATGAAGGTTTGGCTTTATTCGGTGAAATCTTGAAAAACAACAATGATAACCTTGAAGTGCAAGCCGTTGAGATTATTTCCAACCTTGTTAAATACACTGGCTCAGTGCAAGGGGGGTTGTTTATCGTAAATGACTCAGACGAAAACCACCATTTCTTGGAACTCAAAGCCGCTTATGCCTACGAAAGACGTAAATACATACAAAAAATCGTAGAATTTGGCGAAGGATTGCTCGGAGAGACTTGGCGTGAAGGCGATACCAAACTCATTACAGATATTCCACAAGATTATTTACATATTACTTCGGGGCTACTGGGGCAGGTAAATCCTACGGCTCTGCTTATCGTACCTATCAAAACTGATGAAAGAATAGAAGGTATCATAGAGCTTGCCTCTTTGAAAGTGTATGAACCTTATCAAATAGAGTTTATTGAAAGGCTTTCTCGCCGTATTGCTACCAACTTGGCTGCCGTAAAAGCCAACGAGAAAAACATCAAATTGCTCTACGCCGCCAAAGATTTCTCCAAACAGATTGAAGCCAAAGAAGCTGAATTACAAAGGAGAGTGAAAGAATACGATACTTGGATGCAACAATTTGAGCAAAAACTCAATGCTGTTTCCGAAGAATCACAAATCTATCAGTTTGTACTAAATAAAATTTACGATGGCATTATTCTGACAGATGAAGCCTTCAACATAACAAAAGTCAATAACTACATTCTCCGAAAATTCCGCTACAAACGTAGCGAACTTGAAGGGAAATCGGTTGATGTGCTGGTAGAAACAGACTATAAAAATATCATTGACCTGAAAGATAAGAAGTTTCAACTCAACTATAAATCTTTTTCTCATAAAACGACAGGAAGAATCATAGACCACTTCGGCAATCAGCATATTGTACAGATGATTGCAGGTAAAATGGAAATAGATAGCAAAATCATCTATGTATTTTTGTTCAATGAGTTAAGTCAGGAGGAAGTAACGCTGCTGGGAGTGGATAGAGGTTTCCTTTCTTCAAATTAAAGAAATGATAATCCATATCTTGCGTTATGAAAAATTTATTTTGGGTGTTTGGGTTGCTTTGTAGTGGAGTAGTCAATGCCCAACAAACCTTTTTTACAATTCCTTCGGGCGAAATTACGCACAAGGGTAAGCATTTCTATCAAGTTCAAGCCAATTTTGTAGATATACACTCCACACAAGCCAAATTTGATTTTGACTACGGCATCGGGCATCACTGGGAACTGGGTTTCAATATTGATACCGATTTGAGCTGGAAAAAGCACACCAAATTCTTGGAAGTATCTTCTCTTTTCCTCTTTCTCTTTCTCATCATCTTGAGCCACAGCAGAAAAGACACACAGAAACATCAATATCAAAAGTCTAAATAATTTCATAGCATTTTTTTAGTGAAACTTTTTGCTACAAAAGTATTACTTTTTTGCTACATATACAAACTCAAATCAAATGATAAATTTATGCAAAAAAAGCAGTTTTTTTATGGAATTTTTACTAACATTACATCTTACATAAAAAACCTTTCTGCCTTATGAAAAAGCTATTTCTTAGATTTTGGGTAATGCTTTGCTTGCTCAATTTCTCTCTGTTACCAACTAATCACGCTCAAACTATGTACGACAATCTCTGGAAAAAAGTAGCCGATGCCGAAAGTAAAGGCTTGCCCGAAACCGCCCGCAAATCGGTAGAAGAAATTTACAGACAAGCCGAAAAAGACAAAAACTACGCCCAACTCGTAAAAGCAGTTATCCACAGGCTCAAATATTACGAAATCAAAGAAGAAAACGATTTGGTAAAATCTCTGCAAGAACTCAAAAAAGAAGCTGAAAAAGCTGGTTTCCCTACAAAAAACTTGCTTTACTCAATGCTTGCTGAAATTTATTGGAAGTATTATCAAGAAAATCGTTGGCGTTTTCAGGATAGAACCCAAATCACCGAAAACAGCGAAGATATTGAAACTTGGACTTTGGAAAAAATTGCCAACGAGGTGAGCAAATATTATCTGCTTTCTTTGGCAAAATCCGAAGAATTACAAAAAGTTCAAATCAATGTTTTTGATGAAATCATTACGAAAGGCTCGGACGAGGCTCGCAAACTTCGCCCCACGATGTACGATTTCTTGGCTTGGCGTGCCGTAGAGTTTTTCCAAAATACCGAACCTGATATTACTCGCCCCGCTTATTACTTTCAAATGGATAAGCCCGAATATTTAGCACAAGCCGATATTTTCGTAAAAATGCAGTTAAGCACCCCCGATGATGACTCCTTTAAGTTCAAAGCTCTGAAAATTTATCAAGAACTACTCCGCCTCAATGCCAAAAATCCTGATGTTGCCCTACATACCGATTTAGCACGCTTACAATTTGTTCATAGTCAATCGGTTGTGCCACAAAAAAACGAATTGTACGTGCAAGCATTAGAAAATCTGCAAAAACAATATGCCCAAAATGAAAATGTTACTTTTGTGTATCATCGATTAGCAAGACACTACTACACACAAGGACAAAAATACAATCCCGAAAAAGGCAATCAATTTCAAATGGACTTGAAAAAAGCCTACGATATTTGCCAAGAAGCCATCAACCGCTACCCCAAAAGCAGAGGTGCTGAGCATTGTAGAGCCTTACAAAGTGTTATTTTACAAAAAGAATTAAGCGTTCAGATAGAAAAAACCGAGCCGTCGCTAACCTACTTCAAGGCTTTGGTAAATTACAAAAACATCACTAAAATCCATTACAAAATCGTCAAAATTACGCGTCAGGAAGTAAGCGAACAACGCAAAAAACAAAGGCAAAACAACGGCGATTACGAGGAAAAAAACTTTTTAGCTTATTTCATTTCCAAAACCGAAACCCAAAAAGGTTCTTTCAACCTGCCCGATGCCAAAGATTACCAAAAACATCGTACCGAAGTTGCTTTTGAAGGTTTGCCCACAGGTGACTATATGCTAATTATGAGCCACGATAAAAATTTTGAAACAGAAAACAATGCCATTGCCTACGCCTTTTTTACCATTAGCGATATTGCGTTCATTCACAAAAATTTGCCTGATGGCTCAACCGAATTTTATGTATTGCACCGCAAAACAGGGCAAAACCTTGCTGGCGTGAAAGCCTTTGTTTTCACACGCGAGTACAACTCTCAAAAAGGCTACTATGAAACTGTTTTGCAAGGAAATTATACCACCGATAACAAAGGTTATTTCAAAGTGCCTTATTTGTACAAAGAAAACAGATACAATGAAGCTATTTCGGTAGATTT
>Ga0308417_1002814_pt1 | contig 11338 bp, 10 predicted proteins | sample HotsprSampleOS65_FD_203528 | JGI IMG/M metagenome (GOLD analysis project Ga0308417, IMG submission 203528) | Hot spring phototrophic mat microbial communities from Octopus Spring, Yellowstone National Park, Wyoming, United States - 20090730_OS65 ... | reverse complement strand
AGTTCCTCGTCCTGCTTGCGCCAGGACAAATCCTTGGCCATCCACATACCGTCAGGAACATCCGCCGTCGACAGCGGCAACACCATCCGCTCATGCCCGGCGTGGATTACGCCGTCCCGGATCTCGGTGTTCACGGTCACGAGCCAGTACTTCCAGTCCTGGTCCTCCACAAAAGCGACCCGCCGGCTGTCGGAAAACCAGAGAAATGAACTCATCGCATAGCGCCGCCGTGACATGTCCTCCGACCCCTCGATTTCTATCTCTTTCAGTTCCGAATCGGGCGGGTAAACCTGATAAAACCCGGGTTCGCTCTGAACCACCTCCGGCCCGGCTCTCCACTCCCTTTCCCCGAGTTGGGCGATCATCACTCTGTCCGAGATGATCGGAGGCCTGCCGAATCCGAATCTTTTCCAGCATGCGACCTTGACCCGGTCCGGCGAGATGGCGAAGAGACCCCCACGGATTTTCCTCTCCACCTCGCCTTTGTCAACATCCAGAACCACCCCGTAGGCATCTCCGCCGATGAGAACACGCCGCGCATCCACCCACTCCACAAAGTCGAGATACCGCGAATACGTCGGAACCTGGAACTCCGCAAGGCGCCCCGGCCGGTCCGCCGACCAGACCTTCACCGGAATCCGCGGATCGTGCCCATATCCGGCGAATTCCAGATGGTAAATCAGCCGTCTGCCATCCGGGCTCAGGCGGAGCGACTTTTCATCGACCTTCTCGGCCGGCAGTTCGTGCCGCCGGCCGGATTTCTCTTCGATCGTGAGCTTGCCGTCCTGGATCTGGAACCGGGCAATCTGCGCCCCCAGCGGGCAAGCCATCGCCAGCACAATGAGCAAAGCCTGAATCATGCCATTGCCGCTCATGATCTTCACCCTCCAGTCGTCCGTCTCAGTCGTTGATCCTCACAACCTTCCTGTACGGGCTCGGCCATCCGGAACAAGCAGCCTCTCCCTCGCCGCGGTATAAGTCCAGTTGCGTCTCAGCCAGACCCTCGCCTGTATCTCCCAGGATCTTGACGCCCAACCCTTCAATCAGGAATTTCCGGCCACACTCAAATCCGGCTTGTCGGTTGAGCAGCAGGTGGGCCACCGTTTCCTGAGGAGTGGGAGGACCACAAGCGCCGCCCGGCGACGGGCGGCGAAAGCGCCGTCCCGCGTAATCCGGGCATGTCCCCGGGCCGGGCCCGCAGAAAAACTCCAATGACAGGAACACCCCTGCAAGATCCTTGCCGCTCCCGTTCTCGATTACGCGATCGAGAAACTGCTGCCGAAATGTCCTCGGACTGTCACTGCATGCAGCACCGACTGTCGTCGTGCAGGCTGTCACCGTCGGTGTTACCGCCGCTTCCGATTCCAGCGGCCTGTTGTAGCAGGTGATCTTCCAGGCCGATCCCATCACGTCCATCGACCAAGAGCGTGTACCCACGCCGGTCACTCCGTTCACCGTCCACCGCGCCCGCAGCGTTCTGAGCTGGTCGCCGTATTGCAAGGCCGACAAATTCAGGGTGTCCGTATATGTTCCGCTGGACCGTGTCACCGGGCCGGCCAGCCGCCGCGCCTGGTCTCCGGCGGTGAGATAGTCCAGTTCGAACGTCCCGGTGAGTCCGGACGGCCCCAGTTGGGTCTGGATCGCGCCGGAACCCGCATCGGCGCTCAAAATCCTCACCACCGGCTGCACCTGGATCGAGGCCGCCACCCCGCCTGCGCCTGCCAGACCGGCGCAGGAACAGAACAGTCTGGCGTTGCCCGTCACCGTCCACGTCCCCAGCCGCCCGTTGGTCGCCACCGCCAAGCTCGAAGCGAAGCCGGAAGACGCCGCCACATACTGTGTGCCGTCCGGGGCGTACACGGTGGTGCGCGTCTCATAGCTCCCATGGCCGCACGTGCACAGGATGCTCGAGTCCGACGTCGTCGAAACACCGTAGACCATGGACTGGTCCTCGCTCACCGCCGCATCGTTGTAGACGCTCACGTTTTAGATCATCTGGCACTGCGCCGCCACCGGCGGCGCCAGCAAGAGAGTCAGCAGGAGCACTCCCGCGAACATGGACGCCATTTGTCCTCCCACGGTTCCCGGCCTCCTTTGTCAATGCCCGGCGCCGTAAATCACGATCTTCGGCTTGACGCGGTTCTGGATATGCCGGTCGAGCCGGTCCACGACCGCCGGGGAAAACGACCGGCGGATCTCGGCAACCGCCGCCGCAATGACCTGTTTTCGCTGCTCGAGAATCGCGGCGATCCTCCGGGATGTTTGCGGATCCTGTGTCGCCCCTGCCGCATCCCGAAGACTCGCCTCCGTTTCATTCAGCCTTAGCTTGAGTCTCCCCAGCATTGTTCCAAGAAGTTCCCGTTCGCCGGCCTCCAGAGCGAGGGGCAGGAGCAATGCCGCCTGCCGGTTCCGAGCTTCTTCCGGGGCATTTTCCTCCACGACGACGGCGGTCAAAAAGTGAGCATATGCCAATTCGTCCGGAATCCGGTCAGGCGTTTTCGCGCCGTCGACCAGCACGGGGAGGTCCGGTGCGGAGTGAACGTGTTGCGCCTGGCTGGCGACTGCCACGCCCGACGCCCAAAGCAAAACCACCCACTTCTTGCAAGACTGCTTGAACACGGGACGCCTCCTTGTCTGCCAAACGCATTTCCCGCAATTCAGGAGCGCAACACAGCCCGTGTGACACGCCCGGCAGTCAAAAGAGCCTGAGAGCAGGAACGTGAATTACAGTCGTCCTCCTCGGCGAACTCGGTCTGACATGCGGAGCCGACCTCTTCGGCGCCTCCGCCGCCAGACGGCGCCACCTGGCGTTGCCTCTCGAACCGGCGTCTGTCGCCAGCCCGTTGTTTTAGAAAAGAGGCTATTTCAGAAGACAACCGGCCGGTCAGCCGGGGATGCGTTTTTTACGAATTCGGAACAGCCCGTTATATCGCACACATTTGCGGGGGGGGGGACGATTCCGCTTCTGCGATTTGTTCCAGATCCGGAACAAGACGAGCTTTATATCAGCGGTATTTGTCCATCAAGGTGTTGAAATCACGACGGAATTCAAGCACGGTTGCTGCCGTATGGCCGGATATATGCACACGACCGCGCGTGAAACAGCGACGTTTGTTCTCCGGGACATCGGGACGCAATGCGGAGAAGCCCGGCGGAGTGTTTCCGTCAAGAGCGGTCGTCAGCGGGCCACCGCCAGCGCGGGGCGGACGGGAGACGGGAGGTGGGCGACGACGGCGGCCTGGGCGGCCAGGGCCAGGAGGTTGCGGCGGGGCTCCTGCATGGCGGGTTGGGCGCGGAGGGCGCGGCGGTGGCAATAAACGGCGTCGCGGCGGTTGCCGAGGGCTTCGAGGATGACGCCGAGATCGTTCGAGGCGGCTGCGCCGGAGGAGCCGTGATCCACAGCTTGCCGTAGCCGCAACACCGCATCCAGAACGAGTCCCCTTTGCAGCATTGGGGCGCTTCAAGATGAAGCCGGCCAGCACCAGCAGGGCGGGAAGGACTGGCTTGCGTCATCGGAGCATCCGGGGGAGAGGCACGAGCGGAGAGCCCGAAAAGCCTGAGGCCCCGGCGGGCTTGCGCCCGCGGGGCCCCAGCGTCTGCCTCAGGAGGATCAACGGGAAGGTTAGCCGCGGAGCAGGCTGAGGACGGCCTGCGGGGCGGCGTTGGCCTGAGCCAGGGCGGCGACGCCGGCCTGGGTGAGGATCTGTGCTTTGGTCAGGTTGGCCGCTTCGAAGGCGAGGTCGGCATCGCGGATGCGCGACTCGCTGGCGGCGAGGTTGGTGAGCTGGGTGGAGGCGAGGCTGACGGCGAAGTTGAACTGGTTCTGGCCCTTGCCGACGACCGCCTGGGCCTCGCCGAGCTTCTTCACCGCGGCGGCCAGCGCGTTGACGGCGCGCTCGGCAGCCTGCTGGGTGTTGATGGACAGGTTGGCGCCGCCGCTGGAGTCGAGGGTGGTTTCACTCGTCTTGTCAGTGGTGGAGTCCTGGGTGTCGGCAACGCCGTTGTTGACGCCCGTGGTGCCGTCGCTGGAGGCCTGGACGACCACCTTGAAGGCACCGGTGCTGGCGAAGGTGATGCGGTTGTTGCCGTTACCGGCTTCGGCGGCGACGATTTTCATCAGACCGTCCTTGTTGCTGTTGCGCAAGACGCGATTGATCTCGGCGGCAGCCGCATTCGCGTCGGCACCGGTAGTGTCGTTCAGGTCCACGTTGACCGATTGCAGCGAGCCGTCCGCGCCGATGGCTGTAATCGTGATCCGCTGGGTTTCGCCAGATGCGACAGCTGTGAAGTCGAACGAGCGCGCCTCGAGTCCGCCAGCGACCTTGACGTTGGCGGCGGCGGTGAGGCCGAACATCCGCCGGGCGGCCAGGTCGGCGCCGGCCTCCACGACGAATGCGGCGGAAGACGAAACGAGCGAGAAGCCCTTGCCGTCAGCGTTGATCTGCGCCTGGATGTTGGCGTTCCGCAAGGCCACCGCACCCGGGGAGGTGCCGCCGGCCGCGCCCTCGATGCCTGCATTGATGGCCGCCACGAGGCCCTTCAGGTCCTGCACACCCGTGAGGTTGACGGTGATTGTCTGGTCGTCAAAGCCCACGCCGGACAGGTTGAAGGTCATCGTGGTCGCGCCGCCGATGGCTTCGTACAAATCGCTGTTCGAGACCGAGGGATCGTACTTTGACATGTCGTAGGTGGCGCTGCTCGACGCCGAATATCCGCTCAGCCCCAGGCTGCGGGCGTCGACGGTGGACTGGCGCAGGTCGACGCTGACGCTGCCGTTGGAGATGATCTCGGCATCGTTGCCGCCGCGGCCGCCGCCGATGAACACGCTCAGGTTCTTGGCGAAATCGCCGCCCTGGTTCAGGCCGATCGCCTGCGCCTGGCGGTTGATCTCCTGGATGACGCTCTGGAACTCGCTGTTGAGCACTTCGCGGTTGCCGTTGAAGGTGCCCGAAGCCGACTGCGTGGCCAGCGTGCGGGCCCGGTCGAGCAGCTTGCTGATGTTGTTGATGCCGCTGTCAATGGTTTGCAGCGTCGCCAGGCCGTCGTTGGCGTTGCGGATGCCCTGCGTCAGCACCGCCTGGTCGCTGCGGAACCCGTTGGCAATGGCCAGGCCGGCCGCGTCATCGCCCGAGCTGACGATGCGCAGGCCCGAGGTGACCCGGCTGATGGTTTTCGACTGGAACTCCTGCGTGACGCGCAGGTACTCCTGCGCCTGCATGGAGGCAATGTTGGTGTTAATCGTAAACGCCACAGTCCTTCTCTCCTTTTTCGGCCGAGGCTTCGGCGGAAGTCCTTCCCGCCGGGACCGCTTCGGATCCACGCTCCGGCTTCACCTTCGCTCATCGGTGCGCAGGCCCGGGAGTTTGAGAAAATTTTCCGCCGCGGCGCGGAGGCGGCGGCGTGCGCGGGGCAGGCTGCGCCGGCTGCGGCGATGCGATATAGTGGCGCGGCATAAGGAGAGATTCCATGCCGCATGCCGCCCTGATCCGCGAATCCCTCGCCGCCGGCGAGGGCATCCTGCGCCTGGCGCCCTGCTGGGTGCCGCGCTCGTTCCTCATGCCGGGAGGCCGCCTCAAGCTGCACCCGGACGACCTCTACGCCCTCGGCGCCCACCGCGGGGGCATCGACGAACGGTGGTTCTCCTCGACGACGCGCGCCGACAACGGCCCGGGCACGCCGGAAGACGAAGGGCTCAGCTACATTGACTGCAACGGCCGGCGCGTCCTGCTCAAGGAGGCCATCGAGGAGCTGGGCGACGAGCTGCTCGGCGCCGATGTGATGCGCGAGCACGGCGGCTTCAACATCCTGTGCAAGTTTTTCGACAACCTCGGCCCCATCCCGCACCATATGCACCAGATGGAGGAGCACGCCGCCAGGGTCGGCCGCAAAGGGAAACCCGAGGCCTACTATTTCCCGCCGCAATACAATTTCCACGGCAACAATTTCCCCTACACGTTCATGGGGCTCGAGCCGGGCACGACGAAGGATGACGTTCGGCAGTGCCTCGAGCGCTGGAACCAGGGCGACAACGGCATCCTCTATCTGTCGCGCGCCTACAAGCTCGAGCCGGGCACGGGCTGGCAGGTGGATGCGGGCGTGCTCCACGCGCCGGGCTCGCTGGTCACCTACGAGCCGCAGGTCAACTCGGACGTGTTCGCCATGTTCCAGTCGATGGTGGAAGGCCGGCCCGTGCCTTGGGACCTGCTCGTCAAGGACGTGCCGCCCGAGCACCATCAGGACCTCGACTACATCCTTTCCATGCTCGACTGGGAGAAGAACGTCGACCCGGAATTCGGCAAGCACAACAAGGTGTTTCCCGTGCCGGTGCGCGACGAGGCGGCGATGGCGGAGGAAGGATACCGGGAGGTCTGGGTCACCTACGGGCGGCCGTGGTACTCGGCCAAGGAGCTTACCGTCATGCCGGGCCGCAGCGTGGTGGTCCGCGACGCGCACGCCTACGGGATGATCCTCACCCAGGGCTACGGCCGGGTGGGCGTGCACGAGGCGGAGACGCCCACGCTGATCCGCTTCGGCCAGATGACGAAGGACGAGTTCTTTGTGACGCGCGCCGCCGCGGAAGCCGGCGTGCGGATCACCAACCGCAGCGACCGCGAGCCGCTGGTGATGCTCAAACATTTCGGCCCGGGCAACCCGGATGCCGCGCACCTGATTCACTGAGAACCGCGGAGGAACGCCATGAAGATCTCCATCGGCAGCTGGGCTTACACGATCGGGCCGTGGGCGGCGCACCCGGTGCCGTTCGACACGGTGCTCGAAAAGCTGAAGGCGCTGCGCTTCGACGGCGTCGAGCTGGGCGCATTCCCGCCGCACCCCAACCCGGGCAACCCGAACGGGCCGGACAGCGAGTGGCCGGGCGCCATGCCGGAGAAATCGCAGCGGGCGGAACTGCGCGCCCGCATGAAAGAAATCGGCCTCGAATTCAGCGGAATTGCGGCCAATTTGTGGGGCGAAAAGCTGATCAATACAGACGACCCGTCGAAATACATCCAGGAATTCCGCCGCAACGCGGAGTTCGCCGCCGACCTCGGCATCCCCGCGGTGCGCGTCGACACGGTGCAGCCGCCGGCCATCCTGCGCGAAATCGACCCGCGCACGGCGATGGAGCGGGTCGTCGCCGCGTGGAAGGCCTGCTGCGACATCGCCGCGGATTTCGCCGTCGACGTCGTCTGGGAGTTCGAGCCGGGCTTCGCCTTCAACAAGCCTTCGGAGATCGTCCGCATTCACGACGCCGTGGACAAGCCGAATTTCGGCCTGCTGTACGACACCTGCCACGGGCAGATGACGGGCGTCGTGGGCGCGCGGCAGGAGGGCGAGAAGGAGGTGTTCGCGTCGCAGCTCGAATTCATCCGGATGCTGGACGGGCGCATCCGCCACATCCACCTGATCGACAGCGACAACACCTGCCACAAGGACGCCGCGGGCAACGACGAGACCTCGGCGCACCCGCCCTTCGGCCTCGGCGTGCTCGATTTCGACACGCTGTTCCCCGCCCTGCTCCGGGCGGCGCGGCTGAAGCACGGCTGGGCGACCATCGACCTCTGCTTCTGGCCCGACGCCTGGGAGGCGACGGCGAGCTGCAAACAGCGGGTGGACGAGCTGGTGGCGAGGTACGCGTCATGAAAGAGCTGCGGGTTGCCATGATCGGCTACGGCTTCATGGGCCGGGCCCACACGAACGCCTACAAGCGGCTGACGGATTTCTTCCCGGTCGCGCACCGTCCGGTGTTGCAGGCAGCCTGCGGGCGCAACGCGGAGAAGGCCCGCGCGTTTGCCGCCACCTGGGGCTATGCGCGCGTGGAAACGGACTGGCGCAAGGCGGTGGAGGCGCCGGACGTCGACCTGGTGGACATCTGCGCGCCGAACGACATGCACGCGGAAATCGCCATCGCGGCCGCGCGCGCCGGCAAGATGGTGCTGTGCGAAAAGCCGCTGGCGCGCACGCTGGCCGAGGCCGAACAGATGGTCGAGGCCGTGGAGCGGGCGGGCGTGCCGAACATGGTCTGGTACAACTACCGGCGCGTGCCGGCCATCGCGCTGGCGCGGCAGCTGGTGGAGGAAGGACGCATCGGCCGGCCGTTCCACTACCGCACGAATTTCCTCCAGGACTGGACCATTTCGCCCGATGTCCCGCAGGGCGGCCCGGCGCTGTGGCGCCTGGACGCGCAGGCCGCCGGCAGCGGCGTCACCGGGGACCTGCTGGCGCACAACATCGACACGGCGATGTATCTGAACGGCGCCATCACGCGGGTGGTGGCACGCACGGAGACGTTCGTCAAACAGCGGCTGCACGCGCTCACCGGCAGGATCGAGCCGGTAGGGATCGACGACGCCAGCCTGTTCATCGCCGAGTTCGCCAACGGCTCGCTGGGCCTGTTCGAGGCGACGCGCTACGCGCGCGGGCACAAGGCGCTGAAGACGCTGGAGCTCAATGGCGCCGACGGCTCGCTGCGGTTCAATCTCGAGGAAATGGAGTATCTCGACTACTTCGAGTACGCGGGCGCGCCGGGCCATGTGCGCGGCTGGCGGCGCATCCACGTCACCAACCCCGAACATCCTTACATGGACCGCTACTGGGTGCCCGGCCTCGTGATCGGCTACGAACACACGTTCCTGAACGCGCTGGCCGATTTCGTCCGCGGCCTGGAAACGGGCAACAGGGCGCAGCCGGACTTCCGCAACGCGCTCCAGACGCAAAAAGTCTGCGAGGCGGTGCTCCGCAGCGCGCGCGAGGAGCGCTGGGTGGAAACCGGAGTCGAGCTGTAGCGGGCGCGGCTCAGCGGGCGGCGATGAGCAGCGGCGCGTTTTCCGGCGCCTGCGCCCAGAACAGGATGGCGATGAGGGCCAGCAACGCGGCCAGCGTGATCAGCACCACGCCCGCGAGTTTGAGCCACGCCATGACCTTCGGGTCATGCCACAGGACATGCGCGTCCCTCATGGAACGCCTCCGTTTGCAATATAGACCCGCGCCTCCGCAAGATCAAGAGCCGGCCAGCGGCGCGCGCGCCTGCGCGAACCTCACGCCGCGCGCCTCCAGCTGGTCGAGCAATGCGCGGCAGAGCGATTCGTCGAAACCAAGCGCTTCCGGCGGGTGGACGCCGGGCCGGCGGAAGCGCCCTTCGAGAACCAGCCGCGCGATGGCGGCGGCGGTGAAGCCGGTGGTGCGCGCCATCGACAGCAGCCCGTTGTCGGCGTCGTAGCGGTCCACCAAATCGAAGGTGATGCGCTCCATGCCGCCGGCCGTCTCGCCTTCGAACAGGAGCCGCATCACCGTGAGGTCGGCCTCGCCGGGCGCAAAGCGCCAGGCGCGGCGGCAGACGGTTTCGAGCATCGGGCGGACATCCGGGGCGAAGAAGCCGGCCTCGCGCAGCCGCACGATGAACTCGTAGTGCTGCGGGTGGCGCAGCGTTTTCTCCACCAGCGTCGGCGTGTCGGGCAGCGAGGCGAGCAGCGTGCGGATGCCGTCGGTGTGGAAGGCCACGAGCGGGCCGGTTTCAGGGAATTTCAGCGTTTCGGCGCCGGAGAGCGGCTCGAGCGTGACCGCGCGGCCTTCGATGCGGAAGCGGCACGGCCGCGTGTACTCGTCCAGCACGCTTTCGGCGGCGAAGGGGTTCTTGTAATACCACGGCGGCTGCGGGCGCTCGGGCAGCCCGCCCACATAGCAGACGTAGCGGTCCAGCCGGCGGAACAGATGGCGCGCGGCGTGGGCGGCGACCACGTTGGACAGCCCCGGGCAGACGCCCGCATCCACCACCACCGTCGCGCCGCGCGCGGCGGCCAGAGCGTGGAGCGCCGTCGGATCCTCTTCCGTAAACGAGATGTCGACCACGTTGCGGCCCAGCCCGATGAGGCGCTCCAGCAGGCGGAAGCCGACGGCGCCAGGCATGGCCGAGAGCACCACCGCGGCGCCTCGCACGGCCTCTTCGAGAACGCCCGGCGAGAGCACATCGGCCTCGACGCGCCGGCAGGGCCAGGCGCGAACCGCCTCCAGCGCCTCGCCGCTGCGGTCGACCACCGTGACGTCGCACTCGCGGCAGAGGTCGAAGACCATCGCGCGGCCGATGAGCCCGCAACCGAGAACCGTCACCGGGGGTCGCGCCGTCACGGGGTTCCTCCCGCGGAGAGGCGCAGGGCCGCGAGGCGCGCCCGGATCAGATCGAGCGCCCTGGGGCCGCGGACGTCCAGCTCCTCCTCGCCGGACAGCACGAGGTCGGCGAAAGCGCGCGTCGGGCGGATGAACCGCTCGGCGCCGGGCCTCACCGTGGCTTCGAACTGCTCGAGCACGCTTTCGCGGGTGCGGCCGCGTTCGCGGACGTCGCGGTCGAGCCGCCGGGCGAGGCACAGCTCGTCCGGGGCGTCGACGAACAATTTCACGAAGTATTGTTCCCGGAGCGCGGGCCAGTAGAGCGCGAACAGGCCCTCGACGACCACGAGGCCGCCGGGCACGATGCGCTCGCCGCCGCGGGCGCGCGCATGCGTGGAGAAGTCGTACAGCGGCGCGACGACCGGCTCTCCGTGCCGCAGCGCGGCGACGTCGTGGAGGATGGCCTCGTGGTCGACGGCGCCGGGCTCGTCGAAGTTCGTGCGGGCGCGCTCCTCAAGCGGCAGGTGCGCGAGGTCGATGTAGTAATGGTCCAGGTTGAGCACCGGCGCGGCCAGCCGGCCCGCCAGCCAGCGGGCCAGCTCGGTCTTGCCCGCGCAGGACGGGCCGGCGATCCCGACCAGCAGCGACGGGACGGCGCCGGGCGAGGCAGCCATGGCGTCAGGCCCTCGCAGCGGTTTGCAGGGCCCCGGCCGGCTGCGGCGGCGGCGCGGCCGCCGGCTGCAACTTGACGCTGACCAGCTTCGACACGCCCTGCTCCTGCATGGTGACGCCGTAAAGCAGCTCGGCCGCCTCCATCGTCTTCTTCGCGTGCGTGATGACGATGAACTGCGTCTGCCGGGACATCTCCTTGAGCAGCGCCGCCAGTCGGCCGACATTGGCTTCATCGAGCGGCGCGTCCACCTCGTCGAGCACGCAGAACGGGCTGGGCTGGTACTGGAAGATGGCCATCAGCAGGGCGATGGCGGTGAGCGCCTTCTCGCCGCCGGACAGCAGCAGCACGTTTTGCAGCCGCTTGCCGGGCGGCTGGGCGACGATTTCGATGCCCTGGTCCAGCTCGTCGCCCTCGCCGGTGAGCCGCATCTCGCCCAAGCCGCCGCCGAACAGCGTGCGAAACATGTTGCGGAAATTCTCGTTGATCACCGCAAAGGCCTCGCTGAACCGCTTGCGCGATTCGGCGTCGATTTCCTTGATGGTCTTTTCGGTGTCGCGGATCGAA
>Ga0308417_1002812_pt1 | contig 11340 bp, 13 predicted proteins | sample HotsprSampleOS65_FD_203528 | JGI IMG/M metagenome (GOLD analysis project Ga0308417, IMG submission 203528) | Hot spring phototrophic mat microbial communities from Octopus Spring, Yellowstone National Park, Wyoming, United States - 20090730_OS65 ... | reverse complement strand
GCAGACATCGACATCAAGTATTTCAGCAATTTCGGCTCGTTGAAGAGCACTGAAACGTTGCGCTCGACGAGATCGACAAACTCTTCAGTGATTATTTCAGCAATTTCGGCTCGTTGAAGAGCACTGAAACTGCGATGCTGCGCTGACGCAGCAGCAGTACGGCGATTTCAGCAATTTCGGCTCGTTGAAGAGCACTGAAACGATCACCCGGATCGACCGCGCGGCGTCGCTGGTGTTATTTCAGCAATTTCGGCTCGTTGAAGAGCACTGAAACGGAACGCTACGCTGATTTCGTTGTGGCGCTCGTCAGAATTTCAGCAATTTCGGCTCGTTGAAGAGCACTGAAACCGCAAACAGCGTCAGCCATTCCGCCCCCGTCGCGAGCACGATTTCAGCAATTTCGGCTCGTTGAAGAGCACTGAAACTTTTCGGTGCGCGTCGGAACGTCGTCACCGAAAACATTTCAGCAATTTCGGCTCGTTGAAGAGCACTGAAACCCGTTGACGACCTGTCGCGTGCCGTACCAGACGACGATTTCAGCAATTTCGGCTCGTTGAAGAGCACTGAAACCAATTTCGCGGGAAATCCGGCAAATTTCCCGCTTGAATTTCAGCAATTTCGGCTCGTTGAAGAGCACTGAAACAGCAGCGAACTTTCCAACTTTCTGCGTGTCGCCATCGAATTTCAGCAATTTCGGCTCGTTGAAGAGCACTGAAACACCGAAGCCGAGGCGCGGCGTCTGGTCGAGACGCTGCGATTTCAGCAATTTCGGCTCGTTGAAGAGCACTGAAACATGGGCGAACAACTACGAAATTGAAGCAACACAAGAATTTCAGCAATTTCGGCTCGTTGAAGAGCACTGAAACTGTTACACACGCGGTAGCAGCACGATCCTACCACAATTTCAGCAATTTCGGCTCGTTGAAGAGCACTGAAACTACAATCCCAACACGCTCGCAGTTTTTCCGTTTTCCATTTCAGCAATTTCGGCTCGTTGAAGAGCACTGAAACCTTAGGTGTAGAGTTTTCTCAAGGTCAACAATTCTACATTTCAGCAATTTCGGCTCGTTGAAGAGCACTGAAACACCAGGGCAGGGAAATGAGCATCAGCGGCTACATTGCATTTCAGCAATTTCGGCTCGTTGAAGAGCACTGAAACTTGTAACCGTAATACTGCATTATACGCTGTTCTTGTGGTATTTCAGCAATTTCGGCTCGTTGAAGAGCACTGAAACTTAACCGGAAGAGTTCGTATCCTTCACGCGGATTATTCATTTCAGCAATTTCGGCTCGTTGAAGAGCACTGAAACACAATACGAGCGACGCCGCGCGGTCGATCCGCGTCGATTTCAGCAATTTCGGCTCGTTGAAGAGCACTGAAACAGGTACCTGCGTTGGTCTGCCAAATCTCTATATCAAATTTCAGCAATTTCGGCTCGTTGAAGAGCACTGAAACAGGTGTCGAACATCGGAAGCATCGAAGTCAACAACAATTTCAGCAATTTCGGCTCGTTGAAGAGCACTGAAACTTCCACAGCGACGCGAGGGCCGCCGACTCACGGGCGATTTCAGCAATTTCGGCTCGTTGAAGAGCACTGAAACCGACCTCAGACAACGGGATGTGATACGAGACGACGTACCATTTCAGCAATTTCGGCTCGTTGAAGAGCACTGAAACTTGTGGATCGACGCCGAGAGCTGATCCAGCCACGAGAATTTCAGCAATTTCGGCTCGTTGAAGAGCACTGAAACATAACAGACACGATCAACGTATGCGGGAGTCGCAAAATTTCAGCAATTTCGGCTCGTTGAAGAGCACTGAAACACGGGCCCGGCGTCGCAGTCGGCGACGGCGACGTCGGCGTATTTCAGCAATTTCGGCTCGTTGAAGAGCACTGAAACTGTACGGCTACTACAACGAGCCGGTGTGGTCACCCGGCATTTCAGCAATTTCGGCTCGTTGAAGAGCACTGAAACGTGCGACCGAGTCGGGATCGCCGGCGTCGTAGACGAATTTCAGCAATTTCGGCTCGTTGAAGAGCACTGAAACACGCGACGTGAGGATGCGTTGTGGCAGATTGTGCAATTTCAGCAATTTCGGCTCGTTGAAGAGCACTGAAACAGTGACGGGTCGGCGCGGTACTCGTGGACGAGCTGCAGCATTTCAGCAATTTCGGCTCGTTGAAGAGCACTGAAACCGGTCCGGCTCGCCGCCCCGGTGCGGCGGCTGTCCGAGCATTTCAGCAATTTCGGCTCGTTGAAGAGCACTGAAACTGGGCGGATCGGCGTCTGTGGTTTGTCCAGGCGAGACGATTTCAGCAATTTCGGCTCGTTGAAGAGCACTGAAACATCGCAGCGTTGTGAGTCAGTGGGCGCTGGTGCAACATTTCAGCAATTTCGGCTCGTTGAAGAGCACTGAAACCCTTTGATAATCGTGTTTCTTGCAGGATATGACGTGGATTTCAGCAATTTCGGCTCGTTGAAGAGCACTGAAACGCGCGGAACGCGGTGTGGTTTGGTATGCCGGTCGGTGCATTTCAGCAATTTCGGCTCGTTGAAGAGCACTGAAACGCTGAGAGAGAGGAGTAGGAGGAGATCGCGTGAACATTTCAGCAATTTCGGCTCGTTGAAGAGCACTGAAACGGGGTCGGCTTCCGGCGGGATCACGCTGCAAAACTGGATTTCAGCAATTTCGGCTCGTTGAAGAGCACTGAAACTAGGTCACTTTGTCCAACGGTTGGGAAAAGGGAAGGATTTCAGCAATTTCGGCTCGTTGAAGAGCACTGAAACTTCAATGTGGGACCGTTTATGATTACAACGTCTTGAAATTTCAGCAATTTCGGCTCGTTGAAGAGCACTGAAACGCGAATTTCCCGCTTGACATCCGGCGCGGGGTGTGGATTTCAGCAATTTCGGCTCGTTGAAGAGCACTGAAACCGGAACTGCTCCAGCGCGCGGCGGAACTGATGCTGAATTTCAGCAATTTCGGCTCGTTGAAGAGCACTGAAACATTCGTTGAAAGAGCGCGCTCACAAACGACATCGGCTATTTCAGCAATTTCGGCTCGTTGAAGAGCACTGAAACGGTCAGCGGGTGGATGTGCGCCAGAAACCCGCGACCATTTCAGCAATTTCGGCTCGTTGAAGAGCACTGAAACATCCGATTTCCGACCCGTTGAAGGTAACTACCTCGATTTCAGCAATTTCGGCTCGTTGAAGAGCACTGAAACCGTCCCGCTTCCCTCAGAACCCCGCCCACAACGGCGATTTCAGCAATTTCGGCTCGTTGAAGAGCACTGAAACCCGGCGCGCCGTAGACCGTCCCGTTCGGGTCGGTTTCAAAATTTCAGCAATTTCGGCTCGTTGAAGAGCACTGAAACCCTGTGTGATAGCGTTGATTTACTGTGACTATACTATAATTTCAGCAATTTCGGCTCGTTGAAGAGCACTGAAACATAGGTTGGTAGCGCTTGAGCGTCCTTTGCATCTTACATTTCAGCAATTTCGGCTCGTTGAAGAGCACTGAAACCGGTGAAGATGCGCGGTGTTGATGTCAACTCGCTGGATTTCAGCAATTTCGGCTCGTTGAAGAGCACTGAAACCTGCCGCGCAAGAAAACCAAATCGTCGAACCTTTTGGATTTCAGCAATTTCGGCTCGTTGAAGAGCACTGAAACATTACCCATCCGAAGCAGAATGTCGTTGTAATAGTAGATTTCAGCAATTTCGGCTCGTTGAAGAGCACTGAAACGCGATTTTTGGAGCACGTCTTCCGGTGACGGCAGCAGTTTTCAGCAATTTCGGCTCGTTGAAGAGCACTGAAACACGAGCAAGCGCGTCCTGTTGCGTACACGAGACACCATTTCAGCAATTTCGGCTCGTTGAAGAGCACTGAAACAAGTTGAGTCGACGTCGCCTTTGCGTGTCAATAATCAAGATTTCAGCAATTTCGGCTCGTTGAAGAGCACTGAAACACATTATCCGCCTGCGCGATATAACCGAAGTATGTATTTCAGCAATTTCGGCTCGTTGAAGAGCACTGAAACGCAAGTCGCAGCGCCGTCCTCGGATCGAGACCGGCGATTTCAGCAATTTCGGCTCGTTGAAGAGCACTGAAACTCTCTGGGCGGGCGCCGACGGGCGTGGTGGTGGTGGATTTCAGCAATTTCGGCTCGTTGAAGAGCACTGAAACACACGTGCACCTCAGGCAGCGCACCATCCCCGGCCTCGAATTTCAGCAATTTCGGCTCGTTGAAGAGCACTGAAACGCGGGCCGGCATCGCGCGGATCGAGATACACACCGTACATTTCAGCAATTTCGGCTCGTTGAAGAGCACTGAAACATCGCTGGCACTATGTGGGCGTCTGGCATTTCTCCGGATTTCAGCAATTTCGGCTCGTTGAAGAGCACTGAAACTCTTTGCGCGAGACGAACTCCCGATACGACGCAACCAATTTCAGCAATTTCGGCTCGTTGAAGAGCACTGAAACTTTCTGTTGCAGATCGACGTAAAACATTCGTTCTACATTTCAGCAATTTCGGCTCGTTGAAGAGCACTGAAACATGGGCTCGGCGCCCGCGGGTACTGGTCTCCCGCGATTTCAGCAATTTCGGCTCGTTGAAGAGCACTGAAACACGACGACCAACGGTTGCCCGCAGCATCGCGGTACGATTTCAGCAATTTCGGCTCGTTGAAGAGCACTGAAACATACTCCGGCGCATCGGCCAACACGGGAACCGGCAAATATTTCAGCAATTTCGGCTCGTTGAAGAGCACTGAAACGGGGCGCAGGGCAGTTCGAGGGATCCGGCGACGTCGATTTCAGCAATTTCGGCTCGTTGAAGAGCACTGAAACGCAAACAAGTCACGCAACGCAACTTGTCTGAGGTCAATTTCAGCAATTTCGGCTCGTTGAAGAGCACTGAAACTCAACATCAGTTCCGCAACCGCTTGCGCGTCGTTGCGATTTCAGCAATTTCGGCTCGTTGAAGAGCACTGAAACCGGTCGCGCTCGTGCGGCGTGCTGTGGCGACGCTCCATTTCAGCAATTTCGGCTCGTTGAAGAGCACTGAAACCGTATCACTGGCACTATGCGGGCGTCTGGCATTTCGATTTCAGCAATTTCGGCTCGTTGAAGAGCACTGAAACGCGCACCCGCCGCCTCGATGTAGTAACAGACGCGATCATTTCAGCAATTTCGGCTCGTTGAAGAGCACTGAAACTAGCATCACCCCCCTTCTTCCGCACGACGTGTGACAAATTTCAGCAATTTCGGCTCGTTGAAGAGCACTGAAACGCTGGTTTTGCCCCTACCGCTCTGTCCGAAGCCAGTGGATTTCAGCAATTTCGGCTCGTTGAAGAGCACTGAAACCTTCACGCATTGCTTGGTAACGGCTTTCCACGTGATTTCAGCAATTTCGGCTCGTTGAAGAGCACTGAAACTGCGCTTCCAGAAATCGGATCCAGTTGTGTTCCGGCGATTTCAGCAATTTCGGCTCGTTGAAGAGCACTGAAACTGGCGCGACTACGAAGGCCGACATTGGGGTCCGGCTGAGATTTCAGCAATTTCGGCTCGTTGAAGAGCACTGAAACGTAGCGTCCAGCCTGGGGCGCAGGGCAATTCGAGGGAATTTCAGCAATTTCGGCTCGTTGAAGAGCACTGAAACTTAGACTTCAACCCTCCAAACGCGCTCACCCTCGCGATTTCAGCAATTTCGGCTCGTTGAAGAGCACTGAAACTTCTGAACCTCGTTGGAAGAGAAAGGAGCGAGACGATTTCAGCAATTTCGGCTCGTTGAAGAGCACTGAAACGCAAGTCGCAGCGCCGTCCTCGGATCGAGACCGGCGATTTCAGCAATTTCGGCTCGTTGAAGAGCACTGAAACTCCGGAACTGTTTACGGCCCGCCGGGCTTTGTTTCAAATTTCAGCAATTTCGGCTCGTTGAAGAGCACTGAAACGATGTCATACTGCCGCGTATTTTTCCTTCCCCGCGTTCGATTTCAGCAATTTCGGCTCGTTGAAGAGCACTGAAACCGACGACGATTACCCGAACATCGTCGTCATCAAATCGATTTCAGCAATTTCGGCTCGTTGAAGAGCACTGAAACGCACCGGCGCGACTTCGGCGACTAACTGCGGTTCGCGATTTCAGCAATTTCGGCTCGTTGAAGAGCACTGAAACGTGAACTCCACTTCGGTGATGCAGGAAACGTCGTTCCATTTCAGCAATTTCGGCTCGTTGAAGAGCACTGAAACCGTCGCGGCGCGTGTCTGCAATCGATTTTGTGTCGTATTTCAGCAATTTCGGCTCGTTGAAGAGCACTGAAACTCTCGTTCAGCAGCGCTGCGAACCACAGACGCAGAATTTCAGCAATTTCGGCTCGTTGAAGAGCACTGAAACTCTTGAGATGTTCCATCAATGCGCCGAGCGCCTGCAATTTCAGCAATTTCGGCTCGTTGAAGAGCACTGAAACACCGCAAACGGTCATCGATCTTCAAAACGACAGTACGTATTTCAGCAATTTCGGCTCGTTGAAGAGCACTGAAACGGCGCATCAGAAAGCGCTGGGACAGCGGGGACGGGATTTCAGCAATTTCGGCTCGTTGAAGAGCACTGAAACCTTATTATACTCCAACCCGTCGCCTGGAATATACTTCATTTCAGCAATTTCGGCTCGTTGAAGAGCACTGAAACGCCAAAAACGCCCAGATCGGGGGTTTTTCGGAGTGCGGATTTCAGCAATTTCGGCTCGTTGAAGAGCACTGAAACTTTGACTTCGACCGGGCGCGTGGGGCACTTGACGCGATTTCAGCAATTTCGGCTCGTTGAAGAGCACTGAAACTGTTGGTCGGTATAACCGAGGGCGTACCTTTTTCGGCATTTCAGCAATTTCGGCTCGTTGAAGAGCACTGAAACGATCTCTCCAGTCGTGAGATTAAAGACAGGTACGCTATTTCAGCAATTTCGGCTCGTTGAAGAGCACTGAAACCTGTGTGTCAACCACCAAATCGGTGTATTTGTATCCTATTTCAGCAATTTCGGCTCGTTGAAGAGCACTGAAACGCAGACAAGATCGATGTTCGGGATGTCATCCGAATGATTTCAGCAATTTCGGCTCGTTGAAGAGCACTGAAACCGTTTTTGTACGCCAGATCGCGGCAAGCGCGGGTGTATTTCAGCAATTTCGGCTCGTTGAAGAGCACTGAAACCTGCCAACGGTGACCGGCGCGGGATCGCTCATCCTCATTTCAGCAATTTCGGCTCGTTGAAGAGCACTGAAACGGCGGGCTGAGTAGTACTGCGCGGTTTCTGGCAACGTATTTCAGCAATTTCGGCTCGTTGAAGAGCACTGAAACACGCGCCTGGATGCAAAGCGCCGGAAGGGGCGTATTTGGATTTCAGCAATTTCGGCTCGTTGAAGAGCACTGAAACCGTGACGGTCAAGCGGCGCGTCTGGCGGAAGATGTGCGATTTCAGCAATTTCGGCTCGTTGAAGAGCACTGAAACAATCGACCGCGCGCTTGAGGTTGTCGCTCAGATCAAGAATTTCAGCAATTTCGGCTCGTTGAAGAGCACTGAAACGCATGCTCGGTCGCATCGTCAACTTGTTCTAGGTCGATTTCAGCAATTTCGGCTCGTTGAAGAGCACTGAAACAGCGGCGCGCTTTGAGCGCATCCCGCTGTTCGTTCTGGATTTCAGCAATTTCGGCTCGTTGAAGAGCACTGAAACAGGCGCGTACTTGAAGAGATCGTCGGAAAGGAGCGGAAGGATTTCAGCAATTTCGGCTCGTTGAAGAGCACTGAAACTGGTGTCTAACAGGGTAGTAGCGCGTTTGTTCTGGAATTTCAGCAATTTCGGCTCGTTGAAGAGCACTGAAACGCGTGGTGTAAGAACTGAGTGCAAGACCTCGTAAGCCATTTCAGCAATTTCGGCTCGTTGAAGAGCACTGAAACTTCTCAGTTTCTTCTTCTGCATAACCGGCGTATTCAATTTCAGCAATTTCGGCTCGTTGAAGAGCACTGAAACAGCCCGGTTCCGAGGTATACGCTCGTACCGATCACGATTTCAGCAATTTCGGCTCGTTGAAGAGCACTGAAACGGGGCGCCGGTGCAGGGCCGTACCGTCGCACGGTCAGCATTTCAGCAATTTCGGCTCGTTGAAGAGCACTGAAACCATTGAGCAAGTTTTACAGCGCTCTGCTTCCAGGCAGATTTCAGCAATTTCGGCTCGTTGAAGAGCACTGAAACGCGACCCGCGACCAGCGCTCCGCCAAAGCGACGGAGAATTTCAGCAATTTCGGCTCGTTGAAGAGCACTGAAACTACGACATAGACAACCATCGTGCGTTAGGGCCGTTTCGATTTCAGCAATTTCGGCTCGTTGAAGAGCACTGAAACGGATATCAGACTCCGTCAGGGTTGCGAGATCGCGCAAAATTTCAGCAATTTCGGCTCGTTGAAGAGCACTGAAACAGGTTGCCGCGCTGCAGAGTTTGGTTGTGCAGATCCATTTCAGCAATTTCGGCTCGTTGAAGAGCACTGAAACGCACGGGAGTTGTACCGTCCACGACCGGCGTACCGGCGATTTCAGCAATTTCGGCTCGTTGAAGAGCACTGAAACTTGCTTCTATTTGGATGGCTGGTCTCCCTCTTTTTGGATTTCAGCAATTTCGGCTCGTTGAAGAGCACTGAAACGAGCGACGCGAGGGCCGCCGCCTCGCGCGCGCGCTCGAATTTCAGCAATTTCGGCTCGTTGAAGAGCACTGAAACCTAGCTCAACGACCGGAACACCCTCCATGCCGTCCAGAATTTCAGCAATTTCGGCTCGTTGAAGAGCACTGAAACCGCCCTGCGGTGCGCGCGCCACCATACGCGCTTTAGAATTTCAGCAATTTCGGCTCGTTGAAGAGCACTGAAACGGACCACCAAAGCCACCCGGACTGCACCTCGAGCCAGTATTTCAGCAATTTCGGCTCGTTGAAGAGCACTGAAACTCATAATCGCGAAACGGCCCAAGCACGCGATGGTTGTCTAATTTCAGCAATTTCGGCTCGTTGAAGAGCACTGAAACCTCGCATGGCTTGGTAACGGCTTTCCACGTGCAAGATTTCAGCAATTTCGGCTCGTTGAAGAGCACTGAAACGCGCGACGCTCGCGGCCGCGTTGGTGCGTGCTGTCGATTTCAGCAATTTCGGCTCGTTGAAGAGCACTGAAACTCGTAGTCGCGCCACGGACCGAGAGTACCGTGGTTGATTTCAGCAATTTCGGCTCGTTGAAGAGCACTGAAACATACTCGCACCGCAGCCAATCCCGGAAATACGCAATTGATTTCAGCAATTTCGGCTCGTTGAAGAGCACTGAAACAACAGCTCCTGCGCGCCACGCGCGCCCAAGGAAAAAAATTTCAGCAATTTCGGCTCGTTGAAGAGCACTGAAACTTTCAGAAGGTGAAGTGTTCACTGTTCGCGTCTACAATTTCAGCAATTTCGGCTCGTTGAAGAGCACTGAAACCTGAAACGCCAGACACCCACATAGTGCCAGTAATAGCCATTTCAGCAATTTCGGCTCGTTGAAGAGCACTGAAACCTTCAATGTCGTACGCCGCGCGCATCATCAGCCCGATTTCAGCAATTTCGGCTCGTTGAAGAGCACTGAAACCCGCGCTGGAAATAAAGCACGTTGATGATTTCACCAGTATTTCAGCAATTTCGGCTCGTTGAAGAGCACTGAAACCAATTATCACAAAAGTTACAGCCTGCGCGTGCAGGCATTTCAGCAATTTCGGCTCGTTGAAGAGCACTGAAACATGCTGGAGCCTGCACCCACCAACAGACCTTCAACATTTCAGCAATTTCGGCTCGTTGAAGAGCACTGAAACTTCCTGTGGTAGGGTACAGGTACAAAGATTTGATCAATTTCAGCAATTTCGGCTCGTTGAAGAGCACTGAAACGTTAATTCTGTTACGGCAATTGAGACGCTTGCTTCTATTTCAGCAATTTCGGCTCGTTGAAGAGCACTGAAACTGGTTGTCTGGGAGAAGCAGACATGTCTGCGTTGGGATTTATTTCAGCAATTTCGGCTCGTTGAAGAGCACTGAAACCGCCCCGCCTCTATGAGCGCATTGCGTCCATCGTCGATTTCAGCAATTTCGGCTCGTTGAAGAGCACTGAAACTCGAGCGTCAACAGAGTCACCATATCCGCCTCCATCAATTTCAGCAATTTCGGCTCGTTGAAGAGCACTGAAACCGTCGTAGACGACACCCCACACGACGCGCCGGCCGCATTTCAGCAATTTCGGCTCGTTGAAGAGCACTGAAACTGATGAATGGCGCTTTCGTTTGGCGTTACCATGCCGATTTCAGCAATTTCGGCTCGTTGAAGAGCACTGAAACCAACGACAGTACGCTGGTGTGGCGTTTTCCCGAAACAAATTTCAGCAATTTCGGCTCGTTGAAGAGCACTGAAACAATCGAATCGCCATTCACATTCTCTGCTGGTCTCTTCATTTCAGCAATTTCGGCTCGTTGAAGAGCACTGAAACTCAGGCGGCCCGGAACTGGACGCCTACCCGATGTGGATTTCAGCAATTTCGGCTCGTTGAAGAGCACTGAAACATACACGCTTGTCCAATCGCTGAAACCGTAAACCGTTATTTCAGCAATTTCGGCTCGTTGAAGAGCACTGAAACACCGACTCGGAAACTTGCATAACAAACGGGTATGTATTTCAGCAATTTCGGCTCGTTGAAGAGCACTGAAACCAATCCGCCGGCGGGGGGAGCGGGTCGGGCAGATCGTATTTCAGCAATTTCGGCTCGTTGAAGAGCACTGAAACACAGTAGGGGGGTTTCGCTTGACTCGCTCGCAGCGGCATTTCAGCAATTTCGGCTCGTTGAAGAGCACTGAAACGCCGGACGACAGCTGCATAGGCGACGTAGTCAACGAGCATGATTTCAGCAATTTCGGCTCGTTGAAGAGCACTGAAACGAAGACAAATCCGACGACGAGCAGCGTCACCGGAAAATTTCAGCAATTTCGGCTCGTTGAAGAGCACTGAAACGTCTTGACGCGGAGGGCGCGCGCAGCACAATTAAAATTTCAGCAATTTCGGCTCGTTGAAGAGCACTGAAACCGGTACTCGACCGCGTAATCTTTTGTTTCGCGGTCGATTTCAGCAATTTCGGCTCGTTGAAGAGCACTGAAACCTCAATCGGAACTCTGCACAGTTCCTTGTCTTGAGAGATACCTTGATTGCTAGTTGACGACCATCGACACCTCTGGCATGATCGCGGTTGCTGAACCAACATCATCGCCAGGAGGAGCCGATGGACGCCTATT
>Ga0308417_1002808_pt1 | contig 11351 bp, 11 predicted proteins | sample HotsprSampleOS65_FD_203528 | JGI IMG/M metagenome (GOLD analysis project Ga0308417, IMG submission 203528) | Hot spring phototrophic mat microbial communities from Octopus Spring, Yellowstone National Park, Wyoming, United States - 20090730_OS65 ... | reverse complement strand
CACAAACGGCAACGCTTTACGAGTGGTTCGCGGCAGGCACGCTCTCCATCAAAATTTCTTATCAACTCGATTCGCTCTCGCTTTTGATGGCGATGATTGTTACAGGCGTTGGCAGTTTGATTCATCTGTATTCCATTGGCTATATGCACGGCGATGAAGGCTTCGCACGATTTTTCGCCTATCTCAATCTCTTCATCTTTGCGATGCTGAACTTGATTCTTGCCGATAACATGGTGCTGATGTTTCTCGGTTGGGAAGGCGTTGGGCTTTGCTCGTATCTCTTGATTGGATTTTGGTATGACCGCAAGTTCGAAGGCGTTGGCATTACCACCACAACGGACGCGGCAAACAAAGCCTTCATCATGAACCGCATCGGCGACTTTGCTATGCTCGCCGCGATGTTTCTCATCTTTCAAAAAATTTCCGCGCTCGATTACCCCACGATTCTTTCACAAAAAGAACTGTTTGATTCAACGCACCTCTTTTGGATTTGCGTGTTGATTTTTGTGGGTTGCACGGGCAAATCGGCGCAAATTCCGCTCTACACTTGGCTTCCTGACGCGATGGCTGGACCGACACCCGTTTCCGCACTCATTCATGCGGCAACGATGGTTACGAGTGGCATTTATTTGATTGCACGCCTTTCGCCGCTTTTTGTGATGTCGCCTGACGCAATGAACGTGATTGCGATTGTGGGAATTGCAACGGCGTTCATTGCCGCAACGATTGGACTTGCACAAAACGACATTAAAAAAGTCTTGGCGTATTCGACGGTCTCGCAACTTGGCTATATGTTTCTTGCGCTCGGTGTTGGCGCATTTGGTTCGGCGATTTTTCACGTAACGACGCACGCATTTTTCAAAGCCTGTCTCTTTCTTGGAAGTGGCTCAGTGATTCACGCCTTGCATGAAGAGCAAGACATTCGCAAGATGGGCGGACTTGCCAAAGCGATGCCACAAACCAACGCGACCTTTCTCGTTGCGTCACTCGCACTTGCCGGATTTCCTTTAACGGCGGGCTTTTTCAGCAAAGATGATATTCTTGCTAAAACATTTGAAAGCGGCAATTATGGGCTTTGGGGAATTGGACTTGCAACGGCATTTCTTACGGCGTTCTACACCATGCGCCTTTACACGCTGACTTTTTTGGGCGAAGCGCGATACGATTCAGATAAACACCCGCACGAATCGCCAGCACTGATGACCTTGCCACTGTGGATTCTGGGCGCGCTCTCGCTTGTTGGAGGCATTATCGGATTGCCTGCCGTGATTCAAGAACAAAATTGGATTCAAGCGTTTTTATCACCGAGCGTCGCAAGCCTTCAAGCGCATCATCTTGAACACGCAACCGAATGGATTTTGATTGCTGTATCAAGCCTTGTGGCGATTCTTGGACTTGCTGTATCGTTCAGCATTTACAGCAAAGCGAAAGCACAAGGCGAACCCGAAGGTATCTTGGCGGTGCTCTCGCGCAAATACTACATTGATGAACTTTACGACGCACTGATTGCAAAGCCATTCCAAGCTGTTTCCACACGACTGCTTGCGCCAATGGATAATCGCGTGCTTGAGGGACTGGTCAACGGCATTGGCAGTGCTATGGTCGGGCTTGGAAGTGTGCTTAAACAGTGGCAAACAGGCGTGGCACAAAACTACGCGCTTGTGATTACGATTGGCTTAATTCTGCTTGTCGGCTATATTGCACTCACTTAAACATTCCGTCTGGTGTTCGATGTTATTGCACCCTAACCGCGAACCAAAACGGGCTTATACACAAAGTAAAACGCCAAGACGATTAGCCCATGCAGGAAAAGTCTCCGCGTTCGACAAGCACAGAGACAAAAAATTTTAAGTCGAATGACCGATTCCTTTCACGTCCCATTACCTCATTTGAAGGGGTGCTAAATCGTATTTTATCGTTTGCCCTATATCTCCAAAACACGGAAACCCTTTCAGGAAAAACCCACTTACTTTGCAACGAGTTAGCGCGACTGCTTTTTCGCCGCACGCTTTTCATGCTTGTCTTTGATGAACAGTATCAACTGCTTGCCGCGTCAATCTTTTCTCAAAAAGAAAAAGACCATTTGGCATTTGAGCGGCACTTGGCAGATGCGCCTGCCAAAAAAGAGAAATTTTATACCTACCTCTCAACACTCTGCCGTGAATCACCATACAGTCTTGCGATTGTTGAAAATCAATGGCTGTTTGAGCAAGTCAAATTGCGTGGTATTGGCGTGCAAGCACCGATTGAAATTCAGCGAAAAGAAATCGGTACGACTTTTTCCGAAAAAATGATTGTGCATCATCTCTTCGAAATGCCAACGATGAGAGATGAGTTTGGTGTCTATCTCGTGGCGCAATCGCAACACGCAAAGGTGAATGTCGTGTTGTATTTAGGCGGCGGCACGGAAAAAGTATGCAGTGGTGAATCAGAAACAGAACTCCTGTTTCAAACGCTTGATTTCGCTACAAGGCAAATCGCAACGCTTTTCGAGAACGATGAAGCTAAGCGTAAGGCAATTCAAGATTGCAATGCGGGGCGAATTACCAATCAACTCACATCGGAATTAGTCGCAAGCAGTCGCGCAATTAAAAGCGAAAAAGACGTCCCAAAAAAACTATCACTTCTTTGTCAGAGCATTGCAAAGCCGAAGTTCTTTGAAGCCTCAGTTGCCATTCTATTCAGCGGCGATGATGGCATTAGCGAAGTGAGTGCGGCGGGTGCAATGCAAGTGCATTCGGAAGTCGATAAAGCCCTTGTGCCGCTGACATCTATCGGCAAACTCCCAAAAAAGTACTGGGAAAAAGTAACGCAACTCGGCGAGAAAATTTCTGGCTCCTTCGTCATGCTTGATTCCGTCATTGAAGATGAAGATTCGCCATTGGCTTTTCCTGCACTTTGCAATGTCTTCTCGCTTTTGGGGCATAGACAAAATGAGTTCAGTGTTACCTTCTTCACTCCGTTTTTGAATCAAGAGGGAGAAACTTTCGGATTCATCGCCTATTGTGCCGATACGATTCCGATGTTTGTCGAGGAATGGGTTTTCTCGGTCGAGGCATTGATAAAAGTGATTGAAACCGACCTTCAACTGACAATGCTCAAAAATGCGTCGCTTTCAGACTTCAAAAAACGGCGCGAGCTTGCAGAGCAAGCGGCAAGTGCAAAACTCCAAGAGAGTTTGAACTTCTCAAAGTCACTCAGCGGCTATGCCACACGCCGAGAGAAAATCGAAGCAACCTTGAAAACCATTTGTCAGAAAACCGATAGCAAAAAAATTTCTGCCTTCTTCTTCAACAAACAAGGCGATTACATGCTCGGCTTTGAGTGCGAAGCGCAATCAGTTACGGAAATTCCAAACCAAGAGATTTCAAAGAAAACGATTGCGACCTATCTGCCTAACCGCTTTGCAGTTGAGACCATGATTTCGTGCAAAGGATTTGAACTGAACGGAAACTTTTGCTTTACGCCGAATCAAGTCGAGCGCGTGATGGATGGGATTGTAACTGGCGGAAGCATTCCCGTAGCGTTTTTATCGAATGAACTTCTCAAAGAAAATTTGCAACACTTCGCAACGGCTTCGGGCGCGTGTTTACTCACACCAATTCGCTATCGTGGTGAAGTGTTTGGATATATCGCACACGAACCATTCAAACCTGCGACTGAAGCAACGAATTTAACCCTTCAATACAGCGAATCTTGCTCACTGATTTCTTTTTTCGCTCGCGAACTGGGCTATGAGCTTTCCATTGAAATGCTCAAAGAGACACAACGCGAAAGTATCCAACAAATTGAACTCACAAGAGATTTGACTGATGCACTTTTTGAAAGCGCAAAGCAGTTTCAAACGTCGTTCAGCGTCGAGGAGAAAGCAAACTCTGTCGCTGAAGCCCTGACTGAAAAATTCGGGTTTCAATTTGCAAGCATTGTGTTTTATGAAAACGGTGACACGATTTCAATCGCTGCGTATCGAACCCATTCACAAGTCATGAACTCAAACCTTGATAAGCGATTCAATCTTCGATTTCAAAAAGGAATGCCTGTCCCAAAGAATGTTCTTGACGCTGTTTTTCAAGATGAGTTCAAAGTAGGATTGTTTTATGCCTATCGTGCAATCGATGTCAAAAAAGCCTATCGTGCAAGGCAGTCGGGGAAATTGCTTCAAGAAAATTTTGGGGCGAATGCACTAAAAGATTACGCTTCGGGTGATGAGCATGCGGCGATTATTATTCCGCTCTTTGATGAACATCGCAGGCGCATTGGGCACGTTGCGCTGGGTCAGTTGATGCTTTCAAATCTGGGTATTGGTATGCTCTCGCTTTCTGAACGAATGAAACTGGTTTCGGTATTGGTTGAGCATCTGGCACTTTCTATGCGCAGTTATCTGACTGCACGAGAAAAAGATATTGCCAATGAAAATTTGCGCCGCTCCGAAGCACGCTATCGCAACCTTATTGAAAATGTTACATATGGCTGTATCATCTTTGATGCCGAAGGCAAAATTCAATTTGCTAACAATGCGTTGAAAGGTATGTTGGGATACACAATGGAAGCGATGAAAGATAAAAAACTGGAACACTTTGCGGCACTGAAATCGCTCAATCAAGCAAAAGCCATGCATGAGCAAGTTTATTCACGGAACATGCAATCCGATGCAGAACTCTTGCTGGTTGCAAACGGCGGTGAAGAAATACCGTTTCAAGTTTCCTTCGTGCCGCAACTGATTGTGGGCAAAGCCGGCGAACTTGAACTCGAAGGTGCCTTTGCCGTGATGGTTGACTTGCGTCCGCAGTATGAAATTGAAAAGAAGAAACGACAGCTCGAGACAATTAAAAACAACTTCTACGCGATGGTCGTCCATGACATGAAAGTTCCGCTTGCCGCAATCTATGGATACAGCGAAATGATGAAAGATGCCGTGCCGTCACAAATGAACCCTGCTCATTTCCAAGATATTATGACCCAAATTCATCGTTCATCGATTAACATCACCAACCTTATTCAAGAGATTTTGGAGTTCTCAAAATATGAATCGCGTGCGGTTACATTAGACCTTCATCTGAACGATTTGATACTGTGTGTGGAAATGGTGATTGAGCAGAGCCAATTTGCGCTCAACGAGAAAGAACTTCAAGTTGTCAAAAACTTTGAACCGATAGAAAAATTCTATTTTGATTTCACAAGGATTGCGCGCGTGATTTCAAACTTGATGAGCAACGCAATTAAGTTTTCAAATCGTCAGTCTCAAATTATCGTCTCGGTCAAAAAAATCATGAGAAATGGAAAAACCTTTGCCCAATGCTCAGTGAAAGATTTTGGAGAGGGAATCCCGCCAAACGAACTTGAAAACATTTTTGATGCTTATCGCCAAGCGCAATCCAAACATGGCAGTCGTGGAACAGGGTTGGGACTTTCCATCGCAAAACAAATTGTCGAACTGCACGGCGGAAACATCTGGGCGGAAAGTGTGTTCGGCGAAGGCGCAACGCTTACCTTTACCTTACCAATCCGCACCACACTTGATGCTCCAAAAGATTAAATCACGCCTTTTGTTGAAGCAATCTGTTCTGATGTGATGCGCACCGCTTGGCGCAATGCCACTGCACATGCCTTGAATAATCCCTCAATTTTGTGGTGCGTATTTTTTCCGTAGAGAATTTCAAGATGAACATTGGCTTTGAGATGCTCGGCGAGCGAGAAGAAAAAATGCTCGACCATCTCGGTTGCCATGTCGCTGATTTTAGCGCGTGCAAATTTAGCGTTGAAAACAAGGTAACTGCGTCCGCTTAAATCCACGACAGCACGGGCAAGTGTCTCGTCCATTGGAACATATGCATAGCCGTAGCGCGCAATGCCGCGTTTATCGCCAAGTGCCTCGCGAAGTGCCTGACCAAGCGCAATCGCAACATCTTCAACCGTGTGGTGATCGTCGATGCGCAAATCACCCTTGCACGAAAGGCGAATATCGATATGTGAATGTTTGGAAAAGAGTTCAAGCATGTGATTGAGAAAGCCAATCCCTGTTTGAACGTCATATGTGCCATCTCCATCGAGATTAACCGCAACGTGAATATCGGTTTCTTTGGTTTGGCGCATGACGGTTGCTGTGCGTAGTGGTCGGTTCATTCGGAAAATTTGCGAAAGAGATAAAAGAGCAGACTCAATGCGATTGAAAGCAAAATTGATGTGCCAAGCGGGAAATAAAACTTGAAATTCTCGCGCTCAACTTTGAAATCGAATGGCAGATTGCCAAACCACGAAAACGTATCGGTGCGGCTGAACAAAATCAGCAATAAGCCGAAAGCCGTGAGTGATAATCCAACAAAGATGAGAAGTTTGCCAAGCGATTCTGGAAGCATAACGAAGAATTTTTGTCTTGGCAATTTAAGAAGTCTTCGCTAAATTTGCCACTCTTAAATTAACTCAGTTCAAATGCTTCACATTCTTGTCGTTACGTTGATTTGCATAGTTTCGATTCTGCTCATTATTGTGGTGCTGATGCAAAGCAGTAAGGGCGGCGGACTTGCAGGCGCGTTTGGTTCAGCAGGCGCGACCCAAGTGCTTGGGGTACGTCGCACAGCGGATTTTTTGAGCAAAGCCACAACCTTCCTTGCCGCACTCTTCATGCTGTTGTGCATCGTGGCGGAGTTTACCACAGGCTCAAATTCTGCAACGGAATCGGGCGAAAGCGTGATTCAAAAGAATGTGCCTGCGCAGAGTGTGCCAGTCTCCCCTGTTCTGCCGCAATCTGCCCCTGAAAAAAAATAATGCCCACAGTTGCATCTGTAGCTCAGTTGGTAGAGCAGCTGACTCTTAATCAGTAGGTCCTAGGTTCGAATCCTAGCAGATGCACAAAATCGCTCTTTTTCGCTTAAAAACGCCACTTTTTCAGCCAAAAACGCAAAAAGTGGACACTTTGTGGACACTTTCACGCATTGAAAGGGTGGCGAAGCCTTTGCCAAAACTCAAAAGCAAGGCTTGCAAGGTCAGTATGATTCGGGCTGTAAGGTCGGCTGAAAGGAACGGTTCGGCAAGGTCTATTCAGGGTGTTGGTCGGTGTGATTCAGGAACGGTTCGGGCTTTCATCGACAACTCTCACTTTCGTCGTTATTGTATCTCACAACTTCAAAATCCCTTGAAAAAACATCAGATTACAACGCAGTGGCGCGTGCGTCAGTGTTACGTTTGCTTCGCCCCAATTATCTAACCTTTGCCGAATATCCGATTTTTGTCCAAAATTCATCAAAATTTTGACAACTTTACATAATTGTCATTATAGAATATTTTTCCACATTACACACGCCTTTCGCCTGCCTTTTGCGCCTGTGCGCCGAAAAATCCTTTTTTCTCATCATTGAAGGGGTGGGGGTGGGTTGCAGTCATCGCTGAAAAAAAACCGTGAATGTATGGTGAGTCGCGTATGCAGTTCCGAAAAAATGGTCTAATTGGGAAGTCTCACAAAACATGAATCACTGAATCAAAGTGAATCACTGAATCAAAACGGCTCTTTTGATTCAAGGGGTTTTGATTCGGCAACCTTTCGCAAAACTCTGCAAACCTTTGCCTGCGAAACATTCAGCCTATCTGCAATTTGGCGTTGCGAAAGCGTCGGCTCGTTTTCGTGTAGGGCTATGATGTTCATCTCTATTTCGTTAAGTTCTGCACTGCTGAATTGCTTTAAGTGCGCACGCTCACTATCGTAGCCTGTGAAGTCAAATGATAGGAAGTTCGGCGAATGTTTGCCAATGCGGCACACAATCACATTTTCAGAATCATATCTGAATTCACTTGCACGACTCTTAATCATTTTTAGATACTTCACATCAGGGGCTTGTGTAGATTCGCCCACACAAAACACTGAATCACAAAGATTGACCAACATCATGCTTCCTGCAACATGGAATTTGGTTAAGGGTTGACTTGGCGGAATCTTTGGCGTATGTGAAACGACAAGCATTGTTAGGTTGTGCGTCTCTTTAATTCTTTTGAGTTCGCGCATCAATGAAACGGCATCTTTCATCTCTACGGCGTTTGCACATAGCGCGCTCAAATTATCCACACAAACCACATCGATTCTATGTTCTTTCACGGCGTTCTCAATGCTTTGTAAAACGACTTGCTCAAATGTGCAACCTTTGGGTAATTTGGCGGTCGCGTCAAATTCGGCACGCAATAGGTTCGGACTAAATTGAAAGTGATTTGTTCCGTTGTCAGAATAGCGCGCTTCGAACTGTTTGGCGTTCATTTCAAAATCACATACAAGCACTTTTCGCGGCTCTTTGGGCATTTCAAAGATTACGCCTGTGCCTTGCAATCGCGAGCCTTTGCTTAACGCATCGGCAATTTGAACGGTCAAAACGCTCTTGCCTGTGTTTGCACTTCCAAAGAGCAAGCAAAGTTCGCGTTCAAAAAAGAACGCATCAAACATGGGGCACTGTGGTGGCGTTTGTGCGGCTTCATTGAGCCAATGGGTTGCACTCATGATTTTTAAAAGGTTTAAGTTTTGAGGCTGTGCCTTACCGTTGCTACCAATGTTGGTCAGCGGTGGCAAAACTCGGTCGCCGTGTGCTTTTTCGTGCCTTACTTCAAACAAACTCGCGGGGCTTTCAAACTTGCACGCCGAACATTGCACGAAAGGCGCGCCGTGATATTGAGTAGGTCGCAATTCAAACGCACGGCACTTCGGGCAATAGGCACGCACGCCGTCGACACTATCGGTGAAAACAAGTTTGGGCTTTGTCATTTCACAAGCTCCTTTCGCCACTGTTGTTTTAAAATTTGGTAGCAAAAGCCGTGTTCTCGGTGTGCGCATTTGAGAAGGTCAAGAACGGTCTCGACAGCGGCGCGCTTGCTGTAATAGCCGTCGTTGTAGCGCATTCGCACGAGGCGCACGAGGCTATCTAATCGGCGATTGAAAAACGCAAGGGTTTCGGGCGGTATCGATTGTGCTTGTGGCGGAGTTTTTGTATCTTTCATAGGCTTGTGGCTTTAAGTTATAGATAGTGAGAGCCGTTGGGCGTTGGCGCGCTCAACGGCTCTTTGTCGTTTTCATTGGTCAGCATCAGTTTGCATTTCAAACTTTCGGCAAAGAAGAGTGCCGTGCTTCCAAAGCCACTCTGCAAAACCCTTTCGGCAATAGAGAAAGTGCTTCCCAATCCGCTTGCGCGGCGGCGGCTCAATGCCTAATTTTTTGGCGTGCGAAATTTTAATCGCAAGCGAAGATTCACTAATGCCTGTCTCGGCGGCGAGTTGTTTGAGCGTCAAGTATTGCGCTCCTGTTTCTTTGACTGCGTCCATACAGAACTCCTTTCCTTTGAAATTGTCTGAAACGACACAAAGAAACAGTTTGAAAGGTCGGAACGGAAAAGTGTGAGACTTGTGGGTTGCAGTGGTGCAGAAAGAGACTTCACGGTACCGTGAAGTTTTTTACTCAGAATTCAGGAAAATAGGAACTTAAAATTTCGGTAAGCGTTGATTTTAATTAAACTCCGAAAAGTTTGCGAAGATTCTTTGATTTTTTTGCGTGCGTTAAGCGTGTTCTAAAACGGTTTGTGCGTCAAGGTGCAAGGCGAAATACAAGCGTTTGACAGCGTCAAGTGAAAACGGCTCTTTTCCTTGAATCATGGCGTTAAGGTGTTCCGCATCGAGTCCTGTTTTCTCGGCAAGTTCCGCAAGGGAAATCGCACGGTTGTGCATGGCGTCCAACACGATTTCGCCTAATGTGAGTGGCTTTGTGATGGTCAAATTCAATCGGGTTTCGTAGGCATCGATTTCTTGTGCAAGGCGTAAGAGTTCTGCGTCCGCTTCGCTGTTTTCGCCGTCCTTATACTTCTCCATAAGTGCGTCCATTGTCGCAAGGGCTTGTCGATATTCCATTTCGTTTGCAATCATATTGCGTTTTCGGTTAAAAGTCATTAACAGTTGTTACATCTATTTTGTCGTATTCGGCGTGCGTGCCAATAAACTTAATAAATACGGTTCTAATCTTGAAACGAATCACGGCAACAAGCCGATAAGCGTTGCCTTTGATATTGAACACATAGCGTTCATTGCCAACATAATCCGCCGAAGGAAAATCTTTCTTCACATCGGTAAATGAACTCCAATTTGCCTTGCGAGTTGTTTGATACCACAATTTGAGTGGCACAAGTGCGTCTGCGTGTTGCAAGGCAAAGTTGTCAAGGGTTTTCTTTTTGATAATGACCATTCAAGTAAGGATAGAAGGAAAACTTTGCACGGTTTTCAGTCTCATGTCATCGACTATGTGCGAATAACGTTGCGTGTGAACTATTGAAGTGTGCGCTAATATCTTGCTTATGCTGTAAAGGTCGCAACCTTGCGAAAGTAGAACGGTTGCGTGTGTGTGGCGCATAGAATAAACCGTCAAATGCTTATTGATTCCTGCCTTTTCGCTCCACGCACGCAAAAACTCGTTTAGGCAATTTGAGTTTTCCTTTGGCAAACCGATAAAGATTCGGTTTTCAGGCTCAAAATTGATTTGCCGTTCTCGATGTTCTGCAAGTAGTCGCATTGCGTCAGGGTGTAGGTGTAGCCTGTGAAAAGAAACGCCCTTGTTTCGGGTTTTGCTTGGTCGGAAATCAATGTAGTAGCCGCCCTTGAAATCGCTCTGAATGTGATTCCAACAAAAACTTTTTGCGTCCGTTGGTCGCACGCCTGTTAGGGCAAGGAAAAGAAGATAGGTTCGGAATAGGTTTTATCGTAGCCACGCACTTTCGGCGGTGGGGTTTGTGCAAGGCGTTGAAGTTCGTCAGCCGTCAAAAACTGAATGTTCGCTTGTTCGGTCGGAAAGGCTTTCAAGGTTGCGGCGGGGCTGAACGGTATCACGCCAAACTCTACGGCAAGATTCAACGCACATTTGAACTTTGCCACATAAACGGTTGCGCTATTGCTGTTTAATTCGCCTTTGCGCACAAGCGTTTCAAGGTAGGTTCGGAACGAATAGCACATCGGTTTGTCAAGTTCTTTGAACGGCAACGGCTTTCCGTTGCGCCACTTGCGAAGATGTGCAAGCGTGTTGTGCCACGCCTTTGCCGTCGTGCGTTTTTTGGTCAAGGCAATTTCTTCAAAGAACTGAATAAAATCTCTTTAGGACTTACGCAAAACGGTTAAAAGTCAGTAGATTTCAAGAAAAATGAGACACAAAAAATGAAACACAAGATGACCCGACTGGATTATGGACAATTTCTGTTGTCATCGCAGGTCAATGACACCTTGACCTACTTCGCCGACCATTCCGAAAAATATACCCACGATGTTCTCAACCGCTACCTGCGTGAAGACCGCATTACACCATCATTGGTCTGGGACAATGTCAAAAGCGACTTAATCCCTGA
>Ga0308417_1002807_pt1 | contig 11356 bp, 13 predicted proteins | sample HotsprSampleOS65_FD_203528 | JGI IMG/M metagenome (GOLD analysis project Ga0308417, IMG submission 203528) | Hot spring phototrophic mat microbial communities from Octopus Spring, Yellowstone National Park, Wyoming, United States - 20090730_OS65 ... | reverse complement strand
GATTTCAGCAATTTCGGCTCGTTGAAGAGCACTGAAACCCGGGCGCGGGCGTCACAACGCCTGCTTCTCTTTTAATTTCAGCAATTTCGGCTCGTTGAAGAGCACTGAAACTCGTTCGTCTGATAAAACGTCGTCTGTGTTCCTCTGCTATTTCAGCAATTTCGGCTCGTTGAAGAGCACTGAAACAGAACTCGTTGCGCGGCTTGGCGGCGATCCTGAGTAATTTCAGCAATTTCGGCTCGTTGAAGAGCACTGAAACTCCGCAATAAACGCGAGCATCACAAAACCCGACGCAAAATTTCAGCAATTTCGGCTCGTTGAAGAGCACTGAAACCTAAGGTGAATATTCCGCTCTAGCGCTACTAATCGGATTTCAGCAATTTCGGCTCGTTGAAGAGCACTGAAACTATATCGTCCGGCAGCGCCGACGGCAGCAGCACCAGATTTCAGCAATTTCGGCTCGTTGAAGAGCACTGAAACCTCCCCCTCAAGCGTCCCGATCATCCGCCGGATAGGGATTTCAGCAATTTCGGCTCGTTGAAGAGCACTGAAACAACACCAGCCGACCGCCGCCAGAGTCGCCATCACGATTTCAGCAATTTCGGCTCGTTGAAGAGCACTGAAACTCGGGCGTCTACATCGCCACCCTCACCGGCGCGAAGGATTTCAGCAATTTCGGCTCGTTGAAGAGCACTGAAACCGGCAGCAGTTTGCGCAATGCGTTATCGAGATCGATTTCAGCAATTTCGGCTCGTTGAAGAGCACTGAAACATCTTTGGGGCGCTATCAGTGCTTTAGGAGGGATCTAATTTCAGCAATTTCGGCTCGTTGAAGAGCACTGAAACTGTCGTTGCGGGCGATCGTCTCCGGGCAACGATATTGATTTCAGCAATTTCGGCTCGTTGAAGAGCACTGAAACGGAAAATCAGGATGCACCGCATCCGCATCGCCGTCGAATTTCAGCAATTTCGGCTCGTTGAAGAGCACTGAAACCGAACGGATGCGGCGTCTGTGCGACCATTCGCTTGATTTCAGCAATTTCGGCTCGTTGAAGAGCACTGAAACATCAAGTTTCACGACTATACCGGTTTCGCTAGGTGGTATTTCAGCAATTTCGGCTCGTTGAAGAGCACTGAAACCCGCAATCGGCTGCATAAATCGCCACGTCGGTACGATTTCAGCAATTTCGGCTCGTTGAAGAGCACTGAAACTCGGGCGTCTACATCGCCGAACTCACCGGCGCGAAGGATTTCAGCAATTTCGGCTCGTTGAAGAGCACTGAAACCGCCGCCAGCCGGATCGTTGCGTGAACGATATCCGCATTTCAGCAATTTCGGCTCGTTGAAGAGCACTGAAACTCGGTGCGTGCTGGGAAGAGGAGAACAGCAGAGGAAATTTCAGCAATTTCGGCTCGTTGAAGAGCACTGAAACCAATTGCACGCCGACCAACGCGCGGTTGCGGAACAGACCATTTCAGCAATTTCGGCTCGTTGAAGAGCACTGAAACCTTCGACCGCGAGACGCGCGACTTCGCGGTCGAATACGAATTTCAGCAATTTCGGCTCGTTGAAGAGCACTGAAACCTCGCGCCCGCTGTTCGTTCATCAGTAGTGTCACAACAATTTCAGCAATTTCGGCTCGTTGAAGAGCACTGAAACAACGTGGTGCGACCGAGGGGAACCGCCGGAAAGCGCATTTCAGCAATTTCGGCTCGTTGAAGAGCACTGAAACTTACGTTCCACGACGTATACGAGGATTTCCCCTTCGATTTCAGCAATTTCGGCTCGTTGAAGAGCACTGAAACTCAAAACCCCTACGCGCTCACCTTTGAATTCGATGTATTTCAGCAATTTCGGCTCGTTGAAGAGCACTGAAACACGTCTCTTTCCAGCGGGGCGCTCTCCGCACCCTCACATTTCAGCAATTTCGGCTCGTTGAAGAGCACTGAAACGCGCGGGACGGCGAACGATCCCGACCGCCCAACGGTGATTTCAGCAATTTCGGCTCGTTGAAGAGCACTGAAACGCTGCTGTCACAACACCAGCGCCCGCTGTCACAACACATTTCAGCAATTTCGGCTCGTTGAAGAGCACTGAAACATCTGCTCGTGCGCGCAACTGCGATGATCGAGCAGAATTTCAGCAATTTCGGCTCGTTGAAGAGCACTGAAACGACTGCGCGCCGCGCGCAGCACGCGGCGAAACGTCGATTTCAGCAATTTCGGCTCGTTGAAGAGCACTGAAACTCCGGTACGCGCGGTAGATGAGACCGCGCATTTCGTCTCATTTCAGCAATTTCGGCTCGTTGAAGAGCACTGAAACGGATGGACGAGCGACGGGTGGCAACGTTGGTGCGCATTTCAGCAATTTCGGCTCGTTGAAGAGCACTGAAACGCGTCCGCAATCGCGGCAGCGGCGCGGATTGCGTCGATTTCAGCAATTTCGGCTCGTTGAAGAGCACTGAAACCAGCGTGCGGGCGGAAGATGCGCTGCTCGAACTTCGATTTCAGCAATTTCGGCTCGTTGAAGAGCACTGAAACCTGCGCATAACTGTGCAGTTCGCGCGCAAGTGCGTTCAATTTCAGCAATTTCGGCTCGTTGAAGAGCACTGAAACTTGACGAGTTCGGTCATCGCGTCCAGCGCCTGCTGTATTTCAGCAATTTCGGCTCGTTGAAGAGCACTGAAACTCGTTGCTTGTCGCGTAGGCACGCGCCTGGCTGACCAAATTTCAGCAATTTCGGCTCGTTGAAGAGCACTGAAACCTTGACGCACTGCTTACACTGCCGCGCGTCGTGCTGGATTTCAGCAATTTCGGCTCGTTGAAGAGCACTGAAACACGGTGTAGCGGCGGCGACAGACGGGGTGATGTTGGATTTCAGCAATTTCGGCTCGTTGAAGAGCACTGAAACGACCGACACCGGGTTCAACCTCGCTCCTCACCGACGATTTCAGCAATTTCGGCTCGTTGAAGAGCACTGAAACGTTGACGGTGTAGAGCAGCGTTTCTGCAAGCCGCGTCGATTTCAGCAATTTCGGCTCGTTGAAGAGCACTGAAACGGCTGCTGAACCGGAATATCACGGCGTGGTTAGGTTATTTCAGCAATTTCGGCTCGTTGAAGAGCACTGAAACGACCGCCCGTTGTTCGATCACCGGCAGTGTCACAACATTTCAGCAATTTCGGCTCGTTGAAGAGCACTGAAACCCGCGACGGTCGTTATTTTCACCTGGGCGCTGCGTGATTTCAGCAATTTCGGCTCGTTGAAGAGCACTGAAACAAAAAGATGATAGCGCCCGAACCTCGGACGCTATCAGATTTCAGCAATTTCGGCTCGTTGAAGAGCACTGAAACCATACGCGTGCTGCAAATCGTGGAAATACCTCTCGTCACATTTCAGCAATTTCGGCTCGTTGAAGAGCACTGAAACGGCCGAGTTGAGAGACGTCTCGGTCGAACTGGTGGTTATTTCAGCAATTTCGGCTCGTTGAAGAGCACTGAAACTGGTGGTATTATTCAATCGTCTTATAACTCAATTCGATTTCAGCAATTTCGGCTCGTTGAAGAGCACTGAAACTGTGTCGGATCGGAGTGCAACTTGTAACTTTTCAGGATTTCAGCAATTTCGGCTCGTTGAAGAGCACTGAAACCCTACCGCGCCGCCCAGATATGCCGCGTACATCCGAATTTCAGCAATTTCGGCTCGTTGAAGAGCACTGAAACGCCACACTGTGCCCCACCAATCATTGAGGGATGCTTATTTCAGCAATTTCGGCTCGTTGAAGAGCACTGAAACGGCACGTAATACCAGCCAGTGATCACCTGCAAAACCAGATTTCAGCAATTTCGGCTCGTTGAAGAGCACTGAAACGTTGGTTGTTGCTGTACGACGATCTGGGCGGCTGGCATTTCAGCAATTTCGGCTCGTTGAAGAGCACTGAAACCAACGATCGCCAACTGAGCGAGCAGCGCCTGCTGAATTTCAGCAATTTCGGCTCGTTGAAGAGCACTGAAACAAGGAAAAAACCGTTAACCGCGCCGCTGCTCGTCAATTTCAGCAATTTCGGCTCGTTGAAGAGCACTGAAACGCCCCGGCCGGCGCGTCTTCAGTCCAACCGCGTGAAATTTCAGCAATTTCGGCTCGTTGAAGAGCACTGAAACAGCGCTCAACCCAGATAATGCGCCGCTGCGTCCAGATTTCAGCAATTTCGGCTCGTTGAAGAGCACTGAAACGCTGCGCAGCGGCGTGCGGGCGTACATCCCGATCAGCATGCGATTTCAGCAATTTCGGCTCGTTGAAGAGCACTGAAACTCCCGAAGCGCGCTAACCGCGTGAGGTTATCGATCTCGATTTCAGCAATTTCGGCTCGTTGAAGAGCACTGAAACCTGCGCCCCGCGCCGCGCCCCACACCGCAAGCGCCAGATTTCAGCAATTTCGGCTCGTTGAAGAGCACTGAAACTCGGCGCGCTGCGGCAGATCGGCGCGATTGCGGTCAATTTCAGCAATTTCGGCTCGTTGAAGAGCACTGAAACCAGATTCCCGCGCGCGCTCGAGCGCGCAGTGCTCGATTTCAGCAATTTCGGCTCGTTGAAGAGCACTGAAACGGTAACGCGCCGAAGGATCACACGACCTTATGAGCATTTCAGCAATTTCGGCTCGTTGAAGAGCACTGAAACGCATTGGTCGCTGGTACGTGTACGGCTACAAGGACAATTTCAGCAATTTCGGCTCGTTGAAGAGCACTGAAACATCACGTCAAGATCGTATGAGTTGCCGCCGCACGAAAAATTTCAGCAATTTCGGCTCGTTGAAGAGCACTGAAACGAACATCGCGCCTATGAACGACATCGGCTTCTCTTTGAATTTCAGCAATTTTCGGCTCGTTGAAGAGCACTGAAACGTCCGCTGCATCACTCGAAAGTAGTACTCCCCGCCGTGATTTCAGCAATTTCGGCTCGTTGAAGAGCACTGAAACCGCGCTACTCGACCGGCGCGGGCGCGCGGTTCTCGGATTTCAGCAATTTCGGCTCGTTGAAGAGCACTGAAACCTACGCGCCGGGAGCAGGGCAGGGCCGTACCGTCACATTTCAGCAATTTCGGCTCGTTGAAGAGCACTGAAACCGACGCGAAAATCACATCGCGCGTTATCACACGCGAAATTTCAGCAATTTCGGCTCGTTGAAGAGCACTGAAACTCGAAATCCGCTGGTTTGAGGGCGTCGGTGTTTGGGTATTTCAGCAATTTCGGCTCGTTGAAGAGCACTGAAACGTGGTTTGATTGTACCACAAGCGCCATGCTCCACTTAATTTCAGCAATTTCGGCTCGTTGAAGAGCACTGAAACAGACCGTCGCCATCACCGCCGCAACAGAGGCGGCGAATTTCAGCAATTTCGGCTCGTTGAAGAGCACTGAAACGCTCGACCAGCCCATCTCCGGCGCGATCTGCGCCAAAATTTCAGCAATTTCGGCTCGTTGAAGAGCACTGAAACGCTTGGCGGACGGCGTCTGGGTCGCTCCGGTCATAATTTCAGCAATTTCGGCTCGTTGAAGAGCACTGAAACGCGCGGCGGTGCTGCGCGCGCTGTTTATGATCGTCGATTTCAGCAATTTCGGCTCGTTGAAGAGCACTGAAACTCGGTCGTCTCGTTGCCGGACGCGCGCACGCCGATGATTTCAGCAATTTCGGCTCGTTGAAGAGCACTGAAACTGTGAAAAGAACTTGATCATGCGGATCACATCTCGAATTTCAGCAATTTCGGCTCGTTGAAGAGCACTGAAACATCTCGACGCTGTACATCTCCAGTTCGTTGAGCAACATTTCAGCAATTTCGGCTCGTTGAAGAGCACTGAAACCGAATCTGGCAATTGAAGTATTCGCGTATCTGCTGGATTTCAGCAATTTCGGCTCGTTGAAGAGCACTGAAACAACAAAGATGGATATTGCGCGTCTGCACGTGCATTATTTCAGCAATTTCGGCTCGTTGAAGAGCACTGAAACGGTCGATTTTAGGCACGGGTTGGCGATCATCAATGCCATTTCAGCAATTTCGGCTCGTTGAAGAGCACTGAAACTGAAAAACACCTAGGGCAGATGGCAAAATCAATGCATTTCAGCAATTTCGGCTCGTTGAAGAGCACTGAAACGTACCGCTGCAAATAGGGCGGTGTTGATTTTTTCAGAATTTCAGCAATTTCGGCTCGTTGAAGAGCACTGAAACTGTCTGATCGGCGACCTCAAAGGTCGCAACAAAGTAAATTTCAGCAATTTCGGCTCGTTGAAGAGCACTGAAACGGCACCTTCAACGTCTCCGCCACACGCCAAACTGGATTTCAGCAATTTCGGCTCGTTGAAGAGCACTGAAACACTGCACTCCATCGTGTCGCCTTGTACGCCTTTCCGATTTCAGCAATTTCGGCTCGTTGAAGAGCACTGAAACTTAAATGTTCCGAGCATTAGTTGATATGTGTTTGTTATTTCAGCAATTTCGGCTCGTTGAAGAGCACTGAAACGTTAGTTACCTATCTATCGATTGCCTGTTCGTCCGGGATTTCAGCAATTTCGGCTCGTTGAAGAGCACTGAAACATGATGGGCGTTGCAACGCCCTCATTACGCCGGACCCTATTTCAGCAATTTCGGCTCGTTGAAGAGCACTGAAACGTATAGAAGCGTTCCGTTGTTTCCCGATGTTTTCAATTTCAGCAATTTCGGCTCGTTGAAGAGCACTGAAACTATTTGTCGTATAATGATGTATGAAGAGTAATGGCATTTCAGCAATTTCGGCTCGTTGAAGAGCACTGAAACAGGAACCCTTCATCGTTTACCCCGGTGAGCCAGTACGATTTCAGCAATTTCGGCTCGTTGAAGAGCACTGAAACTCAATGGGAACAGAACACCACAAGGCAACTCGCTTTATTTCAGCAATTTCGGCTCGTTGAAGAGCACTGAAACCGTTACCAAAAACTCAAGAGCAGTGGACGGGTTTGCATTTCAGCAATTTCGGCTCGTTGAAGAGCACTGAAACCCAAAGCGAGCCGGATTGCACCTCGATCCAGACCAACGATTTCAGCAATTTCGGCTCGTTGAAGAGCACTGAAACCCTGTACCCCAACTTGTCGTGATTCAGTCCTGAACTATTTCAGCAATTTCGGCTCGTTGAAGAGCACTGAAACCTGAAACCACGAAAAGCAATCTGCTTGCCACCTTCTAATTTCAGCAATTTCGGCTCGTTGAAGAGCACTGAAACACGCCCTGGATCAGAACTCTGTCATCATAATGCCGATAGATTTCAGCAATTTCGGCTCGTTGAAGAGCACTGAAACGAACAAAAGTTCAACTCCCCTGATTAGTACACGGGGAATTTCAGCAATTTCGGCTCGTTGAAGAGCACTGAAACCGCGGCGGCGGCGATTGCGGGGGCGGGAGCGTCGGGATTTCAGCAATTTCGGCTCGTTGAAGAGCACTGAAACCCTCCTCTCCTAATTTCTCGTCGTACCGCGTGGTCTGAATTTCAGCAATTTCGGCTCGTTGAAGAGCACTGAAACGTTTGAGGTGCTCCATCAACGCACCGACGGCGGAAAATTTCAGCAATTTCGGCTCGTTGAAGAGCACTGAAACCGCAGCCAGTTGCGGGTTCCGTGCCAGATGCGGTACTATTTCAGCAATTTCGGCTCGTTGAAGAGCACTGAAACACAACTCGCCAAGCGCTTTGCAAGCATCGGAGCGTAATTTCAGCAATTTCGGCTCGTTGAAGAGCACTGAAACTTGTTGTAGAGCACCAGCCTCGACCGAGACGATTCTGATTTCAGCAATTTCGGCTCGTTGAAGAGCACTGAAACACAACTCGCCAAGCGCTTTGCAAGCATCGGAGCGTAATTTCAGCAATTTCGGCTCGTTGAAGAGCACTGAAACCCTTACTGACTAAATGATCGTCACACACATACTATAATTTCAGCAATTTCGGCTCGTTGAAGAGCACTGAAACTCCAACACAAACGCGAGCCTCACAAAACCTGACGCAAAATTTCAGCAATTTCGGCTCGTTGAAGAGCACTGAAACGAAGAAGAGTATAAAGAAATAGACGATATTTCAAGATTTCAGCAATTTCGGCTCGTTGAAGAGCACTGAAACCTTTCCCCTCCTTCATTTGATAATCAGCCGATACGAATATTTCAGCAATTTCGGCTCGTTGAAGAGCACTGAAACAACTTGGAACGTATCTACCGTTGGGGGGAGCCGATCATTTCAGCAATTTCGGCTCGTTGAAGAGCACTGAAACCGAGCCAGTACGTGCCGGACCGGAACGGGCGAAATAATTTCAGCAATTTCGGCTCGTTGAAGAGCACTGAAACTTCGAGCACTTCGCGCATCGGAACCCCCAAGAACAAATTTCAGCAATTTCGGCTCGTTGAAGAGCACTGAAACGGCACAATCGCGTAATCGCTCACATCTGCCGCCCAGATTTCAGCAATTTCGGCTCGTTGAAGAGCACTGAAACATGACGTGGAGGCGGCAATACCGCTTCCCGGTGACGAATTTCAGCAATTTCGGCTCGTTGAAGAGCACTGAAACCGCCAGCGCTGGCGGGGCTTCTGTTTGTTCAGCAGTTTTCAGCAATTTCGGCTCGTTGAAGAGCACTGAAACTGGGCAAATGGTTGATGAAGTAACGTATAATTTGGTTTCAGCAATTTCGGCTCGTTGAAGAGCACTGAAACGTTCACCATCTCGTCAACGAGTGGGTACACGTGATCGTTTCAGCAATTTCGGCTCGTTGAAGAGCACTGAAACGTGGTTCATCCAGGCCCGGCGCGGCCGGCGCGTCGTTTTCAGCAATTTCGGCTCGTTGAAGAGCACTGAAACATAAAGCGGTAAGATGGTCTAACGTGCGAGAAAGGGATTTCAGCAATTTCGGCTCGTTGAAGAGCACTGAAACGCTCACCATCTCGTCAACGAGCGGGTACACGTGATCGATTTCAGCAATTTCGGCTCGTTGAAGAGCACTGAAACGCCGGTTGCGCAAGCGCAGCAGTTCTCGATCCGCTTCGTTTCAGCAATTTCGGCTCGTTGAAGAGCACTGAAACTTCTCCAGAACCCCGCCGATGCAGGCGGGGCTTCTGTTTCAGCAATTTCGGCTCGTTGAAGAGCACTGAAACTCTGATTGAAGAAAGGAAATGACTATGCCCAGCAGCATTTCAGCAATTTCGGCTCGTTGAAGAGCACTGAAACGGCGTGCGCCTGGCGGTTCTGGTATTTGCGTTGTGGTTTCAGCAATTTCGGCTCGTTGAAGAGCACTGAAACGCGCGCTTCAAGCACCTTAAAAGCATCACGACCATCTTTCAGCAATTTCGGCTCGTTGAAGAGCACTGAAACGGACAGACGTTATACGTTGGTGCACCTAGTAGTGAATTTCAGCAATTTCGGCTCGTTGAAGAGCACTGAAACGTATAACACTCCTCTCAAGCCACAACTTTCGCCGTGAATTTCAGCAATTTCGGCTCGTTGAAGAGCACTGAAACTGTTGTTGGTCTTGGTAGAGATGGTCGTTTGCTTTATCATTTCAGCAATTTCGGCTCGTTGAAGAGCACTGAAACTTGGCTCGCTCGCTTGAACGTCTGCGCTCTGCTCGCGATTTCAGCAATTTCGGCTCGTTGAAGAGCACTGAAACGCGCTCCGGGGGGGCGCGCATCCGCTCCAGCGGGCTTTCAGCAATTTCGGCTCGTTGAAGAGCACTGAAACGCGCTCCGGGGGGGCGCGCATCCGCTCCAGCGGGCTTTCAGCAATTTCGGCTCGTTGAAGAGCACTGAAACTCCGTGGCGCGTGCGGTGGCGCGCGCACCGACGGCCGTTTTCAGCAATTTCGGCTCGTTGAAGAGCACTGAAACTCGTTGGTCGGTCAATACGTGCACAAGCCGCGTGAATTTCAGCAATTTCGGCTCGTTGAAGAGCACTGAAACATCAATAGCATTACATCTGTCGAAAATCTAGCCAATATTTCAGCAATTTCGGCTCGTTGAAGAGCACTGAAACACTGCACTCCATCGTGTCGCCTTGTACGCCTTTCCGATTTCAGCAATTTCGGCTCGTTGAAGAGCACTGAAACGCCGAACAGCGTACCAGTTCGCGGCTTTGGTCGCTTCTTTCAGCAATTTCGGCTCGTTGAAGAGCACTGAAACGGTTTTGGTTCGATCTTGATCGAGAAGTTGGGAAACCTTTCAGCAATTTCGGCTCGTTGAAGAGCACTGAAACGCGGTTCCGGCAACGTCATTGCAAGCGTATTATACGATTTCAGCAATTTCGGCTCGTTGAAGAGCACTGAAACACAAATCGAAGTTGTACCGTTGCGGGTACGATATGAAATTTCAGCAATTTCGGCTCGTTGAAGAGCACTGAAACTCAAGAACCAAAATCGCCGGATTTTCCGCAAAAATTTCAGCAATTTCGGCTCGTTGAAGAGCACTGAAACACGCGCGGGGAACCGGCGGGGTGGCTGGCGGCGGTGATTTCAGCAATTTCGGCTCGTTGAAGAGCACTGAAACCTCATCTACAACGATCAGATCGTAGCCGCGTGACCGCATTTCAGCAATTTCGGCTCGTTGAAGAGCACTGAAACCCGACGTATGGAAATAGTTGACGAGGCATTTCTTCATTTCAGCAATTTCGGCTCGTTGAAGAGCACTGAAACCGCGGCTGCGGGAAGAGGTCGCGGCGGCGGTCAAGGATTTCAGCAATTTCGGCTCGTTGAAGAGCACTGAAACTCGGCGCTGCCGGATGACGTGCGCGCGATTGTGGAGATTTCAGCAATTTCGGCTCGTTGAAGAGCACTGAAACTCAAACTGCACCACCAGCCCCGCCAGCAACTCGATGAATTTCAGCAATTTCGGCTCGTTGAAGAGCACTGAAACCGCCAGCGCCCGCACGCAGCGCGCGAGCGCTTCCGATTTCAGCAATTTCGGCTCGTTGAAGAGCACTGAAACCAGTGTGGATCGCCCATCCGTTCTGGCGCTCTCGGAATTTCAGCAATTTCGGCTCGTTGAAGAGCACTGAAACTCAGCGTCTTGAGTGTGGGCGCTTCTGCTATGTTCGATTTCAGCAATTTCGGCTCGTTGAAGAGCACTGAAACGTCGCAGCGCTGGCGGCGCAGATCGGTCTGGTCGGATTTCAGCAATTTCGGCTCGTTGAAGAGCACTGAAACGGAATGGACGAGCGGCGGGTAGCGACGCTGGTGCGCATTGATTTCAGCAATTTCGGCTCGTTGAAGAGCACTGAAACCGTGGCGGGCGATTCGGCGTCGAGCAGATCGACGATTTCAGCAATTTCGGCTCGTTGAAGAGCACTGAAACGCTATGGTAAAATAAGAGT
>Ga0308417_1002806_pt1 | contig 11357 bp, 9 predicted proteins | sample HotsprSampleOS65_FD_203528 | JGI IMG/M metagenome (GOLD analysis project Ga0308417, IMG submission 203528) | Hot spring phototrophic mat microbial communities from Octopus Spring, Yellowstone National Park, Wyoming, United States - 20090730_OS65 ... | reverse complement strand
CACGACGACATCGTCGATCACTGCTGCCATGCCTGGAACCGCCTCGTCGATCAGCCCGGGCGCATCATGTCCATCGGACTGCGGGACTGGGCACATCGGTTCTGATCAATGGGATTTGGTATTACGCCGGCTGCGCGCGGGCGGCTTCTGTGGTCGTGGGCCGAGGCCGTCGCGGCAGAGGCCGAGGCCCTCGCCGCGCTCGAAGCGGGCGCCAGTGGCAAGCCGATCCGCGACTGCCGGCGCGAAGTCTCCGCCGTGGCCGACATGCTTCGCTACTGGGCGGGCTGGTCAGACAAGCTCGAGGGGCGCGTCGTGCCGGTTCCGACCTCGCATCGGGTTTTCGTCACCCACGAACCGCAAGGCGTTCTGGTCGCGATCACGCCGTGGAACGCGCCGTTGTTCACGGCGGGCTGGAACGTCGCCCCGATCCTGGCCGCTGGCAACGCTTGCATCCTCAAGCCGTCCGAGCTCGCTCCCCTGACCTCGCTCGCCTTTGCCCGGCTGGCGGAACGGGCCGGACTACCGGAAGGCGTGCTGACGGTGGTCGCCGGTCTCGGCGCGACCACGGCGCAGGCCCTGGTTGGCGACGACGGGGTGGCGATGGTGACCTATGTCGGCGGCCCCGAGGGCGGGGGCGCTGTCTCCCACTCTTGCGCGCGGCGAGGGATCCCGGTGCTGCTTGAACTCGGGGGAAAGAGCGCGAACATCGTGTTCGCGGACGCCGACTGGGAGGCTGCGGTGCGGGGCGCGCAGGTGGCGATTTTTGCCGGCTGCGGCCAGTCCTGTGTTGCGGGATCGCGGCTCATCGTCGCGGCCGCGATCTTCGACCGGTTCCTTGCTGATGTGGCCGGCGGGGCAGCGCGGATCCTCGTCGGTCCCCCGCTGGATGAGGCCACCGAGATGGGGCCGATCGCCAATGCCCGGCAGCACGCCAAAGTGCGCGCAATGGTGAACCGTGCGGTCGCTGAGGGGGGCAGGGTGCTGTGCGGCGGCAAGGCACCGCAAGGTCTGCCGGCTGGCGGGTTTTGGCTCGAGCCGACCATCGTCGCTCCGGCCACGCCCGACGCCGAACTCGCCCAGAACGAGGTGTTCGGCCCCGTGCTGGCGGCGATTCCGTTCGCCGACGAGGGGGAAGCCGTGGCGATCGCGAACGGCACGCGGTTTGGGCTGGCGGCGGGGGTATGGACGCGGGATGGGGCGCGCGCGCATCGGGTGGCGGCGGCGCTCAGGGCGGGCACCGTGTGGGTGAACGGCTATCGCACCCTCCACGTTTCGGTTCCCTTCGGCGGCTTCGCCGCCTCGGGTTATGGGCGGTCCTCCGGGCAGGAGGCGCTCGCCGCCTACACGCGAACCAAAGCGGTCTGGATCGAGACCGCCGACCCTCCGCCGGTTGCCTTCGGCCATCTTCCGCCGTAGACGGCGCACTCGGTCGGCGTCATTGTCTGGCGCAGGGAGATCGTCTCCACCGGGAGGCTAACCATGAAGCGACGCACCTTTCTCGGGGCTGCCGCCGCGACGCTCGCGGCTCCTTCACTTCCCCGCGCCCAGGCCGCACGCACGCTGAAGTTCATCCCGCATGCTAACCTCACCGTCGTCGACCCGATCTGGACGACGGCCTATGTCAGCCGCAATCACGGCTTCCTGGTCTGGGACACACTTTACGGCCTGGACGAGCAGTATCGCCCCCAGCCGCAGATGGTCGAGGGCCACAGCGTCGAGGACGACGGCAAGGTCTGGACCTTCACCCTTCGCGAAGGCCTGACGTTCCACGACGGGGAACCGGTACGCGGGCGCGACTGCGTCGCCTCCATCGCGCGCTGGGCGCGGCGCGACGCGATGGGGGCGCGGCTCGCGGCGCTTACCGACGAGATGGTGGCGATCGACGACCGCCGCTTTCGCATTCGCCTCAAGCGCCCCTTCGCGCTGATGCTCGATGCGCTGGCGAAACCACCCTCGAACGTCTGCTTTATCATGCCCGAACGCGTGGCGGAGACGGATGCCTTTACTCAGATCCGCCCCGAACAGCTCATCGGCTCCGGCCCCTTCACCTTCAAGCGCGATGAGTTCGTCGCCGGGTCGCGGGTCGTCTACGAACGCTTCGCCCGCTACGTCCCGCGCTCTTCGGGCACGCCCTCCGGCACCGCCGGGCCGAAGGTTGTCAATTTTGACCGCATCGAGTGGCATATCATCCCTGATTTCGCGACCGCGGCCGCGGCGATCCAATCCGGCGAGGTGGATTGGTGGGAGAACACGACTGCCGACCATCTGCCGATCCTGGAGCGCAACCGCAACATCACCGTCACCATCCCGGATCCGCTTGGGCTGATCTCCATCCTGCGGCCGAACCATGTGGTGGCGCCGACCAACAACAAGCTGTTCCGCCAAGCCCTGCTGCGCGCCGTGAACCAGGCCGACTTCATGGCCGCAGTGATGGGGACCGACCCGAAGTACTGGCGTACCGGCGTTGGCGTATTCACGCCGGGTACTCCGCTTGCGAGTGCCGTCGGTCTCGATGCGTTCAAGGCCGACGTGGCCGAGGCGCGCCGCCTGATCCGCGAGAGTGGCTACAATGGCGAGCGCATCGTCCTGCTTGCCACCACCGACATCGCCTCCCTGGCGGCGCTGAGCCAGGTCACCGGGGACTTGCTGCGCCGGCTCGGCCTGAATGTGGACTATCAGGCGATGGATTGGGGCACGGTGGTGCAGAGGCGCGCGTCGCGCGAGCCGATCGAGCGCGGAGGGTGGAGCATTTTCTGCACGAACTGGGCCGGGCTCGACCACATCAATCCGGCCGGGCATCATGCCATGCGCGGATCGGGCGCGCAGGCGTGGCCGGGCTGGCCAGACATCCCGCGCATCGAGGAGCTGCGCGATGCGTGGTTCGACGCGCCCGACCTCGAGGCGCAGAAGCGGATCGCGGCCGAAATCCAGAGCGTGGTGCTTGACGAGGTGCCCTACATCCCGCTCGGCCAGTTCTTCCAGCCGCTCGCGCATCGGCGCAGCCTTGCGGGCGTGATGCAGCCCTTCGGCATTCCTGTGTTCTGGAACGTCCGTCGGGTCTGAGCGTCCTCGTCCGGACGATTGCCCCCTGGCGGCCGGCAAAGGGGGGCGCTACTCTCGCTCGCAAAGAACGCCCTCCGCCGCGCACGCGGACGAGATGGGAGCAGGGAGGCCTTCGCAGTTGCGCAGGCCAGTGGTGTTGCGGGACAGGACTGCGAGGGAGCGAGGAATGGATCGTCGCAGCGTTGTGAAAGGTGCGGCCGCGTTGGCGGCGGCGGCAACGTGCGGGTTGCCCAGGCCCGCCCTAGCGCAGGGCGCGACCCGGGTTCTGCGGTTCGTCCCGCAAGCGAACCTCGCCAATTTCGACCCGATCTGGGGCACCCAGTTCGTTGTCCGCAACGCCTCGATGCTCGTCTGGGACACCCTCTACGGCATCGACAACACCTTCACGCCGCGCCGGCAAATGGTGGAAAGCGAGGAGGTCTCCGCCGACGGGCTGACCTGGACCTTCCGCCTGCGCCCGGGGCTGCGCTGGCACGATGGCGAGCCCGTGCTGGCGCGGGACTGCGTGACGAGTCTCGAGCGCTGGATGGTTCGCGACGGCATGGGGCAGATGATCCGCGCCCTGCGCCAGGAGCTCGTCGCGGTCGACGACCGTACGTTCCGTCTTCGCCTCTCGGCGCCCTATCCGAAGCTTCTGTTCGCGCTCGGCAAGAACAACACCCCGATCGCCTTCATGATGCCGGAGCGTATCGCCAAGACCGACCCTTTCCAGCAGATCACCGAGTTCGTCGGCTCAGGACCGATGCGGTTCAACCGCGCGGAGTGGGTGCCCGGTGCGCGCGCGACCTGGAGCCGCTTCGAACAGTACGTGCCCCGCGATGAGCCCTCGAACTGGCTCTCTGGCGGCAAGCGCATGCTGGTTGACCGTATCGAGTGGGTCATTCAGCCCGATCCGGCGACCGCAGCGGCTGCCCGGCAGGCCGGCGAGGTCGATTGGTGGGAGACGCCGCTGACCGACCTCATCCCCGTTTTGCGCCGGAACCGGAACGTTCGCATTGACATCGCCGACCCGCTCGGCAATGTCGGCTGCCTGAGGTTCAACCACCTCCATCCGCCGTTCAACGACGTCCGCGCGCGGCAGGCGATCGCCTGGGTGGTGAACCAGGCCGATTTCATGCGAGCGGTGGTTGGCGGCGATGACGGGCTTTGGCGGCCGATGCACAGCTATTTCACGTTCACGCCGGAGACGCCGAATTACACCGAAGCCGGCGCGGAGATCCTGAAGAACCCGCGCGACCCTGCGATGGCGCGGCGGCTTCTGCAGGAGGCCGGCTACAACGGCGAGCCGGTGGTGATGCTGGTGGCGCAGGACCTCGCTCCGCTGTCCGCCATGGGGCAGGTGGCGAACGCCCTCCTGCGCAGCATCGGTATGACGGTCGATTACGTCGCCACAGACTGGGGCACGGTCGGGGCGCGACGGGCAAGCCGGGAACCGCGCGAGCGCGGCGGCTGGAACATCTTTTTCACTTGGTTCGCCGGCGCCGACTGTACCAACCCAGCGAGCTACCTTGGCCTTCGCGCGCACGGAGAGGCGGCCTGGTTCGGCTGGCCGAACGATCCCGCGATCGAACGGGGCCGGGACAAGTGGTTCGCCGCGCGCAATGCTGAGGAGGAGCGTGCCGCCTGCGAGGAGATCAACCGGGCGGCGATGATCAGCCAGCCCTTCACGCCTACGGGCTTCTATCGCGCCTATCAGGCGTGGCGCAGCAACGTGTCGGGCATCGTCCCCGGGCCGCTGCCGTGGTTCTGGGGGGTGTCGAAGTCCTGACGCGAGGGTGGCCATGCAGCGTCGCGACCTCCTCGGCGCCTTGGCTGCGGGCGCGGCCGGTCTGGCAGCGCCCGCGGTACAGGGCCAGGCAGCTGCCACGCGCGTCTTGCGGATCGTACCGCAGGCCAATCTGACCAGCCTCGATCCGATCTGGACCACCGCGACGATCACCCGGACCCATGCCTATCTCGTCTACGACACGCTGGTCGGCATGGACTCCTCGTTCCAGCCGCGCCCGCAGATGGCCGAAGGCTGGGTGGTCGAGGACGACGGCAAGGCCTACACGTTCACCCTGCGCGAGGGGCTGCGGTTCCATGACGGCGAGAAGGTGACGGCACGTGACGTCGCCGCCTCGATCAGGCGCTGGTGGGCGCGGGACGGCTTTGGGCAGGAGATCGCCAAGCGCCACGCAAGCCTTGTCGTTCTCGACGATCGGCGTCTGCGTCTGACGCTGCAGAAGCCCTTCCCACTGACGCTGAAGGCGCTTGGTAAAGCGAACGCGTCGCCGTGCTTCGTCATGCCGGAGAGCGTCGCAAACACCGACCCACACACGCAAATCACCTCTGCCATCGGCTCGGGGCCGTATCGTTTTCTTCGCGAGGAATGGAACCCCGGTTCTCGGGTCGTCTACGCCCGCTTCGACGGCTACGTGCTACGACAGGAGCCGACGGACTGGACAGCGGGGGCGAAGCTCGCCAACGCCGAGCGGATGGAGTGGCACATCATCCCCGATCCGGCGACTGCCGGCGCAGCGCTGCAGTCGGGAGAGGTCGACTTCTGGGAGATACCGCTCCACGACCTCCTGCCGGTGCTGCGGCGCAACCGCAACATCGAGGTGGTGATCCGCGACCCCATCGGGTCCGTCGGCATGCTCCGGTTCAACCACCTCGTGCCGCCCTTCGATAACCCTGCGCTTCGGCGTGCACTGATGCTCGCCGTCGATCAGGAAAACTACCTTCGCGCCGTAGTCGGCGACGACCCCTCCATGTACGCCACCTCCTACAGCTTCTGGTCGCGTGGCAGCCCGATGCACTCCGAGGAGGGCTCTGAGCCGCTGCGGGTCAAGAGTCTCGAGCGGGCTCGGGCCGCTCTGCGCGAAGCCGGTTATGCGGGGCAGCGCGTGGTCCAGCTCCATGCCTCGGATTTCCCCACACTGGCTGCCCTGAGCCAAGTCACGGCCGATCTGCTTCGCCGACTCGAGGTGAACCTCGAGTTTGTTGCGACAGACTGGGGCACGGTGGTGCAAAGGCGCGCCTCGCGCGAGCCGGTCGAGCGCGGCGGTTGGAACATTTTTCATACCACGTGGTCGGGGCCGGACTGGTTCGACCCTGCCTCGACCCTGGCCCTCCGCGCCAACGGAACCGCGGCCTGGTTCGGCTGGCCGACGAGCGAGCGCATTGAGGCCTTGCGGGAGCAGTGGTTCGACGCCCCGAACGAAGCGGAACAGAAGCGGATCGCGACCGAAATCCAGAAGGAGGCCTTCCGCGTCGTGCCGCACATCCCCCTCGGGCACTTCCTCAGCCCCTCCGCCCATCGGCGGAATGTGACCGGCGTGATCAAGAGCCCGATCGTGCTCTTCTACAACATGGGCAAGAGCGCCTGAGGCGTCTGCCAACGGGAGGGATGGACACGCCAGCGCACAGATGGGTCGGCCAACGCTCCAGGATGGGGCGCGGTCGGCCGACGAGCTAAGACGCGAACGAGTCGATGCTAGCCTACGTTGTTCGGCGGATCCTCGCCACCATTCCGGTGATGCTGGTCGTCGCCTTCGTCGTGTTCTCCATGCTCATGCTCGCCCCCGGCGACCCGGCAGCGGTGATCGCCGGCGACCAGGCTACGCCGCAAGATGTCGAGCGTATTCGGCAGGCGCTCGGGCTCGATCGTCCGTTTTTCATCCAGTTTGCGGATTTCCTCTGGCGCCTTGTCCAGCTTGATCTCGGGACCTCCATCTTCACCAACCTTCCCGTTACGCACATGATCGCGCAGCGCATCGAGCCGACACTAGCGCTGATGGTGCTGACCATCGTGCTTGCCGTCTCTGTGGCGGTGCCGCTCGGCGTGCTCGCAGCGTGGAAGGCTGGGTCCTGGATCGACCGCGGCGTTATGCTGTTCGCGGTGGTCGGCTTCTCCGTACCCGTGTTCGTCGTCAGCTACCTGCTCGCCTACTTCGTCGCGCTTGAGTGGGAGCTCTTGCCCGTGCAGGGCTACACCCCGCTGAGCCGTGGCTTTCTGCCGTTTCTCGAAAACCTGATCCTGCCAGCAATCGCGCTCGGCACGGTTTACATCGCATTGATTGCGCGCATCACGCGGGCGACCATGCTGGAGGTTCTCGCCCAAGACTTTGTTCGGACGGCCAAAGCAAAGGGGCTCGGCACGCGGCCGATCCTCTTTCTGCACGCGCTGAAGAATGCAGCGGTGCCCATCAGCACGGTGGTGGGGATAGGAATCGCGCTTCTGATCGGCGGCGCAGTGGTGACCGAGAGCGTGTTCGCCATCCCAGGGCTCGGGCGCCTCACTGTCGATGCGATCCTGCGCCGGGACTATCCGGTGATCCAGGGCGTGGTTCTGCTGTTCAGCTTCGTCTACGTGCTGATCAATCTGATGATCGACCTGCTTTATACCCTGTTCGACCCGAGGATTCGCTATTGAGCGCCGAGACGGCCGTCGCCGCTGCCCCTGCCGCTATGGAGGCGTTCGCGCAGGAGGCCCGGCGCGGCCGGGTTCGGACCCTCCTTCGACGCCACCCCTCGATCGTGCTGGGCGGTGTGATCCTTGCCGTCATGATCGCGATCGCGGTCCTCGCGCCGTATCTCTGGACCACCGATCCGCAGGCGCTCGCGCCCCGGCTTCGGGTCCGCCCTCCCTCTGCGGAGTTCTGGTTCGGCACAGACATGCTCGGGCGCGACGTGTATTCGCGCGTCATGTTCGGGGCTCGGGTCTCGCTGATCGTCGGGTTTTCGGTCGCGATCCTCGCCTCGCTCGCGGGCCTCGTCATCGGCCTGATTTCCGGCTTCATCCGGCTGGCGGACGGCATCATCATGCGCGTGATGGACGGGTTGATGTCGATCCCGCCCATCCTGCTTGCCATTGCGCTGATGGCCGCGACGCGCGGCTCGGTCGAGAGCGTGATCATCGCGATCACCATCGCCGAGATTCCGCGCGTCTCGCGCCTCGTGCGCAGCGTCGTGCTCTCGTTGCGCGAGCTACCCTATGTCGAGGCTGCGATTGCCGCTGGCACCACGACGCCGCGGATCATCCTTCGCCACATCCTCCCGAACACGCTGGCCCCGCTCACAGTGCAGGCGACGTATATCTGCGCCTCTGCGATGATTACGGAGGCAATCCTGTCCTTCATCGGCGCCGGCACACCGCCGATCATTCCGTCCTGGGGCAACATCATGGCGGAGGGGCGAGCGCTGTGGCAGGTGGCGCCCTACATCGTGTTCTTCCCGGCCGTCTTCCTCTCGTTAACCGTGCTGTCGGTGAACCTGCTCGGTGACGGGCTTCGCGACGCGCTGGACCCGCGCATGGCGAAGCGGGTGTGATGGCGCCAATGTCGGACCGGCTGCTCGAGGTCGAGGATCTCCGCACCCATTTCCGCACGATCGACGGCACGGTGCGGGCGGTGGAAGGCGTTTCGTTCCATATCCGGGCGGGGGAAACCCTTGCCGTAGTCGGCGAGTCGGGGTGTGGAAAATCCGTCACCTCGATGTCGATCCTACGCCTCATCCCCGAGCCACCGGGCAGGATCACCGGCCGAATCAGCTTCCGCGGCCGCGACCTGCTGACGCTGTCGGAGGCGGAGATGCGTCGCGTCCGCGGCAACGAGATCAGCATGATTTTCCAGGAGCCGATGACGTCGCTGAACCCTGTGCTGACGGTCGGACGGCAGATCCGCGAGACGCTGAAACTCCATCAGGGCCTCGACGATCGGGCGGCCCAGGCGCGGGCCATCGAGATGCTCGACCTTGTGCATATCCCGGAGGCGAGGCGCAGGGTGAAGGAGTATCCGCACCAGCTCTCGGGGGGCATGCGGCAGCGCGTCATGATCGCCATGGCTCTGGCCTGCAACCCGAAGCTGCTGATTGCGGACGAACCGACGACGGCCCTCGACGTCACCATACAGGCGCAGATTTTGGATCTGATGCGCGAGCTGAAGGCCAAGGTCGGGGCCGCCATCTTGCTGATCACACACGACCTCGGCGTGGTGGCCGAGATGGCCGAGCGGATCGTGGTCATGTACGCCGGGCGCAAGGTGGAGGAGGCTCTTGCCGTGGACCTGTTCCGCACGCCTCGGCACCCCTATACACGAGGCCTCCTCGGCGCGGTACCGAAGCTCGGCTCCTCGCTCTCCGCCGACCAGCCCGAGCGGTTGGCGGAGATTCAAGGAATCGTGCCGAACTTGAAGAAGCCGATCGTCGGCTGCGCCTTCGCCTCGCGCTGCACGGAGGCGACAGACCTTTGCCGCCAGCTCGCGCCGGCGATCGAAGCAAAGGCGCCGGGGCACTTTGTTGCCTGCCACCATGCCGTGCGGGAGACCATCGCGGCATGAACGCTCCTGCAGCGGCGCGGCCTCTGCTCGAGGTCAACGACCTCAAGAAGCACTTCCCCATCCGTGCCGGCGTCTTCTCCGGCATCACAGGATATGTCTATGCCGTGGACGGGGTCTCGTTCGACATCGCGCGCGGGGAAACGCTGTCCCTCGTCGGCGAATCCGGTTGCGGCAAGTCCACGGTCGGGCGCACCGTGCTGCGCCTGCTGCAGCCGACAAGCGGCCAGGTCCTTCTCGACGGGGTCAGGATCGACACGCTCTCTGCAGGCAGGCTGAGACCGTTGCGCCGCCGGATGCAGGTGGTCTTCCAGGACCCGTTCTCCTCGCTGAACCCGAGGCTGAAGGTGCGCGACATCTTGGCAGAACCCATCACGAATTTCGGCCTGGCGAAGTCGAGGTCAGACCTCGACGACCGGATCGCCGACCTGCTCGACAAGGTTCGCCTGCCGCGCGATGCGATGAACCGGTATCCGCACGAATTCTCTGGGGGGCAGCGGCAGAGGATCGGGATTGCCCGCGCGCTCGCACCGGGTGCCGACCTCATTATCTGCGACGAGGCGGTCTCGGCGCTCGACGTCTCGGTGAAGGCGCAGATCGTCAACCTCTTATCTGACCTTCAGCGCCAACTCGGGCTGTCGCTCCTGTTCATCAGCCACGACCTCGCGATCGTCGAGCATCTCACGCATCGGGTCGCGGTGATGTACCTTGGCAAGATCGTGGAGATCGCAGACAAGCGAACGCTCTTCTCCGCGCCGAAGCACCCCTACACGGAAGCGCTGCTTTCGGCCGTTCCGGTGCCGGATCCGACCGCGAAGCGGAACCGAATCATTCTCACAGGCGATGTGCCGAGCCCCATCCGGCCGCCCCCCGGCTGCCGGTTTCACACGCGCTGTCCCCGTGTCTTCGACCGCTGCCGGGTCGAAGAGCCTCCGCTAAAGGCGGTCGGCCCCGGCCACGTCGCTGCCTGCCACCTGCACGATCCACTGCTATCGGCGCGCGCTGCTTGACGTCGCCGCGCCTCGCTGGCGACACTCCACGACTGATGGAACGCGTCCGCCAGGCGACGGCCGCGACAGGGAAGAAGGGAGACGCCGCATGCCGAAGGTCTCGTTGACCGTGAACGGCAAGCCGGTGACGGTGGACGTTGAGAACCGCACGCTGCTGGTCGAAATGCTTCGCGAGCACTTGCGTCTGACTGGCACCCACGTCGGCTGTGACACGAGCCAGTGCGGGGCATGTGTGGTGCATGTCGACGGCGCCTCGGTGAAGTCCTGCACCATCCTCGCCGTGCAGTGCGAGGGGGCCGAGGTGCTGACGATCGAAGGCCTCGCCGCCGCGGACGGAACGCTGCACCCGATGCAGGAGGCGTTCCGCGAGTACCATGCCTTGCAGTGCGGGTTCTGCACGCCGGGAATGGTCATGAGCGCGATCGACCTCGTGCAGCGAAACCCGCAGGGCCTGACCGATCGCGAGATCCGCGAAGGGCTGGAGGGCAATCTCTGCCGCTGCACCGGCTATCACAACATCGTTCGTGCCATCGCTGCCGCGCAGGTTGTGATGCACGGCAGGGCGAAAGAGCTTCCGCGCGCGGCCGAGTAGGGGGCTGCGCGCGCCCGGCGCGCCAACGCAGGGGGCAGCCGAGCGATCGAGAGATGCCCCACGACAAAAAGACAAGCGGGGAGACCGTCCATGGGGTTCGAAGGCATCGGGGTCAGCGTTCGTCGGCGCGAGGATCTCCGTTTCCTTTCGGGGCGCGGCACATATACCGACGACATCACTAGACCCAACCAGACCTTCGCCGTCATCCTGCGCAGCCCGCACGCGCACGCTCGGCTGCGCGCGATCGTCGAGGGGATGTCCCGACCTTTGTTGAAAAGCGTGTTCGGCGTGCCGGTGATGGAGACTATGCGGCATGTGGGCTTTGGGCAAGCGCGGGTGGCCGGGAGGACTTCCGCTGGTAGGCGAGGAGGGCGG
>Ga0308417_1002802_pt1 | contig 11368 bp, 8 predicted proteins | sample HotsprSampleOS65_FD_203528 | JGI IMG/M metagenome (GOLD analysis project Ga0308417, IMG submission 203528) | Hot spring phototrophic mat microbial communities from Octopus Spring, Yellowstone National Park, Wyoming, United States - 20090730_OS65 ... | reverse complement strand
AAGGCTTTGCAGAAACTTAAGATTAAAGTTAATAACAACCCATCTGGGCGGAGTACAAGCTCAAGTTCTCTGTGTGCTGAACTTTATCAACAAGCCAGCCTGCCAGATGGCAGACCTTCCCAGTTTTAGAACATATTGTCTAACTTCTCCTGTCTGGCAAAAATCCCACGCATAGACCACAGGCAGTAAAGAGATAACAGACCCCCCACCCCCGCCAGCCACTGCCAGCCATTGACCCACAAGATCACTGATCCAATCAGCAAACCCGATCCCCAGATGGCATAAATTGCCCCCATAGCAATGGTAGATAGCTTGCGCAAAATGCGATCCGTCTCCTGCGATCGCACCCTAATCCGCAAATCCCCCTGCTCAATTCTAGTGAGCATGTCATCGAGCCTGCGGGGCAGAGTCAATGCCGAATTGCCCGTTTGGAGCGCCTGCTTGCCGATTTCATCGATAATTGCACGGGAAAAACTGCCATTGCCATTCCGACTAGCTTCCATCAGTTCCAGCGTGTAGGGCTTAGCAATCTCCATGAGATTAAAATCGGGGTCTAATCCTTTGCCCACCCCTTCTAGGGTAGAGAGCGCCCGCAGGACAAAAGTAAAGGTAGCGGGGAAACGAAACGGCTGATCATAGACAATTTCATAGAGATCATCGCTGATAGCCGCAATGGACTGTTTCTCGAAAGGCTGACCCACAAGGTTATCCAGCATAAACTGAATGGAGCGCCGCAGGGGGGTAGGGTCGCCCGTCAGATGGAGAACCCCTAAATCCACCAACGCCGTCAGCACTTCTTGGGCATCCTTGCGGGCAATGCCAAACAGCGCTTTGAGCAGTTTCTCCCTAGTGTGGGGCTTAATCCGCCCCATCATGCCAAAGTCATAAAAAATCAAATTCCCCGCTGGGGTGATTGCCAGATTGCCAGGGTGGGGATCGGCATGGAAAAATCCGTGGCGCAGGAGTTGTTGCAGATAGGACTCAGCCCCCGCCACCGCCACACTTTTGCAGTCGATGTTCGCTCGGCGCAGAGCCTCGTAATCGTTGATTTTGATCCCTGGGATATATTCCAAAGTCAGCACTTGACTGGAGGTGTATCGCCAATAGACCCGTGGCACAATTACTTTGGGGTTGTCCCGAAAGTTGCGGCGAAAGGTATCAGCGTTGCGCCCTTCATTGAGGTAGTCCGCCTCTTCATAGAGAATACGGCGGCACTCTTCATAAATTCCCAGCCAATCCCTGCCCCTGCCATAGCGGGGATGGTGATGGAAATACTGAGCAATGCGCCGCAAAATCGCCAAATCTACAGCAAACAGTTTGCGCAGTCCTGGTCTTTGCACCTTGACCACCACCTGTTCCCCCGAGAGCAACTGCGCTCGATGGACTTGTCCCAGACTGGCGGCGGCTAGTGGCTCTGGCTCAATCCAGTGAAATAAATCTGTGATGGGCTTACCCAAATCCCGTTCAATAATCGCCCTAGCTTGCTCAAAGCTAAAGGGGGGAACTTGGTCTTGCAGTTTGGACAATTCTTCCACTGATTCGGCGGGGAGAACATCCGATCGGGCAGAGAGCAACTGACCCACCTTGATAAAAGTTGGCCCCAAGTCCAGTAGGGCTTCCCTCAGCCATGCCGCCCGCGCCCTAGTGCGTTTCTTGAGCCGTGCCGTAGTCTTGCCGCCGATATAGCTCCAGTCGTGGCTGTCTAGCCAGATTATGAACAAAAAAGAAAGCGCAGTGCGCCAAATATCTACACTGCGCCAAAATGGGGAGTAATTTTCGCGACTCCAGCGGTAGTTAGGTTGAGGGTTTGCCGTAGGTAGCCGCAGTACCATACGCCGTATATTAGGGTTACCCTATAATTTTAGCTGACTGGGCAAGGCTCCTAGTCCCGTCCCATCAGCTTTGCCATCGCCCGCACCCGCTCCATTAAGTTCTTGAACTGCCCGAAGCTCAAGGATTGGGGGCCATCGGATAGGGCCTTTTGGGGATTGGGGTGGACTTCAATCATCAGGGCATCACACCCTGCGGCGATCGCCGCTAGAGCCATGGGGGGCACCAAGTCCGCCCAGCCAGTGCCATGGCTAGGGTCGACCATAATTGGTAGATGGGTGAGTTTGCGCAGTACAGGAACAGCCGACAGGTCAAGCAGATTGCGGGTATATTCCCGATCAAAACTGCGGATGCCCCGCTCGCAGAGAATAACTTGGGTGTTGCCTGCCGCTAGGATGTATTCCGCCGCCATTAGCCATTCTTCTATGGTTGCAGACATTCCTCTTTTGAGAAGCACAGGCTTACTCTGCTTGCCAATCTGCTTGAGCAAGGCAAAGTTCTGCATATTCCTTGCTCCCACTTGCAGGACATCGGCGACCTCAGCAACTTTATCAATGTCGCTGGTGTCCATCACTTCCGTAATCACCCCCAAGCCCGAGGCTTCCTTTGCCAGAGCCAGCAGAGATAGGGCACTTTCCCCATGTCCCTGAAAAGAATAGGGGGAAGTTCTGGGCTTGTATGCCCCGCCCCTGAGAAATTTTGCCCCCGCCGCTTTCACCGCCAGCGCAGTTTCCACGATCATCTCTTCAGTTTCTACGGAGCAAGGGCCCGCCACCACAGCCAGGGGATGGTGTTCGCCGATCGCCACTGTACCATTGGGGGTGGGGATCAGTACTTCACTGGGTTCGTGGTGGCGATATTCCCGACTGGCGCGCTTAAATGGGCGTTCTACCCGCAAGACAGACTCAATGTAGGGGCTGATTTCTTGGATGCGCAAGGGGTCTAGTTCGGCAGTTTCCCCTACTAAGCCTATGACCACTTTGTGTTTGCCCACGATGCGCTCGGGGGAAAGACCCCAAGAGGCTAATTCTTCACAAACTAGGTCAATTTCACTGGTGGGGGTGCCCACCTGCATTACTACAATCATGTCAGCACAGCGCAGTGTTCCATCCTAAATCTAGCACAGGAGCTTAAGGGATTGGGCACTCCGTCCCCAGCCTACCCCAAGTAGCAGAACTGGAATTAGTTGGGGCCTCTTTCCAGAAATCTAGTTCTGGGCTTTGCTAAACTCTTAGGTATACTTCCCTATCTCAATTGCTGGTTTCATGGCTCAACCCTCTGACCGCCAAAAGTTGTGGCTTGCGGCACTCAAGCCGCCCATGTACAGTGTTGCGGTGATGCCAATTCTGGTAGGCAGTGCGATCGCCTACAGTCAGCAGTACCCACTTAACTGGCAAGTCCTACTGGCATTTGTCACGGGAGCGGTGCTGATCTTGGCATGGGAGAATCTCTGCAATGATGTATTTGATGCAGAAACAGGGGTAGATCGGCACAAGTACCATTCCTTGGTCAGCCTGACGGGCAAGGGGCAGTTGATCCTGGCGATCGCCAATGTGTTGTTGTTACTGGGGCTGGCTTTGATTGCTTGGATTTGCTGGCAGGAGCAGGACATGGTAATTGGCGCTATGGTGCTTCTCTGCTGTATTTTGGGCTACATCTACCAAGGCCCCCCCTTCAGGCTAGGTTATCAGGGCTGGGGAGAACTCCTATGTTTTTTGAGTTTTGGTCCACTGGGGGTTTCCGCTGGCTACTACAGCCAAGCGCACCGTTTCTCGGGCACTGCTCTGCTTGCCTCTGTGGCAGTGGGCACAGTAATTAGCCTAGTGCTGTTTTGTTCCCATTTCCATCAGGTAGCCGATGATCTGGCGGCAGGCAAGTATTCCCCTGTGGTGCGCTTAGGTACGGAGCGATCGGCGGCACTGATCCCGTGGGTTTGTGTCGGTGCCTATGGCATTTTGCTGATTGGCATCAGCCTGCAAGTCTTTCCCCCCGCTACAGCTTTGGCGCTAGTAGGTTTGCCCTCAGCTATCCATCTGTGCCAGACCATAGCCACCTACCACCACATTCCCGAGCGGGTAAGCCACAGCAAGTTCATAGCTTTAGGGTTTCAGTTTTGGTTTTGTTTGGGACTGGCTCTCGGTTTTGCATTGCTCTAGCTTTCTTGGTTGAGGGATAAAATCGCCATGAATGCCTCTTGGGGCACATCCACTACGCCGATGGATTTCATGCGCTTTTTCCCTTCCTTTTGCTTCTCTAGGAGCTTTTTCTTGCGGGTGATGTCCCCTCCATAGCACTTGCTCAGCACATTTTTACGCAGGGCTGAGATATTTTCCCGCGCTAACACCCGTGACCCAATGGCGGCTTGGATGGGAATTTGAAATTGATGGCGGGGAATTAAGTCCTTCAATTTACTCACTAGACTTCTACCTATTTGATACGCCTTGTCCCGATGTACAATGCAGGCGAGAGAGTCCACTGGTTCATTGTTTACCAAAATATCCAGTTTCACCAAGTCATTGGGGCGATAGCCAATAAGTTGATATTCCATGCTGGCATAGCCCTTGGAACGGGATTTCACTTGGTCAAAAAAGTCAGTGACAATTTCCGCAAGGGGCATTTCATAGACCAGAGTAGCCCGATCGCGGGTGATGTACTTCATATCTTTGAAAATCCCTCTTCTCTGCTCACACAGTTCCATCAGCGCTCCAATGTAGGACTGAGGAGTTATTAGTTCCAGCCGCACATAGGGTTCTTCAATGGTCTGTCGCTCATGAGGTGGAGGTAGATCGCTGGGGTTATCTACCATAATCACTTCCCCTTTGGTGGTGGTAACCCGATAGACCACCGTAGGAGCAGTGATAATCAGATCGAGGTTGTATTCTCGCTCTAGGCGCTCTTGCACTATTTCCATGTGCAATAACCCCAAAAAGCCACAACGGAAACCAAAGCCCATGGCATCGGAAGTCTCTGGTTCGAAGTGTAAGGCGGCATCGTTCAGTTGCAACTTAGTCAAGGCTTCCTTAAGGTCAGGGTATTGATTGGCATCAGTGGGGAACAGTCCGCAAAACACCATGGGTTTGGCTTCGGCGTAGCCAGGGAGAGGTTCACTAGCGGGGTTGACGGCAGAGGTAATAGTATCTCCCACCCTAGCATGGGCAACGGTTTTGATTGCCGCTGAGAGATAGCCCACTTCTCCCGCATGGAGTTCTGTTACGGGGACTTGAGATGGAGCCAAAACCCCCAGTTCATCAATTTCATACTCCTGTTGGGAAGCCATGAATTTGATTTTGTCGCCCTGCCGCACTCTGCCATCCATGACACGGAAATAGACCACTACACCGCGGTAGGAATCGTAGTAACTGTCAAAAATCAGGGCGCGCAGGGGCTGATCCACCGTATCCCGTGGGGGTGGGATCAACCGCACGATCGCCTCTAGGATTTCCTGAATGCCAATGCCTTCCTTAGCAGAAGCCTTAACCGCTTGGGAGCAGTCCAAACCGATCAACTCCTCAATCTCCTGCGCTACCCGCTCTGGTTCCGCACTGGGCAGGTCTATTTTGTTGAGAATGGGTATGATCTCCAAGTTATTTTCCAAAGCGAGATAGACATTGGCTAGGGTTTGGGCTTCCACCCCTTGGGAGGCATCCACTACCAGCAATGCCCCTTCACAGGCGGCAAGGGAGCGGGACACTTCATAGCTGAAGTCCACATGTCCAGGGGTATCGATCAGGTTGAGAACATAGGTCTGTCCATTTTGGGCGGTGTAGTTCATGCGGGCGGCTTGCAGTTTGATGGTGATCCCCCGCTCCCGCTCCAGTTCCATGTTGTCTAGGAACTGTTCTTTCATCTCCCGCGCCGACACCGTTCCCGTAAACTCCAACAGGCGATCAGCAAGGGTGGATTTGCCGTGATCGATGTGAGCAATGATGCAGAAATTGCGGATGTGAGATACGGGCGCATCAGTCATAGGTATCCATCGAAGCTGATCCCTAGTTTAGCTTGAGTTTAACGAATTGACAGGTTCTGCTCTAGCCCAGAGGGTGCTACCCATAGAAAAGGTTCGGTGTAAAATTGTTAAGTACCCCAAAGGTTAAATTTCTACTGCTCAATCCACAGTCACTTCATAGTGAGTGCAATTATCCTAAGTAAAACTGTGGGGAATCCTGATCATGATTGATGCTGTAATCATCGTTACTTTCATTTTGGCGGGAGCGGGTACAGGTTTTCATGGCACTGACCTTATACCCAGTTCCCTATTAGCACAGACCAATGTCCAGAGTTTGCGCTGGCTTATGTTAGGTATTGGTGCTTTTGTGGGGCTGATCTTGGGGCTGTTGGTACAGAGCGGCTACCGTAGGTTAGAGGCGCAGGTGCGCTCTATGCCAGTGGAAACCTTGCTAGGCAGAGCCTCTGGGCTGGTGGTGGGTCTTCTAGTGGCAAATCTGATGCTGTCTCCCCTGTTTTTGATCCCCATCCCTGAAGATTTTTCCTTCATCAAACCCCTTGCCGCTCTGCTAGTGAGCATTATTTTTGCCTACTCGGGTATGAGTCTGGCGGATACCCACGGGCGCGCCCTACTGCGGTTGATCAATCCCAACAACATTCAGAGCAGTCTCCTAGCGGAAGGAACCTTGCGCCCTGCCACTACCAAAATTTTGGACACTAGTTGCATTATTGATGGGCGGATTCAGGCCCTACTGCGCACGGGTTTTTTGGAGGGGCAAATACTAGTTCCCTGTTTTGTCTTGCAGGAATTGCAGACTATTGCTGACAGTGCCAATGAACACAAGCGAGTGCGGGGGCGCCGCGGTTTAGATATCTTGAACACCATGCGCAAGGAGTATGGCGATCGCATTGCTATTCACCCCGCAGACTATGAAGACCTAGCAACGGTAGATAGCAAACTGGTACGCCTTGCCCAAGAGCTAAATAGCACCCTAATTACCAATGACTTCAACCTCAACAAGGTAGCTACCTTTCAACAGGTGTCTGTCCTGAACATCAATGACTTGGCACAGGCACTGCGCCCCAACTATCTACCGGGGGACAGTATCAATCTCAAGGTGCTTAAGGAAGGCAAGGAGCCATCCCAAGGCATTGGCTATCTGGAAGATGGCACTATGGTAGTAGTGGAGGAAGGGAGAGTCCACATCGGGAAGGAATTGCCCGTTACGGTTACCAGTGCTTTACAGACTTCGGCAGGGCGCATGATTTTTGCTCGCCCTGAGGTGATCACCACGGCTTAGTGGACTGCTGTGTTGGCTATCCTTGGCATTGCTGTTCTCTGTGGTTTGGGTTTGGTGGAGTTGGGGGTATATCCCCCCCTACTCTGGGGTTTGGCGATCGCCAGTGTGGTGGTAGGTCAAGGGGTCAGGCGTTGCCAGCTCAACTATGCCATGGTGCTGGGGGGCACTTGTCTGGTGCTAATCGCTCTGCTCTGGCTTGCCCAAGGGTCACGGCTGTGGGTCAATGGAGCGTGGTGGATTTGGGCGTGGGGCTGTGCGGGCTTTTTGCTGAAGGAGGTTATCCACAAAGTGCACACCCCTTTTCCTCAAGGGAGGGTGGGCATCAGGGGAAAGGCGATCGCCAGCTACGGGTTGTCTGCCAGCGGGCTGTTTGTGGTCAGCGAGCAGGGGATTGACCCAGCGTTCAGCTTTGCCCAAGCAGTGCCCCTCATAGTGGCAATTAACCTGTTTATTGGCGGCATAGTTAGTTACAGTGGTTGGTACTGCTGGAAACACGACCTCGAGAAAAAGTTTAGCCTGCATTTGGAGGGGATTTGGGGCATGGAGGCAGATTATGAGATTGACCTCAAATACTTTAGCCGCATCGATCAGGTAAAAATTGCAGAAGTGGAGGACATCCACTGGCTCCAATTGGAAGGCTACAATCGGGAACTCACCCTGCCCCTAGCTTTGACAGGGAATGCTGAGATGGAACAAAATTTCATAGCCATCTCGGGGCTAGCCAAGACTGCCCGCTGTCTGGACAGTTTGGCATTGGCAAACATTTTGCTTCCCCAAGGGGCGAGTATTTTGGCGGGATTAGTCTTGATATTGTTGGGCGTTGCCCTACTGTGGTCTTTGCCCATTGACCTACCTGATCGCTATCTCCTGCCCCTATTGTGGTCAGTGGGCATGGTCAGTCCTAGCCTAGGGCGGGTGGTACTGCACCTCGTCGCCCCTGTACATTTACAGAAAGTTTCTCCACCTAGGGTTTTGCTCCGCTGTTGGGAAGTGGGAGTGCTGGTGTGGCTGGGGCTGTGCTGGCTAGCCTATCCTCAAGCCATGGAGCCGTTTATCGGGGTGAGTTTGGGAAGCTGGGTGTTGGCAACAGGAATCTGTGTGCTGGCACTAGTGCGGCGCACGCCTATCCTCACCCAGATTTGAGTACACTACCAGCTTGGCATGGTTGTCAGCGGGAGGCTGGTCGCTGAACTCTTCTAAAAACTGGCGTGCTGACGGAGGGAAATGGGGGAAGGAAAATTGGGCGTCCCCAGCGGCAATGTCTGCCCAAAAATAGCGCAATTCTTGCAAGAGAGGTTCTACCTGTGCGGGGGGCAGGTTCAGGGGAGGATGGATCAGCAAATTGCGCAGAAATGGTGCCGCCCGATCGCCCATCCATTCTCGGGAAAAGTGCAAGAGATCAGCTTGCTGGGGAATGGCAGTTACCCGATAGGAAGTAATGCGCAGTTCCTGCTTGGTGCCATCGCCTGTAAACTCTAGCAGGCGGTAGGGATGGGGGTAGCTGACCAGAGAGCCTGTGGTGATGTCGTAGAGATCATAGCGATCGCTGTAGGCAATGTCTTGCACATGGAGATGCCCTGTAAACACGAAATGCACCCCATACCGTTGCAAAATCTCACAGAGAGCTTCCGCATTCTGCAACATATAGCGTTTGCCTAGGGGCAGGGTTTCCTGCTGGGGCACATGGGGCAAGATATTGTGGTGGATCATCAGCAGATTTACCCCATAGTCCCCTTTGGCAAGAGTGTGCTGTAGCCATGCCAACTGCTCCTCATCCACAGCGCCAATCTGCCACTCCTCTGCGTCGAACAGATTGGAGTTCATGCCAATCAACCTCACCCCTGGCAACAGTTCAACGGCATAGTACAACTCGTCAGTGTGGCTGTAGCCGTAACGGCGATAGCAGGGGGCAAACTGATCTAGGCTAGAGAGACTAGGGACATCGTGATTCCCAGGGATGACATAGACAGGGTAGGGCAGTTGGGCAAGGCGATTACTCAGCCAGCGGTGGTTTTCTGCTTCCCCGTGCTGGGTCAGGTCTCCAGGCAGGAGCAAAAAGTCGATGTCTAGGATTTGCAAATGCTCCAGCACTGCCTCAAAAGCGGGAATACTGTACTCCACCAAGTGAAAACGGTTTGGGTGGTCGTACACCGTGTGGGGCAGGGCAATGTGCAAGTCTGAAGCAATGGCAAAACGGAATTTCAGCATTTGGGGTAGAATGCACTTCTTCTATGATAGAGGCAAACCCACAGCGGGGCTATAATTCTCTAGTCCCTTGTATGTTTGTGCTATGCGCCTGTCTCAAATGCTCTGGGTTACCCTACGGGAAGACCCAGCGGAAGCGGAACTGATCAGCCATAAACTGCTCCTGCGGGGGGGCTACATTAGGCGTATTGCCCCTGGAGTGTATGTCTATCTGCCGTTGATGTGGCGGGTTTTGCAGAAGATTATGCAAATCGTGCGCGAAGAGATGAACCGCACGGGAGCCATGGAGTGCCTGCTACCCCAAATTCAACCTGCGGAACTGTGGCAGGAATCAGGGCGCTGGGACACCTACACCAAGGCGGAGGGGATTATGTTTTCCCTAGTGGATCGGGCAAAGCGACCACTGGGGTTGGGCCCTACCCATGAGGAAGTGATCACAGCGATCGCTCGGGACATGATCCGTTCCTATCGCCAACTGCCCCTCAATCTCTACCAAATTCAGACTAAGTTTCGGGATGAAATCCGCCCCCGCTTCGGCTTAATGCGGGGTAGGGAATTTATTATGAAAGATAGCTATTCTTTCCATAGCTCCACTGAAAGCCTCAAAGCCACCTACGACCAGATGGATCAGGCATATAGAAATATCCTGCGCCGCTGTGGTTTGGAATTTCGTGCTGTAGAGGCGGACTCAGGGGCGATCGGTGGCTCTGGCTCCCAAGAGTTTATGGTACTGGCAGAGGCGGGGGAAGATGAAGTTCTGTACACCCCCGATGGCAAGTATGCCGCCAATGTGGAAAAGGCAGTATCTTTACCGAGGGATGCTATTCCTTCCCGCTTCACAACCTGTGAGAAGCTCTACACCCCCAATACGGAAACTATTGAGAAGACCTGTGCTGTCATGGGCATCGACCCCAGCCAAGATGTGAAACAGGTGGTCTATCAAGCAGTATTCAATTCAGGGAAAATTGCTCTGGTTTTGGTAAGCATTCGTGCTGATCAGGAAGTGAACGAAGTGAAATTAAAGAATGAACTCACTAAGTTAGCAGGACAGTTTCAGGCTTCCACTGTGTTGCATCTGCGAATTTTAGATAGCGAACTGCAAAAGGAATTCACCAGCAAGCCCCTGCCCATCGGCTACATTGCCCCCGACCTGCCCGATGATTTCATTGCTCCTCATCCAGAGGTAGTACCCCAATTCATCAGAATTGGCGATCGCACCATTGTAGAATTGCGCAACTTCGTTACAGGTACGAATGAATTGGACTATTCTCTAGTGGGGGCAAACTGGGGTGTCAACTTTCCCCTACCGCCTATCATTGCTGACATTCGCAAAGCCCAAGCAGGGGATCGGGCGGTGCATGACCCCAGTCAAATCCTGCAATCAGCGAGGGGCATTGAAGTAGGGCACATTTTCCAACTGGGCACTAAGTATTCCCAAGCCATGGGCGCTCTATTCACTAATGAGCAGGGCGAAGAACAGCCCCTAGTGATGGGTTGCTATGGACTGGGAGTGTCGCGGTTAGCGCAGGCGGCGGTGGAGCAATCCCACGACGAAGATGGCATTATCTGGCATGGGGCGATCGCCCCCTACCATGTGATCATCTCCGTACCCAACAGCAAAGATGAGCAACAGATGACCATCGCCGAACGGCTTTATGAACAATTGCAGAGAGCAGGGATTGAAGTGCTATTGGATGATCGGGATGAACGGGCAGGAGTAAAGTTTAAAGATGCAGACTTAGTGGGCATTCCCTACCGTGTGGTTACGGGCAAAGCGATCGCCGAAGGCAAAGTAGAACTGGTTACCAGAGCTACCAAGCAAGCCCAGCTAGTTGCTATGGATCGGGTAGTCGACCTACTCAAATCCTATATCCAAAATATCTAGCTTCCCTTTGGATAGAAAGAAGACTCCCAATTTGAGAGTAGCAGAAGACTAGTTCACTCTTAAAAGCTCTGCGATCCTACTTCCAATTGGGGAGGGAGTGCTATTTTTGCTTTGACATACTCCCCTGCCTAAAGGCAGGGGATTCTTGTTCTTGGTTCTGCGAGCGCACTTACTCTATCAGGTTGCCCCTCTAAAGCAGAGG
>Ga0308417_1002801_pt1 | contig 11369 bp, 9 predicted proteins | sample HotsprSampleOS65_FD_203528 | JGI IMG/M metagenome (GOLD analysis project Ga0308417, IMG submission 203528) | Hot spring phototrophic mat microbial communities from Octopus Spring, Yellowstone National Park, Wyoming, United States - 20090730_OS65 ... | reverse complement strand
GTCGAGGCCGTGAGCCGGTTCCCGATCGGCATGGCCGATGGCGCCCCCGGCTCCACCAACCCCGTGTTCAACGACGCCATGGCGCGCACCGCCGCCCGGGCCGAGGGCGGCCAGGGCCCGTGGTCGCCACCCGAGGGCCTGCCCGACATCTACATCGCCATGGGCCAGACGGCCGAGAACGTCGCCGAGCACGAGAACGTCTCCCGTGAGGAGATGGACGAGTTCGCCGCTCTCTCCCAGCAGCGGGCCACGGCCTCGCTCGAGCGCGGGTTCTGGGAGGACGAGATCACCCCGTACCCCACCGTCGACGCCGAGGGCAACGAGGTGCTCGTGACCCGTGACGACGGGATCCGCCCGGGCACCACGGTCGAGGCGCTGGCCAAGCTCAAGCCGGCGTTCCGACCCGACGGCCGGGTCACCGCGGGCAACGCCTGCCCGCTCAACGACGGGGCGGCGGCGGTGGTGGTCATGAGCGACACCCGGGCCGCCCAGCTCGGGATCACGCCCCTCGCCCGGGTGGTGGCGAGCGGCGTGAGCGGGCTCAACCCCGAGATCATGGGCATGGGTCCGGTCGAGGCCAGCCGGCAGGCCCTCGCCCGGGCGGGCATGACCATCGACGACGTCGACCTGGTGGAGATCAACGAGGCCTTCGCCGCCCAGGTCATCCCCTCCGCCCGCCACCTCGGGGTGGAGTGGGACAAGCTCAACGTCAACGGCGGCGCCATCGCCATCGGCCACCCGTTCGGCATGACCGGCGCCCGGATCATGACCACCCTCATCCACGGGCTGCGTGACGCCGACAAGACCATCGGGCTCGAGACGATGTGCGTCGGCGGCGGCCAGGGCATGGCCATGATCGTCGAGCGCCTGAGCTGAGACCGGCGCCGCGACACCCCTGAGCCGGGACGCCCGCAAGCTCGGGACACCGGGACGCCCGGCCGGGTCGTCCTCCTCGGGGATGGCCGGGGTGGCCCGGGTCAGCCGGCCCCGTACACCGGAGCGGGCTCGGGCGCCTCGCGCAGCAGATCGGCCACGACCGCGCCCACCTCGGCCGGCTCGAAGCGGGTCCCCTTGTCGAAGGTCGGGCCGTGCTGCCAGCCGTCGGCGACACCGATCCGGCCCCCCTCCACCTCGAACACCCGGCCGGTCACGTCCGCGCTGAGCGGGCTGCCCAGCCACACCACCAGGGGTGAGACGTTCTCGGGTGCCATGGCGTCGAATCCGCCGTCGACGGGTCTGGCCATGGTCTGGGCGAACACCTGCTCGGTCATCCGGGTGCGCGCCGCCGGGGCGATGGCGTTGGCGGTCACGCCGTAGCGGGCCCACTCCGCCGCCTGAACCAGGGTGAGCGCGGCGATGCCGGCCTTGGCCGCCGAGTAGTTGCCCTGCCCGACGCTGCCCATCAGCCCGGCGCCGGAGGAGGTGTTGATGACCCGGGCGTCGACCGCCTCACCGGCCTTGGCCCGCTCCCGCCAGTGGGTGACGGCGTGTCGTGCGGGTGCGAAGTGGCCCTTCAGGTGCACCCGCACGACCGCGTCCCACTCCTCCTCGGAGGTGTTGGCGAGCATGCGGTCCCGCAGGAACCCGGCGTTGTTGACGAGCACGTCGAGCCGGCCGAAGGTCTCCACCGCCTGGGCGACCATCGCCTCGGCCTGGTTCCAGTCGGCGACGTCGGCACCGTTGGCCACCGCCTCGCCACCCATGGCCCGGATCTCCTCGACCACCGCTGCGGCCGGACCGGTGGAGCCCCCCGTCCCGTCGAGCTCGGCGCCGAGGTCGTTGACCACGACCTTCGCTCCCTGCCGGGCGAACTCGAGGGCGTGGGCGCGGCCGAGTCCGCGTCCCGCCCCGGTGACGATCACGACGCGTCCTTCGCAGATGCCAGCCATGGCGGCATCATGCCCCGTGATCTGACGGATCGTCACATTCCCGGGTCCGACCTAGGCTCGGGGACCGTGCGCTACGGGGTCACGATGTTCGCCACCGACCGCTCCATGGACGTGGTTGAGCTGGCGCGCGAAGCCGAGGCCCGTGGCTTCGAGTCCCTGTTCCTGCCCGAGCACACCCACATCCCGGTGAGCCGGCGCACCCCGCCCCCGACCGGGGAGGCCGAGCTGCCCGAGGAGTACCGCCGGACCCTCGACCCGCTGGTGGCACTCGCTGCCGCCTCCTCGGTCACCTCCAGCATCCGGCTCGGCACCGGGATCGCGCTCGTCGCCCAGCGCGAGCCCATCGTGACCGCCAAGGCGGTCGCCACCCTCGACCGGCTCTCCGGGGGGCGCGTCGTGCTCGGCATCGGCTACGGCTGGAACGAGGACGAGCTGGCCAACCACGGGGTCGCCATGGGGGATCGCCGGGCGGTCGTGCGCGAGCGGGTGCTCGCCATGCGGGCCCTGTGGACCGAGGAGGTGGCGTCGTGGTCGGGGGCCTTCGTCGAGCTCGCACCGAGCTGGTCGTGGCCCAAGCCCATCCAGCGCCCCCATCCCCCGATCCTCATCGGCGGCGCCGCCGGCCCCACCCTGTTCGCCCACATCGCCGAGTACGCCGACGGTTGGATCCCCATCGGGGGCGCCGGGCTCGCCGATGCCGTTCCGGAGCTGCGCCGCGTCGTCGAGGCCGCGGGCCGGGACCCGTCGAGCCTCGAGATCGTGCCGTTCGGCTCCATCCCCGACCCCGGCAAGCTCGAGCACTTCGCCCGGGTGGGGGTGACCGAGTGCGTCCTCCGTCTCCCGTCGGCACCGAGGGACGAGGTGCTGGCCGTCCTCGACCGTTGGGCGGCGATCGTGGAGCGCTCCCGCTAGAGACGCTCGATGATGGTGACGTTGGCCTGACCGCCACCCTCGCACATGGTCTGCAGCCCGAAGCGTCCGCCGGTGCGCTCGAGCTCGTGCACGAGCGTGGTCATGAGACGGGCGCCGGTGGCCCCGAGGGGATGCCCGAGGGCGATGGCGCCGCCGTTGACGTTGACCTTCCCGAGGTCGGCACCCAGATCCTTGACCCAGGCCAGCACCACCGACGCGAAGGCCTCGTTGATCTCGATCAGGTCGATGTCGTCGAGGGTCAGCCCGGCCCGGTCGAGCGCATGGACCGTGGCCGGGATGGGGGCGGTCAGCATCAGCACCGGGTCGGCGCCGCGCACTGACAGGTGGTGGATCCGCGCCCGCGGGCTGAGCCGGTGGTCGCGCACCGCCTGCTCGGAGGCGACGAGCAAGGCGGCCGAGGCGTCCGAGATCTGGCTGGCCACCGCGGCGGTGACGCGCCCGCCCTCGCGCAGGGTCGGCAGGCTGCGCACCTTGGCCACGTCGGGTTCCCGACGGGGCCCCTCGTCGACCGCCACCCCGGCGATGGGGGCGATCTCGGCGTCGAAGCGGCCCTCGTCGATGGCCTGCACGGCCCGGCGGTGGCTCTCGAGCGCGAACGCCTCCATGTCCTCACGGCTGATGTCCCACCGCTCGGCGATCAGGTCGGCGGCGCGGAACTGGCTCACCTCCTCGGTGCCGTAGCGCGCCACCCAGCCGGTCGAGCCCGAGAACGGGTCGGGGAAGCCGTACTGCTCACCGGCCAGCATCGCCGCCGAGATCGGGATGGCGCTCATGTGCTGGACCCCGCCGGCCACCACGAGGTCCGAGGTGCCGCTCATGACCGCCTGGGCGGCGAAGTGCACGGCCTGCTGGGAGGATCCGCACTGGCGGTCCACGGTGGTACCGGGCACCTCCTCGGGCAGGCCGGCCGCCAGCCAGCAGGTGCGGGCGATGTCACCTGCCTGGGGGCCGATCGTGTCGACGCAGCCGAACACGACGTCGTCCACGGCGGCCGGGTCCACGCCGGTGCGCTCCATGAGTGCGGTGATGGCGTGGGCACCGAGATCGGCGGGGTGCAGGCCGCTCAGGCCGCCGCCCCGCTTGCCCACGGGGGAGCGGACGGCGTCGACGATGTAGGCCTCGGGCATGGCGTCTCCTTGGTCGGGACTGATCGGTCGGCGGCTCGGAACGGGGGCGGCTCACCCGGGTGGCCCGAGCACCGCCAGGCCCACCCGGTGACGGTGGAAGGCGGCATCGCCCCACGATGCCGCCAGCGCCCACACCCGCTTCATCCACAGGTGCAGGTCGTACTCGACGGTGTAGCCGATCGCACCGTGGCACTGCAGGGCGGTGCGGGCCATCCGCTCGGCCGCCTCGGAGGCGTAGCACTTGGCCATGCTCGCGTCCCGGGAGCGGGTCGGGGCGCCGGTCGCCATGGCGTAGGCGGCGTGGTGCACGACCGGGGTGGCGAACGCGAGCGCCAGCGCAGCATCGGCGAGCTGGTGCTTGACCGCCTGGAAGCTGCCCACGGGCACGCCGAACTGCTCCCGCTGGCGAACGTAGTCGACGGTCACCTCGAGCAGGTGCTCGGCCAGGCCGATGAGCACGGCTGCGGTGCCGAGCGCGCCCCGGTCGAAGGCGGTGTTGACCGCGTGCCAGCCCTCCGGTCCCTCGACCAGCACGATCTCCGCCTCGGGGTCCCATCGGAGCGAGCCGAGGCGTCTCGCGCCGTCCACCGAGGGCTGGGGCTGCACCTCGACGGCGGAGGCCGGGAGGGCCACGAGGCGGTCGGCTCGCTCGACCACGAACAGCTCGGCGTAGGTGGCACCCGGCAGGAACGGGTCGCCGGCCAGCGCAACCGACACGATGGCCTCGCCGGCGGCGATCCGGGGCAGCCAGGTCGAGCCGACCGTTCCGTCGGCCACGTCGCGCAGCAGCGGCGCCGCCACCGCGGTGGTCTCCACGAGGGGCTCGGGCAGGGCGGCACGGCCGGCCTCGGTGAGCAGCAGCACGAGGTCGAGCTCGCCGAGTCCGAGCCCGCCGTGGGCCTCGGGCACCGTGAGGCCCACCACCCCCATCTCCGCCAGCGCCCGCCAGACCACCCCGCTGCGACCGTCGGGGCTCACCCAGGCGTCGCGCACGACCTCGGGCGGACACTCCTTGGACAGCAGGTCGCGCACCGCGTCGCGGAACAGGAGCTGCTCGTCGGTGAAGGCGAAGCGCACCCCCGCTACCTCCTCGGCAGCCCGAGCACCCGCTCGGCGACGATGTTGCGCTGGATCTCGTTGGTGCCGGCGTAGATGGGGCCCGCAAGGGCGAACTGCCAGCCCTTCACCCACGCGCCGCCGTCGACGGCCGCGGGTGCGTCGCCGGTGAGCTCGGCGTAGGGACCGAGCAGGCGCATGGCGGTGGCGTGCAGGCGCACGTCAAGCTCGGACCACCACAGCTTGGCGAAGCTCGAGCGCGCTCCCGGCGGGCGCCCCTCGACGATGTCGGTGACGTCGCGCAGGGTGGCCAGCCGGTAGGCCTCGGCGTCCATCCAGGCCCGGATCACGTCGTCGCGCAGCCCGGGGTCGATGCCGAGCCCCTGACGGGCCTCGGCGTCCGAGCACCGCCGGCGGTAGAGGTCGATGAGCCGGTCAGCGGACGCGGTGAACCTCCCGGGGCTGCGCAAGGTCAGTCCCCGCTCGGACGAGGTGGTCGCCATGGCCACCTCCCAACCCCGGTTCACCCCCCCGAGGACGTGGTCGTCGGGCACGAACACGTCCTCGAGGAAGACCTCGGCGAAGCCCTCGTCGCCGTCGAGGCGGCCGAATCCCCGCACCGTCACCCCCTCACGGTCGAGCGGGACGAGGAAGTAGGTGAGCCCGCGGTGGCGCTCGGAGTCGGGGTCGGTGCGGAACAGGCCGAACAGGTGGGTGCAGAACGCCCCCCTGGTCGTCCAGGTCTTCTGACCGGTCAGCCGCCAGCCGCCGGCGGCCTCGTCGCGCACCGCCCGGCTGCGGACGTTGGCGAGGTCGGAGCCGGCGTTGGGCTCGCTCCAGCCCTGGCACCACAGGTCCTCGGCCGCCGCCATGCGGGGCAGGAAGTGGTCCTGCTGGGCGGGGGTGCCGAACTCGAACAGGGTGGGAGCGAGCAGGAAGATCCCGTTCTGGGTGACCCGCTGCGGAGCGCCCGCCCGGTAGTACTCCTCCTCGAAGATGAGCCACTCCCACACCGAGGCCTCCCGCCCCCCGTAGGCACGGGGCCATGACACCACCGCCCATCCGGCCTCGTAGAGCCGTCGCTCCCACTCGACGTGAAGGGCGAACCCCTCCCGGGTGTCACCCGAGGGGAGCGGCTCGGACGGGACGTTGTCGGCCAGCCACGCCCGGCACTCGGCGCGGAACGCCTCCTCCTCGGGACTCCAGGTCAGGTCCACGCACCAAGCCTGACGCAACGTCAGGTACCCGGCAAGACCGCCACCACCTGATCTGACGGCTCGTCAGATCTTCGTCTACCATCGACCTGCTGTCCCGCTCGATCCAAGGGAGGACCCCGTGACCATCACCGCCCCCGAGCCGGCGACCGACCCCACCGCCCGTGAGCTCCCGAAGATCATCAGCGTCGACGACCACGTGATCGAGCCGCCGAACGTCTGGCAGGACCGCCTGCCCGCCCGCTACCGCGACGTCGGCCCGCGCATCGAGCGCAAGCGGGTGTCGAACCTGCAGTTCAACGGCACCACCTACACCTTCGACCTCGATCCCGACGGCCGCGAGGCCGACTTCTGGGTCTACGAGGACCTGATCGTGCCGCACCGGCGCATCATCGCCGCCGTGGGCTACCCGAAGGACGAGGTCACCCTCACTCCCATCACCTACGACGAGATGCGCCCGGGCTGCTACGACCAGCGCGCCCGTCTCGAGGACATGGACCTGAACTGGGTCGAGGCGTCGCTGTCGTTCCCCACCTTCCCACGGTTCTGCGGCCAGACGTTCCTCGAGGCCAAGGACCGCGAGCTCGCGTCGCTGTGCGTCACCGCCTACAACGACTGGATGGTCGAGGAGTGGTCGGCGGGCACCGGGGGCCGGCTCATCCCCCTGTGCATCGTGCCGCTGTGGGACGTGCAGGCAGCTGCAGCGGAGGTCCGTCGCAACGCCGCGCGCGGCGTGCGGGCGGTGTGCTTCAGCGAGATCCCCTACCACCTCGGGCTGCCCAGCGTGCACGACCGGGACCGCTACTGGGACCCCTTCTTCGCCGCCTGTGACGAGACCGGCACGGTGGTGTGCATGCACATCGGGTCGTCGTCGAAGATGCCGGCGACCTCACCGGACGCGCCGGCCTCCGTGCAGGCGACGCTCAGCTTCAACAACGCCATGGGGTCGCTGTCGGACTTCCTGTTCTCCGGGGTCCTGGTCCGGTTCCCGAACCTGAAGCTGGCCTACAGCGAGGGCCAGATCGGCTGGCTGCCGTACATCCTGGAGCGGGCCGACGACGTGTGGAACCAGTTCCGGGGCTGGGCGTTCGATCGGGAGCTCGTGCCCGAACCACCGTCGACGTACTACCGGCGCCAGGTGTACGGCTGCTTCTTCCGCGACGCCCACGGCATCCGTTCGCTCGACGAGATCGGCGTGGACAACGTGACCTTCGAGACCGACTACCCGCACTCGGACTCGACCTGGCCCGACACCAAGCGGATCGCCACCGAGATGTTCGCCGACCTCGACGACGAGGTCGTGCACAAGATCGTCCGGGGCAACGCCATCCGCATGCTGGGCCTCGAGGGGGACTGAGCCGGCGGGTCCGGGCGGCCGCATCCGGGACCGACCACCGGCCGTGGCACTGCTGGAAAGGCCTCTTGCAAAAAAGGCTTGCGCAATCTCGCCGACCTTGGTAGGTCTAACGCACTACCCGTGTGGCCGTTGACACAGGCGACCACACACGGTGGCGGTGCAACACAACGAGGGTGGCGGCCGGGCGAAGAGTGGCCGCCGGGAGGGAGTGAGAGACCATGGAATACTGGCCGACGGACGCGCGCGTCGCCGTACGGCGACGGAGCCTGGCGGTGCTGGTCGCTGCGGCGCTGCTGCTCGGGGCGACGGTCCTGATCCGGATGCCCGGGCGCGCAGGTGCCGACTCGGTGACCACCACCGTGGCGGCCAAGTGCGCCGCCGCCGGGCTCAACCTCGACCTGAGCGTCCCGATCACCGTCGCCGACTCGCCTGATCCCGTCGCGCCGGGCGGCCAGGTGAACCTCGAGATCCAGTCCGGCCTGCCGACGCTGCCGCTCGAGGTGACCGTCAACGAGGTGCTGATCACGATCCCGGTGCCCACCCAGGTGCAGAGCATCAACAGCGTGACCTTCACCGGCGGCAACCTGCCCAGCCCGCCGACCTACACGGTCACCTCGGCCGGGGTCGTGCTGCGGTTCCTCGGCCCGATCTCGTCGAGCACCATCCAGGTGCCGAAGGCGACCGTGAACGCCACGATCAAGGACCCGGCGACCGGCCCGATCCAGTGGAAGACGTTCAGCCAGCTCGTGTCGAAGGCATCGAGCCCGCTGCTCGGGAACCTGGACGCCACGTGCACGCCGACGGACCCGAACCTCGTGCTGAACTCCACGGCCATCTCGGCGCCGGCGACGACCACCACCACGACGGCGCCCACGACCACGACGGCGCCCACGACCACCACCACCAAGCCGCCGACCACCACCACGACGGCACCCACGACCACCACCACCAAGCCGCCGACCACCACCACGACGGCACCCACGACCACGACGACCAAGCCGCCGAGCACCACGACGACCACCAGGCCGACCACCACCACGGTGGACAAGCCGGGTCAGTCGAAGCTCTGCAAGATCGTGGTGTTCGTCTTCAGCTGGATCATCAAGACGTTCTTCGGAGGAGCCGGCTTCCACCTCTGATGCCCGGCTGAGCGACCCCGACGATCCAACGCAAGGCGGAGGGGGTGACGGCTCCGGCCGTCACCCCCTCCGGTCCCCACCGGTCTCCGTCGAGGGGTCGACGATCAGCCGGCACGGCCTAGCCGGTGAGTGCCCGGAGCGCCTGCTCGGCCTCGTCCACGATCCGGGCGACGACCTCGGCGACCGTGGGGAGGTCGTCGATGAGCCCGACCCCCTGACCCGTCGGCAGGATCCCCACCTCCGGTGCGCCGTCGACCATGGTGGCCTTGATGAGCATCGGAGCGTTGGCCGCCATCGCCACCTGGCTCCAGGTGAGCTCCTGGTTGCGCCGCATGGCCAGCCCCTCGGCCACCAGCGCCCGCAACGAGGTCCCCGTCTGGCGACGGAACGCCAGGGCGTTGCGCAGCGCCCGGGGGAACCGTGTGAGCGCCGAAGCCTTCTCCAGCTGGTCGATGACCTCGGTGCGGATCACGCGCTGGGGGTAGCCGTCGACGGCGGTGGTGACCACCGTGTCGTTCACCGTGGCACCGAGGTAGAGCTCCTTGATCACCTCGGGCACGGTGGAATCCCGGGTCAACAGGAAGCGGGTCCCCATGGCGACGCCGGCGGCACCCCAGGCGAGCGCCGCCACCAGTCCCCGCCCGTCGGTGAACCCCCCTGCGGCGATGACCGGGATGTCGACGGTGTCGACCACCTGGGGAAGCAGCAACGAGGTCGGCACCGACCCGGTGTGGCCCCCGCCTTCGGCCCCCTGTGCGATGACGGCATCGACACCCCACTCGGCGACCTTCTCGGCGTGGCGCCGGGCACCGATGGTGGGCATCGTCACCACCCCGGCATCGCGCAGTCGTCGCACGGTCTCACGGGTCGGCGCCTGGGCGAAGCTCGCCACCCGCACACCCTCCCGAACCAGCAGGTCGAGGCGGTCGGCGATGTCAGGCTGGTCGGCCCGGAGGTTGACGCCGAAGGGCCGGTCGGTGCGCTCCTTGACCTCGCGGATCGCCTGGCGCAGCTGGGGCAGGGTCATGGTGGCCGAGGCGATGATGCCCAGGCCGCCCGCCGAGCTGGTGGCGGCGGCGAGGCGGGCGCCGGCCACCCAGCCCATGCCGGTCTGCACGATCGGGTACCGCACCCCGAACAGGTCGCAGATCCGGGTGTGCAACGCCGGGTGCACGCCGGACGACCTCACTCCCTGACCTCGCCGGCCCGCAGGCCGGCCGGATCGATCACGTGACGGATCAGGTGGAGCTCGGCGTCGGTGGGGAGGCGGGTCTGGGGAACCTCGTCGGGGACCACCAGCTCGAAGCCGGTGGCGGCGACGATCTCGTCGATCGTCACACCCGGATGCACCGAGCGCACCCGCATCCGGTGGTCGGGGGTCTCGAAGTCGAACACGCCGAGGTTGGACACCACCCGGCGGATCTCGTGGAAGCGGGCCGCGATCGGACCGAGGGCGGCCGCCCGGTCGTAGCCCACCCCGCAGACGACGTCCACCCGCTCGACGAAGGTCCGGGGGGAGTGGTTCGGCACCCAGTAGCTGGTGGTGTGGTTGATGGTGTTGCCCGGTGCCCCCCGGAAGCCGAGCAGCTGTGCCTTCGGCCGGTGCCAGTCACCGATGCAGGCGATGTTCTGGTTGCCGTACCGGTCGATCTGGCTCGCACCCATCATCACGTGGCGCCGGCCGTTCCACAGCACGGTGAACATCTGCGGATAGGGGTTCCAGGCCTCGACCTCGCAGGCGATCCGCAGCCTCCCGCCCTCGCTGTGGTACGGGTCGGTGCCCGGGGGGAGCGTGGTGGTGGTGAAGGTGGCGAACCCGTCGGTCATCACGAGAGCGGGCTCGAAGGTCTCCCGGGCCAGCCGCCCCCCGATCATCGGGATGGTGCCGATGGGATTGCACAACCGCTCACCGTCGCCCCGGAAGCACTCGGCGACGGCCACGACGCACACCTCCGCCCGTGTCGGCGCATCCGTGCTCATCCCCGCTCCTCCCGCCAGGTGTCGACCGCCCGCTGGTAGCTGCGCTCGTCACCGGCCAGGAACCGGTCGCGGAACGCCTCCCACGCCTCGGGGGACGCGGCGGTGGCGGCGTAGTGCCGCTGGAAGGCCTCGTCCCGCCCGTAGTCGGGTGAGCACTCGGTGAAGTGGGCCCCGTGCGGGGCCTCCACCACACCGGTGACGTGCAGGCGGCTGATGCGCTGGGTGTGGAACGGACCCGCCTCCGCCAGCTCGGCGGTGGCGACGACCCGCTCGCAGGACAGGTAGGTGCGCTCGGCGGCGAGGGCCATCCAGTCGTCCATGTAGAGGTCCGGACCGAGGAACTGCCCGTTGCCGGCGCGGTCGGCCCGGTTCAGGTGGATGAGCGCCACGTCGAGCGTCAGCGCAGGCACGGCCACCAGCTCCTCGCCCGGACCACCGTCGGGACCCGGGTACGGGGAGGTGACGGTGCGCAGCTCGGGCATGACCGCGGGCAGGTCCGAGCCCAGACCCGCCCTGGTGGGCAGGAACGGGACCCGCCAGGCGGCGGCCATCAACCCGAGCAGCAGCATCCCCTCGTCGAGCTCCATCGCCTCGACCGTGCCGTCCTGGCGGGCGGCGCGGACGTGGGGCTCGAGCGGGATCGTGTCGAGCGAGACGAAGCCGTAGACGGCCCG
>Ga0308417_1002795_pt1 | contig 11379 bp, 11 predicted proteins | sample HotsprSampleOS65_FD_203528 | JGI IMG/M metagenome (GOLD analysis project Ga0308417, IMG submission 203528) | Hot spring phototrophic mat microbial communities from Octopus Spring, Yellowstone National Park, Wyoming, United States - 20090730_OS65 ... | reverse complement strand
CCCAATGGCTGATCGAGAAAAACGGCCACCTCAGCCCACACGCACGACGCCGCCAACACGAGCTTGCGGCCATGCCCATGGCCGCGTAACCCAACCGAGTGTCCAAGGAACCGGGTCCGGTTCACCCTGATCAGGGAGGACGATGCCATGCACGCGACTCGACGTCTGGTGGTCGGCGCGCTCTGCGCCGCCGCGTTCGCCGCGCCGGCCTCGGCGCAAACGACCGTCACCATCACCCACGCGCTCTCGCTTGATAGCCACTATGGCGCCGGCAGCCAGTCCTTCAAGGACACGGTGGAACGCCTCACCCAGGGCCGTTTCCGAGTGAACATTCAGCGCAACGATAATGAGCGCGAGGCGATCGAGGCGACACAGATCGGCACCCAGGAGTTCACCATCACCTCCACCGGCCCGCTCGGCAACTTCGTGCGTGAGGTGCTGGTGCTCGATATCCCCTTCCTGTTCCGAGATTACGCCCACGCCCGCGGCGTGCTGGATGGCCCGATCGGCCAGGACCTGCTCGCCCGCTTCCCCGCCCGCGGCTTGATCGGTGTGGCCTGGATGGAGAACGGCTTCCGCAACCTGACCAACTCGCGTCGGGAGGTGGCGACACCGGCCGACGTGCAGGGGCTGAAGATCCGCACCATGGAGAACCAGGTTCACATGCGCGCTTTCCAGACCCTCGGCGCGCTGCCGACCCCGATGGCATTCAGCGAGCTCGTCCCTGCCTTGCAACAGGGCACTGTAGATGGGCAGGAGAACCCAATCCCGGTGATTGTCGCCAACAACCTCAACCAGGTGCAGCGCTTCCTCTCCCTTACCCGGCACGTTTATTCGCCGGCCGTGCTGATCGCCAACCCGGCATTCTGGAACCGGCTGAACGCGCAGGACCGCGTTGCCTTCCAGGAGGCGGCGAAGGCAGCGGTGCAGGCGAACCGCGAGCGGGTCACTCTCGATGAACAGCGGGGCGTGGCACTGTTGCGGGAGCGGGGAATGACCGTGCGGACAGACGTTGACACGGCGGCGTTCCAGGCTGCCCTCGCCCCGGCCTTCGAGCATTACAATCGCCACTTCGATGGCGCGCTGATCGCGCGCATCCGCGACTGGAAGCCCGGCAGCTGATGCGCGGGCTCGCCCGCGGTTTCCTCGCGCTCGAGAGGGTGACGACGCAGGCGGCGGTAGCCGCCGCCTGCTTGGGCCTGCTCGTCGCCTTCCTTGCCGGCGCGTGGCAGGTGTTCACCCGCTTCGTGCTGCACGAGCCCTCGCCATGGTCGGAGGCGCTCGTCCGCCAGGCGCTGATCTGGATGGTGCTGCTCGGCGTCGCCGGCGCGATCCGGTATGGAGCGCTCGTTGCCATCGACATCGCGCGCACCGCCGCGCATGGCTGGCTGAGGCGCGGCATCGAGCTCCTTATCCTCGCCGCGCTCCTGGCCCTTTTCGGCATCCTGTTCTGGTACGGCTGGGCCATGGCCGAGCGGGTGCGGTTCCAGCGCATCGCCGGGCTCAACGTCTCCATCGCTTGGGGCTACGCCGCGATCCCGGTCGGCGCGGCCTTCGCCATCGTCGCCGCCATCGCCGCCGCCATCGCTCCGCGGCAGGAGCCGTCGGCGCGTCCCGTCTGAACATCCTTCAACCGGCAAGGAGCGACGCCGATGGCCGGCACGATGCTCGCGATCATGCTCGTCCTGTTCGCGCTCTCCGTCCCTGTGGCGGTGGCGATCGGGATTGCCGCGATTGCGGGCATCGAGATCTATACCCGTTTCCCGCTGATCGTCGCCGCGCAGCAGATCTATGTGGCGCTGGATCGTTTCCCCCTCGCCGCCATCCCGTTCTTCATCCTAGCCGGAAACCTGATGGAAACGGGGGGGCTCTCGCGCCGTCTGATCGCCTTCGCGCGCGCCCTCGTCGGCGGCGTGCAAGGCGGGCTCGCGGCAACCACGGTGCTCACTTGCATGATCTTCGCCGCGATCTCGGGCTCTTCGGTCGCCACCACCTTCGCGATCGGCGCGATCATGATCCCCGCCCTGAAGCGTCTCGGCTATCCGGCCGGCTTCGCCGCCTCGTTGCAGGCTGCCGCCGCCGAACTCGGCGTCGTCATTCCGCCCTCGATCCCGATGATCCTCTACGGGGTCGCGACCCAGACCTCAATCCCGGAGCTGTTCATCGCCGGCTTCGGACCGGGCCTTCTGATCGCCGCCGTGCTCTCCTTCCTCGTGCTCGGGTGGTGCCGGATCACCGGCTGGGGCAGAGCCGACGGGGAGGGCAGAAGCAGTATTGTTCGGGCAGCACGCGAGGCCGTCTTCGCCCTGCTCATGCCGGTGATCGTGCTCGGCGGCATTTACGGCGGCATCACCACGCCGACGGAGGCCTCGGTCGTTGCCGTCGCCTACGCCCTCGCGGTGGGGCTGCTCGTGCACCGCGAACTGCGGCCCGCCGACCTCTACGGCATCTTCCGCCGCTCTGCCATCGCCTCGAGCGTGATCCTGTTCATCATCGCCACCGCCGGGCTGTTCTCCTGGCTGCTCAACCGCCAGCGGGTGCCTGACCTGATGGCGGAATGGCTGGTGGCGACCTTCGCCACACCGGGGTTCTACCTGTTCGGGGTCAACGCGTTCCTGTTCGTGGTCGGCATGTTCGTCGAGACCTCGGCCTCGATCATCGTGCTCGGCCCGATTCTCGCTCCCGCCGCAATCCGGTTCGGTATCGATCCTGTGCATTTCGGCATCGTCATGGTCGTCAACCTCGCCCTCGGCATGGTCACCCCGCCCTTCGGCGTCAACCTGTTCGCCGCCGCCCAAGTGGCCGAGACCGGGGTCGACCGAATGATGCGCTACCTGCCCGTGTTTATCTTCGCTGTGCTCTGCTGTCTTGCCATCGTCACTTACGTTCCCGCGCTCAGCCTTTACCTGCGCGACCTCGCCTATCGCTGAGTCGAGCCGACCCTCTCCCCGATAAGGCCTTCGGGCCGCGCGATCAGGATCACCTGAAGCGCAAGCCCGATGAGGAACAGGCGGACATAGGCGGCGCGCGTCGCCGCCTCTCCCGGCAGCTGCGCGGCCAGCCAGTCGGTCGCCGCCCAGATCGCCCAAACCGCCACCGCCCCTGCGACCGCCCCCCAGTTGTTGCCGGAACCGCCCGCGATCAGCATGACCCAGACGAGGAAGGTGACCGTCACGGGCTCGAGCGCATCGGGGCCTATGAACTTGAAGAATGCGGTCATCATCGCGCCGCCCACACCCATGAAGGCGGCCCCGAGCAGAAACGCGTGCAGCCGTAGCCGAGCCGGGTTCTTGCCTGCGGCCTTCGCTGCCTCCTCGTCGTCGCGCAGGGCGCGCAGGGCGCGCCCAAATGGGCTCTTTGCCGCCGCCTGGGCAGCGGCAAAGAGGAGGCTGAGCACAGCGCCGACGAGCAGCAGGAAGGCGATTTGGCCGAGCGGTGTGCCAAGGCTTTCGAAGGGGCGCGGAATCGCGGTCACGCCGAGCGGGCCGCCCGTCAGCCAGTCCTCGTTGCGGACGACGAGGCGGACGATCTCAGCAATCCCGATCGTGGCGATGGCGAGATAGTCCGCGCGCAGCCGAAGCGCGATTGCACCAATCGGCAGTGCCAAGAGGGCGGAGGCGCAGGCCGAAGCGGGCCAAGCCAACCACCAGGGGACGCCGAAGCCACCGAGATGCGTGGGTGAAGGGGGCGCGGTGAGCAACGCTGCTGTGTAGGCGCCGACAGCGACGAAGCCGAGGCCGCCGAAGTTCATCAGCCCCGTCAGCCCCCACTGCAGGTTCAGCCCAAGCGCCAGCACGCCGTAGATGCCGGCCAGCGTGCCGAGGGTGGCGGCGTAGAGAAGAGCCTGTTCCATTCTCAAATCATGCCGCGGAAAAGGCCTTGCGGGCGGAAGAGGAGGGTGGCGATGAGCACGGCGAACGCCACTGCTGATTTGTAGGTCGGCTCGAGCAGCGGCGCGCCGGCAAGCAAGGGGTAGGTGGCACACTCCTCGGCGAGACCGAGGATCAGCCCTCCGAACGCGGCCCCCCACGGCCGCCCAATGCCGCCGAGGATGGCGGCAGCGAAGGAAGCGAGGAGCACGTTAAAGCCCATCACCGGTTGCAACTGGGTGTCGAGGCCGAGGAAGACGCCCGCGAGGGCGACCAGCACGGCCGCGATGACCCAGGTCAGACGGATCACTCCGGCCGTCGGCACCCCGGTGATCCGCGCGAGATCGGGGTCGTCCGACATCGCGCGCATCGCGCGCCCCGCCCGGGTACGCGACAGGATCAGGTGCAGAACGAACGCTGAGAGCGCTGAGCCAAGGATGATCCAGACGTGCCGCCGCTGGATCCTCAGCCCCTCCCACACCAGTGGCGGAACGATGGGGCGGGGGAAGGTCACCGGTGTGGGGCCGAAGATGAGGTAGATCACCGCCCTCAGCATGAGCGCCACACCAAAGGAGGAGATCAGCAGCACGGCGGGCAGGCTCCGCCGCAGCCGAGCGTAGAAGAGCGCATCGGCGGCAAGGGCAACGGGCACTGTGACGGCGGCGGCAAAGGGAATCGCGGCCCAGGCCGAGATGCCGAACGCCGTGCTCGCGCCGAGCGCGACATAGGCGCCGAGCGCCATCAGGTCGCCATGCGCGAAATGGGCGAAACGCATCACACCGTAGATCAGGGAAAGGCCGGTTGCGGAGAGCGCGTAGATCGCGCCGAGAACAAGCCCGGGGACGACATAAAAGTTGACGAGTTGAAGCATCAGTCAGATCGGCTTTGTCGCAAACTGTGGCACGTCCCGAGAGACGCTGTTCCGACTCCTGCTGCTGGTCGCGCCATCCTCTCACCCGCCGAGGAACAGCCGGCCGATATCGGGGTCGGCGAGCAGGGCGGGCCCGGGTGCGGTGGCGCGGTTCCGCCCCTGGGCCAGCACCACGCCGCGGTCGGCGATGGCGAGTGCAGGCCGGGCGTTTTGCTCGACCATCAGCACCCCGATGCCATCGCGCGCGATCTCCTGCACGCGGGCGAAGATCGCGCTGCAGAACTTCGGGCTGAGCCCTGCTGTGGGTTCGTCGAGCATGATCAGTCGCGGCTGCAGCATCAGGGCACGCGCGATCGCAACCATCTGCCTCTGCCCGCCGGAAAGCCTACCCGCTGGAGTGGCCAGCTTCGCGGCCAGATCCGGAAAGAGGGCCAAGGCGCGGTCCTTGCCCTCGCGGAACATGGCGGGGCGGGCATAAGCGCCCATGGCGAGGTTCTCCTCGACGGTAAGGGAGGGAAAAACGTTTCGCTCCTGCGGCACATAGGCGAGGCCGCGCAGGACAAGGGTCTCCGATGCCGCGCCAGCGATCTCCTCGCCGGCGAACCGAACCCTGCCCGAGCGGATGCGGACCAGCCCGGCGACGGCCTTCATCAGCGTCGACTTGCCCGCCCCGTTGGCCCCGACAACGACCACGACCTCGCCTGCATCGGCGTCGAGATCGACCCCGTGCAGGATGTCGGTCTCGCCGTAACCGCCTACGAGCCCGCGAACCTCAAGCAGTGCCATCAGTGCAGGTCGATCGCCATGCCGAGATAGGCTTCGGCGACCACCGGGTCGGCGCGCACGGCCGTCATGCTGCCGGAGGCGATCACCTTGCCCTCCGCTAAGCAGTAGACGCGGGTACAGAGGTCAGCGACAAGGTCGAGGTCGTGTTCGATGACCAGGAAGGTGATGCCGTCCTCCCGGTTGAGCGCGGCGATGGCCTCGGCAATTTCGCGCAGCAAGGTTCGATTGACGCCAGCCGCGGGCTCGTCGAGTAGGATCACGCTCGCTCCGCTCATCAAAGCCCGGCCGAGTTCGACGAGCTTCTTCTGCCCGCCCGACAGCGCGGTGGCCGGGGCCTCGGCGTGGCGGCGGAGGTTGAGCCGCTCGAGCACGCGCATCGCCCTGGCCTTCAGCGCCTCCTCCTCGCGCCGGATCAGCCCACGTGCGAACCACGGCGCGGGCAGACGCTCCCCGGCCTGCCCCGGGGCCGCGACCATCAGGTTCTCGGCCACCGTCATGCGGGCGAACAGGCGGGGAATCTGGAATGTGCGGGCGAGACCGCGGGCATGAAGCCGCCAGGGCGGCTCGCCAGTCACGTCCTCCCCACGCAGCCGCACCGTTCCGGAGTCGGCAGGAACAAACCCCGCGATTATAGAGAACAGGGTGGATTTGCCCGCGCCGTTCGGCCCGATCAGGCCGGTGATCGAGCCGTCGGCGACCTCAAGCGAGACGGACTCGAGGGCGACGAAGCCGCCAAAGCGCTTCGTCACCCCCGAAACGGAAAGCGCGGGCGCCTCAGCGCGCCCGTTCAAGAGGCAACGGTCTCGACGGTGGTGATCCGGCCCTCGCGCACCGCCCAGACCTCGATCTTGCCCTCGGCGTCGCCCGTCTCGTTGAAGTTCACCGGGCCTGAGGCGCCCTCGTAGTCGATCGCGCGCCCCGCCGCGATCAGGTCGCGCGCGCGGCGCCACTCGCCGGGGCCGACCACCTCGCCCGGCGGGTTGGCGACCTCGCGCAAGTGGGCGCGAATGGCGGCGCGATCCACCCGGCCGGCCTTTTGCATGGCAAGGGCAGCGACATAGACGGCATCGTAGGCTTGGCCGACGAAGGCCGCATTCGGATCAAGGCCAGGATGCATGCGCTGGAAAGCCTGGACATACGCCGCCCGACGCTCGGGCGTTGCGGCCGAGCCGGGCGCGGTGCCGAACGTGCCCTCCATCGGCTGGGCGCCAACCGCCTGCACCACCGACTGGTCGCGCATTCCGTCGGTCAAGATGAAGCGGGTGAAGAACGCGTTCTCAATCGCGTTGCGCAGGATGGTGATACCGCCCGAACCAGGATAGGCGATAACGACAAGGGCCTGAGGGTTGCCGCGGCCGGCGAGGGTCTGCAGTTCAGCGCGGTAGGAGGGACGGTCGGCCTCGAAGTTCTGTACCGCGGTGACGCTGCCGCCGTGGCGTTCGAAACCGCGCTGGAAGGCGCCGGCGAGGCCGCGGCCGTAGTCGTTGTTGATCGCGATCACTGCAACACGGTCGATCCCCCGCGCCTTTGTGATCCGCCCCAGCACCGCCCCCTGCAAGCCATCGGGCACGGCGGTGCGGAACACCGTGTCGTTGTCGGCAAGGTCACTGACCGCGGGCGCAGTTGCGGAGGGCGAAATGATCGGCACCCCGGCCGGGATGGTGACGGCGTTGGCGACCGCGATGGTGATGCCGGAGGCCATGGGACCGATGATCACCGGAACGTTTTCGGCCTGCACCAAGCGGGTTGCCACCTGCACCCCGACCTGCGGGTTGGTCTGGTCGTCGGCCTCGACCAGGACCAGGCGCTGGCCGTCGAGCACCCCGCCCTGGCTGTTGATCTCTTCGATCGCGAGTTGGATGCCGGCGCGGATGGGCGGGACGAAAGCCGCAAGCCCGCCCGATGCCGACAGGATGGCGCCGAGGCGGATCTGGCCAGCCTGGGCACGTACGGGGAACGCAGGCAGCGCGGCGGCCGCAGCGGTGCTGGCAAGCAGGCCGCGGCGCGACAAGGCGAACTGGGTCATGGTCGTCTCCCGGGGCTCGTCGCCGACCGCTCGCCGGTCGGCCACACCGCGAGAGATAGGGAAATCGGGCGTCCCGATCAAACGCCATCGTAAGGGAGGGCACGGCGGCAACGGCGCTGCGCGCCGTCGGAGAGACCGAGCTCCTGCAGCAGGATCGGAATCTTCTCCTTTAGACGAAAGAATCCCTGGGTCGCGTGCGGCCAGATGGCCTTGTCCCAATCCCGGCGGAGACGGACCAAGCCCATCCCCTCCGCCCTTAGCGTGGCGCCGAGCCGATCGAGCTGCGGGGCGACCGGCCCCACAGGAGCCCAGGCCGTGGCCACGGCCTTGACCCCGGCTCCTTTCGCCCAGGTGATCACGTCGTCGAAGCCGCACAGTCGCTCAGCTGGGGCAGCGAACGCCTCGGCAGCTCGCGCAAGCCCGTCGGCAACGGCGGCATCGGCGAAGCGGCGCACCGGTTCGCCAATCCCGAGGGGGCTCCTCTGCTCGGTGCAGGCGACGGCGGCGATGGCAACCACTCGCGCCCGGCCCAGTGGCAGGCTTTCCGGGTGCAAGTCCTCTTCTGTCAGCAGCAGCGCGACCCTGCCCTCAGGCGACGCATCCCCGGGCGGTAAAGCGGTGGGCGAAGGCATCCCGTCGTCCTCCGCCAGCGGAGTGGCGCGCTCGTCCAGCATCCCTGCTGGATCAAAGCGTCCCGCCGTGAACCGGCGAATGTTGGCAGCCCGGGCGAGGTAGTGCTTGCCACGGGTATGCAGCCCCGCCACCCAGCGCCAGGAGAGTGTGTTGGACGCAGGGTCGCCATCGAGGAAATGGCGGTAGGTGAAATCGGCCCCGAGCTCCCATGGCAGGCGCAGCGAGAAGGTCCAGATCGACGCGAACCACATCCGGGCATGGTTGTGCAGGTAGCCGGTTGTAACGAGTTCCTGCGCCCACGCATCGAAGCCGGCGATGCCGGTGCGGCCCGAGAGGGCGTCCTCGTAGACGCGCTCGAGCCCGCGATCGGACCTCAGCCGGTCGCGCTCGGCGTGAAGCCCGGCGCGGTAGCGCGCCCAGACCGCTGGGCGGTGCTCGAGCCAACCTTTCCAGTAGCTCCGCCAGAACACCTCCTGAACGAACTTGTCGCAAGCCGAGGGCGCGTGGTGGGCCAGGGCGGTCTCGACCAATTCGCGTTCGAGGATGAGCCGATGCCGAACATGGGCGGAGAGGAGTGAGACGTTGCCGCGCTCAGCCGGGCCCAAGTCGTGGTTGCGAAGTGTCCTGTAGTCGCGGCCCATATGCGGGGCGAATTCGGCCAGCCGCGCAAGCCCCGCCGCCCGGGTCGGCTGGGGAAATCCATCCTGGACCATAGGCGGGAGATGGCGCGACGCCGTCGACCGGCAAGCACCGACAAGACGAGCGTCAGGGGAAGGACAGCGACAGGAAGGGCTGCACTGCGCGGAGAAACGCTTCCGAGGCGTCAGCGTGCACCCAGTGCCCCGCGCCGGGGATGACGGCGAACACCGTTTTTGGGAACAGCGCGAGGATTTCCCGGCGGTGTTCCGGACGAACATAGCCGCTCCTCTCCCCGCTCACGGACAGGACCGGCCCGTCGTAGCGGGTCCCAGGGGGCAACGCTGGGAAGGCAGCGATCAGAGCCGTCGCGGCCTCGATCGCCCCGAGATTCGCCCTCCAGCGAGGCAGGCCCTCTGCCCCGAACACCAGGTTCTGTAAAAGGAAGGCACGCTCGGCCTGATCGGGGACCGTCTCGGCCAGTAGCTGATCGGCCTCCCGGCGCGACATGCCCGGCCAAAGCGGCAGGGCACGAAGGGCAGAGGCGTAGGCGCCACTTGCGACGCGATACGCAACGGGGGCGATGTCGACAATAACGAGCCGCTCGACGAGAGACGGACGGGTCAGAGCCAGCACCATCGCGACCTTCCCGCCCATAGAGTGGCCGAGGACCGCAGCGCGCCCGCCCGCCCTCGCCTCGATCACCCTGGCGACGTCCTCCGCCATCAGCGGATAGCCCATCCGCGGGTCGTGCGGGCTGTCGCCGTGGTTTCGCAGGTCGGCAGCGATGACACGAAAACCCTGCTGCGCGATACGCCGTGCGATCGCGGTCCAGTTCCGGCTCGACCCGAACAGGCCGTGCAGCACGACCACGGGCTTGCCACGGCCGACCTCGACGACGTTGAGCGCGACCGCCGTCACGGAGGCGAAACTTCACCGCCCTGCAATCGTATCGCTCCTATGTTGGGCGAGCGGCTGGAGGCCGCGGCTGAGGACAACCATCGGAGGAACCCATGTTCCGTCGCATGCTCCTGGCGGGGCTCGCGGGCGCTGTCGCGTTCGCCGCATCCCCGCACGTCATGGCGCAGCAGGCGCTGCCCGGCAACCGGGGCGGCAGTGTCATCTTCTTCCATCCCGACGGGTTCGGCGTGAACCACTGGGGCTTCGTTCGTATGATGACGGTAGGCCCCGACGGGCGGCTGAATTGGGACCGCTTGCCGGCAATCGCTGTCTATACCGGCCACATGAAAGACGGGCTTACCGGCACGAGCCACGGCGGCGCCACGGTTCACGCCTACGGCGTCAAGGTCCAGGCCGACAGCTTCGGCCAGGACGGGACGCAGAAGATCCGCTCGCTCTCCGGTTTCGAGGGCTCGATCGCGCATGAAGCGATGCGCCGCGGCAAGGCGGTCGGCCTCGTCCAGTCCGGCGCCGCCTACGAGCCGGGCACGGCCGCCTTCGTCGCCTCGACGGAGCGGCGCGCCAACCTCGCCGAGATCACCCAGCTGGTCGCGGAAAGCGGGGTGGATGTCCACCTCGCCGGCGGCGAGCGCTGGTACCTGCCGCGCGGCGTGCAGGGCCGCTTCGGCGAAGGCGCCCGCGAGGACGGACGGAACTTGATCGAGGAACTGCGCGGCAAGGGTTACCACATCGTCTTCACGCGCGATGAACTCAAGGCGGTGCCTGAGACCGTCACCAAGCTGTGGGGGATTTTCGCGCACGACCACACCTTCAACGACCGCACGGAGGAGGAACTGGCTCAGCGCAACCTCCCCCTCTACGTCGAGACCGCACCGACAATCGCCGAGATGAGCGCGGCCGCCCTGCGCATCCTCTCGCGCAACCCGAACGGCTTCCTGCTCGTCTCCGAGGAAGAGGGCACGGACAACTTCGGCAACCGCAACAACGCCCGTGGGTCGCTGGAAGCGGGCCGGCGCGCTGATGAGGCGATCGGCTTGTTCATCGACTTCGTTCGCAACAATCCCAACGTGCTGATGCTCACCACTGCCGACAGCGACGCGGGCGGACTGCAAGTGGTCGGACCGCGGCGGGGCAATGAGCAGATCGCCGAAGGCAGGAACGTGCCCGAACGCGACCGCAATGGTGCCCCCTACGACGGCCAGAACGGGACTGGAACCGTGGCGTGGCTCTCCGCCCCCGACCGCAACGGCCAGCGCCACGCCTTCGCCGTCACCTGGGCAGCATGGGACGACGTCTCTGGCGGTATTCTGGTGCGCGGCATCGGCGCGGGGTCCGAACACATCACGGGCCTGATGGACAACACAGACATCTACCGCGTGATGTACCGCCAGCTCTTTGGCCAGGTCTTGAACTGATGGCCCTGCCAAAGGGGACGATTCAGATTAGTTAGACTACGAATAGAACTTGTTGACAGGAAGAAGTGGGGGCGATAGGCCCCCCTTCGACCGCCCACTCGGACACCTCGAATAACTGTCTGGCTGGATGTTGGTGAGGGTCGTTGGGGGCGGCCGCGCGGTTGGGGGTGTGCGGGCTTCGAGCCTTTGCGGGGCTTTCCGGCGCAGGCTACGGGGCTTTTC
>Ga0308417_1002794_pt1 | contig 11381 bp, 11 predicted proteins | sample HotsprSampleOS65_FD_203528 | JGI IMG/M metagenome (GOLD analysis project Ga0308417, IMG submission 203528) | Hot spring phototrophic mat microbial communities from Octopus Spring, Yellowstone National Park, Wyoming, United States - 20090730_OS65 ... | reverse complement strand
GCGCGCGCAACGATACCCGACCTGCCTCGTTCGCCTCCAGATATACCTCGCTCAGAAAGTCCTGCACCACCGCGCTCGTCTTACCGGTCGGCCTGCCCGTCGTTTTCCCAGCCATACTTGCCCAAGACTATTACACAGGAACCTTGGAGAGGATGCGTTCACGCGCTGGCGCGGAGTGAATAGATACAATTGCAGCGTCCGGCGCCACAGGCGCGATTCAGGAGCATCATGGAAAGAGCAAGCGGCATTCTTCTTCACCCTACGTCGTTGCCAGGGCGCTTCGGCATTGGGGAATTTGGCGACGACGCCTATCGCTTCGTTGACACACTGGCCGAGATGGGCCAGAAGCTGTGGCAGGTGTTGCCACTTGGGCCAACCGGCTACGGCGATTCGCCTTACCAGTGCTTCTCGGCCTTCGCCGGCAATCCATTGTTCATCAGCCTGGAACGCCTGGCGCGCGAGAACGCGCTGCCCTGCGAAGACCTGAAAGATGCCCCAGCATTCCCGGCCGAGCGGGTGGAATACGGCGATGTGATTGACTTCAAGCTCGACATGCTGCATCGCTCATATATCCACTTCATGCAATACGCTTCGACGAATGAGCACGATGCCTTCGAGGCGTTCTGCGCGGCCAACGCCGGCTGGCTGGATGACTACGCGCTGTTCGCCGCGCTCAAGGATGCTCACGGCGGCGAGGCGTGGACCGGCTGGCAGGATGACGTGGCGCGGCGCACGCCAACCGCCATCGCGCGATCGCGGAATCAACTTGCCGACCAAATCCAAAAGCAGAAGTACTACCAGTTTCAATTCTTCCGGCAGTGGGCAGCGCTCAAGCGGTATGCCAACGACCGGGGCATCAGGATCATCGGCGATATCCCGATCTTCGTGGCCTTCGATAGCGCCGATGTGTGGTCGCACCGCGAATTGTTCTACCTGGACGAGCGCGGCAACCCGACGGTGGTCGCCGGCGTGCCGCCCGATTACTTCAGCCCAACCGGCCAGCGCTGGGGCAATCCGCTCTATCGCTGGGACGTGATGGCCAGGCAGGGTTACGCCTGGTGGATCGAGCGTTGCCGCTCGGCGTTTGCGTTGTTCGACTTTGTGCGCATAGACCACTTCCGCGGCTTCGAATCGTACTGGGAGGTGCCAGCCAGCGAACCCACAGCCATCAACGGGCAATGGGTGAAGGGGCCGGGCAAGGCTTTGTTCCAGGCTCTGAAAGCTGCCCTGAGTGACATGCCCATCATCGCCGAGGACCTCGGCATCATCACGCCGGAGGTGAAGGCGCTGCGCGATGCGTTCAACTTCCCCGGCATGCGCGTGCTGCAGTTCGCTTTCGTGGCCGACACGTCGTCGGACTTCCTGCCCCATAACTATGTGCGCAACACGGTAGCCTATGCCGGCACTCACGACAACGACACCACCCGCGGCTGGTTCGAGAAGCTCGACCCGGCTACCCGCCAGCAAGTGCTGGACTATACCGGCGCCGACGGCAGCCAGATCACATGGGATCTGATCCGTCTGCTGATGATGTCGGTGGCCGATACGGTGATCCTCACCCTGCAGGACGTGATGGGATTGGGGAGCGAGGCCCGCATGAACTTCCCCGGCCGCGCCGAGGGCAACTGGCGATGGCGCTTCACCTGGGAGCAGTTGACCGACGCAGCAAAAACCCGCCTGGGCAAGTTGACGGCAACCTACGGGCGGTGAGCCGAAGCAAATCCAAACCACGCCCGACGCTGCGTCAGGCTATGCCCGCCCGCCGGGCCAGGTGAGCGGCGCGCTGGCGGCATTCGGCGATCAACGCTGCCTCGTCCAGGCCGAGCACGCGCTTATTGCGCATCAACACCCGGCCATCCACGATGAGCGCCTCGACGTCGCTGCCGCGGGCGTTATAGACGACGGACGACCGCACGTCTCCGACCGGCTGGATGTGAGCGGCGTCGAAGTCGAGCAACACCAGATCGGCCTTGTCGCCCACGGCAAGCTGAGGACCCCCGGTAGCATGCGCGCCGTTCACAGTGGCCAGGGCGATCGCCTGGCCCGGCGTCATGGCCAGCGCGTCCAGCGTCGTGACGCGCTGGAGATAAGCGGCCAGGCGCATCATCTCGAACATATCCTGCCCGTCGTTGCTGGCCGGGCCATCGGTGCCGAGGGCGACGTTGACGCCGCGCGGCAGACCAGGCCGTGGCAAGAGCAGGCGAGTGACCGGCGCAACGCCCGAGGCCAGGATCATGTTGGCCGCCGGGCAGTGGATGACGGTTGCGCCGTGCCCGGCCAGCAGCTCGATCTCGCGGTCGCTCAGCCATACAGCATGAACGGCTTGGAAGTCGGGGCCCAAGAGGCCAAGCGAGGCAAACCACTCCATCGGCCGCAGACCGGTCTCCTGCACGGTCATCGCCACCTCGGCTTGAGTCTCGTTCATGTGGCAGTGGGTGATGGCGCCGTGCTGACGGGCCAGCGCGGTCGTCCGGCGCAGCGTCTGCGCTGAGCAGCGCCAGGGGACGAGTGGCCCGTTGGCGATGCGAATGCGGCCGTTTGCTGCGCCGTGCCATTCGTTGAACAGGCGCGCCAGGTCGGCCAGGATTGAGGCGGGTGACTCGGTGTTCGTCCCGCGGTCGGCCCACGCGCGCGCCAGCGTCAGCCGCACGCCCAGCGCCTGCGCAGCTTCCAGCACCACATCGGTGTGGGGCGCCGAGAAGGGCACCTTGTGATGATCCACAATCGTCGTCGCGCCGCCGCGCATGGCTTCAACCAGGCCTAGCGTGGTCGCCAGGCGCACGTCCTCCACGTCCATGGCGGCTTGCAGCTTCCAGATGTAGTTCCTCAGCCAGTCGAGCAGCGAACGGTTGGCGCTATAACCGCGCATGAAGGTTTGCTCCAGGTGGGTATGGGCGTTCACCAGCCCGGGCAGCAACACCTTGTGCGCAGCGTCGAGCACCTGATCGGGAGACAGAGCCTGAGGCGGCGCGCCCGCGCCAATGGCCGCGATGCGATCCCCCTCAATCAAGACATAGCCCTGCGAGACGACGCGATCCGGCGACCCAGGCACCAGGGTGGCGTTCTGGATGAGCAACGACATCAGCCTGCGAGGGCCAGCCCAGGCAGCCCGCCGAACAGAAAGTAAACCAGAACGCTGGAGGCCGGCACCAGCAGGTTATCCAGCCCGGCCAGGCTGATCGCCTCGGCAACGGTGGCAAACAGGGCGAGCGCCAGGCCAACCCGAATTGCCGCCTCGGGCGTTGCGCCGAAGGCCAGCAGGGTGATCGCCGCGCCGAGCAACGAAAAGACGAACATGGCTGCTGAGCCTTGTATGCTGCGGTGTGCGCCGAAGAGCGCATAGCGATGACGGCCGTAGCGCTTGCCGACGATAGCGGCAAACGCATCGCCCCACGTCATCGGCATCAGCGCGGCGACCATGAACGGTTTACTGACATCGAAGAACAGCAGGATGATCGCCGCGAAGGCGATGGGAAAGTACACCGTGCCGAGGTTGGACCTGTCCTGCGTCTCCATGGCTGCGAAGAGGGTGCGCCGGTAGGAGATGTAGTTCAGCGCGACGAACGCCGCCGGCGGGATGATGGCGAACCCCTTGTCGGTAAACAACGCAGCCGTGCCCCATGCCCACATGCCCACGCCGACGTGCACGACCTTGCGGGTGAATTCGACCGGCAGCCGAAAGGCGCGACGCAGCCCCTCCGCAGCGCCGAGCACAGCGAAGACGTAGGCGAACGAGACGACCACAGCTAACCAGTTGGACATGTCTGAGCTTGAGCTATGCAGCCAGTCACGGCGTGTCGCGGTCATCCGCGAAGAGGTGCTCGTCAAGGCCATACAGCCGGTCGAGACTGAGTTCAGGTGCGACGGTCTCGGTGGAGCGAAGGGTGAGCGCGGCAGCGCGCAGGCCTAGCTGGAGCGCGTCGCTGATCGGCAGGTTGTTCAGGTAGCCAAAGATCACCATGGCGGTGAGGGAATCGCCGGCACCGGTGGTGTCCACGATGTCCACGCGCAGGGCGGGAAATTGGCCGCTCTCCTCTTCGGTGGCGTAGCACGCCCCGCGCTCGGCCTGTGTGATCACGGCGATCTCCACGCCTTCGCTGACAAGCTGGCGCGCAGCGCGGAGCGCCTCGGCCTGGGTGTGAATGGGGTCGCAGCGCAGCATCATCTCGGCCTCGGCCAGGTTCGGCGTGACGATGTTGACCATGGACAAGTATGGCCGCAGTCGGGCAGCCAGCACCGTCGAGGTGGGGTCTACGCAGATGGGCTTGTTGTATTCGTGAGCCAGGCGAATCGCTGTGAGCATGGCTGCCTCGCTCAGGTTAAGGTCGAAGGCGACGATGTCGCACTCGCGAAAGGCGTCCTTGTGCAGGCGCAGGTAGTCCGGCGTGATGTGTCGTAACACGCGCAGGTCATCCAGGCCGAGGTACAGGTCGCCCCGTTCGTCGAGCGCGGCCAGGTAAGTGCCGGTCGTCTCGTTCTCGATGATCAGCGCGCGCGAGACATCTATGCCCACGTCATCCGCGCTGCTGAGGATGTCCTCGCCGGCGTAGTCGTCGCCGACGGCCGTGAGCAATGTGACCGGCGTGCCGAGCCGGGCCAGGTTCTCGGCCACGTTGCGGGCCACGCCGCCGAAGCTGGTGCGCATGGCCGAAGCATTCGACGACATCAACACCGGCGGGTGCAGCATCCGCCCTTTGATGTCGAAGTTGGCTGCGCCGATGATAAGAGCCCCGTTTGCCATTGCAGTTTAGTCTATTGGATACTGTCAGCGGACGCCGGCCAGTTGCCAGGCCATGACCAGCGCGACGAGCGTGACCGCCGCGAACTCGACCAGGACGCCGCGCGTGAGCCGCTCCTGAAAGTGCTGCTGGGCAATGCCCACAGAGACATAGAACGTGGTTAGCAACAGCACGCCGGCGCTCCAGTTCGAGATGTTCCAATAGTTCAACGCCCAGGTGGCCTGGCCGACTAGCCAGCCGACGATGAGCGCAAATAACGTGGCCTGGCGCAGGCCGATGATATGCGGGGCTAACAGATCCAGCGCCAGCGTCGCCGCCACCAGAAACGTCGCGGTGGCGGTGATCGCGCTTCGCTCGCGCGTGCTGTAGATCAAGGTGAAGAGCCCGAAGGCGATCAGGTAGCTCAGCCCGGTCACGGCCAATCGCGCCAGGGGATAGGCAGGGGCGTTGGGCGAAATAGTGTGATACTCGGCGACGATCAACAAGCCAAGCACGACGATGCCGGTCAGCAGCGCGGCGATCCAGGTCGGCCAACTGGTCAGCCGGGTGAGCAAGAGGGCGAGGGCCAGGGCGCTCAGCCCAGGGGCCATCCAGAACGGGAAGAGAAAGGGCACCTCGCCCGCCTGCACGTCAGGATGGTCGCGCAGCACCCAGTCCACGCCAGCGATGGTAAGCACGGGCAGGAACACGATCAGCAGCGAATCGGTGGTGAGGTTGATCGAGAGCGGCGAGCCGAGAAAGGTCAGCGAGGCATTGCGCGTGGGCAGCTCGATCACCAGCAGCAACACCGGCGTGAGGGCCAACAGCGCTACCAGCACCAGAATGCGATTGGCTACGGAGGAGCGGAGCGGTTGCGTCATCACTGGCTCATCATCGCGTCAGCAGTCGTGGGCAGGCTTGCCGAAATTGGGTTCCGCAGTGATGCGACCTTCATCGAACGCTGGTCAACCGCACCCGGCGTGGCTCTGCGAGGATGAGATCGGCATCGAACCCAAAGACAATTCTACTCTCGTCGGCGATGTTGTAAACGCAGGACTAGAATCCATGCGCTATGTCCAATCCGTCCGTCGTGCTCGAAGCGTTAAGCCAGCGCGTCCGGTCGCACCGCGACGACATCGTCCGCTTCATGCGCGAGATCTGCGCCATCCCCAGCACAGACTCGCAGATCGAGGCCGTCGGCCAGCGAGTGGCAGCCGAGATGCATCGCCTGAAATTCGACGAGGTGCGCTTCGACGTCATGGGCAACATCCTGGGGAGGGTGGGGCCCGCCCCATCCGACAGACCGGCGGCGTCGGCAACGGCGCGCGTGATCGTCTTCGACTCGCACCTGGACACAGTCGGCGTTGGCGATCGCTCACAGTGGGGCTGGGACCCGTTCCAGGGGAAGGTGGAGGCGGGGGTGCTCTATGCCCGCGGCGCGTGCGACGAAAAGGGGAGCACGCCGGGCATGGTATACGGCATCGCGCTGGCCCGCGACCTGGGACTGCTGGACGGCTGGACGGCCTACTACTTTGGCAACATGGAAGAGGCTTGCGATGGCATTGCGCCGCGTTCGTTCGTCGGGCATGATCCGCGAGTGCGGCCGGACGTGGTGGTGATTGGCGAGCCGACCCGCATGCAGGTCTATCGCGGACACAAAGGGCGGGTGGAGATGCAGGTGACGGCCAGGGGGCGCAGCGCGCACGCCGCCAGCAACTGGCTAGGCGACAACGCCATTTACAAGCTGCTGCCGATCATCTCCGGGGTGCGTGACCTCGATCCGATCCTGCCCAGGCACGACTTCCTCGGCAAGGGCACTATCACCGTGAGCGACATGCGGGTCAGCACGCCCAGCATCAACGCTGTGCCCGATCAGGCAACCATCTTTATTGACCGACGCCTGACTTTCGGCGAGACGATGGACGGCGCGCTGGCCCAGGTGCGGGCGATCATTGCCGAGCGGGCCGGCGGCTCGCCGGACGACTTCTCGCTCGACCTGCTGACCTACGACGCGCCGAGCTACACCGGCTTCAGGCTGACCGTGGATAAATACTTCCCGGCCTGGGCCCTGGCTGAGTCGCACCCACTGGTGCAGGCAGCGCTCAACACGACCGAGCTGGTCTTTGGGCGACGCGCTATCACCGGCAAATGGGACTTCAGCACCAACGGCACCTACTGGGTCGGCCAGGCTGGCATCCCGGCCATCGGCTTTGGCCCAGGCGACGAGGTTCACGCCCACACCACCGATGATCAGGTGCGGCTGGATGACGTGGTGGCGGCGACGCTTTTCTACGCAGCCTTGCCGACGATGCTCCGGCTATGACTGGCGAGGCCGGCCTGCCGCTCAAAGCAGACCTGCCGCCCGTGCGCGCATCAGAACCCGTTCGGCCTGTTTGATGATCGGCCCATCCACCATGCGCCCGTCGAGCGCGAATGCGCCGAGGCCGCCGGCGGCGTGTTCCTGCGCGGCCTGCACGATGCGCTGTGCGCGCGCAATCTCATCCGCCGTGGGCGAGAAGGCGCGGTTGACGACGTCGAGTTGGCGCGGATGAATCACCATCTTGCCGGTATAGCCGAGCTGGCGCCCAAAGCGACATTCCTCCTCCAGGCCCACCAGGTCGTTCAGGTCGAAGAAGACGATGTCAATGGCCTGCAGCGCGTTGGCTGCCGCGGCGATGACGACTGCGCTGCGGGCATACAGCACTTCTACGCTCGACGGCGTGCGCACAGCGCCGATGTCGGCCGCCAGGTCATCGGCGCCGAAGATCAGGGCCTGCAGCGGCGGGCCAAGTCGGGCGATCTCGCCCAGGTTCATCACGCCCCTGGCCGTCTCGATGATGGCCAATAGGGCGATTGCGCCCGCCTCCAGGCCGTGCCGGTGCGCCTGCGCGGCGATGAAGTCGCGCGCGGCGCTCAGGTCTTCGGCGCTGCCGACTTTGGGGACGACGTAGCCATCCGGCCGACCGGCGATCGTCTCTGCCACGTCGTCGTGGAAATAGCCGCTGGGCCAGGCGTTGACGCGCACCAGCCGCTCGCGCTGGCCGAAGTCCAGCGTGCGCAGCGCATCGCGCGTGATGCGTCGGGCGAGCGCTTTGTTGCCCGGCGCGACCGCGTCTTCCAGGTCCATCACGATGCCATCGGCGGGCAGTTGCGCGCCTTTCTCGATCTTGCGCAAGCTGTCGCCGGGCATGAATAAGAGGGAACGACGAAGAGAGGGCATGGCTGCTGCTTAAACCTTTTCTTGTGCGCCGGCGCGCTTCCGAAACATCACCGTGCGCTCGAACTCGATCACCACTTCGCCCTGCTGATTGCGCCCGACGTGCCGGAGGCGCACAATGCCGGCGCCAGGGTTGGATTGCGAATCGCGCTTGCTCATCACTTCGCTCTCGACGTAGAGCGTGTCGCCGTGGAACATCGGCCTGGGATGCTTCACGTTGTCGTAGCCCAGGTTGGCGATGATCGTGCCCTCGGTCAGCTCGGCCACGGTCAGCCCAACGGCGAGCCCAAGGGTGAACAGACCGTTGACGATGCGCGCGCCGAACTGCGTTTGCCGGGCAAAGTGTTCGTCCAGGTGCAATGGCTGCGTGTTCATGGTCAACGCGCAGAACAGCACGTTGTCGGCCTCGGTGATCGTGCGGCCGGTGGCGTGCTGCACGCGCATGCCTACCTCAAGGTCGTCGTAGTACTTACCGGCCATCGAGGGCGCTATTTTAGTGCGCGTTCGCCGGCCATCAGCCGGCCCTGGGTGCGTTCACCAATAGAGGCAACCCTGCCCTGCTGGCAGAGATACCTGGGAACGCCGCGCGACCACCGGCCTCGCCCCTCACTGCGGACGCCCCTCAGCTCCTGCAGTCAGCCTTCGGCGTGGTACACTGCTGGCGTGGCAGAGGCGTTGTATCGCAAGTGGCGGCCAAAGACCTTCGATGAAGTCGTCGGCCAGGAACACGTCACCACCACCCTCAAGAACCAGGTCGCAACAGGTCGCATCGGCCACGCCTACTTGTTCGTCGGCTCGCGCGGCTGCGGCAAGACCACCAGCGCGCGCATCTTCGCCAGGGAGGTCAACATCGCTGGCATGGACCCCAATGCGCCGCGCACCCGGCAGATCGCCGAGGCGATCAGCGAGGGTCGCGCCCTGGACGTGATTGAGATGGACGCTGCGTCGCACACCGGCGTGGACGACATCCGCGAGATCCGCGACCGCGTCGCTTTTCAGCCCAGCGAGCTGCGCTACAAGGTCTACATCATTGACGAAGCGCACATGCTCTCGACGGCGGCGTTCAACGCTCTGCTGAAGACGCTCGAAGAGCCGCCGCCGCACGTGATCTTCATCCTGGCAACCACCGACCCCCAGAAGATCCCCGCCACCGTGCTATCGCGCTGTCAGCGCTTTAACTTCCGGCGCGTGCCCGGCGAGAAGATCGTCGGGCGCCTGCGCCAGTTGTGCGAGGCCGAGGCGATCGAGGCCGACGAGCACGCCCTGCAGCTCATTGCGCGCCACGCCACCGGCTCGCTGCGCGACGCAGTGAGCCTGCTCGACCAGCTCGCTTCGTCCAGCTCGATGCGCATCACGGCGGCCGACGTGCGCGAGGCGCTGGGCGCGACCGACGCTGCCACAGTGCGCGCCTTGGTCGAGGGGATGATCGCCCGCGACCTGGCTGCTGGCTTCGACGCCATCCAGCAAGCCCTGGATCAGGGGGCGGATGCCCGCCAGGTGGCCAGGCAGGTGGTGGAGCATCTGCGCGCGCTGATGCAGGTGAAGATGAGCCGCGCAGTCGGCGCGTCGGCTGGCCAGGGTGCGGATGGCCCCGGCGAGGCGGAGCGCGTCGAGCTGGCTGCACAAGCCGAGAAGCTGAGCCTGGCGCAGTTGGCGCGCGCTGTGCGCGCCTTCAGCCAGGCAATCAACGACATGCGGGCCGCAGCCGACGCACAGCTAGCGCTGGAGATGGCCTACCTGGATTGCATCCTCTCCTCCGAGGATCAAGCGGCGGTCGTTCTGCCCCCGTCGCCCGCGGTTCACCAGTCGGAGGACGCGCTGCCCAAAGCACAGCCGGCCGCCGCAGCCGCGAGCACGCCCGCGACATCTGCTCAGTCCGCCCAGGCCGGCAGCGAGTTGACCTACGAGGCGCTCAAGGGGCAGTGGCAGCAATTCATCCGCGAGGTGAACGCCACAAACAAGCCGGCTGCGGCGCTGCTCCGCTCGTGCGACCTGCACGCCGTCTCGGGCGGGGTGGTCTACCTGCGCGCCCACCACGATATCCCTCTGACGCGCCTGCAGGAACCGAAGAACAAAGCCAGCGTGGTCGCCACGCTCAACCGCATGTTTAACGGACAGTATGATATTCGCGTCTCGCTGCAACAGGGCCAGGCCGAGCCTGACCCGGACGATGACCCAGTCTTGAAAGCGGCCCAGAGGATGGGGGGAATGGTGCGACAATGAACTCCCGCTGCGCAAACAGGCAGCGGGGGCGCAAGACACGCTGTGACACAGGAGAGGAATATGGCTAAAGGACGACGAAGCGATTTTGTGCCGCGCGGCGCTCAGCCTGCGGCCGGCGGCATACAACCGGGGATGATCGAGAAGATTAAGAAAATGCAAGAAGAAATGGCTGCCACGCAGGCCGCGCTGGAGACGGAGCTGATCAACGTCACCGCAGCCGGAGGGGCAGTCACCATCGTCATCACCGGTCATCAACGTGTGCAGAGCATCAAGCTCGACCCGGCCTTGATTGACCCCAACGACGTGGCCATGCTCGAAGACACGCTGGTGGCCGCCGTCAACGAAGCGATTATCGCCTCGCAGGAACACTCCGCGCGACGGCTGGAAGCGGTGACCGGCGGCGTGAACATCCCTGGCTTGTTCTAGCCGGGCTTCGCCCACGCTGCGGCGGCTCGCGCCGTCCTATGGCATCCAACCCATCCCTGCCACCTTCGGTCACTCGCCTGATCGAGGCGCTATCCCAGCTTCCCGGCATCGGCCCAAAATCGGCCTCGCGCCTGGCATTCTTCCTGCTGCGCTCGCCGGTCGAGACGTCGCTGGCCCTGGCCGACGCGCTGCGCGACCTGAAGGCGCGCACCCGGCTGTGCTCAACCTGCTTCAATATCACCGAGAGCGATCCATGCCTCATCTGCGCCGATCCCTCGCGGGATCATGGGGTGATCTGCGTGGTCGAGGAACCGCTCGACGTCGCGGCGATCGAGCGCTCACGCGCCTATCGCGGCGTGTACCATGTCTTGCACGGGGTGATCTCGCCGATCAACGGCGTCGGCCCGGATAACCTGCGAATTGACGAGCTGATCGGCCGCGTCCGTCAGGCGGCCCGGGTCGGGCAGCCCGTGCGCGAGGTGATCCTGGCCACCAACCCCACTGTAGAGGGCGAGATGACCGCATCCTTCATCCAGCGTAAGCTGGCCGGCCTGGAAGTGAGCGTGACGCGCCTGGCGCGTGGCCTGCCCGCGGGCGGCGATCTGGAATATGCCGACGAAGTGACGCTCAGCCGCGCACTGGAGGGACGCCAGCGGATATAGGCGCTGCGCCAGCCGGTCACCCGACCGTGATTTATTTCTCAGCGTGAAGATCACCAGAGTCGAAACCCTGTATTTGCGCCTGCCGGAGATCACCGAGCGCGCCGATGGCACACAAGATACGCTGATTGTGCGCGT